>Ga0315900_10000316_pt1 | contig 85616 bp, 79 predicted proteins | sample LakEriMetagenome_FD_203521 | JGI IMG/M metagenome (GOLD analysis project Ga0315900, IMG submission 203521) | Freshwater fungal communities from buoy surface, Lake Erie, Ohio, United States - Buoy 12 MA114 | ecosystem: Environmental > Aquatic > Freshwater > Lake > Lake biofilm | place: USA: Lake... | reverse complement strand
TGAAGTTGAGTGAGTTTGAAAAAATAAAAAACTCCCCTCCTGGCCAGGAGGGGTGGATCCAGAGCGATGCGGCGAAGCCGCAGAGCATCTGGAGACGGGGTGGTAGGTGAGTGAGGAGGTTGAGAGAAGTTGAGGGAGGTTTAGAGAAGTTTAGAGAGGTTGAAGTGGTTGAAGTGGTTGAAGAATTTTTTGAAAAAAATCATGCTTCAAAATTTATCAAACCGATTATTCTGGGATGTAGATCCAACATTGTTGGATTGGGACAGGGATATTCATTTGATTATAACAAGGGTTTTTGAGCGCGGTACACTTGAAGAAGTGCGTGCAGTAATAAGAAAATACGGGTGGACTAAAATTGTTTCGGCAGCCAAAAACATCAAATCATTAAATATCTTGGCTGCTAATTTTATTGCAAGGATGTCAGGGACACCCATAACTGAGTTTCAATGTTACAATACCAGACAGTTGAGAGAACAACACTGGATTTATTGAAAAAAATCCAGCAGTCAAAAGTGTTTGCTTCACACAGGCTGGTTGGAGGTACATCTTTGGCATTACAGTTTGGCCATAGACTTTCAATTGATCTGGACTTCTTTAGTGTTGATTTACTTGACCATGAAGAAATACTTGCTGGAATTAGAGAGATTGGACATGTGGAAATAGTATCAAAGTCGAAATTTATCAATTGTTTTTTTATCAATGATGTTAAAGTGGATTTTGTTTCATTGCCGTATAAATGGATTGACGAAGAAATCAATGAAGGTTCAATACGGTTAGCAAGCATCAAGGATATTGCCGCTATGAAACTTTCAGCGATTACAAATCGTGGTTCAAAAAAAGACTTTATTGATCTTGCTCTTTTGCTAGATAAAGTCGGGTTAAAAAAAATGATGAATTATTTTCATCAAAAATATCCTGATGGAATGGATATGCTGGTGTTAAGAAGTTTAGTTTATTTTGAAGACGCCGATAATCAGTCAGATCCGGTAATGCTGATCCCATATAACTGGGATAAAGTGAAGTCAACAATTTATTCTGCCGTAAATACATACGTTGGTGAAGGTTGAGTGAGGTTGAAGTAGTTGAAGGAGGTTGAAGAAAGTTGAGTAAGGTTGAGGGAAGTTGAGGAGGTTGAAGAGGTTTAAGTGGTTGAAGGGTTGAAGTCGAAGACCCCGAGAGTGCTAAACATTAATCGGGAAGTTTGAAACAGTGAGATTAACGAGATTACGAGGTTAAAATACAAGGCATTGATGTTGATTTTCTCTTTTGGACACTTTAGTTTGACTTCATCTTTGTCAGATGGGAAGAAGGCAATTAAGTCCACTTGCGGATCCTGTGTTCAAGAGGGTATTTGGGGAGGAGAAGGAGATTTTGATGGAGTTGATCAATGCGATCATTGGGTTGGAGCATCCTGTGGTGCACATCGACTATCTGCCACCGGAGTTGTTGCCAGAAAGCAATGGCGAGAAAACAACCATTGTTGACGTAAGATGCATCGATGATCTCAACAGGCATTTTATTGTTGAGATGCAGTTGGTTCCGCAAGAAGATTTGAAAAAGAGAGTATGTCCTCAACAATGAAGAAGATCCGAATAGGAAGATTCATGAGATGGAATTGCATTTCATTGAGTTGTCAAAGTGCAGGAGAAGAAAAGATATTGATTTTACAGACCCATTAGATAGATGGATAAAGTTTTTGATTGATCCTTCATTTGTAAAAAAAGCTTCTATGGAATCTACATTTAATTATCCCAACCTGAAAAAAGCCGTGAAACTCTTAGACGAATCCAATTATACAGAGGGCCAGTTGATTGCTTATGACAATTATTTGGCATCGATAATGAGTTGGAATACAACGATGATGCATCAGTTTGATGAGGGAAAAGCAGAAGGAAGAGTTGAAGAACGGGAAAAGATATTACGAATTATAAGGGATTTGAAAAGTGGGGTGTCTACTGATGAAGTAGCACGGAAGTATGATGTTGAGGTGGAATTCGTGGATATGTTGAGATAGTTGAAGAGGATAGATCGTTGAAGGGGTTGAAGAGAAGTTGAGAGAGGTTGAAGGGGTTGAGGAAGTTGAAGAAGGTTGAGAGAAGTTGAGAGAGGTTGAGGGAAGTTTAGAGAGGTTGAAGGGGTTGAAGGGGTTGAGGAGGTTGAAATTTTTAGCATGTTCGTTTTAGAACCCATAGAAACTTACGAAGACCAGCACACCGAGTACAAGAGTAGCTTTGGTGATGCGGTTATCGAAACCATTGTTGCATTTGCCAACAGTGGAGGAGGAAAGGTGCTGGTTGGGGTCGATGACATGGGTTATGCGGTAAATGGCTTTAAGGTGGGGCCGGAAACACTCCAAAAATGGGTGAATGAGATCAAATTGAAAACAGATCCCTTCATTGTTCCTAGTATACGCGAAATTAATCTCGACGGACTAACTGTTATTGAATTGAGTGTTGATGATTACCCGGTTAAGCCTGTCAGTTTTAAAGGTAGGTATTTCAAAAGAGTCAGAAACAGCAATCATCAAATGTCAAGCAGTGAAATTGCTTTTATGCATCTGAAAACCTTTAACAGCAGTTGGGACAGCCATTGCACCAATAACCGAACATTGGATGAAATTTCCATGGACAAAGTGAAGGCTTTTATGAGTGCAGTTAAGCGAATTCGCCCGGGTCTATCCGAGGAGGATCCTGCTAAAGTTTTACACAAGTATGAGCTCATAAAGGAAAATGATTTGGCGAATGCCTGTCATCTGCTTTTTGCTAAAAATGAAGTTTTTGGTGCCGCAATAGACTTGGGAAGGTTTGCAAGCCCAATTTTGATAAAAGATGCCCTTACGGTCCAGGAGGATCTGTTCTCTGAGGTTGAGCAGGTATTTCAATTTGTAAAGAAGCACCTGAATGTAGAATATATCATCAGTGGCAAACTACAGAGAGATGAAAAATGGCAGTATCCTCTCGACGCCATCAGGGAAATCATCATTAATATGGTTGTCCATCGCGACTATACCCATTATGGAACATCGTGTGTAAAGATTTTTGACGACCGTATAGAGTTCTTCAATCCCGGGCATTTGCCCAATAGCATCAGTATAGAGCAGTTGATGACAGGAAACTATATTTCATCATCCCGAAACCTGAAAATTGCCTCAATTTTTAAGGAGGTTGGTCTGATTGAGCGTTACGGGTCAGGCATAAGTAGGATTTGCCGCCTTTTTAGGGAGCATGGACTAGAAGCCCCAGTGTTTGAAAATTTCCAACATGGCTTCAGGGTAATTGCTCGATTAAACCCTCTCTCTGGAGTACAGACTACTCAGTTTAGTGCCTCAACAGAAGCAAGTGGCGGAATAAATGGCGGAATAAATGGCGGAATAAATGGCGGAATAAATGATGCTCTAAGAGATGTCTTGTTCATAATCATTGAAACACCAGGAATTTCAACTAATGATATATCAATTAGACTAAATAATCGTTCGATTAATACTTTGGAGAAACAGCTTGCTAAATTGATTAAGTTGAATTTGATCGAGAGAGTTGGGAGTAATAAGGTGGGGGGGTATAGGAAGGTTGAGGGAGGTTGAGAGAAGTTGAGGGAGGTTTAGAGAGGTTGAGTGAAGCAGGATTTTCGAAGTTTAGTAATCAGAAAAGAGATTGCACAGATTTTATCTCGGGTACTGTTAAATGTTGATTCGTCAACGTAGTTCATATCCAGTGAGGTGTAGAGTTGATTCAATACTTCCATCAGGCTGGAATAAGCCATTTGATAGAAATGCGCCTGATCTTTTGGGGAATATCTTCCTGAACCTTCAGCCAGATTTGAGCAAATGCTGATGGAGGCTCTTCGGATCTGGTTGGAGAGAGCATACAATTCCTCTTTAGGATATTTAGCAGTGATGAGATAAATGGATTTAACCAAATTTCTTGACTCCTTCCAAGCAATCATATTTTCAAATGAAAATGTGTATCCAGTCTTCTTCATACAAAGTGGGTTTATCAAAGTCAAAGTAAAAGACTCAATAGCAAAGCGAAAAGGTTAATAAAACCAATACAAACGTTTTATCATCATGTTTGAAAGTAAAAATACACCTCCCTCAACCTCCCTCAACCTCTCTCAACCTCCCTCAACCTCTCTCAACCTCCCTCAACCTCCCTCAACCCCCACACAATGGGATCTCGAAATAAAACCCCAATCCCACCTCCTCGATATCAACCTGAAGGATGTATGGCGTTATAGGGATTTGTTGTGGATGTTTGTGAAGCGTGATTTTGTAGCGCAGTACAAGCAAACGATACTAGGACCATTGTGGCATTTCATTCAACCACTGTTTACGACAGTGGTTTTTTTAGTGGTGTTCACCAATATTGCGAAGATCCCAACGGATGGTGTGCATCCTGTTTTGTTTTACATGAGCGGGATCACGATCTGGAATTATTTCTCTTCTTGTTTGAATGCCACTTCGAATACTTTTGTGGCCAATGCTGGTATTTTTGGGAAGGTTTATTTTCCTCGTTTGGTAATCCCCTTATCTGTTGTGGCCAGCAATATCGTGAAATTCGGTATTCAGTTCCTCTTGCTCCTTCTGGCAATTTTATGGTTTCACTATTCCGCTTCAACCTCCCTCAACCTCCCTCAACCTCCCTCAACCTCTTTTTCAACCCCTTCAACTTCTTCAACCCCTTCAACTTTATTACTGATTCCAATTATAGTCCTCATCATGGCTGGCCTCGGCCTCGGTCTAGGCATCATCATTTCATCGATGACTACCAAGTACAGGGATTTGACCGTATTGATTGGCTTTGCCGTACAGTTGTTGATGTATGCCACACCGGTCGTCTATCCGTTGTCGACTGTAACCAATGCGAAGTTGAAATTCTGGATCAGTATGAATCCACTTACACCACTAGTCGAAGCATTCCGCTACGCCATGCTCGGCGTAGGTAGTTTTGATTATACTAGTTTCGGATATAGCATTGGATTCATGATTATAACCCTGTTCATCGGTTTGCTCATATTCAGTAAGGTAGAGAAGACTTTTATGGATACTGTGTAGAATCATCACTTCAACCTCTTCAACCCCTTCAACCTCTTCAACTCATCATGAGCACTGTTATCAAAGTCGAAAATCTCTCCAAACAATACCGCCTAGGTCAGGTGGGCACGGGAACCATTTCCCATGATGTCAACCGCTGGTGGCACAAGATCAGGGGCAAGGAAGACCCGTATCTGAAAATTGGTGAATCCAATGACAGAACGGTGAAGGGGGAGAGTGATTATGTTTGGGCTTTGAAGGATGTCAATTTTGAAGTGCAGCAAGGAGAGGTGTTGGGTATCATAGGCAGGAATGGAGCGGGGAAGAGTACCTTGTTGAAGATCTTGAGCAGAACTACATCACCCACCACAGGATCTGTGAAGATCAAAGGAAGAGTAGCTAGTTTGCTTGAAGTAGGAACAGGTTTTCATCCGGAGTTAAGCGGCAGGGATAATATCTTTTTAAATGGGGCTATCCTGGGCATGACCCGAAGGGAGATCCAAAGTAAATTTGATGAGATCGTAGACTTCGCTGGAGTAGAAAGGTATATTGACACACCTGTAAAACGGTATTCATCCGGCATGTATGTGCGTTTGGCTTTTGCAGTTGCTGCCCACCTGGAGCCAGAGATTTTAATTGTAGATGAAGTATTGGCGGTAGGAGATGCAGAGTTTCAAAAAAAGTGTTTGGGGAAAATGAAGGATGTAAGTTTGAATCAAGGAAGGACGGTGTTGTTTGTAAGTCATAACATGCCTGCAATAACGCAATTGTGTAATAGTGCAGTTTTGATAAAAGAGGGTGAAGTTCAAAAAACAGGGCTGGCTGACTTAGTTGTTCGACACTATATCGCTACTCAAAGTATGATTTTAGGAGCCAGGTATTGGGAAGAAAAAAAAGCTCCCGGAGACGACCTTGTTCGATTAATTTCATGTCGGATGATACAGAATCAAAATAGTGTTGATATTGTTGATATTAATGTTGATGCCGAAATCGAAGTGACTTTCAGATTACTTAAAGATGTTTCGAATCTTATACCTGGAATTAATCTTTATAATATTGATGAAATATGTGTATTTGATCGGTGTGATTGGGCTTCAAATCATTTAAGCAAGGGTCTTTATAAAAAGACACTGAAAATACCGGCCCAAACACTCGCTGAAGGCCAATATAGTATATTAGTTCATCTTACTTTTTTTGACCCTTTAATTTTAAGCGTTGTCCAAAAAGATACAATGTTTTTTGAAGCCATAGATTCAGACAACCCAAATGCAGTTAGAGGCCTTTTTAAAGGACCATGGCCTGGAATTGTAAGACTCGGTCTTAAATGGGGCGAATATGAGAAATTTGAAAATTAAAATACAAGAGATAAAAACAAATTGAAAAAGAAAATTCTTGTAGTATTTGGAACTCGGCCTGAAGCGATTAAGTTTGCGCCTTTAATAAATGGTTTACGAGAACAAAATGATTTTGAGGTTATTATATGTATCACATCTCAACATAAAGAGATGTTGCAACAAGTTCTATATTTTTTTGAAATCAAAGTTGATTATGATCTAGATCTGATGATGCCAAATCAAGACTTGGCAACATTGACTTCTGCAGTCCTTTCAAATTTGTCCCAGGTATTTAAAGAATGTCGCCCAGATCTAGTTCTTGTTCAAGGTGACACCACTACAGCATTTGCGGCTTCTTTGGCTGCATTTTATGAAAAAATTCCTGTTGCTCATCTTGAAGCTGGTTTAAGAAGCCATCAAATGTACTCACCGTTCCCGGAAGAAATCAATCGTAAGTTAATAGCTTCAATGAGCAGTTTGCATTTTGCGCCTACTATACAGGCTGCGCAACACTTACAACAGGAAGGCATTACTGATAAAGTTGTTATAACGGGAAATACGGTAGTGGATGCTTTGTTAATGGGATTAAAAATTCTTGACCAAAGTGGAGTTACTGCGCAAATGCATTTCCCTTTCCTGGATATGTCCAAGCGAATAATTCTTGTTACGGGGCATCGCAGAGAGTCTTTCGGTTCAGGGTTTGAACATATTTGTGAAGCATTGCGAATACTTGCTTTAAGATACCCAGATGCACAAATCTTATATCCTGTACATTTAAATCCCAATGTTCAGGAACCCGTGCATCGTTTACTGGGTGGTATTGGTAATGTACACTTGATTCAGCCCGTTAGTTATGAGAAAATGCTTTTGCTTTTACAATGCTGTTATCTTGTTCTTACAGATTCCGGAGGTGTTCAGGAAGAAGCTCCTTCCCTTGGAAAACCTGTGGTCGTGATGCGCGATGTAACAGAACGTACGGAAGGCATAAGTGCAGGTACAGCATTATTAGCAGGTACTTCAACAGAGAGAATCGTCCATTATGTTACGGAATTGATGGATAATTCAACTAATTATCAACAAATGTCACGGAGTATTAACCCTTACGGCGATGGCAATTCATCCAAGAAAATCGTCCAAATCATAAAAGATTACTTTGAACATGCGTCATCGTAAAGTATTCTTTCTTTCACGTCAGTGGAAAAATGACCACCCTGTATTGCTGCGATGGAAAGATTATTACGAAAGCAGAGGTGTAATTTTTATTGCCAAAAATATTCAATGGAATATTTATTATCCTGATCGTAAGCGAAAAATTCATCAGTTGGTAAAACTACTTTTTGAACTGCTCCGTCACCGCTGTTTTTTGATGCATTCAAACGATCCGGATTCAGGAATGCTCGCAACGTGGATGTGGCGACTTTTCCGAATCCCATTTATTTTCGATGCCCATGAAGTTTTTTCCTGTGAATATCCTTTAAGTATTGAGTCACATTTTTACAAGGAACACAAAGCTCTAGTAGAACAGACAGCTATGCCTTTGGCAAAGATGGTAGTGGTCCCCAATAAGCAACGTGTTGAATTGTTTCAAACGATGTATCCAGCTTTACAACATGTAAATTATGTAGTAATTGAAAACAAATCCTGGAGTGGCGCCAATGCATCAAGTAGCATAAAAATTCATTCGTTTACAAATGGTTCAAGGACCGTGTTTTATGGAGGGACATTTTGGATGGGCCGAAAACAGGAGTCTTTTCCGAAACTTGCTCAGGGCCTGCAAAAGGCATCCATGCAGCTAGTCTTAAGTGGTGAACACAATGATTATCTCCAACAACTCCTTTCATCCGAGGCAGTTTTTTATGCCGGAAATATTCCTGTAAATGCGTATTTAGATTTTGCTGGGCAGATGGATATAGCATTAGCATGGTATTATCCCACGACGGTGAATGATGAATTGTGTGCTCCTTTGAAAATTTTTGATTATCTCGCTGTAAACAAACCCATTTTAGCACCACGCCTCCCATATTTAATTGAGTTGAGTGAACGTTTTCCCGGAGTGATACATTTATTTGAACCCGGTAATTGGGAGGATTGTTTAGAAAAAGCAAAAATGATTTCAGCCTCTTATGATCAATATGCAACTTTGGGTGAAAGGATTGAAAAAGCTACTATTTCATGGGAAGGACAATATCCTTTTATGGATTCTATATTTAAAAAAGCAGGGATTCACTTATGTGTGGCATAGCTGGAATTTTTCGATTCTCTTCAAAAGCTGTGATGGCATCTGAAATCAAGTCAATTACAGATGCAATAGCACACCGTGGTCCTGATGGTGAAGGCTGTTGGATTCATCCTCAAAAGTACCTCGGCCTGGGACATCGTCGTTTGTCCATACTTGATTTGAGTGCGCAGGGGGCTCAACCAATGCATTATGCTGATGGGCGTTTGACGATCACATTTAATGGAGAAATTTTCAACTTTTTAGAACTTCGTCAAGAGCTTAAGAAAAAAGGGTATTCATTTCATTCCGATTCTGATACTGAAGTATTGCTGGCGGCATATCATTGTTGGGGCAAGGAATGTCTGCATCGGTTCAATGGTTTTTGGGCTTTTGCTTTGTGGGATGATCAAACCAAGGAATTATGGATGGCGCGAGATCGCTTTGGTATTAAACCTCTTTATTATTTGCATCAGCCTGGTGAACAAGTAGTGTTTGCTTCAGAAACGCATCAGTTCAAACATCTGGAAGGCTATAAACGGGAGGCAGACGAAAATCATCTCAGGTATATTTTGCAAAACCCCTGGGGGCTAGAGGGATTAGGTAAAACTATTTTCAAACATATTGAGCAGATACGACCGGGGCATTACATCACCATTAAACCTGATGAAACGATCGAGACTGTGCAATGGTGGAATACCGAATCAGAATTGGTAACGGTGCCAGATAATTTTGATGCCCAGTCAAAAGAGTTTCTTATTTTGTTTGAAGATGCCATCAAACTTCGCTTACGGAGTGATGTGAGTATTGCTTCAGCACTGAGTGGAGGGGTAGATTCTTCTGCGGTGTACAGCACTATTCATCATCTTGTGTCAAAACAGAAAGGGATGTACCGTTTGCCTTCAGACTGGCAGCGTGCTTTTGTGGCTGTATTTCCCGGAACAGAGCAGGATGAACGTCTGTATGCTGAGCAAGTATTGACTCATAGTCATGGCGATGGTGAGTTTTTTGATATGAATACGGGGAAAAATCTAGCGGACCGCTTACTGAGTAGTATAACAGCTTACGATACAGTGTACTCCACACCGTTATTTATTTTGGATGGTGTATATGGCGCTATGCGTTCGAAAGGGATTACTGTTTCAATGGATGGTCACGGAGTAGATGAAATGCTTTATGGTTACTCTCATAATGTTTGGGAGGCCCTTCAGTATGCCCGAACACAAGACGATACTGATTATTTAAATGATGTTACAGATACATATTTCTCAATGTTGCCGGCTGATCAACAAAAAACAAAAGCAAAAGAATTCAACAACAATAGTCATTCTTTTTTTCAAAAGCAATGGAGTAGAGTAAAGAGAAGGCTTCAAACAAATGAACAAGAGCCGTCATGGTTCGAACAATTTGATGTTTCAACTCTTTCTTTACCCTCTATGACGGTTCCAGCACATTTCAACCCAGCAGAAGCCCAGCTTTATTCAACTTTTCATTATACCGTTTTACCCACAATTTTACGCAATTTCGACCGGGGCGCGATGCTCAATAGTATTGAGATACGAATGCCATTTCTGGATTATCGTTTGGTACGTTATGTATTTTCACTCCCCATGCAAAGTAAACTTGGGGGTGGTTATACTAAGCGTATTCTTCGGGAGGCAATGAAAGGGATACTTCCAGAGCCCATACGCACTCGCAAACTGAAAACAGGGTTCAATTCGCCATTACAAAGTTGGTATCGTAACGAACTGAAAACACTCTTACTGGATGAAGTAAATTCTGCTTCCTTTCTTAGCAGCAATTATTGGAATGGCAAAGTGATCAGAGACTTTACAGAGCATGCTGCTAAGAAAGATAAATGGACTGAAGCTGAAAGTTTTCATCTATGGCCTATATTAAACGCACATTTATTATTTAATAAATCCAAAAATTAAATGGGAGTTTCTCCTCTTAGATTTGCCATCATTGGTTGCGGAAGAATTGCCCAGCGTCATGCAGAGCATATCAATAAAAAAGCACAATTAACTGCTGTTTGTGATTTTATTCCAGAGAAAGCCGATGCATTGGCACAGCAATATCATGCGAAAGCTTATTATTCTATAACTGATTTATTGAAAGACAGTAATAGCTTTGATGTTTTATCCGTTTGTTCGCCCAATGGATTGCATGCTGAACACAGTATCCTAGCCCTGAATGCAGGTGTACATGTGCTCTGTGAAAAGCCAATGGGTTTAACAGTTTCAGACTGCGGACGTATGATACAGGCTGCAGAAAAAAACAATCGTCGTTTATTTGCTATCAAACAGAACCGTTATAATCCTCCTGTAGCTGCCGTTAAAAAGTTGATTGATGAAGGAAACCTGGGAAAAATCAACAGCATTCAGCTCAGTTGTTTCTGGAACAGGGATGAAGCTTATTATGCTAATTCGTGGAAAGGTACCAAGGATCTTGATGGGGGGACTCTTTTTACACAGTTCAGTCATTTTGTGGACCTGCTTTATTGGATGGTTGGCGATGTGGAAGAAGTGCATGCTATGATGGGCAATTATGCGCACAAATGCAGTATCGAGTTTGAAGATACTGGCGTTGTAATTCTGCGGTTTACCAACGGAGCAATTGGAACCATTAACTATACAGTGAACAGCTATGAAAAAAACATGGAGGGTTCATTAACGATTTTTGCACAGAAAGGAACCGTGAAAATTGGTGGTCAATACCTCAATGAACTGGAGTACCAGCAAATTGAAGGAATAAGAATTGAAAACCTTCCGGAAGGGAACAAGCCAAACAATTATGGCACGTATATTGGTTCTATGAGTAATCATAACCTAGTTTATGATAATGTTATTGAAGTATTGGAGAAAGGTGCAAGTATTACCACCAGTGCCTTTGAAGGATTGAAAACGGTTGAGATCATCCAGAAAATTTATGCAGCAGCCTCTAAATAATCAACCAAAACTGAAACAGGCGGGTATTGTAAACGTTCAGTTTGGTGAAAACGTAACCGTTGTGCAACCGGTTAATCTTTATGGATGCAGTATCGGCAATCATACATTTATCGGACCGTTTACAGAGATTCAGAAAAATGTAACCATTGGCGCTCATTGTAAAGTTCAATCACATAGTTTTATCTGTGAGCAGGTAACCATAGGTAGCCATTGTTTTATCGGACATGGTGTAGTGTTTGTAAATGATCTTTTTAAGGCAGGCGGTCCTGCCAGAGGCGATGTAACCAAATGGAAAGCTACAAATATTGGTAATCATGTATCTATTGGCAGTAATGCAACAATCTTACCTGTTTCAATTTGTGACAGTGTAGTAATTGGTGCTGGTTCAGTAGTTACGAAGGATATTACAGAATCCGGTATTTATGCTGGTAACCCTGCAAAGAAATTGAGATCGATCTGATGAAGAAAATTCCATTTGTTGATTTAAAAGCGCAATATCTCTCCATCCGTTCAGAAATAGATACGGCCATGCAACAGGTAATGGAGCAAACAGCCTTCATAGGTGGCAAAAATCCTTTTGTACAGCAATTTGAAGAGTCTTTTGCCGCTTACCTAGGCATTAATCATGTAATTAGTTGCGGTAATGGAACTGATTCACTAGAGATCTTACTGAAAGCCTATGGAATTGGAATAGGTGATGAAGTCATAGTGCCAGCAATGAGTTGGATTTCTACATCAGAGGTTGTTTCTGCTGTGGGGGCAAAACCAGTATTTGTTGATATTGATCCTGTATATTATACCATTAATCCATCTAAAATTGAAGAAGCCATCACTCCCCGTACAAAAGCCATCATTCCTGTGCATTTGTATGGCCAGCCGGCTGATATGGATCAGATAATGAATGCGGCAGCTACTCATAACTTAATTGTTATTGAAGATTGTGCACAGGCACATGGCGCTCTCTACAATGGTAAAATGGTGGGCACCATAGGTCATGCATCTTCTTTCAGTTTTTATCCAGGTAAAAATTTAGGTGCTTATGGTGATGCAGGTGCCATGGCTACCAATGATGATCGTATAGCTGCTGTATGCCGTATGATTGCCAATCATGGTCAACAGGGTAAGCACAATCATATTATGGAAGGACGCAACAGTCGTTTGGACGGATTGCAGGCTGCGGTTCTTACTGCTAAACTTCCTCACCTGCAGCAATGGACAATGCAGCGGCAACAGCATGCACAGCAGTTTACCTCTTTATTACAGCATCATTCTATTGTTACACCGCAGGTAAGGGCTTCAGGTGCGCATGTATTTCATTTATATGTGGTGCAGGTGCCGGATCGCAATCAATTAGCACAACGCTTAAAAGACAAAGGAATTGAAACAGCGGTACATTACCCGGTGGCACTACCGTTTCTTACCTGTTATCAACACTATCAACATACGGCAGAACAGTTTCCTGTAGCTGCTTCGTTTCAACATAAAATTATATCACTGCCCATGTATGCAGAGTTAACAACGGAGAACATTACGTACATCAGTGAACAAGTAAAACAATTGATTTAATCAGATGAAGGTTTTTCAATCGGCACATACGTTTGCAGCATTTAATCAATACCTGGAGCAGAAGCATCAGATCAGCAGGCAGCAATACAGTTTTGCACAACTGCAGCAAATGCTCATAGCAGAAGGCTTTAATGCCGTACACCAGGTGTTGCCTGTTTTAGAGCCGGCAAAGGGAAAGGGCTTTTTTACGTTGTGGAATTATGAACCCATTCAGTTGCAGTGGGCTAAAGAAAAAGGATGGGCTGAAACAGATTTAAAGAAAATTCTTTTTGCCCAGATCGAAGAATTTGGGGGTGATGTGTTTTACAATTTATCACCCATTCAATACAAACCTGAAGAAATCAAACAACTGCCGCAACGGATGGTAAAGATTGGCTGGTTTGCATCACCTGAAAAAAATAATATTGATTTCAGTGTTTATCACACCCGGTTTACCAATCTTCCTTCAGATGTAGATCCGGATGCAAAGCGTGGTTTCCGCAGTCACTTCTTTCAGTTAAGTGATGCACCGGTGTTTCATCAATACACAAATAATGAGAACCGCCCCATTGATGTGCTGTTCTTCGGACAATACCTTGAAAGCCATTTTGATAAACGCAACGGCTATTTTGATGAGTTGATACGTTTGCAGGAGAAACATGGATTCAACCTGGTATTAGCTTTAATGGCAAACTATAAATACAAATATCTTTTGCCGTTTAAGCTGCCTATGGCTTTGCATCAGAAATTTAAAGTATTACAGTTTCCTCCGAGGAAGGTAGCGGCACATGCATCGCCTGCATTGTTTGGTGCTGATATGCTGCGTCATATCGGCGAAGCAAAAATTGTGTTCAATTGTCATGTGGATATGGCGGGAGATTACAGGGTAAACATGCGCATTTTTGAAGCATTGGGTTGTGGTGCACACATGTTGAGTGATGAAGGTATTTATCCTGATGGATTAAAAGCAGGTGCACATTTCTCCGTATACAAAGATGTAGCAGAGCTGGAAGAAAAGATTCTCTACTTGTTGCAGCATGAACAGGAACGTAAACAGGTAGCAAGTGCCGGCAGTGCTGCACTGCGTACACACTATTCAAAAGAACAACAGTGGCAGCAGTTTCAGCAGATTGTTGCACAAATCAGTTGATTTATGAACCAACCGTATATACTTTCTTTTCCACCTATCGGAGATGCCTCACTCGGATTTTTGTCAGTTGCACAGCAGCTTTCAGATGTTCCATTTGAAATTGCAAGGGTTTACTGGACTTATTATACACCGCAGGATGTAACCCGTGGTGGACATGCCAATATCGATAAAGAGTTGGTGCTCGTTGCTGTTGCAGGTACTATCACCGTTACAACAGAAATGCAGGATGGCCACAAACATACTTTTGTTTTAGATCATCCCTCACAGGGTTTGTACCTGCCTAAACTATGCTGGCACACCATGCAGTATTCTGAAAACGCCGTGCAGATGGTGATTGCCTCCAACCTGTACAGTGAAGATGATTACATCAGGGATTATTCCTTATTCAAATCATGGCAGTAACGCTTTGTGCATTTGATACTGTTTTCCTGGAAGCTTCCTGGAATTGGTTGCAGGATGAAGAGTTGCGCAAACTGGTAGATGCGCCCGTTATTACAAAAGAACAACAGCAAAGCTGGTTTAAAACGTTGCCGCAGCGGACTGATTATTGCATCTGGGGTGTTTTATATGACGGTAAGCCTGTGGGTGTAACCGGTATTAAAAATATTAAGAGTAACACCGGCGAATACTGGGGTTATATTGGCGATAAAAATTATTGGGGAAAAGGTGTTGGTTCAGTCATGATGCAATGTGCCATTGCTGAAGCACATTCCCTACAGTTGAAACAGCTTACATTAAAAGTGTTGCGTACTAATCAAAGAGCTATACAGCTTTATCAAAAGAACGGGTTTGTACAAACACAGGCTGATGAAACCCATCTGTTGATGCAAAAAACACTTTCATAAAATTTATGAGTGAGTTGAAAGACGAATGGATAGAAGTTGCTGCAGATGCCTATGCACAGGTAATACAGCATCCGTATCATATTTTTAATGCGGCTGCTTTTACACAATTGAACAGCAGTAAATCTGAGGAGGCTTTTTATTTACTCTATAAAGATACCAAGTACCGCCTTGGTCTTACAGCCGGTATACGTGGTGGTATATTACTTTCACCGTTTTCAGCACCTTTCGGCGGTTTTAGCTTTTTAAAACAGGATGTTCAGATTGCTGTTATAGAAAAAGCAGTACAGCAATTGGAAGTGTTTGCTCTTTCAAAATCCTGTAGCGGTATCCGTTTGATACTGCCTCCTTTGATTTATAACGAAACCTTTCTGGCCAAACAAATGAATGTATTGTACCGGATGGGATATCGAAACAGTAACCTTGATCTGGATTTTTATATTCCGTTGCAGGCCGGTGCATCCTACGAAGAGTTGCTCTGGTACAATGCCAAAAAGAATTTACGCATCAGTCAGCAGCAGGAATTTGAAGTAATGGTTTGTAATGAGGATGTAACGGCACAGCAAACGATTTATGAAGTAATCAGGGAAAACAGAATCAGCAAGGGTAAACCAATGAACATGAGTTGGGATGATATCCGCTCCACTGCATCTGTTATACCCACTGATTTCTTTTTATTGAAACGTGGCGATGAAGCTATTGCCGGCGCTATTGTGTACAAGGCTGCAGCAGGTACCCGCTATGTGCCTTTTTGGGGTGATCGTCCGGGTTATACCCCGCAAAAACCGATGAACTTTTTATCGCATGCTATTGCTGAGTTTTATCGCCGGGCGGGTGATCAATACCTTCATATCGGCATCTCTACAGAAAACAGTGTGCCTAACTACGGGTTGTGTGAGTTTAAAGAAAGCATTGGCTGTACTATTACACCCAAAATGAGTTTTGAAAAAAACATTTGATCGTATAATCATCATGAATATTCCTTTTTTGTCTTTCGATGCAGTGAACCGCCGGATCAAACCGGAAATCACCCGTGCTTTTGAAACGGTGTTTGATGATGCCTGGTATATCATGGGGAAACAGTTAACAGCTTTTGAACAGGAGTATGCTGCTTTCAATAAAGTACAACATGCAATCGGCATCAGTAATGGGTTGGATGCATTGCATATTGCGCTGAAAGCAGTGGGTGTGGGTGCAGGCGATGAAGTAATCGTTCCTTCTCATACTTATATCGCTACGGCACTGGCTGTTTCTTATGTGGGTGCTACGCCGGTTTTTGTAGAGCCTGATCCTTTCACCTATAATATTGATGTAACAAAGATTGAAGCTGCCATCAGTTCCAAAACAAAAGCGATCATGCCGGTGCATTTATACGGTCAGGCATGTAACATGGAAGCTATTGAACGGATTGCAGCCAAACATCAGCTTTATATTATTGAAGATAATGCACAGGCACATGGCGCCACATGGAATGAAAAGATTACCGGAAGCTGGGGCCATATCAATGCTACCAGTTTTTACCCCGGAAAAAATTTAGGTGCCCTTGGTGATGCAGGTGCTGTTACCACTAATGATGCGGCCCTTGCAGCCAAAGCTTCCATGCTTCGTAATTATGGCTCTGTAAAAAAGTACCATCATGAAGTGATTGGTTATAATCAACGGCTGGATGAGTTGCAGGCCGCTTTTCTTCGTGTAAAGTTGAACTATCTGCAGGAGTGGACGCTCCAACGGCAATCTATCGCTGCACAGTATAATGAACTTTTAAAAGATGTGGGCGACCTGGTGTTGCCTGCTGTAGCACCTGAAGCTACTCATGTCTATCATTTATATGTAATCCGCACTGCACAAAGAGATGTATTGCAAACTTATTTGCAGCAACACGGAATTGGTACACTCATCCATTATCCCATACCCGTACACCTGCAGGAAGCTTATCAATCATTAGGTCATTCAAAAGGAAGTTTTCCTTTGGCTGAGACAATTGCTTCCACCTGTTTAAGTCTGCCTGTATGGCCGGGCATGAGTACCGGCGAAGTGGAACAGGTAGCTCAAAAAATCCGTTCGTTCTTTTAATGGAAACTGCATTGCCGCTTGTTACAGTAGTAGGATTGTGTTATAACCACAGTCGCTATGTGGTGGAAACATTGGAAAGCATCCGTCAGCAAAACTATCCGCACCTGCAGGTGATACTTGTGGATGATTGTTCCAAAGATGATTCCGTTTCAATTGTTGAAAACTGGTTACAGCAACACCGGCTTAACTGGACATTCATTAAACATGTACAAAACAGGGGCATTACCAGATCACTCAACGAAACACTGGAGCTGGCACAAGGAAAATATTATAAAGCCATTGCCTGTGATGATGTATTGTTACCCCATTTCATCAGCACCATGGTAGAGCGGTTTGAACAATTGCCGAACGATTATGCACTCATTTATTCTGATGTACAAACGATCAATGAACATTCAGAAGTATTCGGCACCACTCCGTTTACGGAACGTGGTTGGGATGCAGAAGAGAAAGTACCTTCCGGAAAATTATTTGATCAGTTAGCCGGTTGGTGTTTTATTCCGGCAGTGGGAACCTTTATGCGTACATCCGTTTTAAGGGAATTGAAATTTGATGAAACATTAATGGTAGAGGATTGGGATATGTGGCTGCAAATGGCCCGGCAGTATCAGATCAAAGGTATTGTGCCTGCCATGGGCCGGTATCGTATTCACAGCGCTTCCATGTACCAGCAAAAAAGTCCTGCTTACAGGGATCATGAGTTGCGTACACTGGAAAAACATCTTGGCTTTAGTAAAGCAGCCGATGAAAAAATCAACGATTTTATTTACAAACAAAGCATATTGTTGTACATGCACAATGGAAACCGTCCCCTCCATTGGTTGTGGAAACGGTTCCTGATAAAAAAAACAGTGAGTAACTTTTTGCACGTACTGCTGGCTTTATTTCATATCTCTTACAAACAAAAGGAAAAATGGCTCAGGCGGGTGAAGTAAATACTGTAGCAATACTGGTATTATTCTTTAATAAACTGGATCAGACAAAGGATTGCATCCGGAGTTTTATTCCTTCCGGTCAAATGATCTATGTACTCAACAATGGATCGTCTGAAGATCAGTGGAAGGATTTACAACAAACATTTGCAGCGCACAGCAATATAAAATATTATAATACAAGTAAAAATCTGGGTGCAACGGGTGGCAGGAATTATTTGATTCAGCACACAACAGAACCGTGGATTTTCTTAGTAGATAATGATGTAACAGTGAAGCAGCAAACAGAATGGATTTCATTGTTTCATTCATTTTTAAAAAAGCAACCTGATGCAAAACTCATCAGCTGTAATGTTTTTAATATTCATGAGAATGCTTATACCCAACAATTGCATGTAGTAAAGCAGGGACGAAAAGTGAGTATTGAAGCCGGCTCCTTTGAAATAACCAATACTTTTTCTGCCTGCGGAACAATTGTACACAGAAGTATTTTTGATACATATGGTTTGTTTGATGAAAAAATGTTTGTAGGTATGGAGGAATATGAATATACCTTACGTACCATGCAGTCGCCGGCCGGTGAAATAAAAGTGTATCAGTACAATGCTATTGAAATTATACATGATCACCGCTTTCAGAAAACTACAGTTGATAAAGAAGCAACTAGGATTCGTTACAATATGGATATGCTCAAAGCCGGGTATAATCACATGGTCCGGAAATATGATATTGAAATGGATCATGATTTTGAATGGTGGTCTAAAAAACAGGTTGTTAGCATGACGGTGCCCCGCTGGAAACAAATACTTCAAAACCTGGCTACAAAACTCCTGCGTAAATAAGACGTGCATCTGTTACTGGTTACATACGAGTTTCCTCCTTTTATGGCTACCGGCGGTATTGGTTCTTATATGTATCACCTGGCACATGTAATGGTAGGTAAGGGGCATCATGTTACCGTTTTTTCTGCAACACATTCACACGCAGAAGTTACAGTACTTAGCGAAAAAGAATACACGAACTATCTTATACCCGCTGCTGATAGCATTGTTTTTCGTAGAGGAGTTTTGAAATTATTTGAAAGCTATATTCAAAATCATCCGGTAGATGTGATAGAGAGCCCTGAAGTAGGAGCTTGTGCTCTGCATATTAAAGAAACCTATCCGTTTTTGCCACTGGTGGTTAAAATGCATACCCCGGGAGTCCTTATCACAAAGATTTCAAATACCTATCAATCTGTATTCACAAAGTTGAGATATGTAGCGGGTGCATTTTTGCGAGGACGTTTTGATTTAGGTTATTGGTCAAAAACAGATCTAAATAAGGAATCAAATCCTGAGTACCGGATCTGTCAATTGGCTGATCATTTGCTATCGCCTTCTGCTGCACTAAAAGATTGGGCCGTACGTTACTGGCAACTGCCGGAGCAAAAAATAAAAATTCTCCCGAATCCTATTGCGGCTGATGCACAGTTGTTTTCTTTTCCCATCAGCAATCGTTCTCAAACCATCTGTTTCATCGGAAAGCTTACTGTGTTAAAAGGAATGATTGCATTGACACCCGCTATCAAGGAAATTTTATTGCGACATCCTGACTATAAAATTATTATTGCAGGAAGAGATGAATCGGTAAGCGCTCATATACCTTCCATGAAAGCCTGGATGCTTCATCAGCTGGAAGAAGTAAAAGACCGTGTAGTATTTACCGGAGCAGTTGAAAAAGAAAAAGTGCTGGAGATATTATCTCAAAGCCGCATATCTATTGTACCCAGCTTGTGGGAAAATTATCCCAATGTGGTACTGGAAGCCATGGCCGCCGGTTGTACAGTGGCAGCTGCATACCGAGGTGGTATTCCTGAATTAATTGACGATGGTAAAACGGGGTTATTATTTGATCCTTTAAAACCCTCATCAATAATACAGGCAGTTGATGAATTACTCAAGGATGAGCAGAAGCGTCTACAATTAGCTGCTGCTGCAAGAGAAACAGTGTACAACTATCAACACAGTACAAAACTTGCCAACGATCTGGATGCATTTTACCGTTCCGTTCAAAAACCAGAACCGGTCATCAGCGAATTATTTTGAACATTGTTCATTTTCATAACGGTTTCGGCGGAGGTGTGTTAACCGTTATCCGTAACCTGTTACAATACCGGCAGCATCCGGAGTGGAAGCAGCAGGTAATTTACACGTTGGATAAAAAAAAGTTTTCTGCATTCAGTCCCATGCTGCCGGAAGATGTAAAGCAGAAAACATTCTATTACTCCGGTAACTGGAATTTTTATTATACCGCTAAAAAGCTTTCAAAACTATTACCTGCAAAAGATACTATTCTTATTGCACACGACTGGCTGGAACTTGCTATGATCAGTAATCGTGGTTTAAATTACCCGGTTGTACAGTTCCTCCATGGTGATTACGATTATTATTACAAGTTAGCACAACGCAATGAGGCATGGGTTGACTCTTTTATTTGTGTGAGTGCATCTATTGCCGATGAATTAAAAAGAAGAATTCCGGAGCGCAGCAATGATATTCAGTACCTCCGTTTTCCTGTTCCGGAAGTAAATGGTATACGGGAAGATTCTTCAACACCGGAGTTGGTATTTGCCGGCAGGTGTGATGAAGCAAAAGGATATCATTTGTTGCCGTTGATTGATGCCGCATTACAACAAAAAAATGTTCAGGCGCACTGGCATATTGCAGGACCGGGCTCGGAACTATCGCAAGTACAGCAGCAATGGAAGCAGTCAAAAGTTCATTTTTATGGCAATCTCCCCCCTAAAGAGTTAACAGCTTTGTTATTGAAGGCGACGGCTTTTATTTTGCCTTCAATGGCAGAGGGTATGCCGGTTTCAGTAGTAGAAGCAATGAAAGCAGGTGCCATACCGGTAGTAAATGATATAAATGGTGGTTTGCAGGAACTGGTTACGAACGATGTTACAGGATACCGCATCCCCAATAATGATCCGTTGATTTTTGCAGAATGCATAGCGGCTATTACTGCAGATGCAGAAAAGCGAAAACAGTTATCAGCTGCGGCTGTTTCATTTGCCAATACATATTTTGATCCCGTTCAAAACACAAAGCTGTTTGAAGATTGTTTTTTACAAGCCTCCCGGAAGTCAAAAAAGAAAAAAGCTTTTAAAACAACTGGCAGCAGGTTGGATCAACCTTATCTTCCTAACCTGCTGGTAAAAACCATACGCTCACTCTTTTAGACCATTCAACTGTATGAGCAAACCACTTTTTTCCATCGTAAGCCCGGTGTACAGAGCAGAGCAGATTGTACCTGAGCTGGTGCGCCGCATTCGTGCTGCTGTTGAAACCATTACACAGGATTATGAAATTATACTGGTGGAGGATGGCAGTCCTGATAAAAGCTGGGAAGCCATTGCAGCAGAAAGCAAAAAAGAAGCAAGGGTAAAAGGCATTCAGCTCAGTCGCAACTTTGGTCAACATTACGCTATTACCGCCGGGTTAGATCATACAAATGGTGAATGGGTAGTTGTAATGGATTGTGATCTGCAGGATCAGCCGGAAGAGATTGTGTCCTTATATCAAAAAGCAAAAGAAGGATATGATGTGGTGCTGGCGCAACGGAAAGAACGCCAGGATCATTTTTTTAAACGTAGTTCATCACAATTGTTTTACCGTACACTCAGTTATTTAACCGGTACCAGACAGGATCCTTCCATTGCCAACTTTGGTATTTATCATTGCCGTGTAATTGAAGCGTTGAGAAAAATGCAGGAACCCATCCGCTATTTCCCCACTATGGTAAAATGGGTGGGCTTCCGTCGTACAGCTATGCAGGTAACACATGCAGAACGTTTTTCCGGAAATACATCTTATAACTGGAGCAAGTTGTTCCGTTTGGCATTGGATATTATCCTGGCCAATTCTGATAAGCCTATCCGTTTGATTGTGAAGTTTGGATTCTTTGTTGCATTTATCTCTTTCCTTATTGGTGCAGTTGTAATCTACCGTTATCTTATGCATCAGATAACTGTACCAGGTTATACCAGCTTGCTGGTTTCAATCTGGTTTATAGGCGGTATGATTTTGTTTGTATTGGGATTGATTGGTCTCTATATCGGAAAAATATTTGAAGGCGTTAAAAGCCGACCTATTTACATCGTTTTATCAACTAAAAATATTTGATTTAAGTTATAAGTCTTTTTTATAAATTTTTGAACTAAACTTTTTCTAACTCATGGATCAAATAACTTCATTAATACTTAGAAACAAAAAAATCCTACTTTTTTCAGGATCACTTTTTATAGCTTTTTGCTTATTTTTTGCCTATCTGTGGAAATTTGTTTATACAGATATTCAACTACATGCTGCTTTTGTTCGAGGATTCTTATTTGATAATGCCATTATTCCATCAAATTTTATGTATTACCTCCTTCTTTTAGTATTTACTGGAGGTAATTATTCGAATATTGCTTATGCATCTGTTTTCTTGTTAGCTATATTTTCAGTAGGGAAGTATCTTGCATCATTATTCGTTTTAAAAAAAATAATTTCTGAAAAAGAGTATGATGTTACTCAAGTTTCATTTATAGTAATCCTAAATTTATTGGCATTTGCTATATTTATTCCAACATTAAGAGCAGATCGATATTACTTAGGTTTTTTTCCGGCTAACGTATGGCACAACTCAACTATTATTGCTGTATTTCCTTTTAGTATACTGCTCTTTTATTATTCATACAGATATCTTCAGACAAGCCAAGGAGCCTTATTGATTTTCTTTTTGATTTTACTAAATGCAGCATTTAAGCCAAGCTATTTATTTGTTTTTATCATTGCATTCCCTTTGTTTACTCTGATTCAAAATGATATTAGGAAATTTTATTCTATTATAAAGTTTATTTTATTTACCGCATTAGTTATATTTATTCAATATATAGTCACCTATTATCTTTTTCCATGGGACAAAAGTGGTGTCGCCGTTTCGCCGTTTTCTACTTTTAAAGGGTGGATGGATGTGACAACAGCTAAAGCAGTTTTGTATTATTTAGTTTCACTTATTCTATCCTTTTTATTTCCTATCAGTATCCTTTTTTACAAACAAAAACGTGAAGAACCTCTATTTGTTTATTCATTAATAGGCCTTGTGATTTCACATTTAATATTCATTTTTATTGCCGAAACAGGCTACCGTGCGATGCATGGAAATTTCGTGTGGCAAATTTTCATCTGCTCATTTTTGATTTTTTTAGTCTCAAGTTATTTAATGAAAAATGAAATAATTGATTTTTTTAAAAAGGGACGCATAAGTTTAGCCCCTATTTTTCTTATAATTCATGTTTGTTTCGGAGTTTTGTATATTGTTTTCAGGCTTATCATTTCAAAGTCCTATCTCTGATATTGTCCTAAAATTAAATAATAGTATATTTTATATAATTTTTTGTTTTGTTGTAAAATTATGATCGGTTTTTACCTGATGACAGAAAAAGGTTTTGAAGTGCTTGCCGCTGTACTTCAGCAGTACGGAAGCAATGCTGTTTCTTTTGTGGTAGCCGCAAGAGACGGGCAGTTGCAAAAAGATTTTTATACAGAAATTGAAATGATTTGCCGGGAGCATTCTATTCCTTTTTTTAACAGAGAAGAAAAAGTTTCAGTACCATCCAGCCGATACCGTATTGCTATTTCCTGGCGCTGGCTGCTTTCCAATGAAGAACAAAATTTAATGGTGGTGCATGATTCTTTGTTGCCGAAATATCGGGGCTTTAATCCTTTGGTTACGGCATTAATACAGGGTGATACAGAGATTGGTGTAACGGCTTTGTGGGCCGTTGATGAAATGGATGCAGGAAACATCATCTGTCAATCTTCATTTAATGTAACTTATCCGCTTACTATTGCTGGTGCTATCCGCAAAATCACAAATTGTTATACACAGGCTGTTTCTTTAATCATCGAAACGGTAATCGCCGGTAAGGACTTGCCATCTCTTCCGCAGGATGCGGCAAAAGTGTGTTACAGTTTGTGGCGGGATGAAGAAGATTACCGTATTCAATGGCAGCAACCGGCTGCACAAATCAAGCGGATTATTGATGCAACTGGATACCCTTATGCCGGTGCTTTCTCTATGGTTGATGGAGAGAAGCTCAGGATTTTGGCAGCAGAAGAAACAGAAGATATAACCATCATTAACCGTGATTGCGGAAAAGTTTTAAAACTTGTTAACGGCAAACCGGTGGTGGTTTGCGGCAGCGGACTTTTGTTACTTAAAGAAGTAAAAGATAAAAACGGAGCTGATTATAAGTTCACCAAAATGCGTTTACGATTTTCATGAGCAATTATTCCATTCCTTTTAATAAACCCAGCTTAACGGGTAAGGAAACACAGTACATCCAGGAAGCAGTAGCTTCCGGAAAAATTTCCGGTGATGGTATGTTTACAAAAAAGTGCCATCAGTTTTTTGAAGAGCGTTATGGTTTTCAAAAATGTCTGCTCACTACTTCCTGTACGGATGCACTGGAAATGGCATCTATCCTCATCAACATTCAACCCGGTGATGAAGTGATCATGCCTTCCTACACATTTGTATCTACTGCCAATGCGTTTGCATTGCGGGGCGCCAGGATTGTTTTTTGTGACAGCCGTGGGGATCATCCCGGCATGGATGAATCAAAGATTGAATCTTTGATTACACCTAAAACAAAAGCAATTGTACCCGTTCATTATGCAGGTGTGGCCTGTGATATGAATGTAATTATGAAGCTGGCCGATAAATACCAACTCTTTGTGGTAGAAGATGCAGCCCAGGCCATTGACAGTTATTATATATTTCCCGACGGCACACGTAAGCCATTAGGAGGTATTGGTCACCTGGCTGCTTTCAGCTTTCATGAAACAAAAAATGTTATCGCCGGTGAAGGTGGTATGCTGGTGATTAACGAAGAACGTTTTAACGAACGTGCTGAAATCATCCGTGAAAAAGGAACCAACCGCAGTAAGTTTTTCAGAGGTGAAGTGGATAAATACGGTTGGGTAGATATCGGCAGTTCTTTTCTTCCTTCGGAAATTATCGCTGCGTTCCTGTATGCACAACTGGAACATATAGGCGAAATTCAGCAAAAGCGCTCTTCAATCTGGAACAGGTATCAACAATTGTTGCAGCAGCCCGGTGCTCCTTATCAATTGCCGCAACTGCCGGCCTATGCTACTAACAATGCACATATGTTTTACATACGCTGTTCCTCTCTGCAGGAACGATCGGCGTTAATCAATCATCTGCGTAAGGAAGGCATCCTGTCAGTATTTCATTACCAGTCATTACACCGTTCTGATTATTACCTGCAATCCAATCCGCTTTCAGAATTACCCATGAGTGATTATTACACTGATCATTTGCTGCGGTTACCTTTTTATAATTCTTTGCAGGAAGCTGATCTTGAAAAAATCACTTCACTCATTCTTTCCTTTTACCAAGAACATACAGCCTGATGGGAAATAGTATGCAACCGTTTAAACGCCTGCAGTGGATACTCATAGTTGTATTCTTTGGTATTTTACTGTTTACGTTTTCACAGGAAAAAACAGTGAACAATGGTGCCGGTTATGATGGCATTTATTACCGTGACCTGGTGCGGAATTTTCCGGAAATGCTTCATGCCAGCTTCAGTGATTATAAAGCCAGCCGTGTACTGCCTTTTGCTGCTGCTCATTATTTACTGAATGTATTGATCATTGAACCAACTGACGGAGTGATCCTCTTTACTATCTGGGGAATGATGTTCCTGCTAATGATAGCAGGAGTTGTTTATTATTTTAAAATCGCTGAGCTGCTGCAGTGGCGGCCCGATCTTAAACTGCTTGGCTTTGTACTGTTGTTTTACCAGTTTGCGGTTTTAAAATACAGCGGTTACTACCCGATACTGACAGATCATTTTATTTTTTCGCTCACCATTATTGTACTGTATCATTTTTTAAAGAAACAATACCTGTACATGATGCTTACAGGTTTTGCCGCTTGTTTTATCTGGCCCACTTACAGTTTGTTTATTCCGCTGCTCTTATTGAACAATCCTGTAAATCTTCCTGCTGCAAACACACAGGAAACAAAATACAGTCAATGGTTGTGGAAGCTGGTAAAGCTCGGGCTGGCATTGGTACCGGTGGTATTGTTTGTGTACCTCATACGTTCTCAAAATCTGTGGATTGAAAAGCGTTACCTCACAGCAGATCGTATCTATGCCAACTTCAGGCCATATAACTTCCTCGTTTCGGTGGTTGCTACAGCAGCGGTTTATGGGTACTACCTGGCTTTGTTATGGCCGGTGCAGTGGCAGATGATTACAGGCTGGTTCAAAAGTTTATTCCAAACAAAAATGAAACAGTTGATGCTGGCAATTGTGTTTGTGGCGGCAGTTGCAGCTGTAAAATATTTTATGACGCTGGGTAATACAGAACCGCCTTATCCTACCATCGGTTCGTTACTGGTGGAGTTTACATTCCGCCCTGCAGTAGCACCGTTTAACTTTATCGTATTTGCATTCTGGTTCCTCGGTTTATTGGTATTCTTCAGCATACGGTTTTACAAACAGTTATTACAGCAGTTCCTGCAGCTGGGCAACGGTTATTTTATATTGCTGGTGTACTCACTTATTTTCTTAACTACGGCACAGCCCCGTTTTTTAACTACCATGCTTCCGTTTTTCCTGGTGGCATTAATGCCGGTGTTGCAACAGTTCATCCGTAAGCAGGTGCCCGGTAACATATTATTACTTGCAGCTGCATTCTCTTTATTGGTTTCCCGGTTTTGGTTCCCGGTTGAAGTAAATCCGCATTACATGGTAGATGGTGATACTGCGGCAGAAAAACTGCCCATGTTCATCGGGCCGTGGATTTCAGATTACTTCTATTGCTGGCTTACCGTAACCGGCCTGCTGCTTTATTTTATATGGCATCGCTGGCTGCTGCGCCCAATGCTCCAACAACCGCAGGAATAAATTTATGAGTCAACCTGTATTAGTAAGTGTGTTAATGACGGCCTATAACCGGCAGGCTTTTATTGCCGAAGCCATTGAAAGTGTACTGGCCTCTACCTATCCGCATTTTGAGTTAATCATTGTGGATGATGGTTCCAGAGATGATACGGTATCCATTGCTCAGTCTTATGCAGCAAAAGATAACCGTATTAAAGTATATATCAATGAACAGAACCTTGGAGACTATCGTAACCGCAACAAAGCGGCTTCTTATGCAAACGGTACCTATATAAAATATGTAGATAGTGATGACCTGATAATGCCATGGGGGCTTGAGGTGATGGTTTATGGCATGGAGCGCTTTCCTGAAGCAGCGCTTGGCATTTCATCCAATCAAAATGAGAATATACTTTATCCGCATTTGCTTTCACCTGTAGATGCATACAGGGCATATTATTACAAAAATCATGTACTCTCTGTGGGCCCAACAGCTGCTATCATACGAAGAGATGTATTTGAACGGATAGGAGGATTTAGCGGCGAAAATTATATTGGCGACACGCAATTATGGTTTCGTCTTGCCCAGTCAGCACCAGTAGTTTACTTACCCCCTGGACTTGTTTACTGGCGGGAACATGACGATCAACAAATTGCTGAAGAGCGGAAAAACGTTTTAATTGAGTTAAAAAGATATGAACTTGATTGTTTAACTCTTAATGATAATGCCACACCACTCCCACCAAGTGAACGTTCTATAATTCTTCAGAACCTTAGAAATATAAAAACAAGAAATGCTATTAAGGACTTTATTTCAGGAGATTTTAGGAAAGCACTAAATAAAGTAATTCAGTTTAGATTAAATTATTTTGATTTGATTCATTCTTTAAAGAAAAATAAAGTTGTTCAGTATTTATTTTAATTGTCCTATTTTTTTATAAATGTACCCCCCACTTATATCGATTATTACTCCTTGCTATAATGCAGCTCCATACTTGATAGATGCAATTGAGAGTGTGTTGGTGCAATCGTATCCAAATTTTGAATGGATCATTATAAATGATGGATCAACAGATGATTCAGAATCAATTATTCTCTCATACTTGGATAAACGGATTAAATATTTTAAACAAAAAAATCTTGGTAATTCAGTTGCTCTAAATAAAGGAATAAGCTTGGTTACTGGTGATTATGTTAAATTCTTTGATGCTGATGATATTATGAATCCTTTACATCTCGAGGCACAACTTAATAGATTAAATGGTCGTATGGATGTAATAGCCTCTTGTGCATGGGGTCGTTTTTATGACAATAATCCAAATTCAGCAAAATTTATCCCAGAATCTGTTTGGTGTGATATGGACTCAAAAAGATGGATTCAAAATGCATTGTCTCAAAAAAGTGATATGATGGCAGGTTGGGTCTGGCTTATTCCGAAGACAATCATAGATAGAGTAGGAGGATTTGAACCAACCCTCTCATTAAATAATGATTTTGAATTCAGTATTCGACTTTTACTTGCGGTAAAGGAAGTTTTGTTTACTCCCGATGCGAAAATATATTATCGTACTAGTAATTCATCACTTAGTCAAAGTGCCTCCGAAGATGCTTATGAAGCTGCTATTCGATCTACTGATTTGGGTTGTAGCTATCTACTACAATTAGATAACTCTCGATTTATGAAAGAACTCTGTGCTAATCGTTACCAGGAATGGTTATATCGAATATATCCATATAACTCAAATCTTCAACAAATTTTACAAGAACGTATCAATGCTTTAGGGGGTAGTTCTAAATCGATGGAGGGAGGATTATTTTTATCATTCTTGTCTTATATCTTTGGATGGCGTTTTGCAAAAAAAATGAAAATACTTTTCAATAGATTGTTTTAACAAAGTTTAGATTTAACTAAGTGAAAAATTTTCTATTTATAACAACTAATAACTTGTCGACTAATCCAAGGTTATTAAAAGAAATACATTTAGCAATATTTCTGGGGAATAGGGTAACAGTTTGTATGTTTCATTTAGGAAATTGGAGTGATTACCTGAATTTAAAACATATTCAGGAATTACGTGGTGTAACTTTTTTAATTATATCAGCTACGCACAAGCCATTAGTTCCGTGGCTTATTAGTTCTATTTTTGAAAAAATAGCTCGAAAATTACCTATTTCATTGTTAACTAAAAATATTCTGTCAGTTGCAGTAGGTAAACGATCATGGTTAATTCAAAAATCAATACATAGGATAAATGGTCCATTTGATTGGGTAATTGCACATAATCCTGCTGCGTTTTATCCTGCAATGAAAATAGCTAAAATGTATAAAGCGGCTCTGGGAATTGATGTGGAGGACTATCATCCAGGAGAAACAAAAAATAAAAAGATGCAGGTAGTTACTTTAGAACTAATGAAGCAGGTATTACCTGAGGCACATTATTGCTCATATGCAGCACCACTTATTATGAAAGAGATTCATCAGGAAATACCAGGTTTAAAAAATCAGCAATTAGTTTTGTTAAACAGTTTCCCAGAAAAAGAATTTCAATACCCAAAATCTATTCAAAAATCAGCCTTACAATTAGTTTGGTATTCCCAAAATATTGATTTTGGGAGAGGATTAGAACCTTTAATTGAGGCTGTAGATACTTTATATCCACAAATTGAACTGAATCTAATTGGAAATGTTAGGTCTCGTTTCATGGGTCAAATAATTGCATGTAAGAAAGGAATAAAGATTCATGGTGTAATGAGCCAGTATTCACTACATTCATTTCTCGCACATTGTGATGTGGGTTTAGCCTTGGATATACCAATAAATCACAATAGGGAATTGGCATTGACTAATAAAATAATTACGTATGCTCAAGCAGGGCTATTTATTTTAGCTACTGATATTTCACCGCATAAAGATTTTCTTGAATATTATAAGTTAAGGTTCAATTTGTTTAATGTGATGTCTTATAACATTTTAGATATATTATCTAAATTAATTGAGAATAAGAGTTCTATAAGAAGTAATAGAATGGAGACCTACTTACAAAGTAAGAAGTTTGCGTGGGAGAAAATATGTTTGCCTCTGAAGCATGAGTGGGAAAAAATATGACTGATATTTCAATAGTAGTTTCAGTTAACAAAAAAGATTTATGGTTTTGCAGGATTTGCATTGCAAGTATCCGCTACTATTATCCAGATGTCCCCATTTATTTACTAATAGATGAATTAAATGGAAAATTCTCGGTAAGTGAATTGATAAAATTGTGGAATATTCAAATAATTAAATATCCTCGAAAAAAATTCGGATGGTCGGCATCAAAAATTCATTTTTATTGCGATCAAAGATTTATCGGTAGAAAGTTTTTAGTAATTGATGCTGACATTGTATTTGTTGGAAAAGTTTTAGATCATCCTTTTTTACAATCCTTTAATGAAGATGTAATAGTCAATGTTGAGAAAATCATTGACCCATACTCAGAATGGTTTTCAAAAACATATTTCAATTTTGAAAATATTAAAATCATAGATCCTGACTTCAATTTTGAAGGCTATGCTTTCAATTGTGGTCAATTGTTTTGCAAAGGTGCTTTTTTAAGTAAAGAAATCATCGATCCATATTTTTATTTTGATCGTTATCCTCCTTGGAAAAAAATAATTGATTTCCCTCTTGTAGATCAATCTGTATTTAACTATTTGCTACCTAAGCTAACCCAAACTTCTAGTTTCAAAATAGGGAAACAGCAATACATGTTATGGAGTGAGTCTAACGAAGTCAAAACTATTACAATTGATTCAGTAAGAAATGCTAATGCTGAAAAATATCTGGTTCATTGGGCTGGTGCATTGAGAACTCCTAATCTAATAAAAATGACTAGATGTGACATCCTCCTTTTTTTTGAATCTTATTATTATTCAAAAATAAAATTTGGAAAAATTCTCTTAAAATGTCGAAAATATAATTTTTATATGGATTCTTTTTTAAATAGGTTAGTTATGAAGTTAAATACCACTTTTGAACTAATTTTAAAATTTCATTAGATAAATTATGAATCTAAATTTAATGTTCTCAAAAGTATTTGTAATTACCATAGATAAAAGTAAAAATAGAAGAAAATGGATTGAAAAGCAACTTGAAGGCGTGCATTATGAATTTTTTCATGGTATTCAAATAACAAATGAAAAGGAGTATAATGAGTTCAAAAAAAATAATTCAAGTGAAATAGTGATCAATTCATCAATCATTTCCAATTTTGGTTATGGTCATTTAGGCTGTTTTCTTTCGCATATCTATTTATTAAAAAAGATTAAAGAATCGAAATATGAGAATACTTTGATTTTGGAGGATGACATTATTTTCAATAAAGATCATTTGCAAAAAATGATATACCCCAAGAAAATTCCTGATATGTTATTTTGGGGATATATCCCAACACAATCAGTGAAAAGGGGGATAGAATCAGTATCTGTAAGAAGACTATTTTGGCTCTTCTACTTGATTAAGAATATTCGGAACGCGGCTACTTTGTATTTATTTAAAAATACATTGCTTACTAGGATTCGTTCATTTCCTTTTCCTATTGAAAGACATTATGATAAATCTGGGTATAATTATGGTACTTTTGCATATTCAGTATCACTTGATGGTGCTACCAAGCTATTAGATTTAATAAAAGAAATTGAGATACCGATTGATAGGACATATTCAGAATTAATCTTAACGTCAAAGATATCATCATATAATTCTAATATCCCATTATTTGGTTATAATCATTCCTTTCCAAGTTCAACATCTTAATTTAAATGAAAATCTGTTTTATAGTTTCACAGCAATTTCCATCTTCTAATCTAGCTGGTGTATATCGTGATACTCTCCCATATTCCAGACAAGCAGAACTTGTCTTTCTGGGCTTATTGGTTGACAGAATTCCGTATTCATGAGTGTCAGATTCTTTAAAATACTGTGTGGTCGATAGTATTGTATTTGTATGTGCAAGAGTATAGCTTCTTTTCACCATCATCAACTTACGTGAATAGTTTTATGTTCAATAAATCAATCCGAAAGCCATCATTGAAGTATTAAATGTATAGATTATCAGTTGTTTTTCTGGTCTTGAGAATCGTACCGTAACATTATTTTGTTATGCCAAATAGAATAAATCCTTCATCATAAATTTAGACATATACTTTTCCTAGATATGTTCTAGTGTAATTCGGTGCCATTTTTTAACATCATCCATAATTCTTGATTCATCAATAACTTTGATTGATTAATCTACTCGTGTAGCAAGACATAGGCGACTAAAGGTTTTACCTCAAGTTAAGATCGTAAATTTACGTCCATGAAACAGATAATCAGCTGTGAAAACTTTTGACTATCATTGGAGCAGGTTAACTTATTTGGGACCTTCCATCTAGTCTGAAGCCACCTTACGCTTGTGGAGACCTTACTTAGAGGATTAAATGTTTAATTCTTGTAAATACAGTTCACATACTTTTTATCCTCCCAAGCATCACACCTTAAAAGCTTGTGTATTCGATTTACACCATAACGAATTTTTGAATTAGCAATCTCAATAAAAATCCACCTTATGGTCTCATAACAACATTTTTTTGATAGCCGATATCATTATAACTCGCTTATCATTACTGCCTCACAAGCTTTTTGAGTAGAAACTTATATTCATTTTTAGTGTCTAGATCCAAACTTTCAGTTGACTTATTTTCAGACATTTTTTTAATTTATGGTGGAGCATTTGCTTCTATAAGCTGAGATCCGCAACAATCTAATTTAATCGTCAGTTCTTATCTAGATGTAGGCTTAGACAACGTATTTTTTAAAAACTACCATACTTTTTCTTCCAGAGATAAAAGTAAAGTTAAAACTAACCATCTTGCCCAAACCCTCAGCATGACATATTTTTATCTTAGCCAATTTGAGGGAATTTGAGAATTGCCATTCTAAATAGTTTGACTTTTACATTTCCATTTTCTAGCTTTAAATATTGGAAATTGCCCGGATTTTTAAGTTTAGAACTGTCTAGATTACAGGGAGAAGTGTACAAAGATCAATTAATAAAAAAACCTTGAAGCATTTTTTACTGAAGTTTAGTTTGTTCTTCTTTGTGTTTGTATTGTTCATCTTTAGTATAAACCGGTGGGCAGATCATTATGTGCGTAATAACAGTTTTTACAAATTCAATGATTCGGTTGTCAGTATTATCATAGGTCATTCACATGCGGAAGGTGCTTACATTGATTCAATTTTGCCGCACACAGTGAATATGGCACAAAGCGGGGAGTCCTATTTCTATTCTTATCTCAAACTTCGCAAATTGCTGGAAGCAAATAATAATATCCGCAGGGTTATGATCGAGGTAACGAATAACAACTTTGAAAAAGAAATGGATGAATGGACTTTTGGGGAAATGTATTTACGCTACCGCTACCAGAAATATGCACATTTGTTACATCCGGAAGAGCTTCGTTTGCTGTTCGGTAAAAATCCGCTAGCAGTTATAGATGCTGTTGCTGTAACCTTAAAAAATAACCTAGATTACAAACGGGTTGTTTCTATGCCTTATTATAATTATACTGATTGGGGTGGGTTTAAAAAGTGGGAGCATAGTAAGATTGACAGCTTTCTGCAGGTTCAAAATAAGCAAAAACAAATAAAGCCTGTAGTTATGGCTATTCCTATTTTTAAAGAATCAGAATATAACCTCCGCTTTCTTGATTCAATGGTTGCCTTATGCAGACAGCATCAAAAGCAGATTTTGTTTTTGCGGGCACCGCAACATCCTTCTAACCGTAATCCTTTTATTGATAGTATTTATTTCAAAACATTGTCAGCAAGGTATTCGGCAATACCCTTAATTGACTTTGGTAACATGGAGCTGCCTGATGAAGAATATCTTGACTTTCAACACGTGAACTTCAAAGGGGCAATAAAAGTTTCAAAGAGACTTGATTCTGTTCTTCATGAACAATATCCACTTTCATTTTAATCGTAACCGTTGCTATTTAATTCGCTGGATTATTTTTTGTTTCTGCCGCTGGTATTTATTCTATACTGGTTTGTAACCTATAAGAAGCTGGCGCTGCAAAACGGTATGCTGCTGGTAATGAGTTATGTCTTTTATGGCTGGTGGGATTGGCGCTTTCTCTTTCTGCTGCTATTTTCTACATTGTTGGATTACATCAGCGGTATAAAAATTCATAAATCGGAGAATCTCGTACGTCGTAAGTTCTGGTTGGTACTCAGTATTGGTATCAATCTTGGCTTTCTTGGTTTCTTTAAATATTATAACTTTTTTGCAGCTGAATTCGGTTCCTTGCTGCATCAGCTGGGTTTCAATGTAAATGAATTCACATTTAAGATCATGCAGATTATTCTGCCGGTTGGTATTTCATTCTATACTTTTCACGGCCTCTCTTACATCATTGATATTTATAAAAAACGTATTCCGGCTGTTTACAATTTTGTAGAATATGCATTGTTTGTAAGTTATTTTCCATTGTTAGTGGCCGGTCCTATTGAGCGGGCTACACACCTGCTGCCGCAATTGCAGGTGCCGAGAAAATTTAATTATTACCAAGCTGTTACAGGTCTACGACAGATTTTATGGGGTCTGTTTAAAAAAGTAGTGATTGCAGATAGTTGTGCTTACTATGCAAATATGATTTTTAATACCAGCGGTGATTATAACGGAAGCACGCTCTTCTTAGGCGCTTTGTTTTTTACTTTCCAGATCTATGGTGATTTCAGCGGCTACTCAGATATTGCACTGGGCACTTCTAAGCTGTTTGGTATTGAACTGTTGCGCAATTTTGCCTTTCCTTATTTCTCAAGAGATATAGCTGAGTTCTGGCGCCGCTGGCATATTTCACTCTCTACTTGGTTTCGTGATTATCTCTACATTCCGCTGGGTGGAAGTAAAGGCGGCAAATGGATGAAAGTGCGGAACACCTTTGCCATTTTCTTAGTAAGCGGTTTCTGGCATGGCGCTAACTGGACCTTCATGGTGTGGGGTTTTTTAAATGCCCTTTACTTTATTCCGCTCCTGCTTTCGAACAAGAACAGGGATCATATCAATATTGTAGCGGCTGGCAAACTATTGCCTTCTTTATCAGACTTACGAAAAATAGCTATCACGTTTTTCTTAACGGTACTTGCATGGATCTTTTTCAGATCTGCAGATCTTACACAGGCATGGTATATTCTCACCACCATTTTTTCATCGTCCTTATTACAACCATTGCAGGTGTTTCCGAAAGAGCCTTTGCTTCTGATTATGTTTTTTACGTTAATTGAATGGATAGGAAGAGAGCATCAATTTGCTATTGAGTCATTTAGTCTAAAATGTAATAAATGGTTACGATTTTGTTTTTATATGATTCTTACTATTATGGTTTTTCTCTACAGTGGTAAAGAGGAGGTTTTTATTTATTTTCAGTTTTAGTAAACACCACAATTCAACTAAGTATTAGCCAGACATTTATTTTGTATACTTCTATTAATTTTTTAATAATTTCTTATTTCAAGGATTTTGTATCTCTGTACAGCCTTCCTCAAAGAATACTAGTTGTATTTAAAATTTCCTCTAATTGATCATGAATATTGAGTTTGATTAGATGCCAAGAAAAAACACTTGTCAATTCGCAGAAACAGTGAGTATTACAAAAATATCAACCATAAAAAATTAGATTAATTGATTTTGACCGCCAATAAGAAATTATTAATAATTAGTCCTCATTACCCCCCTTCAAATCTTGCTGCTGTACATCGTGCTAGATTGTTTGCACAACATCTTCCTTCTCAAAGATGGGATCCAATCATCCTAACTGTAGATGAAGAATTTTACGAGGAAAAGTTGGATTGGGATTTGTTTAAATTACTCCCATATCATCAACGTTTAGAAAAAGTAAAGTCTCTAAAAGTAACCAAGCCAAGACTGATTGGCGACATAGGACTCAGGGCTTTTTTTCATTTGCGGAAGAAAGCACTGGAATTAGTTCTGTCAGAAAAAATTGATTTTGTCTTCATCCCCATTCCATCTTTCTATACTGCTTTGATTGGGCCTTATCTATATAAAAAAACAGGAGTGAAATATGGAATTGATTATATAGATCCGTGGGTACATACTTTTCCTGGGTCCGATAAAATATTTTCCAGGCATTGGTTAAGTACACAGATTGCCAAATTGTTGGAACCGATTGCAGTGAAACATGCTTCATTGATTACAGGTGTTTCAGAAGGTTACTATAAACCTGTTTTAGAACGAAATCCTCAATTAAAGATACAGGCTGTTACCGCGGCAATGCCTTATGGAGGGGAAGAGGGGGATCATGATTTTGTCAAACAGATGTCAGTGGACAGATGTCAGATGTCAGGAGTTTTGTTACCTCCCAAATCAAATGGAAAATTTCGATTCGTTTATGCAGGTGCTATGCTTCCCAAAGCATATAAACCATTAGAGGAGATTTTTAAAGCGTTAACCAAACTTCAACGCCTTCAACTTCCTCAACCTCTTCAACATATAGAATTTCATTTCATAGGTACTCTCGGCACCATTAAACCGATTGCTGAAAAATACAGATTATACAATACCGTTGTATTCGAATACCCCGACCGAATTCCCTACCTGGATGTTCTGAAAAATCTTGATGCAGCTGATGGTATTTTCATTCTCGGTAGCACTGAACCACACTACACGCCATCCAAGGTGTTTCAGGGTGTACTTTCCCAAAAACCCATATTGGCTGTTTTGCATCGAGAATCTACTGCTGTCAAGGTACTCTCTGATTCAAAAGCAGGGCAATGCGTATTGATGGATGGAGAAAATGATCTGGATACGCTAGGTGAAAGGTTCATAAAGCAATTAGAGAATTATTTGCATTGGGCAATCTCATTCGACCCTCATTCAGTCAACAAAGAAGCCTTTGAGCCCTATACGGCAAAAGCAGTCACCAAAGTATTGGTAGAAGCAATAGAAAAATGTCTAAAATAACGACTAAAATATCTTCAACCCCCTCAACCTCTTCAACCCCTTCAACAATAAAATCTCTCGCGGTCATAACCACCCACCCCATCCAGTACAACGCTCCCCTTTTCAGATATCTTGCGTCCATTGGAAAATTCAATGTAAAAGTATTCTATACCTGGGGAGAAAATTCCATTCAAGTGTATGACCCAGGCTTTGGTAAAGAACGTGCTTGGGATATTGATCTCCTGCATGGATACAAGCATATATTTGTCAATAATGTTTCTAAAGACCCGGGTTCTCATCATTACAAGGGTATCATTAATCCCGATCTGATTGTTCAGGTCACAGCTTTTCATCCTGACGCTATCCTCATCTATGGTTGGAAATTTCATTCGCATCTACAACTGATGCGTCATTTCAAGCGAAAGATCCCTATTATCTTCCGGGGCGACTCTACCTTGCTGGATGAACAAAAGGAGTTTAGTATTAAAAAATGGGGTCGACAACAATTGCTGAAATGGGTATACAGACATGTTGATCATGCTCTGAGCCCTGGACTGGCTAGTGATGAATACTTCCTTTGGGTAGGACTCAAGCCGCATCAGATTCATAGGGCAAGGCATGCAGTGGATAATGAGAGATTCATGGGGGAGATGGTAGATGGGGATTGGGAATTAGGAACTAGGAATCAGGAATCAGGAATCAGTGATGAGTACCTTGAGAAAAGGGCCTTAGTTTGGAAGAAAGAATTGGGGATATCGGAGGATAAAAAAGTATTTCTGTTTGCGGGTAAGTTTGAACCCAAAAAAGATCCATTATTGCTGATACAAGCATTTAAACAACTTCTCCAAAAAAGATCCGATATTCACCTCATCATGGTCGGCAATGGAATCTTAGAGGAGCAAATAAAAAAGGAGATCTATATATCTCAACCTCCTTCAACCCCTTCAACTCCTTCAACCTCCTTCAACCTATCCCAACCTCTCTCAACCTCACTCAACTTCTCTCAACATCCTTCAACCACCTCAACTCCTTCAACCCCCTCAACCTCCCTCAACCTCTCTCAACCTCCCTCAACCTTCCCCATCTCCCACCTCCCCTTCCAAAACCAATCCCTCATGCCCATCGTTTACCGACTGGGAGATGTATTTGTTTTGCCCTCCAAAGGTCCGGGAGAAACATGGGGTTTGGCCATCAACGAGGCCATGGCTTCTGGAAGGCCAGTGATTGCAAGTGATAAATGCGGTGGATCCAGCGATCTTATCAAGGATGGCGTCAATGGGTATGTTTTCCCGGCGAGAGATAGAGGAGCACTAAGCTCCATAATGGAAAGAATGTTGAATGACGATACAAAAAGGATGGGTGATCATGCACGCCAGTTTATCCTCCATTTTGATTATACAGATTTTGCCCACGTCCTTAAAGCCATCCTGCGATGAAGATCGGATATATCCATATCGTAACCCTGGCTTTCTTCACCCTCATCTCCCCGGATCCGGCATTGATGGTGGTGGCAGGGCTGGTACTGTTTTATGTGCTGCGCATCATGTGGCGGGAGAACGAACCCAAACACCTGCTCGTCAACATGGTGCTCTATTGGATGGTTATTGGAATCCTCCTGCCTTATGGGGCAATTTTTCAGCGCCCCCTGGTGGAACTCTCTCGCTATGGTGGAACAGACAAGGTGCCGGAAGCTACTTGGTTGGGTGCAATCGCCCTGCTGCTGATCGTAACCGGAATCCATATTCCCATCCGTAAGCTGGTGGTGTCCAGCAAGGAACTATTGTTGAATATCCTGGAGAAATACGACGGACAAAGACTGTTCACCGGATACATCATCTATTCCTTTATTGCCGCTTTCCTATCGAGAGCACTGCTGGGTTTTGCTGGCGGACAAATGCTGATGTCGCTGGTTTATTTCAAGTGGACCTTCCTGACCTTCCTCATTATCCACACCCTGGTGATTCCTTCGAATACCAAGTATGTTGTGCTTTTTGTATTTTTTGAGGTCTTGTTGAGTTTCTCAGGTTTCTGGTCGGATTTCAAGGATTATGTGCTGGTGGCCATTGGGGCATTCTTTACACTGTCGAGAAAAGTAAGTTTCAAGGAAGTTTTTTACACATTATTGATTGGCATCGTTTTGTTTATGGTATCAGCTATTTGGTCTTATAGCAAGGGGGAATATAGGATGTATCTGACCGGTGGTGAAAGATCTCAGATCATAGTAAAAACGGATCAGATCGAGAATATTCAGAAATTGTTTGAGATCGTGCAAAAGGATTTCTCCGCTGAAAACTTCAGCAATAGCTTCAGTACTGGCAGTGAGAACCTGATCTTCCGGGTATCCTATGTGGAGTTCCTGGCCTTGACCTTGAAGTATGTACCGGCATTTATTCCCCATGAAAATGGACAATTGTTAACGGATGCCCTGGAACATGTATTAAAACCCAGGATCCTGTTCCCGGATAAAAAAGTGATTTATGATTCTGAGTTGACTTCTAAATATACTGGAATCAAATTTGCGAGTCGTGATGAAGGAACATCCTTCTCACTCGGTACTGTGGCAGAAGCCTATATAGATTTTGGATATATATGGATGTTCGCTCCCATTTTCTTTTATGGTCTCATGCTGGGTTATATGTATCGTACATTATTGCTCAAAAGGTATAACCTGGTATGGGGCCTCTGTTATTCCGCTCCCATCCTCCAGTTCGCCTGGAGCTTCCCTGTTCCCACCACCAAATACCTAGGATGGTCCATCACCTATTTCGTGGGTTTCTATCTCATCAACCGCTACCTGATCCAATACCTGGATAGGTGGTTGTTGAGGAAGGAGTTTAGAGGTTGAGGAAGGTTGAGTGAAGTTGAGGAAGGTTGAGAGAGGTTGAGTGAAGTTGAGGGAGGTTTAGAGAGGTTGAAGTTGTTGAAGAGGTTGAAGAAAATTAAAAAAACTCCCCTCCTGGCCAGGCGGGTGGATCCAGACCGATGCGGTAAAGCCGCAGAGCGTCTGGAGGCGGGGTGGTAGAATAAAATGAGGCTGTTTTCAATTGCCGCCGACTTCAGTCGGCGGAAAAAAGAAGAGAATGTATTAGTTGAAAACAGCCGGGTTCCTCGCTATGCTCGGAATGACATCATGGGGGAAAAGATAAATGGAACAGCCAGATCCCTCGCTTCGCTCAGGATGACAAAGGGCTTCAACCTCCTCAACCCCTTCAACCCCTTCAACTTCCTCTAACATCCCTCAATCGCTTGTCATCCCGAGCGTAGCGAGGGAGCAGGCTGTTTTCAATTGCCGCCGACTTCAGTCGGCGGAAACAAAAGAAGATGATGTGTTAATCTATGCAGAACAACAAATTCATCCTCAACATGATCCCCAGACTAAAGTCCGGGGCAATTGAAAACAACACTTAAACAGCTTCAACCCCTCAACCTCCCTCAACCTCCCTCAACCTCCCTCAACCTGTCTCTATCACCATCACCCTCATATACCGCAAACCACTCAAAGGTTTCTACAGCATAGAAAAAGTATTTGATGCTGTGGCAGCTGAAGCCATGCTGCCGCATAATAATATTCGCATCAACAAAATTTTTCTTCCCTTCACCAGCCGGGGTATACTGCATATTCTCATTAACCTGATCTATCTATGGAGAAAGACGAGAAAAATGGATGGGATATTTCATATCACAGGAGATGTGCATTATTGCATTCTTGTATTACCAACTGCGCGGACTGTTCTGACAATTCACGACCTGGTGTTCATGTATACATACAAAGGACTTACAAAAAGAGTACTCAAATGGCTCTACATCGACCTGCCCATCCGCAAAGCCCAATGGATCACCACTATATCCGAAAAATCAAAACAGGAGATCATTGATAACTCCAAATGTGAACCCAATAAAATTCATGTGATCAATGATCCCATTGATCCCTTATTTGTAAACCTTCAGCCTCCTCAACCCCTTCAACCCCTTCAATCCTCTCAACCTCCCTCAACCTCCCTCAACCTCCCTCAACCTTGTATTCTATTCCTCGGTACCAAACCCAACAAAAATCTCGAGCTCACGATCGCCGCTCTTTTTCAACTTCCCGTTCATTTGCGCATCATTGGAGAGTTGGAAATGCGACAAAAAAAACTATTACAGAAATTCAAAATCAAATATTCCAATGTCTACAATATCTCCCAGGAACAGTTGGTGCAGGAATACATGAATGCTGATTTTGTGTTGTTTCCCTCAACTTATGAAGGGTTTGGATTGCCAGTAATTGAAGCATTTGCAACAGGCAAACCTGTTATTACCAGTAATATTTCACCCATGAAGGAAGTGGCAAGTAACTCAGCACTTCTCATCGACCCCACGTCTATTGCGTCCATAAGAGAAGCAGTAAGGTATTTTATCAGCGAACCGGATCAGAGGAACCATTTTGCCGCTGTAGGTAAACTCCGTGTTTTGGATTTTCTACCTGTTCAGATCACAGACCATTACAAAAGATTATGGTATCAGATTGGGTGAGGAGTTTTTTTTGGCATTTTTTCTGTATTAATACAGTTGATTTCAGTTGTTTTCAACAATCATAATAAAAAAGCATATGCCAACTTTGTCTGAAATAACATTCTATGGCATTGTTGGATCCAAAGGCAGACCTCACCTTCAAACGGGTATTCGGCGAGAATCCGGATCTTCTGATCGATCTTCTCAACTCAATCTTACCATTGGAAGTGCCCCTCACTTCATTGGTGTATCTCCCATCAGAATTGTTACCCATAGAAGATGGAAAGAAACTATCGATTGTAGATGTACGTTGCACGGATCAATTGGGTCGTCAATTTGTTGTAGAAATGCAAGTGTTGCATGTTCCCAATCTACGGCACAGAATGTTGTACAATGCATCAAAGGTCCTGGCAAAGCAACTCGCAGCATCAGGTAGTTATGGAGATATCAAGACAGTATACACATTGTGTTTTTTAGAAAATTCAATTTTTCCTAATACCAAAGAATGGTTTCATCATTTCACCATCAATCACAATTCCATACAGGATATGACAATGGAAGGGATGGAATGGCTTTACATAGAACTTGGCAAATGGAGGAAATTGGATAAATTTGATACTGGTAGAAAAAGAGAAGTATGGTTAACCTATTTGTCACAACCTGATAAACTGAATCATATGTTCACAGCAGAAGATGAAAAAAAATTCCAGGAAGTCAGAAAGGCACTTCAAATGATCGATTCTTCTCAATATACTCCTGCTCAAATAAGGGGAATGGAGAAATACGTTGATGATTATATGTATTACAGGGATGGGTTTAAAATGCTTGTCGAACAAAGTATTGAAGAGGGAAGAGCTTTGGGAATGGAGCTGGGCATAGCTCAGGGTAAAGCGGAAGGCATAGCTCAGGGTAAGGCGGAAGGTATAGCGGTGGGTAAGGCAGAAGGAAGAGCGGAAGGGAAAGCGGAAGGGAAAGCGGAAGGGAAAGCAGAAGCACAACTGGACATGATCGCCATCATGGATGAACTGATCAGTGGAGGCCAGCCTGAAAAAATTGCTGAAAATCACCGAATCGATATTTCACTGGTTCATACAATTCAAGAAAAATTAAAAAGGTCCTGATACATCAGAACCTTCCTTTATGTGCGGCATAACCGGCATACTTCACTTTCAACATTTGACTGACCCGGAATCGCGGGTAAAAAAAATGAATGATGCGCTGGCCCACCGAGGACCGGATGCAGAGGGATTCTACCACGATCCTTGCATCAGCATGGGACATCGCCGCCTTTCGATCATCGACCTCTCCGATGCGGCCAATCAACCCTTTCATGACCCTTATGGGAGATACGTGATGGTCTTCAATGGTGAGATCTATAACTATAAAGAACTCCGTCAAAAGCTCAGTGACTACCCATACCATACCTCCAGCGATACGGAAGTACTAATGGCAGCTTTTATCAAATGGGGTATTGGTTGTGTTCAGGAAATCAAAGGCATGTTTGCTTTTGCAGTATGGGATAAAAGAACGGAGACCCTTTGGCTGGTGCGCGATCGAATGGGTGTGAAACCTTTGTATTATTATCATGGAAATGGTCTGCTGGCTTTTGCTTCCGAGAAGCGTGCATTGATGACTTCAGACCTCTTTGCCAAAAAAACAAATCCCAATGCAATCGCCGATTATTTTTCTTTTCAATCGAGTGGATACCCTGATACCATGATTGAAGGAGTCCATCGGGTCAAAGCGGGTACCTGGATCAAAGCTGACCGACATGCCCTGCAGTGTGAAACTTATTGGCGGCTGGGTAATATTCAGGCCGAACAAAAAATCACCAAGGATGAAGTTCAAGGGCAGTTGTTCGAATTGATGAATAGATCTGTTTCTTCACGAATGATGACCGATGTTCCGCTTGGTGCCTTTCTTTCTGGAGGTATCGATTCTTCTTCAGTTGTTGCCCTGATGCAACTCCATAGCGGTAACAACATCAATACATTCAATCTTTCCTTCACAGAGAAAAATTATGACGAGTCGCACTATGCAAATATTATCGCAAAGCGTTTCGGAACTAAACATCAAACGCATGTGCTCAACCCAGATGACTATGTAGCTCAGGTAGAGTCCGCACTTGACGCCATGGATAGTCCCACTATGGATGGTGTTAATACCTATGTACTCTCAACTGCGATCAGAAAGGCAGGTATCAAAGTTGCTATGTCTGGCATCGGAGGAGATGAGCTTTTTGTGGGATATCCAAATTTTCTGCAATACAGAAAGGTGATGATGGGCAAATCAGGATATCTGGTATCTCTTCTGGGGAGAAAAGTAGGTGCAAAATTCTTGCGTCTCAGCAATAATGATCGCAATTATCGATTGGCAACGGTCCTCGATATTGTCAACCCCTCCTTAAAGGAGCTTTATCCCGCACTTCGACGAGTTATGTCGCCTGATATCATTAGCCGACTTACATCTTTGAAGTCAAATCATCAGCAGTGGAAAAAAATCCTCGAAGCTGAAGTGAACCGGTCATCACAAGTGGGATATTTCAGTCAGTATAGCATTGCAGAATATATGGGATATACGCAGCAAACCCTTCTGAAGGATTCAGATCAGATGAGTATGGCTGTCGGTCTTGAAATACGCGAACCCTTTTTTGATCATGAACTGGTCGAGTTTGTTTTATCTCTGAATGATGAAATGAAGTATCCACATTATCCCAAGCAATTACTCGTGGAAACACTCGATCCGCTTTTGCCGGGGGAGATCGTTCACCGAAAGAAACAAGGCTTTGTACTTCCCTGGGATAGCTGGATGAAGAATGAACTGAATGACTTTTGTTCATCAGCCATCAATAGTATATCCGAAAGGGACTTTATCAATGGGCCGGAACTAAAAAGACACTGGAAACGGTTTTTAGCTGGGGATTCTTCGGTTCGGTGGACCGAACCCTGGTTATTTGTAGTACTTTCACATTGGCTGAATAAGCAGGGGATCAGTTGAACTTTGTAAAAGGGAAGAGCACCGCATGAAAATTCTCATCTTCACCGATTGGTTTGCACCTGCCTACAAGGCAGGTGGTCCTGTTCGCTCTGTGGTGAACATGGTCAACCTGTTGAAACAGGAACATGAGGTTTTTGTATTCACGAAAGACCGTGATCTCAATGATAAAAAGTCTTTCAGGGATATTGATGAAGATGAATGGATTGAAAAGGACGGTTTTAGTATTTACTATTATAGTCCTGGTAAAATGACGCTCGATAAGGTGCGCAGGGTAATAGGAGAAATTGTGCCGGATCGGATATATCTGAACAGCATGTTCTCCAATATGATCCTTCCCATGTATGTTGCAGGTAAATCGGGCAAAGTAATCCTCTGCACCAGGGGTATGCTGAGAAAATCTGCTTTATCGGTCAAATGGTTCAAGAAATACATTTACCTGACAGCACTTAAGATATGGAGAATGGACAGATGCTTGACCTTTCATGCCACCAGTAAGCAGGAAGCAAAAGATATCAGAAGAGTTTTCCCCAAGGCAGGTAAAATACTGATCGCACCCAATCTACCTGAGCCTGTGTTGAGTACCTTGCCAGTAATGCACAAGAAAGCAGGAGCACTTCACATGGTTTTTGTGGGCAGGATGCATCCCATTAAAAACCTCCTTTTTTTGCTTGAAGCATTACAAAGAGTCGATGGCGATCTTCATTTCGATATCATTGCTACAAGAGAGGATATTGATTATTGGAAAAAATGCAAGAAGCTGATCTATAAAATGCAGACAAAGTTTCACATTGTCACCTATGCAGATCTCAAGCATGAGAAAGTTCGTTCTATGCTTCAGAAAGCAGAACTTTTTGTTTTGCCAACAGAAGGCGAGAATTTTGGTCATGCTATTTTTGAGGCTTTGGCAGTCGGTTGTCCTGTACTCATCAGCGATCAGACTCCTTGGCGCAAACTGGCTGAAAAAACGGCTGGTATTGACATTCCTTTATCCCGCACAAAGTTCACTCATGCCATTCAATATTTCATGAACATGGATGATGAAAAATGGCAGCAATACAGATTAGGAGCATTGCAGTTAGCCTCTGAATATGAGAATAACATGAATTCTCTGAATGCTTATCATGATCTGTTTACAATAGTTGAATAAAGCAGTATGATGAAAGTGGATTTTACCAATTATGATGCTCAAAACCTGGCTTATACCAAAAGCATTGGAGCATCAGGGTTGAAGCAGACACTTTGGTTTCTATGCAGCGTATTGTTCATTAGAAATCCCCTTATCCCTTTCAGTGGATTCAGGAAATATATGCTGATGTTGTTCGGAGCCCGCATTGGAAAAGAGCCCAGGATCAGACCGGGTGTCCGAATTAAATACCCATGGAAGCTGGTCTTGGGTGATCATGTTTGGCTGGGTGAGGATTGCTGGATAGACAATATCACAAATGTTACCATAGGTAATCACGTATGCATTTCACAGGGTGCCATGCTTTGTACCGGCAATCATAATTATACATCACCCGGATTTGAATTGATATTGAAATCAATCACTCTCGAAGACGGGGTTTGGATTGGCGCCAAGGCATTGGTCGCACCCGGTATTACAGCGCATTCCCACAGCATCCTCACTGCCGGCTCCATAGCTACAAAAGATATGGAAGCCTATGGGATATATCAGGGTAATCCGGCGGTGAAAATAAGGTTGAGAGAGGTTGAGTGAGGTTGAAGGGGTTGAAGTGGTTGAGGATGTTTAAGTATATTCTTCAACCTCTTCAACCCCTTCAACCTCTTCAACTCCTTCAACCCCTTCAACCCCTTCAACCTCACTCAACCTCTTCAACCTCCTCAACTCCTTCAACTTCTCCATGAAGATTTCAATCATCACCGTCTCCTACAACTCCTCCCGCACTATCGGCGATACACTCCGATCGGTTGCGGTACAAACCTATCCACATATAGAACATATCATAGTCGATGGTGGGTCAGAGGACGGCACGATGCATGTGGTGGAAAGTTTTCCGCATGTGGCAAAAAAAGTATCAGAAAAAGACAACGGAATCTATGATGCTATGAATAAGGGTATCGCCATGGCAACAGGTGATATCATCGGTATCCTAAATGCTGATGATATGTATACCGATCCGGGGGTATTGCAAAAAGTCGTAGACGTCTTTCTTCATCCAATCGTAGATGCAGTGTACGCTGATTTGGTTTTTGTTGATCCAATAAATACGGACAAGATTGTGCGACGCTGGATATCACGCCAACATACCGAAACAGATTTTTATTACGGATGGATGCCACCGCATCCTACATTTTTTGTTCGCAAATCTGTATATGAAAAATTTGGACTGTTCGACACCAGACTTCGATCAGCAGCTGACTATGAACTCATATTACGATTTTTATTGAAGCATAGAATTTCTTCACGGCATATTCCTCACCTGATCATTAAAATGCGGAACGGTGGCAAGAGTACAGCATCATTGAAAAATAGAATCATAGCCAATCATGAGGACAGAAAAGCATGGAAGATCAATGGTTTGAAGCCTCATTTTTTTACATTAATTTTGAAACCTCTACGTAAACTTGATCAATTCTTTTTCAATGGCTAAAGTTGCTTTGGTTACAGGCGTAAACGGACAGGATGGTGCCTATCTCACGGAGATGTTGCTGGATAAGGGCTATATCGTGCATGGTATCAAGAGAAGATCTTCGCTCTTCAATACAGCAAGAATTGATCATCTTTATCAGGATCCGCATGAAAAAGGGATCAGACTTACGTTGCATTATGGTGATCTGACGGATTCTACCAATCTGATTCGGATCATTCAGGAAACACAGCCTGATGAGATATACAATCTTGCGGCGATGAGTCATGTTAAGGTGAGTTTTGATACGCCTGAGTATACAGCCAATGCGGATGGAATTGGGACGCTGAGGATTCTGGAAGCAGTGAGACTTCTCGGACTCACACAAAAGACTAGAATTTATCAGGCTTCCACTTCAGAATTATATGGTCTGGTGCAGGAAGTCCCCCAAAAGGAAACAACCCCTTTCTACCCCCGTTCTCCATATGGTGTGGCCAAACTTTACGCCTATTGGATCACGGTCAACTACCGCGAAGCATACAACATGTATGCCGTCAATGGTATTCTCTTCAACCATGAAAGTCCGCTACGCGGTGAAACTTTTGTAACCAGAAAGATCACCCGAGGTGTTGCCAAGATCGCTTTGGGTATGCAGGACTGCATCTATCTGGGTAATCTTGATGCCAAAAGAGACTGGGGACATGCGAAAGATTATGTAGAAGCGATGTGGCTGATCCTGCAGCAGGAGAAGCCGGAAGATTATGTAATTGCAACCGGTATTACTACAACCGTCCGTGATTTTGTGCGCATGGCCTTCCGCGAAGTAGGAGTGGAACTCGAGTTCAGGGGAGAAGGTGTGAATGAGAAAGGATATGTAGTTGCTGCGAGCAATCCCGATTTTCCTGTTACCATCGGAAAAGAAGTGGTTTCAATCGATCCAAAGTATTTCAGGCCAACTGAAGTGGATCTCCTCATTGGTGATCCAACCAAAGCCATGACCAAACTAGGCTGGAAGCCCAAATATGATCTGCCTATGCTGGTGAATGATATGGTAAGCAGCGATGTTCAGTTGTTCAGAAAGGAAAAGCTTCTGAAAGAGGCTGGGTTTACTGTGAATCATCAGCATGAGTAGTTAATGTTGAGAGATGTTGAGGGAAGTTTAGAGAAGTTCAAATAAATTTTTATCAACCTCCCTCAACCTCCCTCAACCTCCCTCAACCTCCCTCAACCTCCCTCAACCTCCCTCAACCTCCCTCAACCTCCCTCAACCTCTAAATGAATCCCTCCTCTAAAATATTCATCGCCGGACACAAAGGAATGGTAGGTTCTGCCATTCACAGAAGGTTATTGGCGGAAGGTTATCAGCATATCATTACCAGAAACTCCTCAGAGTTGGATTTGAGAGTGCAGGAGCCGGTGAATGAATTTTTTGAAACAGAACGACCTGAATATGTTTTTCTGGCTGCGGCTAAGGTAGGGGGCATTATGGCCAACAACACTTATCGTGCGGATTTTCTTTATGAAAATTTGATGATCCAGAACAATGTCATCCACTCCGCTTATGCAACGGGCGTGAAGAAACTGTTGTTCCTCGGCTCATCCTGTATTTATCCCAAGATGGCTCCACAACCGTTGAAAGAAGAATATTTATTGACTGGTCCGCTTGAACATACAAACGAACCGTATGCCATTGCCAAAATAGCGGGTATCAAGTTATGCGATGCATACAGGGCACAATATGGATGTAATTTCATTTCTGTGATGCCCACCAATCTATATGGGCCCAATGATAACTATGATCTGCAGAATGCACATGTGCTGCCAACTTTTATCCGAAAGTTTCATGAAGCAAAGATCAATCAATCACCGGAGGTAGTAGTTTGGGGAACAGGAACCCCAAGGAGAGAATTTTTGCACGCTGATGACCTTGCAGATGCATGTATTTTTCTAATGAAAACTTACAATGAAGCCGGATTGATAAACATTGGTACCGGAGAAGATCTGACCATCACAGAACTGGCCCAATTGATAAGTGAAGTTGTCGGATACCAGGGTAAGATTCTATATGACCACTCCAAGCCGGATGGTACTCCCAGAAAACTGATGGATGTGAGTAAACTTTCACGCCTGGGTTGGCAATATAAAATCACTTTGAGAGAAGGTCTTGAAAGAGTGTATAAGGAATATTCTTCCGCTCATTAAGCATCACCTATGTTTTCATTTTTCAAAAAAACACCACCACCTTCCTTCCCTTTCAGTGAACTTTCCACTGATATCCATTCTCATATTTTACCAGGTATTGATGATGGAGCTCCAGATGTTGACACATCCATTTCACTTATCAATGGCATGTTGGAATTGGGTTTCCAATCTTTTACAGGGACCCCTCATGTTATGGAAGATATGTATCGGAATACATCAGAGACCATAGCAAATGCACATGCTCTTTTGTTGAATGCCCTGGCAGAAAATGATATCGATGTACCTGTCAGAGCAGCGGCAGAATATCTGATGGATGGTAATCTGGAAAAACTCCTCACCAATAAAACTCCTTTACTCACTATCAGAGAAAATTGGGTCTTGTTCGAGGTCTCTTTTATTCAGCCTCCGATCAATCTCAAACACATTATTTTTGAAATGCAGCTTCAGGGCTATCAGCCGGTGCTGGCTCACCCTGAACGTTATAATTATTACTATTCTAAAAAAGCGGCACTCGAAGAAATACATGCTTTGGGTTGCCTGTTTCAGTCCAATTTGCTTTCCTTTTCAGGCTACTACGGGCCTGCTGCACAGCAATCAGCTGAATATCTTGCAGAAAAGGGTTTCACCACATTGTTAGGTACAGATTTGCATCATGAGCGTCATCTTTCAGCACTTAAGGAGTTGAAGATGACCAAGGCGTTGGGGAAGGTGATGGGGAAATAGGAGATAGGAATTAGGAACTAGGAATTGGGAAAAGAATTTTTTTAGTCTTAGCTTCCTCAATCCTAATTCCTAATTCCTAATTCCTATTTCCTAGTTCCTAATTCCTGATCCCCAAAAAACAGTTTAACCTTTTGATTTTCAAATTGAACAATTTGAACCAAATAGAGTTATATTTGCATCAAAGGTGATAGTCTCACTGAAGTTTCCGGGTTCTGCTCCTATTCGAACATTGTCCCTAAAACCGTGTAATTAGAAAATGAATGCTTTCACCATCAAAGATTTAGAAAATCTAACGGGTATCAAGGCCCACACCATACGCATTTGGGAACAACGGTATAATTTCCTCAAACCCCAGCGTACTGATACCAATATCCGCTATTACAACAATGAGGAACTAAAAAAGATCCTCAACATCTCCTTGCTTAACAAATATGGGTTCAAGATCTCTCATATCGACCGGATGACGGAGCAGGATATGAAGGATAAGATCCTTACCATCAACAATATTCAGGCCCAGCAGGAGAGGATAGTGAACTCCATGATCCAGGCCATGGTGGATATGGACCTCGAATCATTTGAAGCCAATATTGAAGATTATATCCGAATGAAGGGAATTGAGAAAACGATCCATCAGATCATTTTCCCCTTTATGGAAAGAATCGGGGTTCTGTGGATCACAGGTCATATCAACCCGGCACAGGAGCATCTGGTTTCCAATATCATCCGTCAGAAAATGATCGTTGGAACAGAAGCCGTCAATCCCATGTTCCAGCTCAAGAAAACTGCTTTGCTGTTTTTACCTGAAGGTGAGTTCCATGAACTGGGATTGCTTTTCGTGAATTATTTGCTCCGCAGCAGGGGCCTGAGGGTATATTACCTTGGCGCCAACGTTCCACTGGAAGATGTTGAGTACGTTGTAAAATATAAGAAACCTGATTTCATCTATACGCACTTAACCTCTGTTTCAAGTGCATTCAATTTTGACAAGTTCATTCATCAGTCTCTCAAGCGATTCTCTACGGTTCCCCTTATCATCTCAGGCCGATTGGCCGCCGGGTATGAAAAGAAGATTCCATCCCAAATTCATTTCAAGCGTTCACTTCAGGAAGTGACGGAGTTTATTACGGAGTTGGTTTAGCGGGTAGGAACTAGGAGCTAGGAATTAGGAGCTAGCAATCATTTCTTTTTGTGAGGATGCCATTTATCATTTTACCAATTTCATTCATTTTTATTTCGAGATTTTTGAAAGTACTTTCATCAATGAATTTTTGACTTTTTGAAATAAGCAATTGGGTTTTGAGTTCAGAAAGAGACCCAAGCGCAATTCTTAGAAAACGGTGAAATTCGTTTTTAGAGTATCTGCCAAATCCTTCGGCAATATTACTTGGAATCGAAACACCAGCTCTCCTGATCTGTTGGGTTAGGCCAAAAATTTCACTTTTAGGGAAATTTGATGTGATTGTGTATAGCGTATTTGCAAGATTAATACCCGCCTTCCAAATTTTAAGTTCTTCAAAAGATTTTATTTTATTCATATCTCAAAGCTAAAATCAATTGAAATTCAATTATTTGTATTCTTATTATCTATTTCGTTTTTTTTCTCATTTCTTCGTGTAGGATTAACAGCAAAAAGCTGTTTTTAATTTCTAGATCCCAATTTCCAATTCCTAGTTCCTAATTCCCAATTCCTAGTTCCCAACTCCTGATTATCAACCCTTTAACTTGTTTAATTTATTAAATAAAAAAAATAAACAAAAACTCTTGGCAGTCTGCCATATTTGTTTAAATTTGATTTGTAATTATTTAAACAAAAAAATATGTCGACGCAAGAATTTAACCAGCTGTTACTCGGAAATGCAGAGTATCTCAGACCATTTGCGGTTACACTCACAAAAGATCATGAGTCGGCAAAAGACCTGATTCAGGAGACCATGTTCAGGGCTTTGTCCAATAAAGAAAAGTACAGTGTAGGAACCAACATCAAAGCATGGCTCTACACTATCATGCGCAATATTTTCATCAACAACTATCGCCGCAAATCCAAGCAGAATACCATTTTCGACAATAGTCCCAACGAATTTCTACTCGATCATAACCAGTCGGCTATCACCAACAGCGCGGAAACCTCCATGCGCATGAAAGATATCCAGAAAGCTGTTCATGAATTGCCCAGCATCTTCAAACAACCTTTCATGTTGTACTTCGAAGGATACAAATACCATGAGATCGCTGTTATGCTCAATGAACCCCTGGGTACCATCAAAAGCCGTATTCACTTCGCTCGTCGATTGTTGAAGAATGAAATAAACAAGTTTTAACGTACCTTCCCCCTCTGTGTCAAAAAAAGCGGTCATTATCGGCAGCGGGTTCGCAGGACTCTCCGCAGCAACTTTTTTATCCCGTTCAGGGTGGCAGGTTGACGTGTATGAGAAGCACGACCAGCCCGGCGGCAGGTGCCGCCACTTTAAAAAAGAGGGTTTCACCTTCGATATGGGCCCGAGCTGGTACTGGATGCCCGATGTCTTCGATAGATACTTTGCACAATTCGGGAGAAAAGTATCCGACTACTATCAACTTATAAGGCTAGACCCATCATACCGCATCTATTGGGAAAAAGAACATATGGATGTTCCTGCCAGTTATGCTGACATGAAAAAGCTTTTTGATGAACTGGAGCCTGGCGCCGGAGAAAAGCTGGATGCCTTCATGAACGAAGCAGCATACAAGTACAAGGTGGGTATCAACAAGCTGGTCTTCAAACCAGGACAGTCCCTGCTGGAGTTCCTTGATAAAGAATTGATAGCCGGATTGTTCAAGCTGGATGTATTCAACAATATCAAATCTCACATTGCCAAATATTTCCAGCATCCGCATCTTCGACAGATGATGGAGTTTCCGGTCTTATTTCTGGGCGCATTGCCTGAAAATACACCTGCCCTCTACAGTCTGATGAACTTCGCTGATGTGAAACTGGGAACCTGGTTTCCTCAGGGAGGCATGTACAAAATTGTGGAAGGCATGCACAAGCTGGCCGAAGAGCAGGGTGTTCGTTTTCATTTCAATGCCAATGTGAGCGCCATCAACATAGAAAATGGCAAAGCAAGGGGTATAAAAGTGAACACTGAAAATGGACAGCAAACGATTACAGCAGATGTAGTGGTGGGTGCTGCTGACTATCATTTCATCGAGTCCCGGCTGCTTCAAAAGCAATACCAGAGCTAAGATGAGCAGTATTGGGATAAGAGGGTGATGGCACCTGGATGTCTGATCTATTATGTGGGCATCAACACCAAGATCCCAGATCTTCCTCACCATTCTTTATTTTTTGATGTCCCTTTCGAAAAGCATGCAGCTGAGATCTACACGGATCCATCCTGGCCAGAGCAACCCCTGTTCTACCTAAGTGCAACATCCGTCACCGATCCATCACAAGCACCGGAAGGTTCTGAAAATTTGTTCTTTCTGATTCCCATAGCAGCAGGACTGGATGGCGATCATGAGAAAGTAAGAGATCATTATTTCAACCTACTGAGTGAAAGGCTTCATGATCGAACCGGTGTTGATATTCGTGATCATGTGGTCTTCAAGAGGTCATATAGCTATGCTGATTTTGTGGGCGACTACAATGCATTCAAAGGAAATGCGTATGGACTGGCCAATACCCTCATGCAAACTGCTATTCTCAAACCTTCCTGCAAGAGCAAGAAGGTAAAAAATCTGTACTATACCGGTCAGCTTACCGTTCCCGGTCCTGGTGTACCGCCAAGTCTGATAAGTGGGGAAGTAGTAGCTGGTTTGATTGAGAGGGAGCTGGGAGTTAGGAACTAGGAATTGGGAGATGGGAACTGGGAAATGGGAAATGGGAATTTGTAATAGGAAATTACTAAATCTGAAAATGATTCTAATGTCTAAAGTCTAAGATCTAATGTCTATTTGTTTGATGAATCTTAAATAAAACCAATATAAAGTGAACAAAAATCATAATAAGTCGTTTAAACAACCCTAACTTACCGAGCGATGATCGATCTCTTTCATAATGTGTCTCATGAGTGCAGCAGGATCACTACTGAACGTTACAGTACTTCGTTCAGCAGTGCGATCAAGTTGCTGCATGGGGATCTGCGTGGACCTATCTATGATATCTATGGACTGGTAAGATTTGCGGATGAGATCGTGGATACATTCCATGAACACGATAAGGCAACTCTTTTGGCAGATTTCAAGAGGCAAACCTATGATGCCATTGAGAAAGGGATCAGCCTGAACCCGATCCTACAGAGTTTTCAGCGAACCGTTAACCGATACAATATTGATCTTCAGCTGATTGAAGCATTTTTCAAAAGCATGGAGTTTGATCTTGATAAGTCAAAGTATGATGCATCGGGATACGCAGAGTATATTTATGGCAGTGCAGAAGTAGTGGGATTGATGTGCCTCTATGTATTTTTGAATGGAGACCAGAAGGCTTACGAAAAATTGAGACCGAGTGCCCAAGCCTTGGGATCTGCATTTCAGAAAGTCAATTTCCTCAGAGATGTAAAGGCAGATTATCAGCAACTCAACAGGGTATACTTCCCCGGTGTAGATTTCAATTCCTTCACTTCAGAAATGAAGCAGGCCATTGAGGATGATATACAGCAGGATTTCAATAACGCATACGAGGGAATTGTTCAACTTCCCCTCAAAGCCCGATTTGGGGTATATCTCGCATACAAATACTACTTAAGCCTTTTCAAGAAGATCAAGGCGGTCAAGCCACAACGCATTCTCGAAGAACGCATCCGCATACCCAACTATCAGAAAGCTTGGGTAGCTGCCAAGGTGGTGGTTAGGACGCAGTTGAATATTTTATAGTTGAGGAGGTTGAAGAAGTTGAAGGGGTTGAAGGAGTTGAAGTAGTTGAAGAAAATTACTTAAACCTCTTCAACCCCTTCAACCCCTTCAACCTCTTCAATCCCTTCAACCTATTTCAACCCCTTCAACCTTCATTTCAACAAACCCCAGACCTCCTCCATCACCTTCCCTCTCACATTCAAATCCCCAAATAGATTTTTTGCTTCAGGATGTACACGGTTGGCGTGCAATACAAATACGATTCCTTTCTCCGGATCAGCCCAGGTGCAGGTTCCTGTAAAACCAGTGTGGCCGAAGGCTTTTCCTGATACAGCGAGTGCTGGATAAGGTTGTTTTCGACTGGGATTGTCTTTTTCCGGTTTGTCAAATCCCAAACCTCTTCTGCTGATACCGCTCTGGTAGGCAGTGAACAAATCAACAGTGGAAGTCTTCAGAAATCTTTTTCCATTCAGCTCTCCTTTGTTCAATACCATTTGCATCAGCATAGCAATCTCGTAAGCATTGCTGAATAATCCGGCATGACCGGATACTCCCCCAAACATAGCAGCGCCGGGATCGTGCACAAATCCCCTGACCAAACGCTCTCTGAAATATGGATCCTGTTCAGTTGGTGCTATGGTTTTCTTATTGATGTATGCAGTGGGGTTGAAACCAGTGCTCCTGAATCCCATCGGTCTGTAAAAATATTTGGTAGCATACTGATCCAGTGATAAACCACTCACTGCCTTTACAATTTCTCCCATGAAAATGAAATCATTGTCGCTGTATACATAATTCTTTTTTGGATCTACAGCAGATGTAAGTATCCTGCTCATCATGGTATCTCTCCAGTCAGTTCTCATGTAAAGAGAATCATCAACCTTGATGCCAAATTTATCATTGGATTGCTTGCTGAAGTAACCTGGTAATGCTTTCATGCTGACGCTATCAGCAATTTCCTTGTAGAACGGAATCCAGGCTTTCAGTCCTGCCTCATGCAAGAGGATATCTCTTATCACCAGCTTTTCTTTATTGGTTCCCTTCACCCAAGGTATATAGTCGCCCAGTGTTCTATCGAGTTCAATTTTCCCTTCATCATATAGCTTCATAACAGAAAGGGTAGTGGCACATATCTTGGTGACAGAAGCCATATCCCAAACAGTCTCCTGATTGGTTTTTTCATTTCCGGTGTAACTGAGATTTCCGTAACTTTTTTCCATTACAACCTTACCATCTTTCATAACTAGCAAAACCGCTCCGGGCATAGCTTTGCGACTGATTGCATCTGTAATGATGGAATCTATTTTATAGCTTGGGAAATAGGAATTAGGAACTAGGAATTGGGAACTGGGATCTTTGAATTTTGAATTTTCAATTGTATTGCTAAAATTCCTAGTTCCTGATTCCTGATTCCTAGCTCCCAATTCCCCCTTCCCCGCTGGCAATTCCGGACAAACAGTTACAGGCAATTGCCCTTCAGGTGAAATTTCACCCGCCAGCATTCTTGCTGCGGTTTCATGTGTTATGGGATCATCGTCGTATGCGATGATAATATTTTTCAAGCCACAAAAACTTTTCGCTGCATAAGGATTGCCAAAAATGAAAAGATTGGAAGCCTTTTCGTTACCGATTCGGTTGATCAGCCCCACACTCGCTGCACTCATGTTGAAATTGTTGGCCGGATAACGGGGCAGTTCATGAATGGCCATCAGCACCTGATCATAGCCTTTGACGATATCGTAAAGACTATCAGCCTGTGATGCACTCATTCCATGATCAAAAAGAAAAACATCAGCATTGTACTGCCTTCTCATGGCCAGCGCAAAAGCAGTATTTTTATTCTTGGCCACATCAAGAACAGCGATCTTCGATCTTCCTATCTCCCATCTCCCATCTCCCATTTTCCAATTGATTGGGAAACTTTTTTTATCCTCATGTTTCGCAAGGGTAATTGCTTTCTCGGCAATCTCTTTTTTTAATGCATCACTACCTGCATTCAACCTTGCTGTCAGTCCCTCTAATGGAACAGGTTTCCACTGTGGTAGTCCGCTTTCATATTTTGCGATCAATACTTTTCTGGCATGTTCCTCGATCTGTTGCCAGCTGATGCGGTTGGCAGCAACTGCTTCTTTCACTTTGTTGATCACGGTTTCCACATCACCCGGCAGGCAAAGCATATCATTCCCTGCGATCAATGACTCCACTCCTGCACCACCATTTGGGTACGCATCAGCTACACCCTTCATTTCCAGTGCATCGGTGAATGTCAGTCCCTTGAATCCCATCTCATCCCTCAGCAAACCCGTTACGATCTTTGAAGAGATGGAGGAAGCGCGATTGGCATTGCTGTCGATCACCGGAATGAAAAGATGACCTACCATGGCGCTTCCTACACCGGCGTCAAACAATCTTCTGAAAGGATATAATTCAAGGTTGTCGAGCTGCGCCCTGGTTTTGCTAATCACCGGCATAGAGAGATGAGAGTCAACATCTACGTCACCATGTCCGGGGAAATGTTTGGCACTCCCCATGATACCACCTGCTTTCATGCCCAGCATGTATTGCACAGCCATGGTGGCAACTTTCTCTTTGTTTTCTCCGAATGAGCGATCGTTGATGACTGGATTGTTTGGGTTATTGTTTACATCTGCAACCGGAGCAAAGTTTACCTGCAGTCCCATTTGCCTGCATTGTTCTGCAACCCATTGACCGTAACGGTAAACAATGCTGCTGTCGCGCAATGCTCCCAGCATCATCATTTTGGGAAGCGGTACCACACTGTCCAATCGCATACCCACTCCCGTTTCTCCGTCGATGGCCATGAGGATGGGCGTTTTGGCAATGGATTGAAACTTGTTGATCAGGGCGGCCTGCTTAACGGGTGCTCCCTGAAAAAGGCAGATGCCTCCGATATTGAATTTTCTTATATCTTTTTCAACGGTAGTATCATAGAAACTTACCACTCTGGTTCGCAGATCGATGGATGAAAGCCGGACCATGATCAATTGTGCGATCTTTTCTTCCGGTGTAAGGGATTTCAAAACACTGTCGGCCCAGGCGGTTGCCTGTTGTGCCTGACCATGAAGAAGTTGTGTGATCAGCAGCAGTGATAGCATTGATTTTCTCAGGATCATAAAGGGAAAATTGTTAATTTCGTAAGTTACTCATTTCATATAATATTCTCGTGAACATCATCCGTCATCTGCCTCAAAACATTGCCAACCAGATCGCTGCCGGTGAGGTCATACAGCGGCCAGCAAGTGCCGTGAAGGAACTGCTGGAAAACGCAGTGGATGCAGGTGCAACGAAAGTTCAATTGCTGGTTACCGAAGCCGGGAAGTCATTGCTTCAGGTAATCGACAACGGAAGGGGGATGAGTGAGATTGATGCCAGAAATTGTTTTGGCAGGCATGCCACTTCAAAGATCACAGCGATTGAGGATCTGTTTCAGATTAGGACCATGGGATTCAGGGGAGAAGCTTTGGCATCAATTGCTGCAGTGTCTCAAGTAGTTCTCCGCACACGCAGGGAACAAGATGAGCTGGGTACCGAAGTTGAAATGGAAAACAGCAAGGTGATGCGACAAGAACCTTGTCAGTCGGATGTCGGGACTTCCATCACCATGAAGAATCTTTTTTTCAATGTTCCTGCCCGAAGAAATTTTCTCAAGGGGGATAGTGTTGAAATGAAGCATGTGACGGAAGAATTCATGCGGGTGGCCCTTGCTTTCCCCGATGTATTTTTTTCACTGACCTCCAATGGAAGGGAACTATATCATCTTACAGCCGGTTCCCTGAAGCAACGCATTGTGCAGCTGATGGGCAATGGATTTGAAGGCAAGCTGGTGCAGGTAAGCGAAAGAACTGATTACCTCGATATACATGGATTCATTGGCAAGCCCGATACGGCTAAAAAAACAAGAGGTGACCAATTCCTGTTTGTAAACAATCGTTTCATCCGCAATCCCTATCTCAATCATGCCGTCATCAGTGCATTTGAGGAGATGATCCCGGCAGGAAGTTTTCCTTTCTTCGTTCTCTTCATCGAACTAGATCCTGCGCAGGTGGATGTGAATGTGCATCCCACCAAACAGGAGATCAAGTTTACGGATGAGAAAGTGGTCTATGCATTTGTTCGTTCTGCTATCCGCCATGCATTGGCTCAATTCAGTGTAGCTCCGTCTATGGATTTTGGATTGGATCCTGGTATTCAACAGCTCGATGCGGTTTCTAAACCTTTTACTGCCGACAGACAGGAACAAGCACAATCCGGCAGCCTCTATAAAAGTTTCATCGATCGCCATCAGGCTCATCGTATTGAAACTGGGAGCAATCTGAGCAACTGGAGGGATTTCTTTGAAAAAGACAGTTCCCTCGCTTCGCTCGGGATGACAGGGTCTTCAACCCCTTCAACCTCCCTCAACTTCCCTCAACTTCCCTCAACCTCCCTCAACTTCCCCCAACCTTCCCGCTCCGCCCAACCACTCCCCGGAGCTACTATATTCCAGCACAACCAAACCTATATTGTAACTGCTTCAGAACAATCCTTATTGATTTATCATCAGCAGTTGTTGCATCAACAGGTTTTGTTTGAAAAATTCAAAGCTTCTTGGGAAGGGAAGGCTATTCCGGTGCAACAAAGCATGTTTCCGCAAGCCATACAGCTGAGTCCTGCAGATGCACAATTGCTGGAGGGCATTCGTCCCGATCTTTTGCAGATGGGATATCAGCTGGAGCCTTTTGGGAGCAACGCATTTCTATTGCAGGGAAGCCCTGCGGATCATGTTTCTGATAATGATGCTGCAGTAATTGAGATGATCCTGGAAGACATAAAGGACATCGGTTCAACATTGCACAGGTCCTACAAGGAGCGCATGGCCAAAACCCTGGCCAGGAAGCATTCGATCAAGGCTGGAAAAATATTGAATGTCGAAGAAATGCGTGATTTGCTGGAACGCATCTCCTGTTGTGAAAATCCGATTATGCATTTCGACGGAAAGCCATTGCTGGTAGAAGTAAAGGGTAGTTTCCTGAGTGATACTTTCCAGGTTTAATCTGATCAATATCAAAGCTGTTCCAGAAAAGCCTCCATTTTTTTTCTGATCACTGAAGGGGGTCCGTGGTGATTGTTTACCATGATGGAGAAAGTGTACCATTTCCCCTTTCTGGTGAATACATATCCGCTCAAACAAAGAACACCACTGAGGGAGCCGGTTTTAGCGTAAATGAAATCCTCTTTCTTTGTTTTATAGGCTCTCAGTGTACCGATGCCATTTTTAGGGAAGATCGTTTTGATGCGCTCCCAAGATTGTTCTTCACGGAGTTTATTGAGGACATGGATCATGTCGTTTGGACTGAACTGATTATACCTGCTGAGACCGCTGCCATCCACCCATCGTGGTTCTTGTGGCAAAGATGAGAGGTCTCTTTTTAGGATTTCATCAATCACAGCTCGCTCGTCCATTTTTTTCAGCGTAAGCTGACTAACCATCTGCAGGCACATATCAGCATAAAAATTATCACTGCGCTGCATCATCCGTTTCAGCAGACTGTCTGTAGGTTGAGAGTAAACTGTTTCTGTTTTGATGCCTTTTGCCGCTTTGATCATCTGATCATCGGCTACGCGGATCTCTTTACCCAGACTGTCTTTGAGCAAAGTCAATCCTGTTTTGATGCCATGTGTGATGAAGGGAACTGAAACGGTTGCTGATTTTTCTTTTCCTTCGAAGAGGGTGAAGGCATTGCTGTATTGATTGCGTTCAACCCGCAAGCTGTTGCCGGGTTTGCCGAAATCAACCGGACCATCGATCTCCGGAATGGAATAAACGAAGAGATCTATCGTATCGTTGGGGTTGGTAGGATTTTCCTTTTTGGATCTTTCCTGATACCAGTGAATGAGATTGCCGTATACAGGAAAAGCACTTCGTTCAGTCATGTACTCTTCACTGTAGTCATTCCAGCTCCAACCATCACCCAAAGCCTCGCTATTCCAGTTGGATTGGTGAATGTATAATGGTTTGTTGATGCTGCGAAGTTTATCAAAGAGAGGATGAGACGTGAAATCGGGGTGAAGAAAGCTGGGGTCACCGGTAGGAGTGATGAGGATAGCAGTATCCAGGTCAGTAAGTATGGCAGCCGGAAGCTTGGCCGGCAGATATTTCATGGCAGCATAGCAGCTGTAGATCTTGGTATTGCTCGCCGGTGTAAATCGCTTGTCAGACTGATACTGATATAACATTTTGCCAGAGGCATTGTCCTGTACAGCAATGCCCACATGTGCTTCCTTCAGACTTGAATCAGCAATTATTAACTGCTGTGCCTTCTTGCTGATCTTTTGCTGCATGGAGCAGGAAGACAGCACTGCCAATATCCCAATTGTAAAAAAATATTTCATTTTAGACTAATTGTCAAATTCTAAAAATTGTATTTAAAACTCCTATCCTGGCCAGGAGGGGGTGGCACGAATGAATCTGAGCCGAAGGATCAGATGAATGAGTGACGGGGTGGTGGCATGAACATAAAACAATTTGTCTACCACCCCGTCTCCAGACGCTCTGCGGCTTTGCCGCATCGGTCTGGATCCACCCCTCCTGGCCAGGAGGGGAGTTTTAAATACTCAACTACACTAATTCCTAATTCCCAACTCCCAATTCCCATCTCCCATCTCCCATCTCCCAACTCCCAATTCCTAGCCCCTCTCCTGCAATCTCAACCACCTCTCTGGGATCTCATTCTCACCGGCTACCTGAAAATCGTTATAACTGCAGGGAACGTATTGTCCGTCTGGCATCTTCATCCACCATCTTCCCGTTTTCATACTTTTGATGAAGGTGGTTTCCACAGTGGCAAATGCCACATGACATTCAATGAACATTTCCCTGTCGTTTAGGGAAGCTTCATTCCTGCCCTGGTAGACTCCGTCTATATAGTACCATAGCATCTGTGAAACCTGCTTAGCTAGGTTATTGAATGGGTCATGAGCCTGTTGGTAACCGAAAATGCCCAGCATCTTGAGCTTTGGGTTCATACCGGCAAATCGTGTGAAGGTAGAGGCTTCTTCTCCGTTGAATCCATTGGGACTGCTTCCTTCCCAGAAGGTTGCTGACCCGAGGGCAGCAAGGTCGAACATCACCATATCGCTGCTGCGAATACCGGGCTCCACTTCTTCCATGTTCTCTTTAACCTTTCCCAGTCGGTAGCAATCAAAACGGAGTTTATCCATGGTTTCCAGCATGTGCGGATGCACATAATAACTCTGAAATCCAATATGATTATAATGCCTGATGTAATTGGGCTCTCCCGTAAGCATTTCCATCAGGAAATTTTTTGATTTGATAGGGTTGTCGATGGAAAGGTCTATGTATGCATCTATGCCTGTAACCTCGATGATCTTTTTTTCGTCGCGATATACCTCATAGAGAGCCATGACAAGGTCGTGCGAACCACCTAGCAGCACAAAATGTTTTCCTGCCTTGTAGACCTCAGAGGCTACAGTTTTCACTGCTGCATACGTGTCTTGCAGACTGGCGCCGCAAAGTATATTGCCAAGGTCTGCCAGCTGAATATCCTTGTGCCAGGAATAGAGAGCATAGAATTCCCTGCGAATATTATCAATTCCTGCTTTTGCTCCGGGATGCCCATCACCTCTCAGCTCTTCACAACCAGCGATCACAATATCGGCCTTGCTGATATCTGGCATCTCATCCTGAAAGATGGAAATGGTTCTGCCCATTTGTCCCTCCCTCATCTCCGCATCACCGGTGATCTCACTTAGGTTAACGGGTGCAAGAAAATCAGAAAGAGTATCGAGGGACATCCAATAAAGTTTTGGCAAACCTAATCAAACTCACGTGAATATCCTTGGCGCTATTGAAAAATCCATTGGTATTGGGAAGATGAACCGCTATTGATTTGTTATCTTCGCGACATGGAAGATTTGCTCAAACAGATCAGTTCGTACAGCGAGGAGATCAATGCTTTCTCTGCTGCTGATGCAGAATCATTGGAACAATTCAGGATCAGATTTCTGGGTGTCAAGGGTATCGTCAAAGCGATCATGGGTGAAATGAAGAATGTTCCCAATGAAGAGAAGAAGTCATTCGGACAAACACTGAATGCATTTAAGATGCTGGCTGAAGACAAATTCAACAGCGAGAAAGAGCGAATGGATTCAATGGGGGGAGCACGTGAAGAAGGAATTGATATTACGCTTCCCGCTACACCCATCAAAACCGGCAGTCGCCATCCCGTTACGCTGATGAGGAATCGCATTGTGGAGATTTTTCAACGGCTTTCCTTTACTGTTGCTGAAGGTCCTGAGATAGAAGATGACTGGCATAATTTTACTGCACTGAATCTGGATGAGAATCATCCTGCAAGAGATATGCAGGATACTTTTTATTTATCGACCGATCCTGCTATTTTATTGCGCACCCATACCAGCAATGTGCAGATAAGGGAAATGGAGAAGCAGAAGCTGCCCATCCGGATTGTTTGTCCTGGCAGGGTCTACCGCAATGAAACGATCAGCGCCCGTTCCCACTGTTTTTTCCATCAGGTGGAAGGATTGTATATCGATGAGAATGTATCCTTTGCTGATCTCAAGCAAACACTTTATTTCTTTGTTCAGGAGATGTTTGGTGAGGAGGTAAAGGTTCGTTTTCGCCCCAGTTATTTCCCCTTCACTGAACCCAGTGCAGAGATGGATATCAGTTGTATGCTTTGCAAAGGCAGTGGATGTGCCGTTTGTAAACGTACAGGCTGGCTGGAGATCCTGGGTTGCGGAATGGTTCATCCGAACGTATTGAAGAATTGCGGCATCGACCCTGAAAAATACACCGGCTTTGCTTTTGGTATGGGCGTAGAGCGTCCGGCCTTGCTGAAATACGGCATTACCGACATCCGACTCTTCAGCGAGAATGATGTAAGGTTTTTGCAGCAATTTAATGGGCTTTAGGAAGTAGGATTTAGGATTTAGATACTAGACGATATTTTTACATTACGATCTATATTTTGGAAAATTTTCTAACCATTTCCTAATTCCTAATTCCTAACTCCTAGCTTCTAATTCCTAATTCCTAATTCCTAACTCCTAGTTCATGCCCACCCTCATCACCGGCTCCTCTGGTCTTCTTGGAATGTATCTTGTTCGGGCTTTGCTCCAGCGTGGCGAAGACATTGTAGCACTTTACCGGACTGCCATACCTTCTATTCTCAGTGAAGAGGAAAAAGCCAAAGTGAAATGGGTAAAGGGAGATATTCTGGATGTCATACTCCTTGAAGAACTCATGCAGGAATGCAAGATGGTTTATCACTGTGCCGGTATGGTTTCTTTCAATCCTTCGAAGCGACAAGAGATGTTCAAGATCAATGTAGAGGGAACAGCCAACGTAGTAAATGCGGCTTTATCGGCAGGTATTCAAAAGCTGGTTCATGTGAGTTCAGTTGCTGCCATCGGCAGAAAAAGAAACAATCAGATTGTGCATGAGGACATGAAATGGGATGATAATGCCAACCCTTCCTATTATGGGAAGACCAAATATTTGGGGGAACTGGAAGTTTGGCGGGGTGTTGCAGAAGGATTGGATGCCGTGATCGTGAATCCGGTGATCATATTGGGGTACGGCGACTGGAATCAGGGTTCCTCGGCGATTTTTAAGAAGGCATACGATGAATTTCCGTTTTATACAGAGGGAGTGAGTGGATTTGTAGATGTGGAGGATGTAGCCCAAGCCATGATCATGCTGATGGATAGTAATATTACAGCACAACGGTATATACTTTCAGCAGAAAATCTCAAGTTCCGGGATGTCTTTACTGAAATAGCGAATGCCTTTGGTAAAAAGCCCCCACGCAGGAAGGTCAGCTACTGGATCACAGAGATCGTATGGAGATTTGAAAAATGGAAAAGCATTTTTACCGGCATCGATCCATTGCTGACGAAAGAGACTGCTGATACAGCTCGGCAGATAGTTCATTTCGACAACAGCAAGATCCTGAAAGCACTGCCTGAATTTTCATTCAAGCCAGTACGTGAAACCATAAAAGACTGTTGTAAAAAATATAAATCCTAGTCCCTCGTCCCTCGATCCTCTTTATATAATTTCTCCCACATCTCCGGAATTTTCTTGATCCAGGCAAGCTCCTTCATTTTTTTACGCGCTTCATCTGCCGTATAACCGAAATATGTTTTTCCACCTTCCAGATTGGTAGACACCCCGCTTTGTCCGAGTACCACTGCATTCTTTCCAATCGTGAGTGTCTTGCTTACTCCTACCTGTCCCCATAATATTACTCCATCTTCCACTTTTGTTGCTCCCGCGATGGCAACCTGTGCAGCGAAAAGACAGTTGTTGCCGATCACAACATCATGTCCAATGTGAACCAGATTATCCAGCTTGCTGCCTTTGCCAATGATGGTGTCATGAGTTACTCCTCTATCAATGGTACAACCTGCACCAATCTCCACATCATCCTGAATGATAACCCTTCCGCAGCTGCTCATTTTTTTATACCAGACTTCCCTGTCTTTTTTGCTGTTGTAGTAAAAGGCATCAGAACCAATGACGGAACCCGGTTGAACAATCACATTGTTGCCGATGATACAATGTTCTCTGATGGTGACATTGGGATGGATGATACAGTTGTTACCGATAGTTACATGGTGTCCGATGAATACATTCGGAGCAATATATGTTTGCTCTCCGATGATAGCAGATTCATCAATCAATGAAGATGCAGGAACAAAGGGATTGAAGTGGTTGACAATTTTCAAATAAGCTTCGAAAGGTGTATTGACAACAAGCAAAGCTTTGCCAGAAGGGCATTCTACGGCTTTGTTGATAATAATAAAGCTGGCATCAGACTGCAAACATGTATCATAATATTTGGGGTGATCTACAAAAACAAGATCGCCATTCTCAACACGATGGATTTCGTTGATGCCTGTTGCAAGACCTTCGCTGTTGCCGATCAGTTCAGCATTGATGAGTGATGCAATCCACTTGATCTGAACAGGTGATGGAAATTTCATGATGCTTGTTTCGACAAAGATAACGCGATGTCATAGCCTGAGTAATTAACATATCCAAAAAAAATGTGTATAAAATAATTGTGGAAAAATTTTATGTTGATAAAATATCTGTTTAATATTGTGAAGGGAAATTATTTCCCGGTACTTATTAACCCATCTATATATCAGCGCCTCGTATCAACGAGGCGCTGTTTTTTTTATACATTGCAGTAAATATTCTCATATGCTCAGATCGATGACAGGTTATGGAAGAGCTGAATGCACTATCAACGATAAAGTATTCGTTGCTGAGTTGCGATCTCTGAACGGCAAACAATTCGAGCTTTTACTCAAAATTCCATCTCTGCTGAAACCATATGAATTCGAGATCAGAAATATGTTGTCAGAACATTTGGTGAGGGGAAGTGTGGAGTGTACAGTTACCATGAAACAAAATGGAGCTGCCAAACCATCATCTGTAAATTTGGAGCTGGCAGCTTCTTATTATCAGCAACTGAAAGGGTTGGCAGACAGACTGGAGGCAGATGACAGTCAGCTGCTTGCTTCCATTCTTCGTATGCCAGAGGTGGTTGCAGCCAGTACCGATCAATTGGCAGATGCAGAATGGGAAGGATTCAGGAATTCCTTGGTGGATGCCATCAGCATGATCAATAAACACAGAGAAGATGAAGGTTCGGTATTGGAAGAGGAGTTGTTATTGCGAATTGCCAATATTGAAATCCTGCAGAAGCAGGTAGTGGAACTGGAACCGAGACGGAAGCAAAAGATCAGAGAGGGCATTGAAAAATTATTGGAAGAGCAGGTGGGTAAGGATGCAGTTGACCGAAACAGATTCGAGCAGGAACTCATTTATTATATTGAGAAGATCGATCTCACGGAGGAGCAGGTCAGGCTTGCCAATCATTGCTCGTATTTCAAAATCCTGCTTGCTGAAAAGGAAGTATCCAAGGGACGCAAACTATCTTTTCTGCTGCAGGAGATTGGCAGGGAGATCAATACCACCGGATCAAAGGCCTACGATGCTACCATTCAGAAATGTGTGGTGGAAATGAAAGATGAATTGGAAAAAGCCAAAGAGCAGGTATTGAACGCCCTTTGATCTCTGTTGCCTAACTTTGCAGCATGTCTGCACAAAAGCTCATTGGCGCTCTACTGATTTTTTTCATGGTTTCCTGCGAGGAAACAGGGTTATATGAAAAAGTGGTGTTCATGCCCGGGCATGAATGGGCTTATGCCAACAAACCTTCTTTCAGCTTTGAAATCAAAGACACCAGCTCCAGTTATCAGGTGTATTTCCTGATTCGTCATTCGGATGCTTACGAATACAATAATATATGGATCACCCTGAACAGCCAGATGCCAGGGGACAGTGTGCAGCAGTATCAAAAATTTGAGATTCCACTCGCAACCTCCAATCGCTGGCTGGGTAGCGGCATGGATGATATCTACGATCACAGAGTGCTGCTTTATCGAGAGCCGGTTAAATTTCGTAAACCTGGCGCGTATACAATTTCTATCGCCCAAGATATGAGGGTTGATCCCTTGAAACAGGTTTTCAATGTCGGACTCCGCCTGGAAAAAATAAAGTGAGATGCGCAAACTATTGGATCGTATCCCTTTTCGTTTTGTCAATCTCATCTATTGGTTGCTGCTGGCATACCTGATCGCAGCGCTTGCCTGGTGGTATTTTGAACTGGATCAGCAAAATGATAAGATGCTGGCTTTCCAGCAGGAACAATTGATCAAAGACTATGGTAATGATCCGGTTCGACTAGAGACCCTCAGGGATGAGCACCAAAGAAATGCCAGTCAGTATATCGGGGAGGGTCTTACTTTTTTGCTGGTTACCCTAGCAGGAGCCTTCTTTGTTTATAATGCGGTGCGACGTCAGATCAGGCTTCACAAGCAGCAAAGCAATTTCATGATGGCCGTTACGCACGAGTTGAAAACGCCCATAGCCGTTACCAAGCTGAATCTGGAAACATTAAAAAGACATCAGCTGGATGAGGAAAAGCGGTCCAGGATCTTGGGAGATGCAATCAATGAGACAGAAAGACTTGATGGACTCTGTAATAATATATTGTTGAGTTCTCAACTGGAGTCGGGCGGATATCAATTCACCTTGCAGGAGTTCAATGCCAGCCAGATGGTAATGTCAGCCGTAAGGTCTTTCTCATCAAGGTTTGCACACCGTAAGTTTGAACTGGACATACCGGATAATATTTTTGTGACAGGTGAGGAGTTTCTGCTCAGGCTTGTGGTGAACAACCTGCTGGAGAATGCCATCAAGTATGCACCGGCAGATTTACCCCTTACCATTTCATTGATTGAACATGAAGAGCAAATAGAACTCAATGTAGCAGATCTGGGAGAAGGGATCCCCGAAGCCGAAAAGCAGAGGATCTTTGAGAAATTTTACCGACTGGAAGATGAGTCGCGCAGAAAAACAAAAGGCACCGGTCTAGGTTTATATCTTAGCACCAAGATCGTACGGGATCATAAGGGAAGACTGATGGTGGAGAACAATTACCCGCAGGGATCTGTTTTCAAAGTAATTCTTCCCAAAAGCAAAAAATATGAGTACTAGAAAGGCGTCTGTTTTGATAGTGGAGGACGAAGAAAACCTCTTGGATACTTTGAAGCTGAACCTGGAGCTGGAGGGGTATGAAGTGACTACCGCTACAACCGGAGCCATGGCGTTAAAGAAGATCGAAGGTGAATATTTTGATCTGGTTTTGCTCGATGTGATGTTACCGGAAGTGGATGGATTTGATGTTTGCGAAACCATTCGTTTGAAAAATATTGAAACGCCCATTCTGATGCTCAGTGCAAGATCTGGCAGTTCAGACCGTGTAGCCGGTTTAAAAAGGGGAGCGGACGATTACCTTACCAAGCCATTCAATCTGGAGGAGTTATTGCTCAGGGTGGAAAAGCTGATAGAAAAGAACAGAAAGCTACAGGAAAAAACATCAGTAGGGGAGCAGTTCAGTTTCGGAAAGAATGTGATTGACTTTAAAGCACAGACCGCTACCAATGCCAAAGGAGAGTTGATCAGTCTGAGCAAAAAAGAGATCATGCTGCTCAAGCTCATGATTGAATATAGGAATGAAGTAGTATCAAGGGAGAAAATATTGCAGTCGGTTTGGGGCTATCAGGTTTTTCCTACCACCCGCACAATCGATAATTTCATCCTGAACTTCAGAAAGTATTTTGAAGAAGATCCCCGGGAGCCACGTCATTTCCATTCCGTGCGTGGTGTGGGATATAAGTTCCAGGACTAAAGATCTCCCAGCTGGGGGCGCAATAGTATTTCCTCCACACAAGCCTGTACAGATAATTTACTGGCTGCTACGATCATTTTAGATACATCTTCCACCTCCATGATGCGTTTCGGATCTACGCCACTGCCTTCCCATGAGCTGCTGTATACAGCGCCTGGGTGAACAGTGGTTACTTTGATATTGAATTCTTTCATTTCTTCCCTCAAGTTTTTACTGAATCCTGCAAGAGCCCATTTGCTGATGCTGTAAGATCCTCCATTGGGATATGCCTTGATGGCTGCAATGGAACACATGTTGAATATGTGTCCCGACCCTTGCTTGATCATAGCCGGAACAAGACTACGGGTAAGGTGATATGCCGACATCAGGTTTACATTCAGCATATGTTCTAATTGTCCCTCTCTTTCATTGTAAATACTGCCGGGTTCATAGATTCCCGTATTGTTGACCAGAATATCTATGTGATGGGTTGCCTTCAATAATGCTTCTCCAAAGCGTTTAACTTCTGCCTCCTTGCTAAGGTCGGCATTGAAAACAGTGATGTTGATGTTATATTTCTCCATCAAATCCTGCTGCCATTTTGTGGTAGCGTCCATATTTCTTGAGCAGAGAAAAAGATTGGCTCCTTCGGCTGCAAAATGCTCTGCTATGGATCTTCCAATCCCTCTCGATGCTCCTGTAACTACAACATTCATATCCGGATATTTTTCCAAAGTTAGTGATTCGAAGGATGCTTAGCTTTGCATCACTTATGGCAAAGCAATACGATCATATCTTTTTTGATTTGGACCACACCCTGTGGGATTTTGAAAAAAATTCTGAGGCCACCCTTCGTGATCTGTATGATGAGCTGGATCTTGGGAACAAGGCAGGCGCAACCTTTGAACATTTTCATGTAACCTATCATCATTACAATGATATGTACTGGGATCGCTTTCGCAAGGGACATATCAAGCGCGAGGAATTAAGATGGAGAAGGATGTGGCGTACATTGGTGGAATATAAGATCACCGATGAACCACTGGCCATGACCATGAGTGAAAGATATCTTGATATCCTTCCTACCAAGACGCATCTCTTTCCTCACTGTATTGAGCTACTGGATCATCTGGTGGAAAAGGGGTCTCCCATGCATTTGATCACCAATGGATTTGAGCAAACCCAGCACATGAAATTGAAACACAGCGGTATCGATAAGTATTTTGGTAAGATGATCACTTCAGAGCAGGCTGGTATCATGAAGCCCCACAGAGAAATTTTTGATTATGCCATGCGCATTACAGGTTCCGCTGCCGATAGGTCTGTGATGATCGGAGATGCACTGGAAGTGGATATTCTGGGAGCGCTGGATGCTGGCATGGATGCAATCTATGTGCATGCAGAAGTGCCGGCCGGTTCATCTATCAAGCCTACCCATGTGGCTCCTAATTTAGCAGTGCTGAAATCCTTGCTCTGATCAGGAAAGGGTTGCCAGAACAGACACACCATTTTTGACTGTGTCGCCAATCTTTACATTGACTTTTGTTCCAACCGGGAGAAGAAGGTCGACCCGACTGCCGAATTTGATGAAACCCAGTTCATCGTTCTGCTTTGCCTGTTCACCCACTTTGGCATAGTTTACGATGCGTCTTGCCAGTGCTCCGGCAATCTGCTTAACCAATACTTTTCCTGTTGGGTATTCCAGCACGATGCTGTGCCTTTCGTTATCAGTAGAGGATTTAGGGTCCCAAGCCACCAGATATTTTCCTTTATGGTATTGGTTATAAATGATTTTTCCTGAAATAGGATAGCGGTTTACATGCACATTGGCCGGACTCATGAAAACAGAGATCTGTAGTCTTTTCTCATGAAAATATTCTTCATCATGGGTTTCTTCAATCACTACCACTTTACCATCAGCCGGAGAGACAATGGCATTTTCATCAAAGGTGAAGGTCCTGGTAGGAATCCTGAAAAAGGAAATGATAAAAAGCCAAAATGCAAGCAGCACGATGCCCGTGATCCAACCCAGCACAGTGATGAAAGGCATGATATAGCCATGGTTCAATTTAGCCAGAAAATAGACAAGAATGGTGACGATCAGTATGGTGGGATAGCCTTCTTTGTGAATGCGCATGGTTGGTTGTTGTGGGAGCAAAGGTACTGCCTAATGAGGAAATGAGGTTGAGAGAAGTTGAAAGAGGTTGAGAGAGGTTTAATTTTATATTTCTCAAACTTCTCTCAACCTCCCTCAACCTCACTAAACGTTCATTATCCTCTTTCTCGCCAACACCTTCCACTCGCCAGTCAATTGGTTGTCTTCGATGGCGTAAAGAGATTCATGCAAAGCAATCGTTGGACAAACATGATAGGGAATACCAAATAATATATCACCAGGCTTGAAACCATGCCCTTCACCGGCTTCCATTACCAGATGCTCCTCGCTTTGGCCTACCGGTAACAGAGTAGGGTGTTCAGGAAAGTATACTCTTTTTGTGATCTCGTTCTCAGAGGCTACAGCCTTGTGTCCCAGATCCAAACAGATCCGGGTAGCAGTTGGCAAGGAGATGACACGCGTAAGGATATGAACGGCAGGTTCAAAATGTTGCTCTGCGCATATTGTTGCATAGCCGCGATCCCAGAAAATGTTGGTACCCGGACTGCAGTCACGGTCTGTTTTTTTGGCATGAATGGAAAAAGTGGGTGATCCGCCGGCAATGATGTGTGGGAAGGGAAGTCCTTTTTTCTGCATCATCCCAATCAGTTCGTATACTCGCTCAAAGGCCTGATCACATGCTTTTTCACGTATTTCAAAATCGGCATGCCGGTGTTGTCCGTCATAGACATGCAAGCCTTTGAACTCAATACCATTTGTTTGATGAATATGTTCGATCAAAAGCAATGAGGTAGCATCGGGAGCAATACCAGTTCTGTTCATGCCGACGTTGATATCCACATATAGATCAATTGATCGGTTATGATCTTTGAAGAGATCGGCAATAGATGCAGCCGCATCCTCATGATCAGTGATACAAGAGAAATGGGTGTTGGGATATTTGATTGTAAGTGTCAGCAGTCGTTGGATCTTTGGACCAACAGGCTGATGGGCCAATAGTACATCAGGGGCATTCTGCATGGCCAATAGTTCTGCTTCGGCAATGGTAGCACATTTAAATTTCTGAATGCCGGCCTCCATCATCATTTGGATTCCTTCTGCCGTCTTGTGTGTCTTGATATGAGGACGCAGACGTGATACATCACCAGCCATTCGCACCATCTCAGCAATGTTTCGCTGAACAATTTCCGGAAAAACCAATAATGATGGAGAATCCAGCTGCTCAAAAATATTCATCATCCAATTTTAAATTTTCTCATTTCCCATCTCCCAATTCCCAGTTTCTAATTCCTAATTCCTAATTCCTAATTTCTAACTCCTAATTCCCATCTCCCAACTCAAAAACTGCCTCAATCTCTACCGGAACATTATCAGGCAGTGAACCCATTCCAACTGCACTTCTTACACCCACACCAAGATCATCGCCCCAAATTTCTCTGAAAAGTTCACTGCAGCCATTGATCACGATCGGGTGTTGGTCATAATCAGGAACGGCATTCACCATTCCGAAAACCTTGATCACTCTCTTGATTCTGTTCAGGGATCCGTATTCTTTGATCAGACTTTGCAGTATGCAAAGGCCTACATTTCTCGCAACAGACTTAGCCGTCTCCGTGTCCATGTTCAGGCCCACAGTACCTTTGATCCTGTTTCCTGCGGTATCAAAAGGAACATGACCGGATGTATAAACCAGGCGGTCGACTGTAATACAAGATTTATAAATTCCCTTTGATCCCGAAGGCACGGGATGTATATCTTCTAAGTTATCGAAGATCTCCTGTGGTGTCATAACAATGCTGGTTGAATGGAAGGTAAGCTTCCATGTTTTGCAAATTCGTTTTTGGTCTGTTCCAATACAGTTTCGATTTCTTCCAGCGTATTGAGGGTGACCAATTGTGTACGCAGGTGTTTGATGTTGGGAATCCCTTTCAAATAGTTTCCATAATGTCTTCTCATTTCAAAGATCCCAATCTTCGGACCCTTCCAAGCCACAGAGGCACGGAGGTGCTGTAGTATGACTTCCAGTCTTTCTTCAAAGCTTGGCGGAGAAAGATTTACACCGGTCTGAAAATAGTGTTTGACCTCCCTGAAGAACCATGGGTAGCCAATGGCAGCTCTTCCGATCATGATGCCATCGATGCCGTATTTATTTTTGTATTCCAGTGCTTTTTCGGGAGAATCGATATCCCCGTTACCGAAGATGGGTATTTGCATTCTTGGATTCTCTTTTACTTTGGCAATCCATGTCCAATCTGCTTCACCTTTATATAGCTGGCTCCTTGTTCTGCCATGTATAGCCAGTGCCTGTACACCGATGTCCTGCAATCTTTCCGCTACTTCAATGATATTGATACTGTCAAAGTCCCAACCCAGACGGGTTTTGACAGTAACGGGTACATTGCAGGATTTGATGACAGCCTTCGTGAGTCGCACCATCAGATCAATATCTTTCAAAACGGCGGCGCCGGCCCCCTTGCAAACAACTTTTTTTACTGGGCAACCGAAGTTGATATCCAGCAGATCGGGTTTGACGGCATCCACAATACCGGCACTGATCGCCATGGCTTCTTCATCCCCTCCGAAAATCTGTATCCCGATGGGTCTTTCTTCCGGAAATATGTCCAATTTTTGTCGGCTCTTGATGGCATCCCTGATCAGGCCCTCACTGCTGATGAATTCAGTGTACATGAGGTCTGCACCATTCTTTTTACATACTGCACGAAAGGGAGGATCACTCACATCTTCCATGGGTGCCAGCAAAAGCGGGAAATCAGGTAATTTTATGTTGCCTATCTTTATCATGTGCAGGGGCACAAAATTAGCAACTATGGAGCAAGAATTGCGCAATCGTTCGGGTATTACAGACAAGGCGGGCTTGTTTATTCTTATCGGGTTGATGGGAGCAGGAGCAATGGCAGGGTCGCTGATAGGTGTAGGAGTATGGAAATTAATGACCGGACAATCCATCGAACAAATGCAGTTCAGTATGATGGATCCTTCATTTGCTAACGCTGTAAGAGTGATGCAGACTTTGCTTTCTGTATGCATGTTTTTACTGCCACCTCTTATTACTGCAAGAATCATTCAGCGAAATTCTTTGCAATATTTATTATGGGGTGGAAGAATAAACTTCAAGACCATGCTGTCGACCATTATAATGATGGTGACAACATTGGTCATTGCCAGCCAGCTTTCAGTGATCATGGAATGGATTCCTTTATCTGATCAACTCAGGCTTTATTTCCGGGAGATGGAAGACAAGTACATGCAGCAGATCGATGTAATGTCTCAGATGAAAGGAATATCGGATCTTCTGATTTCTCTGATTGTGATGGCGGTGATTCCGGCCATCGTGGAAGAAGCATTTTTCAGAGGTGGATTTCAGAATATGATGTACCGCAGTACAGGTAATATCTGGGTAAGCATAATAGTAACTTCTTTTTTATTCAGTGCCATTCATTTTTCTTATTATGGATTTCTTTCTCGTGTTGCACTGAGTTTGGTATTGGGGTTATTGTACGCATACAGTAAAAACCTATGGGTGCCCATATTGGCACATTTTGTGAACAATGCTATTGCGGTGGGGCAGGTTTATTATCTCCGTAGTACAGGACAATCCGTTGTTGAAAATATTGATGAGAAATATCCATGGTATTTGGTGGTGGGTATGGTCGTCTTCTTTTATTTTTCATATCAGCAGTTCAGGAAATCATTGCAGGATGGCGTTGAATAAAGAAATATTTCAGACAAGAACAAAAACCGCTGTGGTATATGCAGCGGTTATGCTGACAGGTTTGTTATGGAATGAATGGAGCTTTCTCATCCTGTTTTCCATTGTGAATTTTGGTGCCTGGAATGAATTTCGCAAACTGGTATCCACGATTGGTACTGGTGCTACTAAACAATCGGTAGTATTGTCAACATTCCTGGCCTTTCTGGGTTGGGGGATGATGTTGGCAGCCAATACAGAAAGCCTTGATATCAAGGGCTATCATATTTCCAATGCAGGATGGCGGTTGATGCGCATCAGTACCATCCTTATCCTGTTTGAATTGTACCGCACAAAAGCGTATAGCCTCAAAAATCTGATGTGGTCATTGACGGGACTGGCCTATATATCGCTTCCATTGGCATTGTTGATCAATCTGCGATCGGGTTGGATATGGGGACATGCGCACGATAGCAGTGTATTGACCAACGCCCTGTCCGGTTTTAGTGGCAAGATCGTTTGCATCATCATGATTTTTGGTATCTGGATCAATGATACAATGGCCTATGTGGTGGGTTCCTTGATCGGGAAGACACCATTATCCTCTTGGTCGCCCAAGAAAACTTGGGAAGGAACAATTGGGGGGATCATTCTCAGTGTGCTCCTGATCTATTTTATCGCACAATTAAAATGGGAAGCCAACTGGGAAATCATGCTCGTTGCTTTTGTAACTGCCATCAGTGGAACTGTCGGAGATTTACTGGAGAGTAAATTGAAAAGAATGGCAGGAGTAAAAGATAGCGGAAGTTTTATGCCGGGGCACGGTGGATTTCTGGACCGGTTTGATTCCATATTGCTGGCGGCGCCGGCGGTATGGGTGGTTTGTTATTTGTTGTATAGAAATTAGACATCAGACGTCAGACGTCAGAAATTATTTTTGTGGGTAAGTCAATGTACCCCTTACTGATTAGGGGATTGGTCCTTTTTTTGGATCGATGGTCTTGGCCCAGCTTGTTGTTGTTCCCTATTGCCCTTGGGCTGTTGTTTGTTTCCCTGATTCCTGTTCCCAGCTTCTCTGTTTGAATGTTGCGCCCTGGGTGATTCTGATGTCTTCTCCCGCTGAGGGCGTCTGGCATCTCCGGCCTGTTGCCTATTCCCTTGAAGATTGTTGTTCCCTTGTCCCCTGTCCCTTGTCCCTTGTCCCTCGTCCCTTGCACCTCGTCCCTGTCTGCTACCTTGTCCCTTCCTCTTCTGTGCATTCCTCTCCAGTGAACGAAGACTGATTTGACCTACCACATCTACAAACTGTGGTTCCACTTCTTTGGGCTTGCCGGTGACGGAAGTGATCTCTGCAGTTTCCAATTCTTCCGGCTTCTGGCCTTTTTCATTCATGGCCTTGATCTTCTTAACTGTCTCAATCGTTAGTGGATAGTGTTTGTTGCTGTCGGGCAACGTGTACCACATGATATTTTTGAAGATATCTTTCTTGATAAGATTGGCATTTCCTTTGGCTGTGTATAATACATCCACATGATCAGGGAAATGCTGAAGTGCGTCCAGATAGGTATCCAGTTCGTAGTTGAGGCAACATTTGAGACGACCACACTGTCCACTGAGTTTGGTCTGGTTGATACTGAGGTTCTGGTAGCGTGCCATTGCCGTGGTCACACTCTTGAACTCATTGAGCCAACTGCTGCAACATAGTTCTCTTCCGCAGGATCCGATACCGCCTACCTTGGCTGCTTCTTGTCGCGCACCGATCTGTTTCATTTCCACTTTGACCTTAAAGTCAGATGCATAGATTTTGATCAATTCACGGAAGTCGACCCTGTCATCAGCTGTATAGAAGAAAGTTGCTTTTCGTCCGTCTGCCTGAATTTCCACTTCACAGATCTTCATCACCAGTTTCAGTTGCTTGGCGATGGCACGGGCACGTGCCAGTGTTTCTCTCTCACGGGCTTTGTTTTCCTGCCATTTCTGAAGATCCACTTCTGAAGCCCTGCGGAGAATTTTTTTCAGATCGGCACTGTCTTCAGGAATGCGTTTCTTTTTGAGTTGCATGCGCACCAGTTCACCGCTCAGATTAACCATTCCTACATCAAAGCCGCTGGTGCCTTCAACGCTCACCATTTCACCTTTTGAAAAATGATGAAGGGTTGTGTTACGGTAATATTCTTTTCTGCTTCCGTTATTGAAGGTTACTTCTACAATTTTGCAGGAAATGCTGGGATCCGTAAACGGAAGGTTGGCCAGCCAATCGTGAACGTTTAATCTGTTGCATCCCCCAGAACTGCATCCGCCATTGCTTTGGCATCCGCTGGGTTTACCATCTTTGGTACCGCATGAACCGCACCCCATAACCATTTATTTGATCGGAGAGGTGTTTAACCTCAGCCGGAAGGTTTACATTAAAGATGAGAAGGTTCTCATCTGTTGTCAATTTATCAAAATTATGGATTTATCCTTGATAATATGATATATTTTGATGGTTAGGGCCATGAAGAGGATCTTGGGGTTGGCATTTCTTTCGATATGATAAATGGATCTGTCGAGTTCCTCCACCATTGCTTCCAGTTGTTCTAACCTGGCGATCTTGAGCAATCTGGCTGCGAAATCAAGTTCTGTTTCTGTTACATCCAGATTCCTCCCTGTGGTATCCATTTCAACTGAGACGGAAATCAGATGCGTGAAATATGCCAGGAATTGTTTCTGTTTCTCTCTTCCGAGTTTGCTGGTTTCATCCACCCATTTTACTTGTGCAGCCGGTCCGTTCTTCAGGATGGCATTCAGCCAGTTTCGGAGCATTTCCTGCCAGTCTTCATCACCATCATGCAGCAGGTGTAGAGCCTCTCTCATGTTGCCCTGTGCCAATGGCGCAAGTGATAGTGCCTTCTCTCTTGGTACCGCTTGTTTTTCGATCAGCCAGGTTGCAATCGAGGCAGTATCAATTCGATTGATCTTGATGAGCTGTGTTCTTGAAAGGATGGTAGGCAGGATGCGGGATTCATCTTCGGCAACAAAAAGGAGCAAGGTATTGGGTGGTGGCTCCTCGATGAGTTTGAGGAGTTTGTTGCCAATGTCTTTCAGGTACTCCGGCATCCATTGAATCAGTATTTTGTAGCCGCTTTCAAAACTTTTGAGGTTGAGTTTTCGGAGGATGTCTTCACATTCGTGCGAAGTGATATTGCCCTGTTTGTTTTCTGCGCCGATGCTTTGCAACCAGTCGTAAGTATTGCCAAATGGAGTTTGGGTGATAAAATTTCTCCATTCTACTATGAAGTCGTTGGCAACTGGCTTATCACCTGATTCTCTTGCAATGGTAGGAAAAGAGAAATGGATGTCAGGATGTATCCAGTGGGATGATTTCTGGCAGGGAGGGCATTGCCCGCAGGAGTCTCCGCCTTTTTTGTTCTCACAAACAACATACTGGGAAAAGGCCAATGCCAGTTGCAATGAGCCGCTTCCTTCTTTTCCCAGAAACAGGAGGGCGTGGCTGAGTCGGTTGGAGTCGACGAGGTTGACCAGATTTTGCTTGATGGTTTGTTGTCCGGGAATATCCTGAAAACGCATGTTGCAAAAATAAGGGAGTGTGAACGGGGGGCAAGGGGTGAGATGGAAAACCTTTTGGCATGATTTGTGTTAATATTGCAATTCAAACTTATTTTATGATCAGAATGATAATCTTGGCTGCACTCATGTTGTTCGCAGGACCTGCCAGCATCCACAAATTCAAGGTTCCTTCCATTGACGGAGGATCGATTGATTTTTCAAAGTTCAAAGGCAAAAAAATCCTGGTGGTGAATACCGCATCCAAGTGTGGTTATACGCCTCAGTATGCCGATCTTGAGAAGCTGTACAAGGCATACAAAGACAAGCTCGTTGTGGTGGGTTTTCCTGCCAACAATTTTGGCGGACAAGAGCCGGGGAGCAATGAACAGATAGCTGAGTTCTGTCAGAAAAATTACGGCGTAAGTTTCATCATGGCAGAAAAAGTATCTGTAAAGGGCGATGACACCCATCCCTTGTTCAAATGGCTTACTCAGAAGTCTGAGAATGGTGTAATGGATGCAGAGATCAAATGGAATTTCACCAAGTTTCTGCTGGATGAGAAAGGAAAGCTGATTGCAGTTTATCCCAGCAAGGTCAACCCCATGAGCGAGGAGATAACGAAACACCTGAATTAATTAGTATAAGCGAGGCTTGCGACTGAAACCGATTGAGCGCCCTGTTGCATCAGTTCTTGTGCACAGGCTTCAGTTGAAGCTCCTGTAGTGATAACATCGTCTATAATGGCGATGTTTTTCTTTTTAATGACAGATGGATCATTTACTTCAAAAACGGAAGAGACATTCTCCCATCTTTCCATCCTGGTTTTTCGGGTTTGGGTGGAAGTATGCACATTTCTTTCAATTGCATATTCCATGTAGGGTATACCGGTAATATTTTGAATGCCTTCGCAAAGAAGCGATGCCTGATTGTATCCGCGCTTTTTTTCTTTTTTCGGATGGAGTGGCATGGGTATACAGCAATCGATTTGTTGCTCAGCGAAAAGATTGGCTAGTTTTTCTCCCATCATCTCTCCCATAAAAATGCCAAGTTCTTTTTCATCTCGGTATTTGATATGGTGAATGATGTTTTGAATAGAAGATCTTTCTGTGAAATAAAAAGTACTTGATGCAAAACGCAGCGGAACACGACCCCAGAAAAGCTTTTCAACAGTGTTGTTGCGAATCTTTTCAAATGATGTAAAGGGAAGTGAGAATCTGCATTGCATACATATCATTTCTTCAACACTTACATTATTTTCTTCACATCCAAAACATAAGGAAGGAAAAAGCATATGCAACAATGCCTCTTTGTAATTGTACAACTCATTCATCAACTTTCCCATCTCCTAATTCCTAATTCCTAACTCCTAATTCCTAACTCCTAACTCCTAACTCCTAATTCCTATTTCCCAAACACCATCCGATACACTTCTTCCACCAGCGCAACTGATAGTGTGCGAATACCCTTGTGTTTTTCGGATCTTCGATTGTACTTGCTGATGACGATTGTTTCGAAACCCAGTTTCTCGGCTTCAGATACTCTTTGGTCAACTCTGTTCACAGCTCGGATCTCACCACTCAGTCCCACCTCACCGGCAAAACATATTTTTTGAGAAAGGGGGATGTCTTCATATGAACTCAAAAGTGCAAAGACCATGGCCAGATCGATTGCAGGATCCTCTATTTTGAGTCCGCCTGCAATATTGACAAACACATCTTTGGACCCAAAGTGAAACCCACCTCTTTTTTCCAGTACGGCGAGCAGCAGTTGTAACCTTCTCAAATCAAAACCACTGGCTGTTCTTTGTGGCGTGCCATACACAGAGGGCGTTACCAGTGCTTGTACTTCAATCAGCAAAGGGCGCAGTCCTTCCATGGTAGCACCGATTGCGATGCCGCTCAGCTGTTCTTCTTTTTGATTGATGAGAATATCGGATGGGTTTTCAACCGGCTTCATGCCGGTGCCTGTCATTTCATAGATACCCAATTCTGCAGTGGATCCAAATCTGTTTTTTGTGGTGCGAAGAATACGATAAGCATAATGCTGGTCACCTTCAAATTGCAGAACAGTATCTACCATGTGTTCCAGTAATTTTGGTCCTGCTATGCTTCCATCTTTGGTGATATGCCCGATCAAAAAAACAGGGGTCTGAGTATCTTTTGCAAAGCGTTGAAATTCTGCCGTACATTCTCTTATCTGTGAAATTGTTCCGGGTGATGAATCGATATAGGGTGATTGTAAAGTTTGTATGGAGTCGATGATGACAAGATCGGGTCTGATTTTTTTTATCTCCTGAAATACAGACTGCGTCGATGTTTCCGTAAGAAGATAAAATGCATCGTGGGATACATTGATCCTGTTGGCGCGCATCTTGATTTGTTGTTCACTCTCTTCACCGCTCACATAGAGTATACGCAGATCTTGCATCATCAATGCATCCTGAAGAAATAAAGTTGACTTCCCGATGCCGGGTTCACCTGCAACCAATACAAGGCTTCCGGGAACAATTCCACCACCGAGTACACGATTCAATTCATGGTCTTTGGTGAGGATGCGTTGTTTTTCTTCTGACTGCACATCATTGAGGATGATGCTCTTTCCATCGATGTTGGTATTTTCTTTCCAGGATGGTTTTGACGCGCGTGTATCTTTCTGTATGATCTCTTCCGTAAAACTGTTCCATTCGTTGCAAGCAGGACATTTACCTGACCACTTGGGTGATTCATATCCGCAGTTCTTACAGAAGAAAGCTTTTTTGATTTTGCTCATGTGGTAAAGGTAGAAAAAGGAAGATGGGAATGGGTGATGAAAAAGCGGTTGAAAATTGTTTTTTTCTCAAATGACAAGGGGGTCGGTAGACACCGACCCCCTGTACTTACTAACCCATTAAATTCTTGCACTAAATTACAAATTGCCGCCACAGTACAAAATAAATTTTTGCAGGTTTTAACCAAACCTTAGCCAAATTCAGTCGTAAATTGCAGAAAATCAACACTATGGGTTCCATCTATTTTGTTTCCATTCTTTTTGCCCTGATTGGGATGCTGGTTTCTTACCGATTGAAGGCCAAATTCAACCAGTACGGTTTGGTAGCCCTCAGAAATGGCATGAGTGGTAGAGAGGTAGCTGAACAAATGTTAAAAGATCATAATATTTCTGATGTGAAGATCGTGGCTGGTGAAGGATTTCTAACAGACCATTACAATCCCCTTACGAGAACCATAAGCTTGAGTGCTGCTGTTTACCATCAGGCCAGTGTGGCTGCTGCTGCTGTAGCTGCGCATGAGTGTGGCCATGCTGTTCAGCATGCACGGGCCTATCCCTGGTTGATGCTTAGAAGCCGCATGGTTCCTGTGGTTCAATTCAGTTCCATGTTGATCCAATGGGTTTTATTGGCCGGTATTTTGATGGTGAATATTTTTCCCAATCTTTTGTTGTTTGGTATCATATTGTTTGCGGTAACAACTTTGTTCTCTTTGATCACCCTGCCGGTGGAGTTTGATGCCAGTAGGAGAGCCTTACTCTGGTTGAGTGCCTCCGGAATAACAAGTCAGCAGGAAAAACCAATGGCTGAGGACGCATTGCGTTGGGCTGCAATGACTTATGTAGTAGCAGCCATTGCTTCCCTAGTTACGTTGGTTCAGTATATATTTATTTTTTTAGGCAGCCGTGAGCGTGAATAACGTGTGAAATAGGGATTATTTTGTCTAGTTATATATTAAAAATTTTAAACAAAAAGTAGTTTTTTCTTCTATTTTTTGGGGTTAAACCCATTTTTGTATTACATTCGCCATCAGACACTATCGTTTTTTAAAACAAAAATCAACTGCATGAGAAAACTTACACTGTTCATGTGCTGTTTGCTTTTTGCAATACCAGGAGTATTTGCGCAAACAGTTGTCAAGGGCAAAGTATCGGATGCCGATGGCTCCCCCTTGTCGGGTGTATCTATCAAGGTGCTGGGTTCCCAAACGGGTACTACATCTGCTGCTGATGGTACATTTTCGCTTTCTGTAAAAGACCTCAATGTGAATCTTGAGGTAACTTATGTTGGCTTCGATCCTTTGAGGGTTAAAGCCGGCGCCAATCTTTCAAACATCACGCTGAAGACTACCGCTTCCGGAATGCAGGAGGTGGTTGTAACTGCACAAGGTATCCGCAGGGAGAAAAAAGCCCTCGGTTACGCGGTTGCTTCCGTTGACAAGAAAGCTCTGGAGTTGCGTCCTGATGGTGACGTAGTTCGTCTCCTGAATGGTAAAGCCCCTGGTGTTGACATCCTCAACACAAGCGGTATGTCAGGTTCCGGTACCAACATCATCATTCGTGGTGTGAATACCATCTCCGGTAGCTCACAGCCTTTGTTCGTTGTTGACGGTGTTCCTTTCGACGCCTCTACCAACGCACAGGCCAGCTTCGTATATGGCAATACTACTTCGAGCCGTTTCCTTGACCTCGACCCCAACAGCATTGAGAACATCAGTGTATTGAAGGGTTTGAGTGCAACCACTCTCTATGGTGAGTTGGGTCGTAACGGTGTGGTTTTGGTAACAACCAAGAACAGCTCTACCAGAAGATCCAACAAGAAGAATGAGATCAGTGTAACACAATCTCTGTTTGCCAATAAGGTTGCCAATCTGCCAGACTATCAGCAAAACTGGGGTGGTGGATTTGACAACGGTATCGGTTTCGCTTTCTTCTCCAACTGGGGCGCTAAATTCAAGACTCCACCCGATTCAGTGGCACACCCTTATGACAGGGCAGCTTCATCTGCATTCGGAACTCCCTGGAGAACAGCTTTCCCTCAGTTTGTGGGTACAAGATATGCTTACGAGCCGCACAGATCTGTTGAGCGTTTCTTCCAGACAGGTTTGATTCGTACAACTTCGGTTGGTGTGTCCAGCTCAGTAGGTGCTGCTGGAACACTCAATGCCAACTATTCCTATATGGACGATGAAGGCTTCACTCCCGGCAACCGTTTGTTGAAGAACACTTTTGGTTTGGGTGGTAGCGCTAAGTTGAGCAACAAGTTTACCTTCAATGGTACTTTCAATTATGCCATCACTGATTTCAAATCTCCTCCTACTTCCACTTCATTTGGTTCTAACCCGAGTGCTTCTTCTGTATTCGGAAACCTTTTGTATACACCAATTGCTGTAGACATCTTTGGTCTTCCATACGAGAACCCTCTTGATAAGTCATCTACTTATTACAGGGGCGGTAATGATATCCAGCACCCGATCTGGACTGTAAAGAACTCTTTCACCGGACAAAAGATCAACAGGATATTTGGTAATATGGCCCTCAAATATGACGTTACCAAGGATCTGAACATCCTTTACCGCGTAGGTTATGATCAGTATTCTGACTATAACTATTACAACCAAAACAAAGGTGGTGTAGTAGGCGGATCTGATTTTCAGTTGGGTATGCACAGAACTGTAAATGGTTACAATACTATATGGGATCACTCATTGCTTGCTAACTATCAGACTGATCTCGGAAAAGATTTCAGGTTGAATGTGGATGCGGGTGTGAACTCTCAGGACAGGCAATATGAGCAGAACGGTCAGCGTTCAACTCAACAGCTTGTGTATGGTTTGTTCGACCACGACAACTTCATCATCCACGACAACTTCAACGAAGGTGGCGGTAGGATTGATTTCAAGCAAAGAACACTTTCTTTGGGTGCTTTTGCACAAGGCTTGTTGAGCTACAAGGAATATCTCTATTTGACTGTAGGTGGAAGGAATAGCTGGTCATCCAATCTGGAGGCCGACAATCGCTCTCTCTTCTATCCTTCATCCAGCCTTTCCTTCATTCCTACTTCAGCCTTGAAGTCATTGCAGAACAATAAAATGGTTAATTACCTGAAACTTAGAGCAGGTTATTCTACTTCTGCAAACTTCGGTTCACCCTATGCTACCAGGAATACTCTCTCTATCAACACCAATGTATTCTTTGATAGGCTGGGTACTACCCTTAACTCCAATAGCATTGGTAACTTCCTGGCCAATCCGAACCTGAGACCCGAGCTTCAGCAGGAAGCCGAAATTGGTTTCGAAGGTAAGTTTATCAACAACCGCTTAGGTGTTGACTTCACTTTCTACAATAGAAACTCAAAAGATCAGATTCTCAGAAGAGATCTTGATCCTTCAACTGGTTTCACTGAGACCCTCATCAATGCAGGTTCAGTTAGAAACAGGGGTATCGAATTGCAATTGACATACAATGCAATTCGCAACAAGAACTGGAACTGGGAACTGACTGTAAACTATTTCCAGAACAGAAGTCTGGTGACATTGCCAAGTGAGGTGAAGCAGATCGTCATCGATGGTTTCTCCAACGAAGGTCTTTTTGCCATCACCGGTCAACCTCTCGGCGTGATTCAGGGTTCTTATACGCAGAAAGATCCAAAGACTGGCCAGCGTCTGACCAATGGCTTGGGTAGCTATATCTCCAACCCTGAAATCGGAATCATTGGTGATCCAACTCCTGATTTCAAAATGAGTGGTATTTCTCAGTTGTCTTACAAAGGGATCTCCTTCCGTATGCAGTGGGATTACACACAGGGAGGTGACATGCTTGCCTATACACCAGGTACAGTTATCGGTCGCGGTCTGACAAAAGACACCGACTTCGATCGCTTCCTTCCTTTGATCCTTCCTGGCGTGAAGGCAGACGGAACACCGAACGATGTTCAGGTTTCTGCGAGCTATGCTTACTTCAATGTGCTTTCCGGATTCTTTGGTATGGCTGACCTCATCACTTATGATGCAACTTGCATCCGTTTGAGAGAAGCATCACTCGCTTATTCAGTGCCAGCTTCTGCATTGAGCAAGACACCTTTCGGATCACTTTCAGTAACCTTCTCAGGTCAGAACCTTTTCTATAATGCACCCAACTTCCCCAAGTTTGTGAATTTCGATCCTGAAACATCATCACTTGGTGTAAGTAACGTTCGTGGTCTGGAGTATCTCTCTGGTCCAACCTCTAGACGTTATGGTGTCAGCGTAAGGGTAACCTTCTAATCAATTAAATTGATCGACATGAAAATGAAAAAAATATTCATCCTTGTACTTTCGGTGAGCCTCCTGGGTTCCTGTACCAAAACGCTTGATG
>Ga0315900_10000312_pt1 | contig 86043 bp, 64 predicted proteins | sample LakEriMetagenome_FD_203521 | JGI IMG/M metagenome (GOLD analysis project Ga0315900, IMG submission 203521) | Freshwater fungal communities from buoy surface, Lake Erie, Ohio, United States - Buoy 12 MA114 | ecosystem: Environmental > Aquatic > Freshwater > Lake > Lake biofilm | place: USA: Lake... | reverse complement strand
TGAGACAGGTCGGTACCTATCTGCCGTGGGCGTTCGAAACTTGAGGAGGTTCAACTTTAGTACGAGAGGATTTGGTTGGACGTAGCTCTGGTGTACCAGTTGTCGCGCTAGCGGCACGGCTGGATAGCTAACTACGGAAAGGATAAACGCTGAAAGCATCTAAGCGTGAAGCCCTCTCCAAGATCAGGTTTCGTAAGTGCTTTGCACGAAAGTCCCCTAGTAGACTACTAGGTTGATAGGCCACATGTGTAAGCAGGGTAACCTGTTAAGCTAAGTGGTACTAACGGACGAAAGCTTAGCCACCGTAATCTTGCACTCTCACTCGCTCAGAACCCTGAGATTGAGTCGCTCCGCATAACCTTATATACCCATCCAATCTTGATATACCGGGCTTGCAAGGGCTAAACCCCTTGTAGGCTCTTTCCGGTGACTATATCAGGAAGGTCACACCTGTTCCCATTCCGAACACAGTAGTTAAGCTTCCTGAGCCGATGATAGTGCCCACCAGTGCGAAAGTAGGTCCCGCCGGATTTTTAAAAACCCTCTGCAGAAATGCAGAGGGTTTTTTTATGCGCCCACCCCGCATCTAACTGCCTACCCCCTGACCAGACAGACCCCCTAGATGCTCTCCGCTTATTTCTAAGTCCCGACCCGCGGTCGCCACTGGACGTCCATTGGCCTCGTGAGTCGGCGGTGACTTATCACGACCGTCCCATGGCTGCGATAGATATTTGCCTCAACCTTCCAGGCATGGCATTCAAGATTTGGTCTGCGAATTTAGCTTAGGTTTTCCGATTGACTCGCCAACCGAAGCTAACTTGGCGATGCTTTCGCTGAGTCACAATAACATTCGCAAGTCCCTCGCAAACTCGCATCGATGCTTCCTCTTCGATTCGAACAGTGATACCTCCCACCAAATCGACTTCTTGTCGCTAAATGATGGCCAATCAATCTTGCTGTTTTTGAATCCAGAAGTACGGCCTTAAATTAGCGAACCTAAACTCCCTCAACTTTCCTCTTCCTCTCAGGCCCAAGTTTTTATTGACTGCAGAACACTTAAGCTTCGTGGAGAACGGCAAGAGGTTGATTCCGAAAGCTATTGGTGACTTAATTCCGAAAGTCGGAGATAAGGAAACAGCTGCAAATGGAGTCCCTCAAGCTCGCGATCGGAAAAACTGCTGTTTCAACCTTGGTTCTTGTTACACATCCCTATTCGAATAGCTGGGGGCTAGAAGTTAGGTAGTTGATCTGTCTATTTTTCTCAGATGAATCAAAGCGTCCGCAGAAAAACTTCGCTATCGAGCATGCTGTTCTAGTTAGTCTCTCGCAAGGTAACACACCTCAGGCCCCACTCGGGAGAAAAACACCGGAAGATTTCTCGACTCAGTCACCCCCTGCCAATCATGAAAGCAATTTTTTTAGGTAAGTTGCTGACTCCGCTAAGATCTTTTAAGGCAGATGCCGTTCTATTTGAAACAAATTGTTCGCCTTGATACCAACCTCTTCTTCGCATAACCGTGTGCCGTTAGCATCTTTTTTGCGTCTTCAAACCAAAATCCAATTCGAAATCGATGCATGCCAGAAACGGAATTGACTTGAATTAACCCGAGAAACGGCTGATCAAAAACTCAGGATCGATCGCGTCATCAATCTGAATCTCAAAAAAGCTCCCCGGGCTTGGGGAAGAAAGCGACAGCAAGTCCGGATTCTTCCAGCCTCTTTGCTTTTGTGATCGATAGACGAGCTGCTGCCAAAAAAGAATTTATTTCGATTCCACACTCCCCAAACCACTTCACCAAAATCTATGATAACGGCTTGCTTTTTTACATTCCGCCACATTCATTTGCACCGATCACCATCATGCGTTTTCCTAAATCACTCACCCTGCTAGTGTTCGCCTCCCTTTCCACAACCGTTTTCGGATTAGAAAACCAAAAAACTTGGTCTTCATGGAGAGGCCCGCTGAACACAGGTTCTGTTGACCGTGGCGATTTCCCAGAATCAGTAGACGCAAAGCATCTGAAGTGGAAAGCCGAGCTACCGGGTAAAGGATGCTCAACCCCGATCTGCTTGGATGAAAATATTTACTTGACCTCGTCGGCCAAAGGAATGGACGCTGTTCTTAGTTTCGATAGTTCGGGAAAACAAAGATGGATTACTTCTTTCGCCAAAGAAGATCCGGGCAAACATCGTAACGGCTCCGGTAGCAATGCATCCCCAGTTACCGATGGAAAACTGGTCTATGTGTATTTCAAAAGTGGAACTTTCGCAGCCCTGGACCTAGATGGAAAAGTCATTTGGCAGATGAACCTTGTTGAACAGTACGGCAAAGACACACTTTTCTGGGACCACGGCACTTCGCCAGTCCTAACGGAAAAGTACGTCATCATGTCTCGCATGCACCAAGGAGAGTCATGGATCGCAGCCTTCGAAAAAAACAGTGGCAAACTTGCCTGGAAAATCGCCCGAAATTACACCGTGCCTGTTGAATGTGATCACGGTTACACAACTCCGCTTATTATTCAGTACAACGGTAAGGAATCGATTTTGGCTTGGGGTGCCGAGCATGTCACCATTCATGATGCATCAACGGGGGAAATGACCTGGTCCTGTGGCAACTTTAATCCCGACGGTTCAAAACTTTGGCCTGCAATTGCCAGTCCTGTAATTGTCGATGATATCGTTGTGATCGCTTACGGAAGAAACGATCGGGGCATTCCACGATTGCATGGCATCAAACTCGCAGGTAACGGAGATACCACTGCAACCAATCACGTCTGGAAACGTGATGATGTCGGCACTTTTGTTCCAACACCTGCGGTCCACCAAGGAGATGTAATCCTTGTTCGCGATCATGGCGAAGTTGAAAGTGTCAATCCAAAGACAGGCCAAACAAATTGGAAAGGAGCCTTCCCGAAGAGTCGAGCAAATTTCTACTCGTCCCCGTTAGTCGCGGGTGATAAAGTTATCGCGCCTCGCGAAGATGGTGTTGTTTTTGTTGGAAAGATTCAGGAAAACGGGTTTTCGGTCTTATCGGAAACAGATCTCGGCGAACCTGTGATTGGTTCTCCGATTCCACTGAACGATAACATCTTAATCCGCGGCGAAAAACATCTGTACTGCTTCGGGAAGTAAATCTATTCCGCAAAAGTTTCAAATCGATGCGCCTACCTTTGAAGCAATTTGCGAATAAAAACTAACTCACCAGCATTCGTACGTCGATCCTGAGAAGTAGCCTTCTGCCGAGAAACACGAATAGATGTCAAAACGTGTTCTAGTTTCTTGGAGCTCTGGTAAAGACAGTGCTTGGATGCTGCACACTCTTAAAAAACAGAAAGACGTCGAGCTTATTGGCTTACTGACGACTGTCGACGCAGAAAGTGAACGCGTTGCCATGCATGCGACTCGGCATGCAATCCTTAATGCTCAAGCCAGTTCGCTCGGCTTACCTCTACAAATCGTGCCATTGCCCTGGCCGTGTCCCAATGTCCAATATGAAATGGCTATGCGTGATGCCCTTGAGTTCGCAGTGTCGCAAAATGTAACTCATCTCGCCTTCGGTGATCTCTTTTTGGAAGATATCCGCAACTATCGATGCGACCTTCTGAAAAATTCTGGTATCGAACCTTGTTTTCCGATCTGGCAGGAATCAACCACACTTCTTGCACATCAGATAATTGATGAAGGTTTTGAAGCTTACTTAACTTGTGTCGACACTAAAAAACTCTCCTCATCGTTTGCCGGCCGTCGATTCGATCACGACCTACTCAACGACCTCCCCGAATATGTTGATCCATGCGGTGAAAACGGAGAGTTTCACACCTGTGTCGTCGATGGCCCGATTTTCCAATCACGTATCGATGCCACGTTAGGAAAGATTGTCGAACGTGAAGGTTTCGCTTTTGCAGATATCATTCCAATTGAAGAATCGCTTTGATTCCGGACAACTTAACAAAATCCCGTTCTCTTCCAACAACCTACTTTTCTTCTCGACCCAAAGGGTGAGTACTTTGTCAGTTGGGATCGCATACGCCTCGAGACATCAATTGTCGTCAACCTTCGGAGTCACCCATTCCCCCTGATCTAAATGCAATTCCCCGACTTTCTCACCATTTTGTATGAAGGTCACTTTTTTATATGACTTCTTTGGAATTCGTAATCCGAGGTAGTTTTTGACACTGTAGGTAGCATTCGATTTGACTCGATTGTACGCGTAACTCAATACCAAATTTCCATCTTCCTCGGATAGCTTCTCGACCTTAAACGATGCTTCCATATTCGGTGGGGCGATCATCTCTTTCGCGACAATAAGCAACTGCTCTTTTTCGTAGATCTTACCATCGGGTGCGAAGGGCTTTTTGTTTCCTCCAACAGCAGCTGGCGAAAAGAGCATGTCGTACTGAGTTGCATTTTGGATAAGCGCAAACAACACCGGATGCTTAACGCTATCCCAGTTCTTCAGAAAATTCTGGTATTCATCAATCTTGATTCGTTGAAACGAAACCTCACTTCCTTTGGCTTGCTCACCTTTGGCTACAGCCAACGAAGAAACCACGCAAACAAATAGTCCCAAAACAACTTTTAGCGTGCGGCCAACTGACAACTGATTCATACCATCAACTCACTGCAGAAATCGAACAATTGTGAAGCGATCCTAGTCACTCAAAATTCTAATTTTTGAATACCAATTTCTCTACAGGCCAAGCTTCCTAAATCGCCGGAATCTGGTTTTACTTTCCTTTCGCCCCGGTCGCCAAGCCAAACCCTAATCGAATCCATTCAACCGTAGAGCTTTCGCCCTAAGCTGGTGATCCGACGCTAAAATTGCGGCCCTGAACTCCAATCATTCCAGGTATCTTAATTCGAAAAACCTCAATTCGAGGAATCGGGGCGAGCGGCAACAGACTTAAAATCCCTGGTCAAATCCGGTGTGCGTTCCTTCATCACTGGTATTTCGAATTATGTAAAATTAATATCAGGAGGTATCCCGGTATTACACGATCAGTATCGGTACCTCATTTTCATCCAAGCTCAGCCGGAATAATTTCGATGTCAAAGATGGATCGCTTCGCCCTCGCTTGCGGCCTTGTTCCACTGGTTTCAGGCATTGTCGTCTATCTGCTTTGGATAGGTTCACGCTGGGAAGTACTCAAGCTCGTTGGTTTTTTTGTTATTGCGGCCGGTATCGCGAGCATCTTCGTTGGTGTCATTTCGTTAATTTTCAGCTTGCGACACTCACTCTCCCTAGGTCATCCAATCAAACAGAATCTACCGAAATGTATTTTGATTGCTACGATTTTTCTCTCCAATTTTCTAGCCGCCGGTGCGATTATCGCTTCTGTCTTAAGCATCGAAACACGATACACCATACAACTTGTCAATCAATCTAAACAGAAACTCAGCTCCATCACAATTTCCGGGGGTGGCTGCCTCATCGAAGTTCCCGATCTACCTGCTTCTGCGACAACAACGCAGCATTTTTATATCAAACAAGATGGCTCGCTGAATATCAAAGCGAAAACAGACGACAAGGAACTGGAACAAGTCATTGAAAGCTATGTCACCAACGGAATGGGTGGCAATGCAAAAATTACTGTAGATGAAAACAACAATGTTCTGATAGAGCACCTAGATAAGTGATTCGTTCAATGACAACCTACGAACTTTTCTTGTTATTCGTCAGGTCGCTTTATCATCCAGCAGCTATCGCTTGTTTACTGTTACTACCAGGCGTTTTATCGGGACAAGAACGCAATTTAAACGATATCCCAACGGATACGACTGTTCCATCTGCTATCTCGACTGAGCCATCCGCTGGCTTGCGTGTTTTAGCGACAACCGATGGCTGGCAAGACACCTCTGTCTTCCACACTCTCTACCTTCCCACTAACTGGAATAAGACAAGCAAGATGCCAGTGCTAGTCGAGTTCGCGGGAAACGGCAACTATCAGAATTCACTAGGAGATACATCAACTGGCAAAGTTGAAGATACAGTTCTCGGTTACGGCCTGAGCGGTGGACGCGATTGTATTTGGATTTCACTCCCATTTATTGAGACCACTTCCACTGGTGTTAAACAGAACTGTAAAACCTGGTGGGGGAGCGTCGATGAAACCAAACGCTACTGCTTAGCTACCGTCAAAGATGTTTGCCAAACATACGGTGGTGATACAGACCGCGTCATCCTATGCGGCTTTTCTCGCGGCGCTATCGCATGTAATTACATTGGCCTTCACGACGACGAAATTGCCAAACTATGGCGAGCCTTTTTTTGCCATAGTCACTACGATGGAGTGATTCGCTGGCCCTACGCCGATTCTGATCCCAAATCGGCGATCACCCGACTAGGTCGACTGAATCAGCGTCCTCAATGGATCTCACATGAGCTTGACACTCAACCGATCGAACTATTTCTAAATCAATCGGGAGTCACTTCGGCATTTACGTTCACTCGCATCCCATACCCCAACCACACTGCAGCTTGGCTATTGCGAGACCTACCGGAAAGACAAAAGGCACGAGAGTGGCTTGCAGATGTTCTTCGTATTACCAAGACAGCACGTTAAAAAATCATGCCTCGGCAAAAGAGTACCGCCACGATTCGCAACGCTTCTCCACGCAAAAAAGAATGCTAGAAAGTTCTAATGACTTCCTAGCATTCCTAATTCAAAAGCATTCACCGCGTCACGCTGTTTTATGAACGCATCTCGCCACGATCATTATTTGGCAATACAGAACAGATGCTTCTCACCACGAATGAACAGTTCGCCATCGACTGCCGCCGGAGTAGCATCGACGGTCTCTCCCACCGAGTTCGTCGCAACGATTTCAAGTTTATCGCTGTCGCGAATCACAACCGTGGTACCATTACGAGCTGTAAGAAAGACGAATCCGCCAGCAGCAATCGGCGAGGCGTAGATGGTATCCAAACCAGGAATTCTGGTAGCCGTATAGAACGCTTTTCCCGTTTTCGAATCAAGGCAAGATAATTGCCCCGCTTTACCCTTGAAGAAATAAAGACGTCCCGAAGATAGAAGCGGTGAAGGAACGTCAGGGCAATCGTGATCGAAAACCCAAGCAACATTCTTGGTCCCCTTGATGTCACCCGAACCATCAAGTCGGAAAGCTCCCATGAATGCCCCCCTAAATCCACTCCCGATGTAGACCAAATCACCATCAAAGACGGCTGTCGCACATGGCCGTTCGGTCTGACCACCGCATCGCCAAAGCTCTTTGCCTGTTTCCAAATCATAGGAACGGGCAAAATTCTGGCCATTCATCACCACCTGCTTTTTACCTTGATAGTCAACAATCAGTGGCGTTGCCCAGCATGTAGGTTCATCACGATCCGTCTTCCAAATCGTCTTTCCAGTTTTCTTATCCAAGGCATAAATTGCCGATGGTCCATCGTGATCCCAAGGAACGATGATCTTGTCGCCTGCGAGCGCGGGCGAACTACCTTCACCAAAACTATTGCGAGTATTCATCTTTCCAAAATCATCTCGCTTCCAGACCAACTTCCCATCGAGCGTGTAGCAATACAGTCCTCGTGAACCAAAATGAGCAAACAGATGTTCTCCATCGGTACAGGGCGATGCGGAAGCAAATCCATTGGTGGAATGCGTTCCCTGATGAGGTTGAGCGACGACCGCAACTTGTTCCCAGTTCACCTTGCCCGTCGCGCGATCGTAGGCGATGACCTTGAACTCTAGAGTTGGTAAATTGCCACCAGCCCCTCCAGACCCCTTGGGGACTGCGGTAGTTATAAAAACTTGTTTTTCCCAGACCACGGGAGATGAAGAGCCGAGTCCAGGAATCTCGACTTTCCATTTCGTGTTCTTGTCACTACTCCACTGAGTCGGTGGTTGCGCGGATGCTGAACCACCGTTACCGGTTGGACCACGCCAATGCGCCCAGTTTTCAGCAAACAGAGAAGGACCTGCTACCACAGCCAACATTAGAAAGCAGAAAGTTCTTTTCAACATCGCTTGATTAACCACTCGCTTCGAAAATCGATCGATCCCGTTCAAACCCCAAACCTGACCTTCTGATTCTAAAAGAACCAGTTCAACGTTCACAACGCCGATTGATCATTATGCTTGGTTTTTACCAGCCATTTTGGGTATTTTTAAAGTGAATCCACTCACTCCGTACCTGCGGTCTCGTAAAAGAACGCCAATCGAACTCCCCAGGTGTCGCGGCACCGCGAATCCAAGATCCGTTTTGGTAATTGTCCTGCAGCCATCCATCTCTTCAGTCACGAATCATTGCTTTAAGACCCTCTAGACTATCCGCATCTTCTGGGCGTTTATCATCTCGTATTCGAACAATACGCGGGAATCGCACAGCGACACCACTCTTATGACGACTCGAATGCTGAACATTTTCGAACGCAACTTCCATCACGAGGAATGGCTTCACTTCATGGACCGGCCCAAATTTCTGGATCGTATTCTCGCGTATCCAGCGATCCACCTTCTTGATCTCGGCATCATCAAGTCCCGAATAAGCTTTTGCAAATGGTACTAGCTTACCATCGCTCCAAATCGCAAAAGTATAATCCGTGTATAAGGCTGCACGGCGCCCATGCCCGCGCTGCGCATAAAGCAAAACAGCGTCGAGCGAGTAAGGATCAAGCTTCCATTTCCACCACGTTTGACTTACTCTTCCAACCTCATAACGACTCTTTCGATCCTTCAGCATCAACCCTTCAGCTCCCAATTCGCGTGCCGTGCTGCGCACTCGGGCTAAATCATCCCATGAAACACCTTGCACGATGGGACTTTCGAGCAGATTTGTTGCGTTGCGATCAGCCTCGAATGTCACAACATTATCAGTACCACCGTTGAGCTCGCGTAAAAAATCCGTGAGTCTGTCTCTTCGCTGATCAAGTGGTAAATGCCGTAGATCTGTTCCCTGCCATTCGAGTAAATCAAAAGCGAGAAAAACGACTGGTACCTCGGCGAGCAATTTCACGCCTACTTTTTTGCGCTGAATCCGTCGTTGAAGCTGCGCAAAAGGCAATGGACGACCATGTCGCCATGCAAGAATCTCACCATCAAGCACCGTTCCATTTGGAAATTTCGCTGCCTGGTTTTCTACTTCAGGAAAACGTCCATTGAGCAATTCCTCGCCGCGCGACCAGATAAATATCTCTCCTTGACGACGAATCATTTGGGCTCGAATCCCATCCCACTTCCATTCAGCGATATAGCGTTCACAACTTTCACTCGTGAAAAGCGTTTCGCTCACTGCATGCGCCAAACAAAAAGGATATGGGCGACTCGGTGAGAACTCCTGGGCATCTTTTGCCAGTAAATCCTCCATTGCCTTGGGACTCGGCACCCAACCTCCCATCAAACGATGGGCAATCACATCCGCCTCCACGCCGCTCCAATCACTCAAAGCCCGCGTGATCAACTTGTCGCTGACTCCGACTCGGAAGTTACCAGTAATCAACTTGTTAAAAACAAAACGCTGGCCACGATCCAACTGCATCCAGTAGTCGATCAGCAATTGTTGCTGAACACCAGGGTCGGCTTGCAGTAGTGGCGAAAGCCTTGTTTCAATCCATTGGGTTAAATTTTCCTCCGTTGAATTTATGGCAGGTGGAACGACTGCCGCGATCGTTTCGGCAAGATCTCCAACCCACTGATAAGTTTCCTCAAATAACCATTCGGGTATTGCCGCCAAGTGTATCGCTGCATTGCGCAACACTCGTGTTGGAACTCTCGGCCTAAGTTTATTGCCTAGTAAAAAGTAGATAGCATGAGCAGCCTCTGCTGCTTCGACTCGACCAAAATAGTTCTTCAGAATCTCAGTTTTTACGCTGGTCTTCGTGGTTTCATCCAGCGATTGAAACATCTCAGCAAAATCTTTCATGCTTGAATGTCCTGCTCAGGTATCGCGATGGCAGAAGACTCCTCGGGCTCAACGTCTGCATCATCTCCTACGAATTGTGTTATGATCGGTTGCGATTTCCTGCCTAACTCTGTTTGATGTCTGGCTACAACATCCGAAAAGCCATGCGTTACCCAAAGCTCTGTGGGATTGCACAATTCAATCGCCTTAGCGAGATCCGTCCAATCGACATGATCCGAGACCACAAAACCTCGATCAACATTTCTTCGCCGTCGCGTTCCTCGAATTGCCATCCAACCAGAAGCCATCGCCACACTGGCATTTGGAAATCGTTTCATCCATGGTGAACTCTGTGCTGCTGGTGGCGCAAAGATTATCGCCCGCGAATAGTCGTACTTTCCTGGCATTTCGGAGATCGAACGCAATGTCGGTAGGTTAACTCCCGCTGCTCGATACGCTGCCATAGGACCAATCAAAGCACCATGAATAAACATTTCATTGACGGCGTCTTGATTGGAAACTTCGATCAACTCAGCAATCATTCTCTGAGACTTACCAACTGCATAACCAAGCAACACACTAGCACGTCCCTCTGCTTGATTCGCTTTCCACCACTTTAAAATATCATTAACGACCTCGGACATCGCCGGCCAACGAAACACGGGCAAACCAAATGTAGATTCAGTCACCATCAAATCGCAGCGTACCGGCTCCCAGGGTAAGCAGGTCGGATCGTTCTGTAATTTGTAGTCACCCGTGATCAAAGCGACTCTTCCCTCTACTTCGATTCGTACCTGCGAAGATCCCAGGATATGTCCCGCTGGATGAAAAGAGACGATGGCCGAACCGATGATCAATTTCTCGCCATAAGGCAACGTTTCGAGTTTGATTCCCTTGCCTAATCGCAACTCCAGCAGAGTGCGAGAATCATCTGAAGCTAGATATTGTTCACTTCCCCAGCGAGCATGATCCGAATGCGCATGGGTGATGACGGCCCGACGAACAGACGACCATGGATCGATATAAAAATCGCCAGCCGGACAATAAAGGCCAGATGGCCGGACCTGAAGTATTTCTGCCGTTTTCAAAGGGAATGGATTCTCTCTCTACTTGGTTAATCCGTAGACGCTGGTTGCTATTTATCTTAGCCAAAGGTAAAGATATAAGCTGTCGGAAGATCCTCGTTCTTTTTTGCCAGTTCCTGGAGTCACATCATGTATCGTTTGTTCTTATTCGCCATGGTCGTACTTCTGATTGGCATCGCGACTACATCTCCATCGGCCCAGGAGCCTGCAGCAACGACATCTTCCCCAAATAACAACGCATCAAACCTTGTTGCCACGCTCACAGAGTACAGGTTTAAAACTCCAATTGATCCAAAGATCGATGTTACAGAACTTCTAAAGCAGACCTCAGAGTTCCAAAAGCAAGGCTTGCTCGAATCGATCGAGACTTTACGAGTGAGCTTTCGAGAAGGGACCGAATTTACTTTTCAGCTTGGCAAACAAGTGCCTTTTGTAACAGGTACCAATGTAAGTGCATCGGGAAAAACAGTGCAGAATATTCAAATGCGAGAAGTGGGCTTGATCTTGAAATTGCTCGCCACCAAGGCGGAGGGCAAGATAAGTGTCGATCTGGAATACGATGCCGCAAGACTAGAGGATTCGAAGGATGACTCACCGTCAACTGTCTCGAAAATGAGGGTAGGAACAAAACTACTCTTAGAATCGAAGAAACCTGTAATTGTTTCCAATACGAGCGGCGATAAATCTTCGATTCTGCTACTTCAAATTGAATAGGTATTTGCAAAATATCCTGTTTGCTTATCCCCGATTTTCTAAGCGTACGATTCGCGTAAGCAGACCTTTAGCGGCGATCGCCAGAGATAACACCAGAGGTGTCAGTGCGAATACCAAAAGCAGTGACGTAAGTTGGCTTGTATCCCAACGCGACCGTCCTTCTGCCGTTTGAAGTATTGCGTAGACGAGTAAAAAAAGATGAGCTATTGCAGCCATCATCACGGCTCGCCAAGCCCACTTAGACCGCACGCTTTGACAACACCACGCAAGTACAGCGAGCGTCTGAATCGCATGGATGGCAATTCCATGCGGAAACTTTAAGACTCCGTTTTCCTTATAAAGTTCAGCAGTACCACCGCCAGCGAACTGCTGTTTTCCAATCACCGTGATCACAATGCCTATCGCACAAGAAATCGCTAAGTAGACCAAGCCCGCCTGCAAAGCTAACTTCATAGCTGGCGCAATCGAATCTAAAACGCCTTTCTGAAAGACGCGATAGGTGAGCCAGAAGATAATCCCAGTCGCTATCAGAATCAGTATCAACATGGCAAATTCGATCAACGAATTAATCATATCCGAATTATTGAAATGACTTGGAACTCCGCGCCATGCCTGAATCGTGATCAGAGCAACTTCGGGTACCAATGTGAGGATCAACGTAGTCGAAAGGAGTCGCATCTGTTTGGATGATCCCAATAAATGGATCACGTAGAGAAGCGACCATAATGTCAACCCGCCCGAGATACCAAAAAGAATGGGTTTGCGAAAAGATGTCGGATCTTCCCATCCCACTTGGCGAAGAAGTAGAAAGGGCATGTGCCCGAGTCCAGAAAATAATAATGCCAGAACAGCCGTTTTTTCAATGCGTGTAAAGCTCTTCCAAGCGTCGCTGCTTAGCATAATGCCCCTCTGTAGTTCCAATCTTTTGGCGACACGGAATTGTAGCAGAAAGCTGAAAAAGGTTTAAAAAAGAATGAAAAACCATTTCAAGTTTGGTTTTTTTCACCCAATACTCTATAAGTACTTTCGCTCCCATTGTGCTACTAAGAAGTACACACTCGTTTCGCGAATCGGATTTTCGCTTGGAAGCAAAAACGATAGTTAAATCTGGGAATTAACGAAAAGGATCCTCGACTCATGTCCGATACTCCCGCTTTACCGAGAATTACAGAATTTCCTCTTTCGGAAGAGCATGCTGATTCGGTAGCAGTTGTTGTGGATGGTGCAGCCGATTTTTTGAAAATCGATCTCAGTCAAGCATCGCCCAAGGACATCCTTGCCACCCTCGACCAATTCGTTCATGACCTTCAGCAAGGAAGGGTCGAAGGACCAGAAGGCGAAGATTCGGAAATCTTCTTCGGTTGCCTCTGGGGTGCTCAATTAGTTCGTCAATTGGGCTGGGAATGGGCCAACGTTACATTTCACGACTATAACGATGCCCATGCAATCGGCGTTTTTTCTCCCGATCGATCTTTGGCGATCTATCCCTTCCACTTCATCTTTGGATGCCTTGAGAATAAGGCTCCTGTTACCATTTTGCTCTCGTTCAATTTGCTAGAGGATGGCGCCCGAATACCGGAGTTACTACCTAAAAGCTACACCAATGTCATGGAACATGTTCATCACACTGTACCACGTGAGTGATTTTCAAATCTATCTAGCAAAGAGTAGAACAACTCCTGATCCTTCGCTAACCTGCGAAGGATAGAGGCCTCCTACAGGAGTTGGAAGAGAAGCGGAACTAGTACGAGAGCTTTCATAGATTTCGTTGGGTTCATTCCAGCGGCAACTCGTAGCAAACCGCTTCCTCCGCGTTGCGAATGTACAGTCGATTATTGACAACAACAGGATGATTCCAAGTCTTTCCATTGAAAGCCTTGATACGCGCAAGTTCGCGGTGTGCAGTCGGTTCAGCAGAGACCAAAACGATATTTCCGTCTTCTGTAGCGATCAATAGCATGGCCGATTTTTCAAGCAGCAGAACTTGTCCTTTTCCATATCGCCCCCCTTTCCATTGTCGCTGACCTGTCTCTGCACTGATGCAGGTGAAGATCGCGCCATCGAAACCGTAGATATGATCTTTGTAAAGCACGAAGTCATTGAAGTCCGGCTTTAGATTTCGAGAGGTCCATATTTCCTCTGCCGACCATGGCTCACTTTCCTTTTTGAGCTGGATCAGTCGCGTGCCGACTCCCATTCCTGAAGGTATGAGAAATCTATCGCCCGCCAACGCATGAGGCTGGCAGGCTCGATAACCATCACTGCGCCAATCGTACTGCAATATAACTTTTCCATCTGCTGGTTCGATAAATTGCAGCCCCACCTCGGATGTCATCGCGATCACTGTACGGTCGCCGACTTTCATTGCTTGTGGCGAACTGTAGCTGAACTTACCGCTTGGTATCGACCACTTTAATTCGCCACTATCGCACGCGAATGCGAGGATTCCGTTTTCCGAATCCGCTCCATAAGTAATCACTAGATCATTAACAACGATTGGAGAAGCGGAGAAGCCCCACATGGGCGGCGCGGCTTGCTTGGTGATCTCCAAAAGATCCTTTTGCCAGACAACTTCGCTGGTTACTGGATCGATACGAGCAAGTATTCCGCGGGCTCCTTGGACATAGAGTTGGCCTTTCGACAAAACCGGTGTCGATCTTGGTCCAGGACCACCTAAGGCATCTTCGAATCGGGACTTGATTTCTCGATTCCATATCACTTCACCATTTTTAGCATCGTAACAGACCACAGCTTCATTCTCGCCTCTTTGTTCTTGTGTAAATAGAAGTGGTCCAGCAACAAGAAAAGAAGACCAAGCAGGCCCCACCGCAATTCGCCAAAGCTCTTTCGGTGGATTACTGTTCCAATTCGATGCAATCACTCCACCGGAGAAAACGCCATCGACGTTTCCACCACGGAATTCCGACCACTCGGGATTCAGCAACGATTCCTTGAGTTGCTCAAGGTCTTCTCGGTCTGATAACCCAACAGGTTTAGTTGTATTTTCGCTCGACTCACTTCGGCTTCGTGCCACCAGTGTCTCTTCTACCGTGGGCTTCCATCTCCAATCAAACCCTAAGGCAAAGTTACCCCAGACTCCATCGGCCCTCAGCGCAGCGGAAAACAGGAAACCTACTGCTGCCATCAGTACTGCGTAGAATGTTCGTCGAAAGCTGAGCATATTTCGGCACAGCACGAGAACCAATCCAAATAAACCAATCCCCATCGGGACTGTAAGCATCATCATGGCAGGCCCCAACATCGACTTATCGACGAGGGCCCCTGTCAAAACCAAAATCCCAACGATAGCCAAGGCGCCAAAAATCTTCTCCAACCAAGTCGCTCGACTGGTTGTCATCCACCAGATCATTAATAGTAAGCTGCACAGCAAGGGACCGAAGGCGGAAATCATCCAGAGCATCGCCGGCCCATCTTGTACCAGTTCCGGTACAAATTGAATTCCGACAACGATGAGCATTAAAGCTAAGACAGGCCAAACCTGCAGGGGGCGGAATTTCGATACTTTTGTCTCGCCTTGATTATCACTTTCGGCAGTTTTGTTTTTACTTCTTCCCATACAACACTCCTCAGTGAGATCGGCTAACTTACCCGGAGACACTCGCCCCTTGTTATTTACTAACCGTGGCTGTGCCAAGGAAATGAAGGATTAGCATATCAAGTTGATCGCTTTAGAAGTAGATAGACCGTGGCCTGAAGCGGAATTAGATAAAGCGAAATCACACAAATGAAGTCTTTTCACTTCCCTAGAAAGTGCCTCCGATAAGCCCATCGAGCATCGACTGTACTGCGAATCCGTAAAGTTCTCTCATGGAGATATTTCAGTTTTTTGCCGCGGCGTGAATGCCCCCAGTTGGGTTTCGTTTTTCTATTGAAACAATCACTCCAAGTTCGTTGCCGAACACAATCGCCATCTTGCTACAGACATCGAGACGACTTTAAGATTGCACTCGTCCAGGGTTTGTATTGCCTGGTGGCATTCATTACCAACAGCTATCTCAGCTACCAATCAATTCATAACGTTCACCCCTTGTAACCACGCCATGCCTGAATCAGCTATCCCAGCCTCCGACGTGCCACTTGAAACTACATCGCCCCCCAAATCGGGACGCGGCTGGCACGAGGATTTCGCAGCTATGTTGATCGGGGGGCTACTCATACTGCTCTCCTTGTGCGTCACCCTCTCAGCTCGCCCGACCGAAGATGCGGGCGACCGGAAAAAATTCGAAAAGGGATGGCCCAATCCATTAGCCAAGACTATCGATAAACCTCAAACTTGGAAGCAATTTCCTACAGAAGGCCTGAAAGATAAGAAAGGTAAAGATGTAGCGATACCAATTCTTCTGGGGATGGGATGGGTTGTATTGGTTGGCAGTTTCGGTGCGTTCCTGATGGGAAGGAATGTATTTGCTTTTCTGCCAGGCGGAATCCTCTTGGCCCTGCTGGGATGTTTGGCATATTTTTTAGCAAGTCAAAGAGTTATCAATGACTTGAACTTGGAGTATCCACTTTGGGCATTGCTTGTCGGCTTAATCATTGGCAACACCGTCGGTGAAATGAATTGGCTCAAGCCAGCGATGGTGGGTGAATACTTTATCAAGACTGGTCTTGTTGTTTTTGGTGCCGAAGTGCTCTTCAGTCGCTTACTGGAACTCGGACTACCAGGCCTGCTCACCTCGTGGGTTGTAACACCTATCGTGCTTATTGCATCCTATTGCTTCGGAGTTTACTTCCTGAAGATTTCCTCCAAGTCTCTTTGTATGGTCGTGTCGGCTGATATGTCCGTGTGCGGTGTGTCCGCAGCGATTGCCACGGCTGCGGCTTGCAAAGCAAAGAAAGAAGAATTATCGCTGGCTATCGGTCTCTCCTTGTTCTTTACCGTCATCATGATGGTCGTGATGCCATGGTTTATTCAGCAAGTTGGTATGGATCCAATCGTTGGTGGCGCGTGGCTTGGTGGAACCATCGATGCTACAGGTGCCGTAGTTGCCGCGGGTGAAGCGCTTGGTAAGCAAGGTGGCGAGGTAGCGGCTACGGTCAAAATGATACAGAACAGTATGATCGGACTTATCGCCTTTGCGGTTGCTGTTTACTGGGCCGGCTGGGTAGATCGAACGGAAGCGAAACAGAACATCTCTTTAGGATATGAAGTTTGGAGAAGATTTCCCAAATTCATTATCGGCTTCTTCTTGGCATCGCTGATCTGCTCTTTGCTATTTACCCAAGGTCCAGAACATGCACTGTGGGTCGATGGTGCGACACTCGGTTTCACCAGTCGACTACGTGGGTGGCTATTCTGCGTTGGATTTATCTGTATGGGTATTCAAACTAACTTCCGCGAACTCGCTCCGATTTTTAGTAGCGGTCGTCCTCTCATTCTTTATGTCGTTGGGCAGATTCTCAACTTGATCCTCTCGCTGGCAATGGCTGCCTTAACCTTCGGATGGCTATTCCGCAAATGAACGAATCAAAACCTTCCCAAGTGACCTTATGCTTTAAGCCGCTGACCAAATTACTACTGTGGTCGCTAGCCCTTTTGATTATTTGGCTTGTTATTCTACCTGAAGTTCAGAACCTATCGTTTATCGCGCGTCACATTGATTTCATGAAACAAAGGGATGTCAATCCCGCCGCCATGTATTATACGGAACTAGAAAAACTGCCTCTTCGTACTCCTTCTATCGAAAAAGCTTTAGTGCTTTGGCCATAAACCTGTTCTTTGCAGGGCTAAATCTTGCAGCGAGACAAGAAGTAGCTTTTTGCATCGCTGCTCGCTTCCGATTCGAACTTCCAATGCGGTTTTAGATCGTTGACTTTATCACTCATTAATTCGAGCCATTGAGCCAGCGTCGGTTGCCACCAGCGACAAGGATTGACGTAGCAACAAGCAGCCGACCACAATACCGTGCAGCTTGACACTTTCTCGGTTTGCATTTGGAATATCTTCTCTATCTCGAATCTCTATCCGCAATAGAATTACTTCCCCACTTGCTAGATCGAGATTCATTTTTCATTGACAACGACCAACATGTCTAATTTACAAGAACAGTTTACCGGCGGTATTTTTCATGATTCGCTGGCGGACGGCCGTACGGGTGCCACCATAACGATAACTCGTTGGGATATTGTCGCTGAGCCGATCGCTGGTTCGTTGTTAGTTGATGGTCGCGCTGCTGGCAGTTTTACGATGCCACTGAATCGCTGCCATATCGAGATGGGAGGAGCCAGCGGCAAAATGATTTTTTGTCGCAACGAAGATCGTTCACTTACAATCTTCAGTGAGGAACGCGGATTTTCGAAAGCACTCGAAAATTATTCGCAGGGCACGATCACCGATCGAATCAACGTTCTCAAGAAGCAACATAGAAGCAACGAAAATCGTTACCGTTTTTGGCTGTTAGCCTCCACAGTACTGCTGCTTCTCTTATTGGTCGGTGGCTATTACGGCCTACTAGCAGCTGCTCGAGTTGCTGTGCGTTCTGTTCCGGTCAGCGTTGATCGACAGATCGGACGATTGGCAATGGAGTCTTTGGAAGTAGAAAATAAGTTGCCAGCCGACCATCCAGCGACGGTAATGACGCGGCAGATTCTCGAGAAACTTCGTCCACATGCTGCAATTGAGAACATGGATTTCGAGATTCATGTTGTCGTCAATGACGAAGAGAATGCTTTCGCCTTACCCGGCGGGCAAATTGTTGTTTATACGGGCTTAATCGAAGCGGTTGAGACCCCCGAGGAATTAGCAGGAGCGATCGCGCACGAAATGGCTCACGCCACACTTCGCCATGGCTTACAGCAAATCAGTCAATCGATCGGCTTTGTGGCAGCGATTCAGTTTTTCGTCGGCGACCTCGGAGGCCTGGTGGCTCTTGGCTCCCAAGTCACCAAGGAATCGCTCCTCAGTAGCTACAGCCGTGCCGCTGAAACAGAAGCCGACTTAGAAGGTGCTCGTATGATGCATGCGGCAGGTCTTGATCCGAAAGCTCTCGCAGATTTCTTCGGTCGTACTGCCAATGAGGATCGGCCGCTAGGAGGCGCTATGAAGTGGCTGGATCGCCATCCATCGGATGCCAAGCGGGTCGAGTCCATCACACAATTTACTCAAACACTTCCCAAGATGGATTACCAAAAACTCGATCTGGATCTTCAATCGGCAAAAGCTAACTTGCGATAAAAAATCTCGCTGCCAGTTGTTATTGATGTGAGACTGCTTTACCTTTTCCGAAGTTACCAATGGCATTATCCATTACGAATTGCTAGTTCGTTACAGGACACCACCCGTGGAAGCTGAAATCCGCAACCGTCCCTCTTTCGCCAACATATTGGTTTCACTGCAACCAGGCGACCGCATTGTCGCTGAAGCAGATGCGATGGCCAGTATGAGCTCCAACGTCGAAATGACGACTCGTTTTAACGGCGGTGCCTTTGGCGCACTGGCTCGACGCATTTTTGGCGGAGAGTCAATGTTCGTTAACGAATTCACTACGACAAGCGCGCCAGGCCACATCGTATTGACTCAGCCCTTTCCTGGTGACATTGCCTGTATTAACCTCACCGGCAATACCTTATTCCTTCAGCCGGGTGCTTTCATCGCTTGCGAACCAACGGTCAAACTAGGCTTAGGATGGGCCGGTTTTCGTAGCTTCCTAGCTGGCGAAGGCTTCTTCCGACTCAAAGTCAGCGGTAATGGTCGTATTTGGTTTGGAGCTTACGGAGCAATCTTTGTCCGTGAGATCAAGGATGAATACATCGTCGACACAGGACACCTCGTCGGCTATGAACCAACGATTTCGATCAGCGTCGGCTTGGCTGGCGGAATTTTCTCGAGTTTTTTCGGCGGCGAAGGCCTAGTCACTCGAGTGCGAGGTCAGGGACGCATCTACATGCAGTCAAGATCCTTTGATGGTCTTGCTGCTTGGACCAACGCCCAATTGTTCTAATCGCAAATCCAACTGTACCAATCGATAACAGATTGAAAATCCCTGGGAGTTTCAAGCGGATTATGAGATACGAAATGTTATGCCGACCGGCAGCGACCGCAATTCGCTTTGCACTCGAGGCTGGCGAAGGGATGACTTGCGAAGTCGGCGCGATGATCGCCATGACCTCTGGCATGACCGTCAATACCACCTCTAAAAGTCGTGGAGGAGGGGGCGGCATCATCAAGGGACTCAAAAGAATGTTTACTGGTGAAAACTTCTTCCTGAATCATTTCACCGCTCACCAAAACAATCAGTCCTTGCTCATCGGACCTTCTATGATGGGCGATTGTATTCATCACAGCATGCGCGGCGGAACGATGATCGTACAGGGAACCAGTTGGCTTGCCTCCACAAGTTCGATTGATATCGATGCGACATGGCAGGGATTCACTTCAGCTCTCTTCAGTGGCGAATCGATGTTTTGGGTGAAGTGTTCTGGAGCAGGCGAACTGTTCCTTAGCAGCTATGGTGCGATCTACCCGATCGATATCAACGGCGAATACGTTGTCGACACCGGCCACATCGTTGCTTTTGAAGACTCACTGCAATTCCGGATCGGTAAAGCAGGCAAGAGTCTCGTCGGAAGCTTTCTAGGTGGCGAAGGATTGGTTTGTAAATTCCAGGGCCAAGGGCGGTTGTACTGCCAAAGCCATAATCCTCCCAGCTTTGGAAAACTGCTCGGACCTAAGCTCAAGCCGCGTTAGTCAAAGGCTGTATCTAAAGTATCCCGTTAAAGGCTATTTCTATGACCAACCAACTCGCATTTAACATCAGCCTGCGACCTGACTTTTCTCTGCTCACAGTTCAATTGCAGCAAGGTCAAAAAGTATTCGCAGAACCTTCTGCTATGGCCTCGATGTCTCCGACGTTGACGTTAAAAGCAGGACTCAAAGGAGGAGCCCTGAAATCGCTCGGACGAATGTTCGGTGGCGAAAGTTTGATCGTCAATACGTTCACCGCGACTAGTGGACCGGGAGAAGTTGTATTCGCCCCTGGACACCTCGGAGATACACAACACCATCGCCTGACCGGTGGCTCGCTTTTACTGCAGCGCGGTGCCTATATGGCCAACAGCGAAGGGGTTGAAATCAACGGAAAGTGGCAAGGAGCAAAAGGTTTCTTTAGCGGCGAAGGCCTTGTGCTGCTCAAGGCCTCTGGAGTAGGAGATGTTTTCTTTAACTCTTACGGAGCGATCCTTCAGATCGATGTAACGAACGACTACTACGTCGATACCGGCTATGTGGTCGCGTTCGAAGATACACTTCAGTATCAAGTCCAGGTCGTACCAGGTCTGCGAGGTGGAGGATTCAAGCGACTATTTTTCAGCGGCGAAGGCTTGGTATGTCGCTTTTCCGGTCAAGGCAAAGTTTGGGTACAAACTCGCTATGCCAGCCCGTATCTTTCCTGGATTAATCAATTCCGGCCTACTAAGAGAAACTGAACCGATGATTTGCGATCGGTCGTTTGATAATCACTTACCCCATGCGAGCCCAGATCGCCGTAAGATATTCCGTCTCAGGACACCACGCTGAGATCGGATGATCAGGTGCAGCGCCGGTACGATGTAGGATTTGCATCGGCCGCGCCGCATGGCGAGGTCGACCATCATCCAGAGTTCCATCGAGCGGCCCAGCTTGCTTGGATGCGGAAATCACTAAACGCTGAAATTCATCTCCCGCCAACAATCCAGCACAAGTGCACGTCAGCAATATTCCACCTGGCTTGACGCATTGCATCGCAAGGCGATTGAGATCGAAGTGCTTGCGAGTCCCTTCTTCGATCTCCTCACGCGAACGGATCAACTTAGGTGGATCCAATACCACAACATCAAACTGTTTTCCGATGCGAATTAAGTCGCGCATGTAGGGAAAGACATCCGATTGGGCAAATTTGATTTTCGCCTGATTGAGATTTGCGTTCTCGCGTGCCTGCTGAAGCGGCACTTCATCCAGATCTACGGCGACAACTTCCTCTGCTTTGCCCAGTACTTTAGATTGAATCGCAAAGCCACCACTGTAACAACAAAGATCGAGGACACTTTTGCCTGCCGTAAATTCAGTCAGTAGCTTGCGATTCTCTCGCTGGTCGCAGAAGAAACCGGTTTTGTGGCCACCTTCAAAACGCACGCGGAAACGCGTGCCGTATTCCTGTACAGTCACTTGACTAGGAACATTTTCCGACCCGACCGATTCAGAGGAAAAACCTTCTTGCTCCAGCGAATGAGGACTCGGCTGAACCAACCAATGCTTGGTTCCCAAAAGTTGAGTTGCCATCTGCAGAATTTCGGGGGCCCGCTGGAACATCCCCAGAGAAAAGGCTTCGGCACTGAGCGTATCGCCAAATCGATCGATCACCAACCCCGGAAATCCATCCGACTCTGCATGAATCAAACGATAGGTGTCTGTCTTTTCGTGCAAACGAAGTACATCATGCCTCAATGAAATGGCTTGACGCAGCAATTGCTCGAAGTAGGCATTGTCGGGGCGAGCCGATGTGTAACGCACAACCCGCAAAGAGATCTCGGCCATCGGATTATAAATTCCGTAACCGAGAAAATTACCTTTTGGTTCCGCTTTCACTGCTACCCAATCGCCTGGCTCCGGAAACCCTTCCACGTCCGATATGCGTTTCTTGTAAATCGAGGGATGGCGTATTTCAGAACCTATGGTAACCACAGGCAGAACGGCATCCGCGGGGGGACAGAGCGGGGCAGGGGAGGGGTTGGAAATCTGCCGAGGTAACCTTGGAGGGTTAGTAGGTTTTCTGCGGAAATTCGAAGGCATGAAAAATAAGTACTTTGGAATCAAAGGTAAGAACCGGGATACGTCAAGTTTAGTTCGATTGTGCCCGCGAGAAAACGCTCATTGGGGTTTAAATCCAGCTCGAACCGATATTTTACTAAGTTCTAAATTACACGCTCCGACATTCTGTACGGTTCGCTTCCACAGCCAATCCCCGTATACTGTCCCACGGACTCGCAGTCACTTGCTTGGCGATAAATTTGCAATAACTTTAAGGAACAGACGTCGATGAATTCCCGTTTTTCCATAACGCGATGGGCATTGGCCGTTCTCTGGATTTTTCTGCTCTCTTTCCATAGCTCGGCATTATCAATCGTTCATGGCCAGGAAGTTTCTCGCGAGGATTACTTGCGAAAACTCTTCGAGCAATATCACGAACGACGACTGATCCTTTTTCCTCTCGACGCAACAATGCAAGGCGACCCTCGATACAACGACCGGCTTGCCATTACTTCGTCACCAGACCATGTAGCCCAGCGCAAATATTTTTTGCAAGATACACAACAACAATTGCGGAGTGCCCCAACCGGTAAAGCTTCATCGGATACCGAACTTGCTGCTGAAATTCTTCAGTATGAACTGACCAATCAACTCGAAGGAATCTCCTTCGATACCGAACGGATTCCGACGCACCAATTCGACGGTCTTCATCTCCTTTTCGCGCAATTAGGTAGTGGCAGCAGCAGCCAACCCTTCAAGAGTGTCAAAGATTATGAAAACTGGCTGGGTCGTATTGAGGATTTCGATGTTTGGGTCAATGCATCGATTGAAGCTTTCCGCCGTGGTATGGCAGATGGCTATGTGCTTCCGAATATTCTGGCGCAGCGTATGGTCAAGCAAATGCTCGATCCAACCATCGTCACCGAAGATCCCCAAAAAAGTCTCTTCTACGCTCCCATTACCAACTTGCCAGCTAATTTTTCGACGGCAGATAAAGAGCGATTGACCGAGGCATACAAAAAAGCGATTTCAAATCAGATCATCCCAGCTTACAAACGCTTTGGTGAATTTTTGCGCGATGAGTATTTGCCCAAGACGCGCACAACCTCTGGAATCGGAAGCTTGCCTCACGGCTCCGAGCAATATGCTTATTGGGTCAAAACATGGACGACAACCTCACTGACTCCGGATGAGATTTTCGCAATCGGCGAACTCGAAGTCGCACGTATCCGCAGCGAAATGGAAAAAGTTCAAAAGCAATTGGGCATTGAGGGAACGCTGCAAGACTTTTTCCAGACCGTTCGAACGGATCCACGTTTCACTCCTTACAAAAACGCTGACGAGGTACTGCAAGCCTTTCGTAACATACAGGCCAAAATAGAACCAAAGCTCGACAAACTCTTCCTACTTCGTCCCAAAACACCGTTTGAGATTCGTCGTACTGAGTCGTTTCGAGAAGCAACTGCTAGCGCTGAATACATGCCCGGATCGGCTGATGGTAGTCGCCCTGGAATTTTCTATCTTCCGCTACCCGAGCCAGCTAAGTTCAACATCACCAGCGGCATGGATTCACTCTTTGCCCATGAAGCGATTCCGGGCCATCACTTCCAAATATCGCTGCAGCAAGAAAACCAGAGACTCCCAAAGTTTATTCGCTTCATTTGGTATGGCGCTTATGGTGAAGGCTGGGCACTTTATTGCGAATCGATCGGCCGTGAACTCGGGCTATACACCGAACCCGAGCAATACCTCGGAGCGCTGGGTGACGAAATGCATCGCGCGATTCGATTGGTTGTCGATGTCGGTTTGCATCAAAAAGGTTGGACGCGGGAGCAAGCAATCGAGTACATGATGAGTAACGAGCCGATATCCGAACAAAGCGCTGTGGCGGAAATCGAACGCTATATGGCTATGCCGGGCCAAGCTCTTGGCTACAAGATCGGCTCACTTCAAATTCGCAAGTGGCGTGAACAGTTTGAAAAGGAACTGGGAGACAAATTTAAACTGGCTTCATTCCACGATGAAATACTTCGTGATGGCGGCATGCCCCTGAACATTCTGGAACACAAACTCAACGCTTGGGCTGAGCGAGTCAAGAACGGACAGCAGTAACCAAAGTGTGAAATATCTACAACGATAAATCCTCGCTGTAATCTTATTGCTGTCCGCAACTAACGCGATGAATGACGTTGGTGGGTTCATATCGGCTTTGCTTGTTCGATAAACAAACGAGCAAGCGAGGCGACTTGACGATTTTATGAAATCAGCCGTATTAAATAACGGGCGATTTCCCAAAGGAAGCTGGACGATCCAACTTGATACTTGAGTGCAATATCTTGAGTTGGATGTTCAGTTTGAGATTATCGCAGCGTTGATGAACCACTTCCGAAAGATTGTTGTACAGCAGCGACGAGTTTTCCTGTGTGTAGTATCCACTGATCGCACTGATGAGTCCCAATAGATCGCTGACCGTCGAAAGGTAAGTGAGATTTTCGTGGCGCAAGGCACTATCGGTTACACCGAGTATATCTTTATTGCTTTGCAGCATACTGAGTAGACTGACTAGCGAATTGAGCTCGTGAAAGCGTTTGCGATAGGTCATCATTTCGAGACCTAGCAAGGCGAGAAAGGCGAGAACGATATTGATAATGATTCCAAGAAATGCATCGACTCCTTGGAACATTTCGATAGCGTTGTTTGTCGTTGGGGCGAACTCATTATCGGCGATACTGATCGGCTGACTATCAAAAACATGCGCTGCAACGGCGAGAAGGCGTGGCGTTAGACCAGTGCGCGCCACAAGAAACGTTGGTACTCGATACGTTTTCAATCTATCGCTGGGAATCGTGGGTTCCTGTGACAGATAACCTGCTTCCAAGTTGAACGCTTCGAGATAATCCAGCTCATCAGCTTGAGAGCCAAGATAAGGCTGACGCAGTGCGAAGCCTTGTTGATACAGAGTCTTGATCGCTGAGATCGTACTCTTATCGGAAGCATCTTTGACCACAAAGACTGCGTCGACATCGGGATCGATCGACGTTTTTTCACCTTTGGTGATATCGCTCCAAGAGTGCTCGTACTTAACTTGAGTCGCACCCCAAATCGCAAAGAATTCTTGCGCGACGGTGTGACTCCCTTCACCCTCTAGCGAAGTGATCACTTTTTTCATTTCCGCTGGATTTGATTTCTCGGCGCGAGTGAGAAAGAAGACAACCTCTTCGGCTGGTGTTTTTAGGCGGGGAAGATGGTCGGCGATTTTCATTCCTCCCTGAACGAAAGCGAGATCCACTTTACCAGCCTTTACCAACTCGGCTGCTTCCCGCGAACCGGGAACATAGTTGGGTTTTAGTCGGACGCGATTTGTTTTTGCGGCTAGTCGCAGTACATCTTCGGTATCGCGCTGAGCCAGAGCGATGGAGAGTGTCGAAACGTGGAAAAAATTCCAATATGTCCAAGCGAGAAGCAGCAGAAGGGCTGCGGCTAGAAAAAGAGCTGGGAGGCGATGAAGCGAGAAAATCCCTTTGACTTGTCTGGACACTTTTTGAGCCGACAGCGCTGCGGCGACGATGTGATCGACGGCTCCTGCCAGTCCCGAATGACTAGGAAGATCCGCCTGTATCCTTTCGCGAACACTTTCCGCGGCATCGATAATACCCTCGATCTTTAGCTCCAGCGGTGCCAGGGAACGGGTGAAATTATCTTGTTTTGTAGTGTCAGGCCGCATTAAAAAGATCCTTGGCTTTCAGGCTCGCTCGTCGCAGCCCGAGTGACTTATGTCGACTGGAATGGGATCGGCTATTCCCCAAAGCATCCGGAAAACGATTCAGCTTTTTTGGCTGTCAAAGACCCTCTTGGGCTGCCGATTACCGTCATAACGCTTCTTCCAGCATCGACTTGCGTCGCGAACAGGGCAATGATGAAAAATCATTGGTGCGAAGGGAAGTTCCGTGCCGTTTTAACCCTAGTCAGAATAACCTTTGGTAGCTAACCTTCTGAAGAGGTGTTTCGGAAATGTTGTAAATTCTGAGCCAGACTGTCTTTTCGGACAATCCGCTCCGATTCGCCCATTTTGTTGGAAATCGAGTAATGACCACAGCCCTTCCGATATTAGGCCAAGCCCCCGCGCGGGATGCGCAACTCGAGGGTGTGCTGCCTGCCACCAGAGCCTTGGTTCCGCTGAAAGATCGCAAAGCGCTTCCCATGAGCATGGAAGAGGCGCGGGCTTACGGCTGGGATGAACTCGATGTGGTTTTCGTCACTGGGGATGCTTATGTCGACCACCCCAGTTTCGCGATGGCCATTTTAGGGCGAACTTTGCAGGCGGCGGGATTCCGGGTTGGAATTGTTAGCCAACCCGATTGGCACAAAGTGGATGATTGGCGACGCTTCGGTAAACCGCGACTTTTCTTCGCGATCAGCGCCGGCAACATGGACTCGATGATCAATCACTACACGGCCAACAAAAAAGTTCGTAATGCTGATGCGTATTCTCCGGGAGGCAAAATAGGTTTGCGCCCCGATCGCGCAACGCTTGCCTATTGCCAACGCGCGCGCGAAGCCTACAAAGGTGTTCCGGTGATTGCCGGGGGCGTGGAAGCATCGCTGCGCCGACTCGCTCACTATGATTACTGGAGCGACAAAGTTCGCCGCTCGATCCTGCTCGATTCGAAAGCGGACTTGGTCGCTTATGGAATGGGCGAAGGCATCATTATCGAGATTGCTAAACGCTTAGCAGCTGGCGAGACGCTAGCCGAATTGCGTCAGATGCGCGGTATCGCATATGCACTCGGTGCCTCCGAAACTCCTCCAGCAGATGCGTTGGCACTTCCAAGCTTTGAGCAGGTTCGCGACGACAAGGCGATGTTTGCCGAAGCAACGCGGATGATTCATAACGAAACCAATCCTTATAATGCCCGGCGATTGGTTCAAGCCCACGACCGTCAATTCGTGGTTATAAATCCCCCTGCGCTCCCTGTGACCGAACAATCCATGGATCGTATCTATGGGCTACCCTACACTCGCAAAGCTCACCCCTCCTATCGTGAACCGATACCGGCGTTCGAAACCATTAAGAACTCGGTCACTATTATGCGAGGTTGCTTTGGTGGTTGCACGTTCTGTTCAATTACGGCTCATCAAGGGAGAATCATTCAATCCCGTAGCCGCGAATCGGTTGTCAACGAGATTCAGCAGATGTCAGCGGATCCGGGCTTTAAAGGAACGGTTAGTGACATCGGCGGCCCAACGGCCAACATGTATCAAATGCGATGTTCCAAGCCTGAGGTTGAAGCGATTTGCCGACGTCAATCTTGTGTGCATCCGAAGATCTGCAAATTACTCGGCACCGACCATGGTCCGCTGATTCAATTGATGCGTGATGTTCGCCAGGTGGATGGCGTTAAGAAAGTGCTCGTTGCCAGCGGTATTCGCATGGACCTCGCGAGACGCTCACCGGAATACATGCGCGAGTTAACGGCACATCACGTCGGTGGTCATTTGAAGGTTGCTCCTGAGCACGTTGATCCAGATGTGCTCGACAAAATGAAGAAGCCTTGCAACGACGACTTTGAAAAGTTCGCGGACAGTTTTGCTCGGGAATCCAAACGAGCTGGGAAAAAGCAGTATTTGGTTCCATACTTTATTGCTAGTCACCCCGGCAGTGACCTCGATGCGATGATCCACTTGGCCGTCTTTCTCAAAAGAAATGGTTACAAGCCAGATCAAGTACAGGACTTTATTCCAGCTCCGCTCGACGTGGCAACTTGCATGTACTACACAGGCTTGGATCCATTTACCAAAAAGCCAGTACATATTTCAAAAACGCTGAAGGATCGAAAGCTACAAAGAGCCTTGATGCAGTTCTTCAAGCCTGAGAATTATTTTGAAGTACGTGAAGCGTTGACGCTGGCTGGTCGACAAGATTTGATCGGTTCGGATTGCGATTGCCTAATTCCGGATAAGCCTCCAAAGGAAGCTATTGTGCGTCGCCGTGAAGATGCGAATGCGAGATTTAGAGGCGAATATGTTCACACGATTCGCCAGCCGAAAGATCTCAAGAAGGGGAGCAAGAAACTCTCCCGCCGTCAGGGTGGCAAAGGGTATCGTCCCAAGCAGTAACGATAAATCTAAAACCAGAGAACTATCGTTTTCCTAGATACTCTTCTTAACTTCATCACAAAGGCAACCCAGCCATTATTTGCTGGGTTGCCTCGTGAATTACCCGAAGCTCTTCTAGGCATCGGTTTTGATTGGATGGCACTCGATGCTGAGCCTGTCCCGGACAGAGCGAGGACGCATCCGTCACCTCGCCAATATCCGATAAAGCAGGCTTACTTCGAATTAAATTTATCCAATGCCAATTGGTGGAAGTAATGCGGTACTTCGTTTTGGTTCGCCAGGAGCCAATCGATTGAAGGTTCATGGTTCATCGCTTTGCGCAACGCCTTAGTGGTCGCTTCGCGGTTGGTCGCGAAAAGTACGTTGGGATCGAAATCGGCATCTACAACGGAAGGGTCGAGCCATACCGATACGATGATGCCAAGATCATTAGCCTTTTCCTTCGGAATCACTCCTTCGCGAACCGCATCGAGCACACCGTGCGCGATCGCAGCCTGGACAGTACCCATCAAGATGTTGGTGTAAGCTTCACTCTTGACGGTCACTTTGCTGACCATCAATGTGACAGGGCGAATTTGGACATCGCTATTAAGGATCGCGAAGACCTTGGTGTGACCTTTGACTTGATCTCCGATCAATTGGGCGATCGAATAGCCGACGGGTCCGTCGAGTTCGCCGATAACCACTTCCGGTTCGGCAGCGGACCATGCCTCATCTGCCTCCACCAACGCCTCGCCCGTTCGCAGAACGATGCGCTGTTCAGGAAGCCCCTTCTTCTTGTTTTTTTGCTTGGAGAGCTTAACCGATTTTTCCCTGCCAGAGGATTTCTTTTTCTTTGCCATCTTTGGTGACCCTTATGGAATGACTGAGAGAACAATTTATTTGAATTGGGAACCTTCCATGGACAGGCAATTCGGGAGGAATGCCAGGCAGAAGTGTATCACACTCCTTGCCAATGGTAACGGTCGGTGGACAATGGTTAACATGACACATGATAACTTTTCACCATCCGCTTCGTCGTTCTATCGCGGCCGTCGTTCGACTGTTGGGCTCTTCTCGTTTCGGGCTGATTTGGTTTCGCCTGATGTATGGATTGCGGAAACAGCGATTGTTTCGGGTGAAGTGAGTATCGGAGCGGAATCAAGCATTTGGTTTGGTACAGTGATTCGTGGCGATGCGGCACCGATCGCCATTGGAGCTCAATCCAACATTCAAGACCTATGTTGCTTACACGCCGACCCTGGTTTGCCCTGCCGCATTGGCGATCGGGTAACCGTGGGTCACGGCGCGATTGTCCATGGAGCCACCGTGGAAGACGACTGCCTTATCGGCATCAGGGCGGTGGTGCTTAACGGAGCGGTCATCGGCCGAGGTTCGATTGTTGGGGCGGGTGCTTTGGTACCGGAAGGCAAAGTGATACCTCCAGGTTCGTTGGTCTTGGGAATGCCAGCCAAAGTCATACGTGAAATTGAAGCGGCGGATCGCGAGCGGATGGAACATGGCTGGCAACATTACGTTGCACTTTCACGCAAATACAAATTGGGAGACACTTTCCCCGAGGGTTCCAAGGATGTCTCGTAATCCGCGTCATCGAGATGATCCATTGCCACAGATTGGCCAGCTGGAAATCGAAGCGGGAGAGCCGATTCCTGGCGTTTTGGTTCCTCAGGACCAGTGGACGCAAACCGGTATTAAGAAACTCCCCGATCCTGAGATGCTGAATTGGTCCGAGATCTTCGGTCGAACAGCGCCGCTGGTTGTCGATCTTGGCTGTGGCAATGGTCGGTTTGCTGTCAGCAGCGCGGTTCGACATCCAGAGTGGGATCATCTCGGAGTCGATATCCTGCCGATGGTCATTCGTTATGCGACACGCCGAGGAAATCAACGGGGATTAAGCAACGTTCGCTTCTTAGTCTGTGGCGGAATGGAGTTCTTATCAAACTTTTTTGGCGATCGAGGTCTTTATCAAATTCATATCTATCATCCGCAGCCCTATCGTGAGGCGGGACAAGAGCATAAAAGGTTGTTGACTCCTGAGTTCTTCGTGATGGCTCATCGGCGTCTCCGTTTAGAGGGAAGTCTTTTTTTTCAGACCGACAATCCTGCTTATTGGAATTATTTCCGGTCAACAGCCAAGGGATTATTTGATGTGTCCGACGAGTTAGGCCCATGGCCCGAAGATCCTCGTGGTCGCACGCGTCGCGAAATCGTTGCCTTATCGCAAGGTCTGCCGATCTACCGGGCGACCGCAGTTCCTTTGGCGGGCCAAACTGAGGAAACTTACCAGGATTTTCTCAAGAATGCTGTGGCTCCGGAGTTTGACGCTTGGCAGGACCATCCTCAGCGGTCAGCGCGCCGTGGTCGCAACCACCGGGGCAAACATCGCGGTCCGAGGAAACGTAACTCTCGGCAAAGTGGCTCGAAGCAGTCGGAGCAACGCCGCACCGACCGCCCGAGCGCTTGATAAAGCGTGTTGGAAGCCGTTTCTTAAAACGGAAAACTACGATCCAAAGGTGAAGCGGCGAGTTCGACCAGGAATGGAACAAGACGCTCGGCGACCAACTCGGCAACTGCTTTTCCTTTACCGGGGGTCGCGGCGTGTGGATTTCCCGAACCGCTGTTGGTGGTAAGCAAATGCCAGGGGCGAGTGATACTTACCCAACCGCGACGCAGCGCTTCAAATCGCATCGGATTGACCGCTCCAGCATCAGCGTGAAGTTTCCCGTCGGCTTGATATTGAACCAGATGTGGCGTCAGGTGCATGACAAGGGACGTCTCCATTTCACCGGCATGATCTTCTTTGTGCTCAAAGATTTCCGACTGTCGATCAGCCACCATCTTGAACCAATCGCAGAGGAAAAGCTGAACTTGGGTTTGGCCATAAATTTGACGGAGAAAAGGTTTAAAATCGTTTCCTCCATGACTATTAAATAGTACCATTTTGCGAATACCGCTTTTCTCGACCGACTGGATGAGATCTTGAAGCACTGCAAAGAGCGTGGTGGGAGAGAGATTCATTGCCAAAGGAAATTCTCGCATGTTGGTTTCGGTTCCGTAGGGAATCTCCGGCAGCATGACGACTCTCGCTCCTAGCTTCCAAGCTTCGCTACAAACGCGTTCAACCAAGCCGTTGGCTTCGATGGTATCGGTGCCATAGGGAAGGTGCAGATTGTGTGGTTCAGTTGCTCCCAGCGGAAGAACTGCGACCTGATAATCTAACTGTCGAACTTGGTCGTAAGTGGTTTCTGCGAGGATCCAAGGTCGCGAAGTAGGTTCGGAAGGGGTCTTGGCGGTTTGCATTTTCGATCCATTTCAAAAAAATAACACTTCCGCTTACAGTGTGGGCGAGAAGTGACGGTTTCGTGCCGATAACAAACTGGGCTTTCTGCGCGCCGAGTTTGCTTGAATAAGGTAAGATATTTCGGTGACGTGGAAAATCGCAGTGGGGAGTTTGGTTTCAATTGGGCAAAACGATTGCGGTTGCTCGCACTCAGCCTTTTCATTCCTGAGCTTTAATCGAAATCGACGAAAATGATCGCGCAAAGCGTGACAACCATGAAACGTCGAGTGGACTCGACAGTTCTCCGTAATCGGCAACGAGTCGGCAAGTACCGAATCGAGCGTCGATTGGCACAAGGTGGTTTTGCCTATGTTTACCAGGCAATGGACACCATCGAGGGAATTCGTGTCGCCCTGAAAATGCCTCATGCGAGCAACGTTAGCCCGATGATGCTGAATACTTTTCAGCGAGAAGCTCGCCTGGTTGCTCGTCTGGACCATCCGAACATTTTGCCGCTTAAAGATGCCAGCTTCATCGATGGCCGTTTCATCATCGCGTCAAAATTGGGCGAAAAGACTCTTTGCGACCGCCTGAAAAAACGGATGTCGGTGGAGACTGCCTTGGAATTTTCCGAACAGATGATTCAGGCGGTGGCCTATGCTCATCGCATGAAAATCATCCATTGCGACATCAAACCGGAGAATATGATCCTACTTGAGGATGGCCGATTGCAGTTGACCGACTTTGGCATCGCCAAAATCGCTCAGCGAACCATTCATGGCTCGGGGTCGGGAACGGTTGGCTACATGGCTCCGGAACAAGCGATGGGTCGGCCTTCGATGAAGTCCGATGTTTTTTCCATCGGCTTGATCATGTGCAAGATGCTGACTGGTTACCTTCCCGAATGGCCCTTTGATTGGCCAGTTCCGGGCCATCGGGCCCTCAAGCGGAAGGCTCACCCGGAATTGGTGGAACTGCTTCGCAAAACCTTGGAAGTCCGCCCCAATCGTCGCTTCCGAGATGCCAATGAGTTACTCGCCGCGTTTCGACGCGTGAAACCCAAGGCACTGCGACACGCGCGGGCCCGCCGGCGGCCTATCTAAATAAAAAGCCTGTAGATTCTGTGCTAAAAATCTCTTCCGTTATCGCCAGCTAGCCGCCTTGCGTTAAAATCGGCAGGCGTCCCAAGAATGGCCATCTAGCAAGCGAATATTTAATAGTCTCTTGCAACATTCCATTTGGCGATACACTTGCTGGCGAACCTCCTGCAGGGAGTCGCTGCGAGCAACTTCTTGGACCTCGAAAACCGGCAGCTTATCGAATTATTTAGTAATCCTAACATCCATATCGGAACCTGCATCGCATGTCCTCTTTGACGCCCCCTGTCACCATTCGCGACCAGGCTAGTGTTCCCTCGGTTGCTTACAAGTTTTTCGGTCAATTTGCGAGGATCGTGAATGCTGGACAGTCGCGATCGATTGTCCTCTCGGGCAATATCTACGACCTTTACTTTGACGGGACACAGTACGTACCGATCGTTCCTTTTCTCACAGCCAAGACCAAAGTAGCGGGCCTGATTCAAGTCCTCTACGAACTCAATGGGCCGATTCGCATCGCCGATGAGGATCGAACCAAACTTCGCAACGCCTGGGCCGCTTGGAAAATTGGCGCGAAACCAGATCAGCTTCCCATCAAGGATATCACTGGCGATTCAAGTCAGATCGAAATGCGCAGGCGAGAATTCGATCAGTACTTACGAGATGCGATGGGCAACGCGACCCAAGCTCTCGAGTTCCTTCGCCAGCTAACCATTTGCTCCCGCTCGGTGCTTCCGGAAAACTTACTGATCATCATCGAAGGGGCCGACATGTTGTTGCCGGCCGGTGACGGAGATGTGTCTCGACTGAACGATACGCAACAACGACGCATTGCAATTGTTACCGACTGGTTTGGTGACCCTGGCTTCTTTACTGGTCGAGATACCGTGTGCTTAATTGCTGAGTCGCGGAGCCTGATACATCCTCGAATCAGTCGCTTGCCACAAGTTCTTTCGGTGGAGATCCCAGCTCCGGATCGCGAGATCCGGCAGCATTTTGTTCAATTCACCGAAGGTGCCTCTGGCAAGCAGATCCTTAATGGAAACGAAAGTGGATGGCTGGCATCGGCCACAGCCGGACTTAGCCTTCACGCCCTTCGGCAGCTTCTAGTGGGAGCTGGTTATTCAGGTCAGGGGATCCAAAAACAAGATGTGTTTGCTCAAGTCGAGCAGTTTATTCAAGCACAGCTTGGCGAGGACGTGATTGAATTCAAGAAGCCTGAGCATTCGCTGGAACAGGTAATGGGTTTCCGAAAGTTGAAGGGGTTTTTGAAAGACTACTTCATCCCCCGTCTCAGCTTGGCGGACGACCGAGCTTTACCTGGAGCTGCCGTTGCCGGTCCGATCGGTAGCGGTAAGACGTTTATTTTTGAAGCTGTCGCTGCGGAACTCGATATGCCGGTGATGGTCCTAAAGAACATCCGCAGCCAATGGTTTGGGCAGACCGATGTGATCTTCGAAAGATTACGACGGGTTTTGGAAGCGCTGGAAAAGGTGGTTATCTTCGTCGATGAAGCCGATACGCAGTTCGGCGGAGTTGGCGAAGGGGCCCACGAAACCGAACGCCGACTGACCGGCAAAATTCAGGCGATGATGAGCGATCCGAAACTAAGAGGTAAGGTGATTTGGCTATTGATGACCGCCCGTATTCACCTCCTCTCACCAGACATTCGGCGACCGGGCCGCGTCGGTGACTTGATCATTCCGATCCTAGATCCGATCGATGAAGATCGGCGGGAGTTCATCGAGTGGATGATCAAGCCGACCGGGCTGAATACTCCTGAATTTGTCGATTGGCTCGATAAAGAAGGGCTCGAAAAGGACTTTTCTTCTGCCGCTTACGCCGCCCTGCGAAGCCAGCTGAAAGCCAGTCCTCCCAAGGATCGGGCGGAATTAGAGCATTTGATCCATGACTTTATTACCCCAGCAATCGGACCGACACGGCGATACCAGACATTGCAAGCCTTGGTAAATTGCACCCGTCGCAGCCTTCTTCCCGACCCCGATGTTACCGACGAGGAACGTAGTGGCTGGGAGCAGGAAATCCGCGAACTTGAATTGCAGGGTATTCGGTAAAGCGATTCTTGGGAACTTGACCGACACCAAGTCGTTTTTTCGCTCTCTTCGATCCCCTCCATCCATCGATATTGCCGACGCAATCAGATACATTGTGTACGTTGGAGAATCGGGTGTGGCGAACAAAGCTGTCCCAGGATCGCGGCTAGCGAATCTGCGACACCATCGATCGTCGCTAAAACAGCACCCCCGTTTTTTTAAATGGAATCACTTGGCTACCCCCAAGTTTATTGAGAGAAGCAATAGTTCGTGAACGCTTTGAAAAGGAAAGTTTTTTCGGAAATTCTTTTTGCACCTTCGGTCATGTTACCGCTGGTGGCAGGTATTACATCGTCGATCCTTTCTTGGGGAGTCGGTGGCAATCTTTGGCTGAGTATCGCTGGTGGGCTAGCGATCGCCCTGAGTCTCGGCTGGGTGAGTACGCGTTGGTTGTTTCAACGCGATTCGATCACCCAACAAGTTTTGGAAGATATGCGTGCTAGAGAAATCGAAAAGGAAACCGAACGCCTCGATGAACTCGCGCAACTACTCAGGAATGACCGCGATCACAGGACTGAAGATGATCTACTGCAACTTCGTACCTTAAAAAAGGAACTCGACGCACTGCGTGTGAAGACCTCTAGTCGAGTTCGTTTTCGAGAACTTACCGAACGTGTCGAGGAGCTTTTCCACAATACTCTCGATCAACTGCAAGAGACCTATCGACTTTATCAAATCTCTCGCGATGCATCCAAAGAAGCGAAGCTCGAGTTGCTCAAGCAACGTGACTCAGTACTATCAGACATCAACGAATCTTTAGCTCAATTAAAATCTGCAATCGGACAATTTCATTCGCTGACTTCTGAGGATTCACCTAAAGATCTCTCGAAGCTGCGAGATGAACTCGATACTTCGCTGCGAGTGGCGCGGCGCACGGAGGAGAGAATGCGTGAAATAGAAGGAACTGAAAACTGGAACTCGATGGTTAAAGAAACTCAATAGGAGACGGTGAATTATGTTTAAAGCGGTTGGTAAGTACTTTCGTGCGCTATGGTACCTGGTCACTTTTCGCGTTGATAAAGCAGGCGAAGCTTTGCAAATGAACCCAGGTGTCATCGCCGCAAATTACGATCGCATCATTCAAGATAAGCGAGAAAGACTTAATCAGTACAAAGATGCCATCGCTGCCATGATCGCTCAAGAGGAAACGAAGAAGGGTAAAGTTAAGCAGCTAACGACCGAGATTCAAAACCTCGAGAAGCTGCGAGAAGGGGCGGCAGCTAAAGCTAAAAAGTTGGTCGAACAATACCACGGCGACCCAGCTGCTGTTAAGAACGATCCGGAATACCAAAAGTGCCAAGCCGCATTTCGCGACTTTAGCAGTACACTGAGCGAAAAGCAGAAGCGAGTCGCTGAGTTGGAAGAGGATCTCAAGGCCTTGGTTTCCAATGTATCGGCGCATAAGAATCAAATCCAAACTCTCATGCGCGAACTCGACAAACTTAAAGAAGAAAAACACGATACCGTTGCCGATGTTCTATCCGCGAAAGAAGAAAAACAGATCGCCGATATGATGTCCGGCCTAGCGATGGACCGAACCTCCGAAGAACTTCGAGAGCTTCGAGAACTCCGCCAAAAGGCTTCTGCTAACGCACGCGTTAGTCGCGAAATCGCAGGCATGGATACCCAGCGAGCCGAAGATGAGTTCTTGCAGTACGCCAAGACGAGTGAAGCCAACGACGAATTCGATCAACTGATTGGATTAGCAGGTAAGAAAGAGACGGCTTCACCGCAGGTTACCGAAAACAAGATTCCTGAAGCGTAACCTTAAGACTGCCAACGATTTCACTCCCCACACTGTTTCTTATTTTGAAACGGACGGTGGTGATGTAGACGATTTGCAGGCAAGTTTAAGTCCGATTCATCCGCGGGGCTGACACCACCATGTCAGCCCCATTTTTTTGTCCGGAATGACCAAAACTCGACGAAGCAAAACTGCTCAGCTTCCGTGATGAGCGCCTACGTTGCACGACAGAATGCCTTCGACTTTTAAGCCCGAAGAAATGCTTTTCATTCTTAAACAAAACCACCCCTATGGATCCCTACCACTTAACAAATAGCCAGCATTCCTGAGGATTTAGAAAGCGGGGCGGCCCCAATCTCGATAAGTGGCTTTACTATCAGCTATGTGCAACCCGCTTGACAATTGTACTGTACCTAGGTCAACTGATGGTACTGCCGTGAATCGATTTTGCAGCGACAACCTAGCGTTCCATGAGGGAGTCTTCGCTAGCTCTTCATTCTTTTGCTCTGGATCGCTTTTTATGACTTCTTCATTTTGGCAAAAGTCTTTACAGACGCTCGCATTTCCTTGCTTTGTTGCTGCAATCCTTTTTTCTTTTGCAGCAATATCGCATGGCCAAGTCACTGAGCTTGCGAAATATTCGCCAGCTGACGCCAACAGCCTTCTGCTGATGAACGTGAACAAGATCATGCAGAGCAAGATGGCGATGTCGCTGGAGTTTCGCAACAACTTGGAAAAGGCCCGCGCTGCTGGATTGACACCTCTGCCTCAGAACAGCCAAAGCGTCATGATTTCTAGTCTTATCGATGTTTCGACTTGGAATCCAAACCTGAGCGTCGCGGTATTTGATTTGAATCAAACTGTTGACATTGCTTCGATCGCTCAGCAATACAATGGGTTGATGGATGAGGTCGGTGGTAAGAAATCTGTGCTTCTCCCTCGAAACGCTTACCTGATCCAATTGGGCGAGAAAAGTGCTGGCGTGATATCGCCAGCGAATCGACAAGTCGTGTCCCGCTGGGTGAATAATACAAGCAACGGAAGCGTTAACAATCTCTCTCCGTATCTGCAAAATGCAGTCGAACGAACCAAGGTAAGCGACCTAGTTCAAGCCTTTGACCTGGAGGGAGCCATTCCAAAGTTAGTGGTTGCTGGAAAAGTTAAGAGCTCACCTCTTTTTTCAAAGTCTTCTGCACAAGAAGTAGATCAAGCCATCGATTTACTACAGAAATTGAAAGGCTTGACATTAGAAGTTCTCTTTGGTGACAAAGCCGACGCTCGATTGGTCGTAGACTTTGATGCCCAAGTAGCTGGATCCCTTTTGGAAACACAAGGTAAAGCGATTCTCATCGAAGCACTATCCGATGCGGGGTTGATGATCGATGATCTTGAGAGCTGGTCTGGGAGAGCTGATAAAAACAGATACATCCTACAAGGGACTTTAAGCGTAAGCGGTTTACGACATGTACTTCGGTTGGTCACGTTGCCGATCGGAAATTTTGCGACCGAGTCAAACCCGGGCCAAGATAAAACCGCAAATGTTAAAGGTGACAATGGGAATGCCAACACCAAGGCAGGAACTGAGCAGAGCCAAATGGCCTATGTTTCCCAGCAGTACTTCCGGTCGGTGCAGTCGGTCTTTGATGAAATCGACAAGATGACCAAGAAAGAAGATATGGCTTTGAGTCGGTATGCAAAGTGGTTTGAGCATTGGGCCGACGAAATTGATGCGTTGCCCATTCTTAACGTTGACCCTGAATTGCTTGATTATTCACAGAAGCTATCGACCAATTTCCGTCAGTGCTCCGACGCCATCGCTGGAGTCAAAACCCAGGCGACATCTCGAGGTGCTCAGGTGTGGAATGGAGTTGGCGAGTATTATGTGTGGAGCAATGATGCTGGAAACACACGCAATGCGATTCGCAAAGAGGAAATGGCTAAAGGAGTTACCAACGTTCGTACGATCTTCCGCGATTTGCAAGCTGACAATCAATCGATTCGTCGTGCAATGACTTCGAAATACAATGTTGAGTTTTAGTACGTCCTCGGGAGTTACCTTGAACTTCTCGGCAGTTCCCTAACATTACCTCATTTTCTCACGGTACTTGCTCAGCGCAAGACGTGAAGAACGTCCACTATCGTTAAACAGTTTGTTATTCAGCATGTCTTGTTTTCCCTTTCGGAATCCTATGAAAAATCTACTTCTACACGCCTACTTGGCAACGACTCTATCTGTTGGCTTTACCGGTTACCTCAGTGCTCAAGAAAAAGGAGCCGCGGTCGCTAAACCTGCAGCAGCACCCCAGCCGCAAGCGCAGCCAGCAGCGACTCCTGCAGCTGATCCTCTTTTGACCAAAGTTCAAGCTGATACAGCCAAATTTACGGCCGCCTTCAACGGAGCGAAGGTAGATGAACTGATCGGTTTCTTCTCACCCAAAGCGGAATTTGTGGATGAAGAAGGAACGATCTATCAAGGAACGGAAGAGATCAAAGCCCTTTTTACAGCGTTCTTTGAGAAGTTCCCGGGTGCTCAACTGACGATGGAAGCCGACTCGGTACGGCCTTTAGGCGACAAGTTGATTATTGAGGAAGGTGTAAGGCAGATCGCTATCCCCAACACAGATAACGATGCGACACTGCGATACATCGCGGTACACGTAAAGGATGGAGATGCTTGGAAACTGGCGATGGTTCGTGAATTCACTAACGATCCTGTACCTACGCCTTACGACTATCTTATGCCCTTGTCGATGCTTGAAGGAGATTGGGTCGATGAAAATCCAGAGGGTGTAACTCGCGTAAGCTATCGCTGGAACGAAGAGAAAACATTTCTTCTCGGCGAATACGTAGTTCAAATCGGCGACCGCCCTGCGATGAAGAGTTCACAGCGATTGGGATGGGATCCGGTTCAGTTGAAGATTCGTTCCTGGACTTTCGATTCCGATGGTGGTTTCAGCGAAGGGACGTGGACTGCAACCGATGAAGGTTGGATTGTTAAGTCGACTGCAACGTTGCCAAACGGCCAAACGGGTTCTGCAACGCTAACGATCAGCGTCAAAGATGACGATCAGATTTTAGTAAAGAGTTTCGATCGAATTATTGGGGATGTCGTGGAAGAACCGTTCGAAATCACAATTACTCGCCGTCCACCGGAACCAGCGAAGTAGTCCTTTCGTCCAATGTCCTAGGTCGATGATGTTTTTCTGTGCGGCACTTAAGATTCACTCTTCAAAGTGGGTTGGATAAATACATGCGGTTTTCGATGCGAACGTTGATGATGTTGTTGGTCGGTGGCGCGAGCCTCTGGTGGATTCAAGATTTGTCTGCGAGACCTCCGATGGGAGGCTTCAGCGGTGGTGGAGCTCGTGGTGGCGGAGGCGGCATGTCTCGCCCTATGCCACAATCGCGCCCTATGCCACAGGCAAGACCGATGCCTCAAGCTAGACCTAACATGCCTAGTGGCGGAATGGCTAGACCGAGCATGCCCTCGGCGAAACCGAACATGCCACAGAGCCGTCCAGCCAATCTACCAGGCGGTCTCTCTGGAGGTGGTATGGTAAAGCCACAGATGCCTCAGATGCCAAGCTCTCGACCTGGACTGGGCCCATCGAAGCCACCATCGGTTGGTGGTAGCGGCTTGGGTAACGCCGGAAATCTTGGTGGTCTTAATCGCCCAACAACTCGCCCTACCGGCCCTATCGGTCCGACCACGCGTCCGAGTCCTGGTGGAAGCGGTAATGGTGGAGGATTCTTCGGAAACAATGGAGGTGGATTGTCGAGCCTGCCAGGCAACAATACCCGACCTGCTCCTCGCCCAGAAAACAATCGGCCCAACATCAATCTTCCTGGTCAAAACAATCTGCCCGGTCAAAACAATCGGCCCGGTCAAAATCGTCCCGATAACACGCTTCCGAATGTGAATAGGCCCAATATCAATCGGCCTGACAACAACCGACCCAATATCGATCCACCGATGAATCGTCCTGGCATAACAACCAAGCCAGCCGACCGTCCGAGTCTCGGTGGAGGTAACTGGCCAAATCGACCTGGAATCGGAGGAGACCGTCCTAATCTTGGTGGTGGCGGTATCAACGGTGGTTCGAATAACAATCGCCCCAACCTTGGTAACAACAATAACAATCGACCGAACATCGGAAACAATAATCGCCCCAATATCGGCGACAACAACCGCCCCAATATCGGCAATGATAATCGGCCGAATATTGGAAACAACAATCGACCTAACATCGGTAACAATAACCGTCCCAATATCGGCAACAACAACCGCCCGAATATCGGAAACAACAACCGTCCCAACATTGGCAACAATGTAAATATCGGGAACTCGATCAACAACAACATCAACGTTAACCGGCCCGGCGGAAATTGGAACAATAACAACTGGGGCGGAAATTGGAACAACAACTGGAATAACAATAATTGGAACAACAACTGGAACAACAATTGGAATAACAACAATTGGGGTGGGAATTGGAACAATAACTGGAATAACAACCACTGGGGAAATAATTGGTACAACAACAATATCAATATCAATCACCATGATTGGTATCACGGTTGCTGGCATGGCGGCTGGGGTGGTGGTTACTACTATGCACCGCTCATCTACGGCGCGACTGCGTGGGGGATGTATGGCCTAGCTTCCAACTGGGGCTACGGCACAACCTATTACAACCCTTACTATGTTGCTCCGACGGTTGTGACAACAACCAGCACTCCTGCCTACGACTACTCGCAACCGATCGTTGTAAATAACTACGTCACGTCGGATTCCACTTCAACTGGCGGCGCCACCACTGCAACCAGCGATAGTCAAGCTACTAACCAAGCTCCGGATCCTGCCTACGCGAAGTTCGACGAAGCCTTGGCGTTGTTCAAAGCAGAGAACTATCGACAAGCTCTGTCTGCTTGCGATGAAGCGATTGCGAAGTCCCCCAAAGACCCCGCAATGCATGAAGTACGAGCTCTTATTCAGTTCGCCCTTGGTCAATATCAGCCGGCGGCAGCAGGACTGAATTCCCTGCTGGCTTCCGCTCCGGGGATGGACTGGACAACCATGAGCAGCCTCTACGGTGACATTGATTCCTACACCAAACAACTCCGCAACCTCGAACAGTACTGCCGCAGTAACACGAAGGATGCCTCTGCCTTGTTTGTGCTCGCCTACCATTATTTGGTCGCTGGCCATCAAGACGCAGCAGTCGATCAACTGAAGGCCGTAGTCGCCTTGCAGCCTAAGGACGTTACAGCTCAGCGGATGCTGGATGCGTTAACCGAAAATGACCAAGCTTCCGATGCCAACAGCAAGTCAGCCGCAGCTACCGCGGACGCACCTGCCAACAACACATCGGCAGCTTCGGCCGAGAATACAGATGCTGATGCCCCTCAAACCGATCTCGTCGGAGGCTGGAAAGCGGTAGATGGCAAGGGAACAATCAACCTAGACATCACCGAAGACTTCAAATTCACCTGGAAGGCTTCTGCCGAGGGACAACCAGCCGTTGAACTGAAGGGGGATATCGCTATTGAGGGGGAAATGATGATTCTCAATAACGAGAAGCAGGGCAACCTTGCTGGAAAGGTCACTTCGGGGGGGGCAGACAAGTTCACCTTTGTCCCAGCGGGTGCACCAGCCGACTTTAAGGGCCTCGTATTTGAAAGAACGCCCTCTTCCAAGTAACCTATTGGCTGGGGTATTACGCGACTCGTTGCTTTCAGGGTGATTCGGATATTACTATCTGAAGCACCCCCGCGAGTCGCGTTGGTTTTTTTGGGGGTAGAGCCAAGCATTTCTTCGAGGTGTACCGGTGCAAAAATTATTTTCTTTCCTGCGTAAACCTTTGTGGGCCGCAGGTCTCATCATGGCCGTCGCAAATTCAGGTTCGGCAGATGAACCGTTTTTGCATTGGGTTCCCGAATCCGCCAACGCAATCGCTGTTGTGCGTGTCAAGGAATTGTTATCTACGGAATTGGCGAAGGTCCAAAAGTGGTCTGAAGCCAATCGACAGGCTTACGCATCAGGTTTTCTCGCTGCCCCACCATGGGCTAACACGGTTGTGAGAGCAACCGAGTATCGACCTAACTCAACTTCGTCACCATCTACTTTTGCAATCTATCTTTGCGATCGTACTGTTACGATCGGTGAGATCGCAAGACACGAAGGGGTCAAGGCAGAGACGCTCGTTGATCGCCCTGCAGTGAAATCAAACCGAAATGTTTACTTCACTTCGCTTGCACCCAAAATGATCGGCTCGATTGACCCAGCCGATCGTCAACTCGCTGCCAAATGGATTCGGGAAGGAGCCAAGGACCAAGTCAGCGAAGCGGCTGCTTACTTACAGCATGTCTTTGAGGAGTTTCCTTCGGCTGAAGCGATTGTCGCAGCCGACTTGAAGGACAGTGTTTCTGCCTCAGACATCCAAACATGGCTTGAGTCGACAGGTAGCTTCTCCAAAGATGTTAATCTTGGACAGCTATCGGAACTCTTTGCTAACATGCAGGGAATTACGATTGCTGTTGATGTCTCCGCTGATATCAAGGGACGTTTGGAAGTCGACTTCCTTCAAACGATACCTCAGGAATTAATCGAACCTGCTAAGAAAGCCGTTTTTCAGTATCTACTCGAAGCTGGTGCTCACCTAGAAAAAGTCCAAGGTGCGGTCGTTCGCGTTGAGAATAACACCATGGTCATCGAAGGTCCAATGACTTTAGATGGCTTCCAGCGTGTCCTAGGACTAATCCGTTCACCTCACCCTGAAGCTTCTCAAGATCAGAGCACATCCACTGACTCTGTTACCGGCCTAGCCACACTGAACTACTATGACAATATTGTTCACATCATCAACAACCTAAAACGTCAAAACCGCCAGGGTAATGATTACAACAGTACCGCTCTTTGGCACGAGAAGTTTGCGAATCAAATCGAGCAACTTCCATCCAAGGGTGTCGACCCTGAAGTTGTCGCTTACGGATACGATACTTCGAAGAAGCTTCGCTCTCTTGCCAGCTCACTGCGCGGTGTTCCGATCGAAGTGAATCAATTGCAAAATGCGATTCGAGTCGATTACCAGACTACTAACGTGATGACAGGGGCAACGCCATTCGGTTATCTCTATCGACCAGGTTTTGTCAATGCAACCTCCAATATCGCTCAGATACGCTCCCAGCAGGCAGATGTCATCGCTAAGGATCAAGCGGACCGTGAGCAGGTTTGGTTGATGATGAGAGATTCGCAAAACGACATCGCTACCCGGATGTCAAAGAAATACGACATGAAATTCGAACCACCAAAGTTCTAGTCACACTGGATCTCCGCAATTTTGGTTCATGTTATAGACCTGCAGTTTTATTACTGCAGGTCTTTTTTTATGTCACCTCTTTGCAACACAAATCCCGAAGGGGTTAATACGCGATGCAAGACGCCGGAGACTACCCAACGTTTCATCGCCCCCGCCAGCCACACCCCTCCAACGAAGTCAGAAAGCTTGTTACCATAACGACTCGTTATCGTAAGGAAGAGGCTCAGCCTATACACCTTGGATGACATAGATTTCGCGTTTACTCTATCCCGTTTACTCTTCCAAGCAGTTTCAAAATTTATGAAAGCGATTGCAGTTCGACCCGGCCAGCCTCATTCAGTTCACTTACGAGAAATTGCTAAACCAAGCGTCCAGTCGATTCCTGGCGGTAAAGGCGTACTAGTCAAGGTTCTAAAAGTCGGAGTCGATGCTACGGATCGTGAAATCAATGATGCTCTTTACGGCAATGCTCCTCCGGGCGACGACTATCTGGTGCTTGGTCATGAGTGCTTTGGCATCGTTGAAGAGGTTGGGCCAGCTGTAACATCGGTCAAACCTGGCGATTACGTTACAGCAACGGTGCGTCGACCGGGTGGTTCCATCTATGACCAGATCGGAACCAATGACATGACTAGCGAGGAAACTTACTATGAACGAGGTATCAACCTCCTGCATGGTTATCTGACCGAGTACTTTGTCGAAGAAGATACCTACATCGTGCGTGTGCCCCAGGGACTACAGCACTTACATGTATTGATGGAACCGATGTCATGTGCGGCGAAGGCAGTTCAGCAAGCCTTTGAAGCGCAGCATCGTATGAAGGTTTGGCGACCAAAGCGTGCTTTTGTTCTCGGAGCAGGGCAAATTGGTCTACTCTCCACCTTAGTACTACGGCTCAAAGGCCTTGACGTCTACACATTGGCCCGAGGCCGAGCGCCAAATCTCAAATCGGAAATTGTCGCGGGGATGGAGGCTAAATACGTCAGCACCACCGACATGCCACTGGAAAAATTAGCAGAGACCGTTGGTAAGGCAGACTTAATTGTCGATGCGACCGGCAACAGCGAAATTTCATTTAATGCGATGCGTGTGCTGGGACACAATGGTGTCTTGGTTTGGACAAGCATCACTGGCGGTACCAAACAACACACCGTCCCCTCTGATAAAATCAATATTGAATGGGTTCTTGGAAACAAACTGCTGGTCGGCTCGGTCAATGCGAATCGCACGCACTTTGAATCGGGTATCAAAGATCTCGCGCTGGGCGAAATGATGTATCCAGGCGTGCTACAAAAGATATTGACCAATCCAGTCAACGGTCTCGATAACTACGCGGAGATGATGCGATTGCTTGTCGAAGACCAGTCAGCCCTAAAGGTCTATGTGAATGTTGCTTAAGCTGTGAATAGGTCAGCTTCCAAAACACTTACGGTCGTAACGAGAAATCCAGTCTGCGGGAACCAAACTATTCCCCGCGACTGGATTTTTCGTAGTTGCCCAAAAATCCTTCTTGGGTTGGTGCTAGGTATCGTGTCCATTTCGCTGCTCGGTTGCCACTTCAAAAAGGAAATTGCAACCGATTCCAAGGAGAAATCGCAGGAGCAGGAAAAGGACTGGGCAACACAAATTCAATCGGTGCGCGATCGACAATCAGACTCGATTGAAATCACGGCATCCGCTGTCACCGATACACAGTTCATGGATTTGGCAGAGCAGGGGGAGTTGCGTCGCTTAGTCCTTGAGCAAGGTGCAATCACCGATGCATCCACTCCAACGCTTGGAACGCTCAAAAAACTGGTGCTTATCAAACTGCGAAACTGCCCGTTAACCGATCGAGCCGCATCGGTTTTCCGAGAATTAGAGTCCCTACAGTTCCTCAATGTTCCGCAGGCGGAATTTTCAGCTAGCGGACTAAAGCTCCTAGCGGGTCATCCCAACCTACGGCAACTGCGCATCAGTGGTACTCTTGTTAACGATGATGCATGCCAACTCTTTAACGAATTACCCGAACTACGATTTCTGCATTTGATTGGACCCAAGATTACCTCAGTTGGTATTGAACATCTCACCAAGATTGAAAAACTTCAGTCACTCTACATCGACGACTGCCCCGCACCTGACTCCGCATGGGAAGTCTTCTTCAAATCGAGACCCGATGTGCATGTGCACCTGGATCAACATCACTTGGATCGCGATCCCGCCAAGCATGCTCATCCGGATACTGAATAAAACCGCTTTTCATTCGTGCCACAGTGAAAAGCGAGCCTTTGTTGATCTCAACAAACGCAAATTATCTTCCAGCGATTGCGACCAACAAAAAAGGCTGACGCGTTTTACCGTGGCAGCCTTTTCTAACAACTTTTTCGTGTGTTTTAGCTTACAAGTTATCGATCAGGTTCGATCGAAGCTTTCATGCTACCTTTTATCGAACTGCTACTGAGTGGATCGGCTCCATAGGCGTGGATTTGATCTCGCTTTAATTCAGCGTGCTCTTTGGTTGTCGTCAAGCAGATAGCTCGGCCAGTCTTATCAACCATGGTCGCGATTTCGAGTCCCTTTTCGATCGGGTGTCCAAAGAGTTCTTGCATCATGCGAACAACGTAGTCGTAGGTGTGATTGGGGTCGTCCCAAAGGATCACATGGTAGCGAGGTTGCTGCTTGGGTTTATTTTTTTCTTTTGTTTCGACTTGCTTTTGAGTTGTCGAAATCGGTTCTGCGGTTTCCGGTTCCATTACGGCGGCGGAAGATTGATTCATGGCGTTCTCGATGACCAAAACTAAACTTTCGCAGTATGAACTGCCTTGTACATACACAGCCTTTGCAGGGATTGCGAATCATCGCCCCCCAGTTTTTTCCAAAAACTTACCCCTGTTCCGGAGTTTTGCATCAATGGTTCTGCCTCAATAGTCGCTCATTAACTCTCTTCCCGTTTCCAGGAATAAACCGGAACGAACGAGTCTTTTTGGCGACTGTCTGCAAGGCAAGAAAAGCTGGATTATTGAGCAAGACCCGACAGTAGTTTTTAGAAGTCCGGCAAGTCCCTGTTTCTGCGACTCTTGAGGATCTGGATAGCCTAGAAACCTCCCTGTCGATCGAATCCCAGGAGAACAGCATTGCCTCCCTCGATTTAGTCTAGTCACCTCCACCTAATCGACGGCCGAGGTGACTACATCCCATGACGGGTTGGCGTTACAATCTCCAGGGAGAAGACCCCTGAACTTCGGAACTATTTTAGCGAACTGGCTTTGAAAGTGGGCGTTTTTTTTTCAAAGTGCGGAAAATCAACTGTCCTGCCAGTGACCATGAGAGGCGAGAATGAGTGCAATTGAAGCGGTGGATCGTTATTTGGAAACGGCTCGAGAGGGTCAGTTAGAGGACTTGAAGCAGTGGCTACGTATCCCCAGTGTGAGTGCTGATCCGAAACGCAAAGAGGATGTCGCCAAAGCGGCAAGTTGGTTACATGAGCGTTTTGAGTCCCTAGGATTAAGCTCCGAAATCATTCCGACCGAAACCCATCCGTTGGTATTTGCCTCAACGCCGCCAGTTCCTGGCCGCCCTGTAGTGCTTGTTTATGGGCATTATGACGTGCAACCGCCTGACCCGTTGGATCAGTGGATTACGCCAGCTTTCGAACCATCGGTTCGAGATGGCAATATTTATGCGCGTGGTGCGACAGACGACAAAGGTCAGGTTTTAACTCATTTCCAAAGCGTCAGCGCGTGGCTCAAATCGGGCCAGCCCTTACCGCTACAAGTTAAGTTTCTCATCGAAGGCGAAGAGGAAGTAGGTAGCGAGGCACTTGGAAAGTATCTGGAAAAAAATTCCGATAAATTCGCTGCTGACGTGATCGTTATCTCGGACACTTCGCAATATGCCAAGGGGCAGCCTGCGATCACTTACGGTTTGCGAGGGATCGCCTACTTTGAAGTGTGGGCTCATGGTCCGAAACAGGATTTGCATTCGGGTGTTTTTGGTGGATCGGTGACCAATCCTGGCATCGCGTTAGCCAGACTCATCGCATCGCTTCATGATTCCAGTGGCCGCGTTCAGTTACCACGCTTTTACGATTCCGTGATTCAGCTCAAAGAGAGCGAACGCGAACGATGGCGAGCGCTCAACTTTCAAGACTCTCGGATGGCTCAGCAGCTTGGTGTCACCGAGTTGGCTGGCGAGGTTGGCTATTCAACGCTTGAGCGACGTTGGGCGCGTCCGACGTGCGATGTGCACGGTTTAATGGGTGGATATCAGGGCGAGGGTGGCAAGACGATCATTCCTGCGACGGTCGGAGCGAAAATTAGTTTTCGACTTGTACCGAATCAAAGCCCAGCCGAGGTGGCTGAGCAATTCAAAGAATTCGTTGCAGCGTTTAAGCAACCGGGAATTCGTTTTGAGGTAAAAGACCTGCACGGCGGTCCGGGTGTCGTGATTGATCCAGACAGCGAATTCATGAAGGCAGGTGAACGAGCAATCTTTTCAGCATTCGGGAAAACACCTGTTTTAATGCGTGAGGGTGGTTCGATTCCGATTGTGGCCGATATGGTCAAACGATTGAAAGCGGCGGTTCTCTTGCTAGGCTGGGGCTTGGATGATGACAATGCTCACAGCCCGAACGAAAAGTTCTGTGTCGAAGATTATTACCGCGGAATTCGGGCAAGTGCTCACCTGTGGAAGGAACTTGGCGAACTGACCTGCTAATACTTGGTGAAAATGCTGTGGCGTGCAAGCGTCTGGCAGTGCAAAGATGGAACGATATTTGACGGCTATATTCTCACTTCAACTTTCTTAAACACTACTGTTCCTATGCTTGATCGAAAATACATTGTTGAAAACGTGGCTTTGGTTAGGGAAAACTGTGTCCGTCGAGGAGTGACTTGCGATATCGATCGCATTGTCGAACTGGAAAGCCAGCGCAGAAAGAAACTGCAGGAGGCGGAGGAATTAAATCGCTTAGCTAATGAAGCAAGTAAGGCAATCGGTGGGGCACCACCGGAGAAACGCGATGAATTGAAGGAGCGTGGCCGACATCTTCGGCAACAGAAGGAAGCCGCACAAGCGGAACACGATCGATTGGAAACGGAAATCCATGAACTGGAAGTTCGCGTGCCCAACCTGACACATCCCGATGCACCTCTGGGATCAGACGATGCCTCGAACGCGGAGATTGCTCGAGGCAAAACGCCGATCCCCCAGTTCTCCTTTAAGCCACTGGATCATGTTGAGCTGGGTAAACGACTAGACATGATTGACTTTGAAGCTGGTGCGAGGGTTTCTGGAGCTGGGTTCTATTTCCTGAAGAACGATGCGGTGCTATTGGATCTTGCGCTGCAGCAGTACGCGGTTCAATACCTCGTAGCGCGAGGTTTCGTGCCTGTTATCACTCCCGACCTGGCGCAGAGCAGTATTCTCCAGGGGATTGGTTTCATTCCTCGCGGCCCAGAAACTCAGATCTACAGTATCGAGAACACTGAATTAAATCTGATTGCAACAGCGGAGATCACTTTGGGTGGTATGCTGGCTGACCAAGTTGTTGATGCCGAATCCTTACCTCTTAAAATGGTAGGAGTCAGTCACTGCTTTCGAACGGAAGCGGGTGCCGCGGGCCGAGCATCGAAGGGTCTCTATCGCGTGCATCAATTCACGAAGATCGAGATGTTTGCATTTACTCTCCCTGAGGATAGTTCGGCGATTCATGAGGAACTGCGACAGCTAGAGTGCGAATTGTTCGATGGGCTTGAGATTCCTTATCGAGTCGTTGATACGGCGACCGGTGACCTCGGTGGCCCTGCTTATCGAAAGTATGATTTGGAAGCATGGATGCCGGGCCGAGGAGCTAGTGGTGAATGGGGAGAAGTTACCAGCACCTCGAATTGCACCGATTATCAAGCAAGACGATTAAATATTCGCTATCGCACCAAGGGTCAAAAGGGAACCAGCTTGGTACACACTCTCAATGGTACAGCGATCGCGCTCAGCCGCGGTTTGATTGCCGTGATGGAGAATCACCAACAAGCCGATGGCACGATCGCCGTTCCTAAGGCGTTGCAACCTTGGGTGGGCAAAGCTGTTATCGGACAACCGAAGGCATAAGCGTTTGTAAAAACATTTTCGCGGGAAGCTGAGTGATGAGAATGACACTGAAAAGAGGTTTGTTGTGCCTTTGCTTGGCTTTCCCTAGCAGTTCAATGGCATTAGGCGAGGAAGCGTCGGTGTGGCCACAGTTCCTTGGTCCGACCGCGCAGGGAATTAGTTCAGCCAAGGATCTACCGACGCGTTGGAGTGAGTCTGAAAGCGTACGTTGGAAGACGGACTTGCCGGGGCTAGGATGGTCCTCACCTGTAACTTCGTCGAATCGCATTTACTGTACGGCAGCAATACCTGATGAAAGTGACAAAGAGATTCTGCATCTATCGCTTTTGGTCTGCGATCTCAAAACGGGAAAGCTGCTGGAAGCGATTCCTTTGATTGATCAGGATCTACGAAAGTCACCTGATATCCATCAAAAGAACAGTCATGCCAGTGCTACTCCCGTGATCGATGGCGGCCGGGTTTTTGTGCACTTTGGCCATCAGGGAACGGCATGTACCGACTTGGATGGAAAACTCATTTGGAAGCGTGATGACTTGGCTTATCTTCCAGTTCATGGAAATGGTGGTTCACCCATTCTTTCCGATGGTCTGCTGATTTTTAATTGCGATGGCGGAGAGTCACCGTTCGTGATTGCTTTGGACAGCACAACGGGTGATACGAAATGGAAGTTTGAAAGACCTATCAAGGCAGAAAAGAGTTTTTCATTTTCGACACCTTCTATCATTGAAGTAAACGGGAAGAAGCAATTGATTACTGCTGGGTCGGATATCCTTCAAGCAGTGGAGCCAAGCAGTGGCAATGAGATCTGGCGGATTCGCTATGATGGTTTCTCGGTCATTCCCAAGCCTCTCTACGTGGGAGGTCTGATTCTGATTAGCACCGGTTATATGCGTCCCGAATTAATCGCGGTTGCTCCTGACGGAAAGGGGGATGTGACTGAGACGCATATCAAATGGCGCAAGGCGAATGTTGCTCCAAATACTCCATCGTTGGTTAGCGATGGGAAATTGGTTTATTGCGTGACGGATGCTGGAATTGCTCGTGGGCTTGATTTACAGACAGGCGATGAGATCTGGCGAAAGAGACTTGGTGGTAATTATTCTGCTTCGCCACTACTCGCTGGAGGCAAGATTTATTTTCAAAGCGAGCAAGGTGAATGCGTTATTCTAGAGGCGGGTGACTCTGGAAATGAAGTAAGTCGAAATGAATTGCCCGGACGCATTTTTGCGTCATATGCTGTGGCAGGTCAGGATTTGATTATCCGTTCAGAGACTTCACTTTACCGGATTGGTCGCTGAGTCTTAGCAGGAATTCTTCGAGCAGGAATCGTGCCCTCCCTTCGTTCGAGTGGGAACCTTTGAGCTTCATATCGGTTTCCAGCAGCCACTGAAGCAGTTTACTAGCTCGCTGCCGTCCGATGCGTCGTAGCTGTTTTTCGGCTTTCGCGAGATCGTTGTTGCGGAAGCCGGCTTGCAGAAGAGCTTCCGGAATTCGCACTTGTCGACCGAAGCGGCTACCTTGCTCGATGAGCTGAGCGGCGACTCCAAATCGCCTTAATCCCCAAGAAAGTTGAGGGACTAGGGCCATCACAGATTCCCCTGTGGCTAACAAGCGCTCGACGTGGATAAGGGCTTCAGCGATTCGTCCATCGGCAACCTCATCGAGGATCGTCCAGACGGTTTGTAATCGCCAGCCACCGATCGTCTCCGTCAATTGCTGATCGCTAACACCACCATCGCTGTTAGCAAAAAGCGCGAGTTTTGCAATCTCATTATCGAGCAGTCCGAATTCAGGCCCTACCAGATCGACAATTTTTTCAGCTTGCGTCTTGGTGAGTTTAAGATGATGTTCGTGTCGAGCGCGGTGAAGGAGCCACTTTTCGATCAAGGGTAGATCAGGAGGATCGCCCCACGCCTTTAATTTGGGAACAGATCCTCGGATGGCAAAGCCAAACTCATTAACGAGTTTATACAAGCGAGTGGTTGCCACCCAAGTAGATGTTTCGAGAATGAGGAGCGAAGAGTTATTCGATTTCTCAAGCCACTTCTCTAAATTGGTGCGATGCTGCGAGATGAACTTTGTGGCGTTTCTAACCACAACAACTTTAGCTTCATCCTGATCGAACAAGGACACGGTGGCGACTTCATCATGAACGTCTACCCAACTCGCAGTTTCGCCGTCGAAATAATGAACCCATTCCTCATGGCATCCGCTTTTCTTTACTAACCAATGAAGTGCTGCCCTTCGCAAAAAATCATCATCGCCGAATACAACGCCGATCTTGCCGAGCGAGAAATCGCTGGTAGAGGGCTTAAGCATTTCATCGATGACGCAAATGGGAGAGGGCATGCGTTGGTTCACAACCGCTTGTTAGGGTTTACTCGGCAGCGACTTCCGCTAGATTCTGCTGGATCGCTTTGGCTTCTTCAGCACTTGCTAGATCGCTATGGCAGGATGCTTTGTTTCCATCGTTCTTGGTAACACCTTTTTTGGTTTTACTGGCGAGATGATGAATCTCTTCAGGCGAGAGCACTCCACGTTTTTCGAGGATCTCACGCTGTTCAGTTGTCAGCGCGGCAGTCACTTTGGCGCGATCCCATTGATACTCTTCTTCTTTACCTGAATGAAACTCGACGATTTCTTTCGAGATGCGTACGCTGCACCAATCATGTCCGCACATTGCGCAGAAATCGGTGTCGACGTCTAAGTCTTCATCGTGATAGGCCCGAGCCAGATCGGGATCGAAGCTCAATTCAAAGTGCTTTTCCCAATTGAGGGCGGCGCGAGCTTTCGTCAGTTCATCGTCGCGATCGCGAACGCCTGGGATACCGAGAGCGACGTCGGCGGCATGAGCAGCGATTTTGTAAGCGACACAACCTTGTTTGACATCGTCGCGTTTAGGTAATCCGAGATGTTCTTTAGGTGTGACGTAACACAACATGCTTGCGCCGTGGAAGCCGGCGGCAGTCGCACCAATGCAACTAGTGATGTGGTCATAACCTGGGAAGATATCTGTTACCAAGGGACCAAGCACATAGAAGGGGGCGCCGTGGCATAGCTGTCGCTGCAACTTCATATTGAATTCGATTTGATCGAAGGGAACGTGACCAGGACCTTCGACCATGACTTGAACGCCACATCTCCAGGCTCTCTCGGTGAGTTCGCCTAGTGTTGAGAGTTCGGCGAGTTGGGCGATATCGGTTGCATCGGCTAAACCTCCTGGACGCAAACCATCTCCGATAGAGAAGGTGACATCATATTCACGCATGATCTGGCAGATATCTTCCCAGTGATCATACATCGGGTTCTGTTTTTGGTGATGCAGCATCCATTTGGCGAGCAAAGAGCCGCCGCGACTGACGATACCGATCAAGCGGCGTTTGACCCAAGGCAGGTGTTCGCGAAGAACACCTGCGTGAATCGTGAAGTAGTCGACACCTTGAGCAGCCTGCTCGCGAAGCGATTCAAGAATGATTTCAACAGTCAGTTGTTCAATCTTGCGTCCAATGATCATGGAATAAATGGGAACAGTACCGATGGGAACACAGCTATTTTGAACGATCGCGACGCGACATGCGTTGAGATCGCCACCGGTGCTTAGATCCATGACGGTATCAGCACCCCACTTTTCAGCCCATTTGAGTTTCTCGACTTCCTCGTCGGTGCTTGAAGAGACTGGGGATGCTCCCATGTTGGCATTAATTTTTGTTTTGGAAGCGCGACCGATACACATCGGGTCGAGTTGGTAGCTGAGGTGTACTTTATTGGCCGGTATGACCATTCTTCCAGCGGCAACTTCGTCGCGGACTTGGGTAGCCGTGAGATGGGACTCGCGCTGCGCGACTCGGGTCATTTCGGGGGTAACAATGCCCAGCCGAGCAAACTCAAGCTGCGTGCTAGGAGTGAATTCTGCAGGTAGGCAGACACGTCGCCAGGAGTCGTCTGATTGCTGGAAAACGATTTCGCGCTGCTTACCATTGGTGGTTGTATCGAGAGCTGAAACGGCAGAGGATGCCTTGAGTTCTTCGGTCGTCCAGGAAGCGGGGAGAAAATCCCAAGCCGTCTTGTCGGAAGCAGGTGGCATTCCTGGGGTATCGGGGGATGCGAAAGTGTAAGCGCCAGCTTGGCCCGGCTTGATGGTAGGCTGTTTGGAAAAACTTCCTGGAGTCGTACCTGCCTTGCGGCTAGAGGGATTATTTCCCAGAGGTGGAAGCGTCCAGCGATTCGACGGCCTAGCATTTGACATCGATTGTTACCTTCTATATTTGCAAAACTTTCACGGACAGGGGCTCGTCTGAAATCCTTCGAGTTGGCGGCAAGTTGCAGTCTGCCTTGTGGCCTAACTTTACCTGTAACGAGCGAACTTTGATTGTTAAAAAACGTGACAGGGGAGAGCCTAGGTACATCGTATCGTGAATAGCATTAAGGTCCAACGCCTCAAGGGGTTTGGCTCGGTCTTATTTTGCCAGCAATCCCCCTAATGATGCACCCTCCGTCGAATGTACTTGCCATTCTTTAGATGAAGGTTTTGCTAGCGAACAAGCAAGTCGAGGGTGCATAGCACTTTTCAAGTCGAGGGTGCATAGCACTTTAAACTCCAGAAGCTAGCATATCAAAGGTGCCTAGCACCCCTGAAACCGCGAGATTTGGCTTAGGTGCATAGCACCTTTCTGGAATTCCTCGACCAATTCGCTAGCAAAACCCTGAGTTCAGGGTGCATAGCACATCAAAGTTCAGGGTGCATAGCACTTTAAAAGCGGATGCTAGCATACGAAAAGTGCCTAGCACCCTGAGAGCAATGTATGCTGTCAAAATAGATTGGCGATAGCTAGCTAAGCTTTCGACAGCAAGCCGCTAAGTCGCAATGAGTCATACAGGGCTTGTCGTCACGCTAGCATCAACCATCCAAAGGCCGAAAGCCCTTGATCCTGCCGCGAGGAGCAAGCCCCTCAACATCGACCGGAATGTCCAATCGATGAACGCCAACATTGGCAGCTCGATCAACAGCCTCAATCCGCAAATAAATCCGCTTCGGCAAATTTGGCTCCGCCGGCCATAGATATCGACCCGTATTGCGAAGTCCAGAAGCGATTGTTGTCCACGGCCCATCACGACGTTCACTAAATGACAGACTAATAGGCCGATCAAGCAATTGGTCATCCGAACAGGAATACTCGATTACCAAGTTACCAGCTTCTTCCCCAACTCCGTAAACCGCACTGTGAATTTTTACTTCCGGCGTACGACTATCGACTGCAATCCAAGCATCCGCTGGATCACCCGCTCTCGGTTGATTACTTGCTACCAAATTGGAACCTACGATAACAATCCTGAAACCAAACATCCCCTCTTCTTCAACTCGAATATCAAAGGGACTTTCTCGATCATCATCCTCACCCCATTTGGACCAAGTCTTACCTTCATCCATAGTGCCCCAGAGCTCAATCGCCGAAACGCTGCTGCCTCGGGTCAAATCGACCGCATAATCGAGACTGAATGATTTCGATCTCGAGTAATACGTATTTTGCTCTGTGGGCCCCATCGGGACCGCATGGGGATCATCGCTCTGAATATCGTCCCCTACGGAAGGAATCGCTTGAGATGGAAGCTTCTCGGTTCGCGTCATCGCCTTACCATTGGGTTGACCGGTAGGCTCTTTGGTCACCACTGGATCTCCTCCAGGACTCGGCAAATCCATCGGCTCTGGAGCTGGTAACTCCTCCGCATTAGCCGGTAACGGTGAAACATCGGAGCCTGAATTGGGAACCTGCGGATCGATCAACCGCGTCTCACTTGGGTCCGATTCAACTCCAAGCCTCAACCGCGGCTCCTGCTCCTGGCTCGATGTGGCCAATCGTCCTGGACCTACTCCAACCGAATTCCCATCCACTGGCAACTTCACAGCTTCATTTGAAACTAAATCCGTTCGCGGGGCAGCCGTTGATCCTGAAAATTCTCGACTACCAACCGAACCAGCAGACTCCCATCGTGCCTGCATGCGCGATGGATCGTTAACAGGACTGGCCCCCGGAATATCGCCTCGCTTTCCTCCGACAATATCTGATGAGCCGGCTGGGATTCGTTTATCTCGCGCAGGCCGAGTTTGCTTTTCCTCTTGCATCCGAGAATGAGTCATCGACGGAAGCCAAGGGGATGCGCCCGGGGTATGTTGCAGTGGAGCATTTCGATCCACTGTCCATCCCAAACCTTCGAGATCTCCACCTTGCCTTTGACTTGCCAATTGCATACCACGAAGCGAAGCAGTTCGAGGCATCGAATACATACGAGTAATCTCAGACTTGTTTCCTGCCCGATCCGATGCGGTCAATCGCACCATCAAATTGCGAGCCTCACCCTCCGGTTGCCAAGTGGTTTCACCCAACCACTCTCCTTCAACACCGCTGGCATTGAATTGCACAGGAACCGCAAGCCACTTCATCCCATCGTCCGTTTGATACTCCAGTACGACAGAACTTTGGTCAATCCATGTTTCGCGAATCGAACATTTGGCACTCATCAATCCCGTGGGATCTAAATCTACAACTAAACCTAGATCCGGCTTAGCAGTGTCGATCACCACATACAACAATTCATTCTTGTTTGGATATGCCATCCCACGATCATCGATCGTTCTTAGACTGAACCAATAACCGCCATCCTCCGGCGCCGTGAAAGAGAAGCTTCGAGCCTCCGGCCGCGACCGCTCGTAGGTCTCCCACTGATTTCCCGCATCGCGACTCAACAGCAATTGCACTTCGACCGGTTGTCTTCCCGTTGCCGCCACCGAAAACGGTATCGTAAATTGCTTGGCCGAGTAAAAGACTGGCGATAAATCGGGATTGGCTCTTCCAACCGACTCTTTCACCCCATCGATTGCAGGAAAATAATCTGAAGACTTTCCAGCCCCTGCGACTCCTGAGTTTCTCTGCGTCGCCACATCAACAGCGGAATTCGCCGGATAGCTTTGAGCAAACAACGGCGACTGAAATCCCAACCCTAAAAATACAGTTGAGAATAGAAACGTTGAAAACTTCCGATCACTTTTTGACGACATGCCTGAACGCCTGCGTTGCCGGTTGCAAAAGAGATTCCGTCCAAACATAGGGCTCTTCCCCAATCCTCGCCTCCGTCCAAACCCCATATCGCCTGGAGATATCGAGAGGCTTCAAGTGGTCATCGTCGCGCGACCGTACCGTCTATCCATCAATAATCGAGGAAAAGTATCGCTTTTCATGCATCTCGGCTTAAAAAAACGAAGAGGTAAGAATTAACGCTTAACCGATTTAGACAGCCTCCCACCGCAACTCCCTCAAAAGTCCCTCCCCAACGCATCGCGGGCCACTATACTTAGAAGAACATGTGATTCGGGAAAGGCCGTTTGGCACAAAAGTAAACGGCCAAACCGAAATCAATCCCTAATTACTCGTAACACGACCATTTCGCAGTGGCCTAGCCGGCCCACCGCCGGAACGTTAACTCTAAACACTCGTAAGTCATAACGTTTTGTGATTTCGAATGTCTAAAACAAAACCAACTTCCTCAGCTCGCTAACCTTTCCCCGCGGAATCGATTCTGAAGTGAACACTCCAAATACCTGCAGATACTCGTTCGATGTCATCGTCGTCGGAGCCGGACACGCTGGCACCGAAGCGGCTGCAGCTGCCGCAAGACTCGGCGCGAAAGTCGCACTACTGACCGGCAACCTTGACACCGTCGGACAAATGAGCTGCAACCCAGCGATCGGTGGAGTCGCCAAAGGCCACGTCGTGCGCGAAATCGATGCCCTCGGTGGCCTAATGGGAAAAACGATCGATGCCACCGGCATCCAATTCCGTATGCTCAACCGCCGCAAAGGCCCGGCGATGCACTCGCCGCGAGCTCAAGCCGATAAAAAAGGCTACCAATTCGAAATCAAACGACAGATCGAAGAAACTCCCAATCTTTCCCTCTGCCAAGAACTCGTCGAAGACCTCATCTCAGAAACCTCGAACGATACACACTACATCCGCGGCGTCCGCGTGCGCGGCGGCGCTGAATTCCTCGCTCCCGCAGTCGTACTTACCACCGGCACTTTCCTGCAAGCCATCATGCATACCGGCGAGGCTAAAACTGCCGGAGGGCGTGCTGGCGAAGGGACAACATCAGGTATTAGCGCCGCTCTCGATCGCCTCGGCTTCCGACTCGATCGCTTCAAAACCGGCACCCCTCCACGACTCCTCAGTCGCTCTATCGACTACTCGCAAACAGAACGACAACCGGGCGATGAAGACCCGCAACCCTTTTCGTTCCTCACTGAAAACATTCAGCAGCCTCAGCTTCCTTGCTGGGTCACTTACACCAATCAAGCCGTCCACGATCTGATTCGCGATAATCTTCATCGCGCTCCGATGTACTCCGGTCAAATCAATTCCCGCGGCCCACGCTACTGCCCCTCCATCGAAGATAAAATCGTTCGCTTCGCGGACAAAACTCAACACCAACTCTTCCTAGAACCCGAAGGAAGAACCACACAAGAAGTCTACGTCAATGGAATCTCCACAAGCCTCCCCAGAGATGTCCAAGACGCCATCATGCGATTAATCCCAGGTCTACAACATGCCCAAATCATGCGCTACGGTTACGCCGTCGAATACGACTTCTGTCCCCCAGACCAACTCCATCCAACCCTAGAAACGAAAGCTGTCTCAGGCCTTTACTTCGCTGGACAAATCAATGGAACCACCGGCTACGAAGAAGCTGCCGGACAAGGACTCGTCGCCGGAGCTAATGCCGCCCTCAAACAACTCGGCCGCCCCTCACTGCTGTTTCGACGAGATGAAGCCTATCTCGGTGTCCTCGTCGACGACCTCGTTACCCGTGGTGTCGATGAACCCTACCGTCTCTTCACCAGCCGCGCTGAGTTCCGACTTATGCTCCGACAGGATAATGCCGACCGCCGACTCACGCCTCTAGGACACCAACTTGGACTCGTCTGCTCAACGCGCTGGCAAAGCTTCCAAACCAAAGAAACCCAAATCGCCCAAGCGAAAGAAATACTCGAACAAAATCGCATCGAACAACAGTCAGCTTCCAAATACCTCCGTCGGCCCGAAGTCACTTGGGAAGAAATCAGTCACCGCATCCCCGAACTTCGCCCTTTCAACAAGACTGTTGCCGAACAAGTGGAATATGACATCAAATACGAAGGCTACGTTGTCAGACAAACCCAACAAGTCGAACGCCAATCACGCCTAATTGGAAAACGCTTGCCAACAGACTTCCCCTACGAAAATATCCCCAGCCTACGCACTGAAGCGAAACAAAAACTCAGTCGCATCAAACCAGCTAGCCTCGATCAAGCAAGTCGTATTAGCGGCATCACTCCATCCGATCTCGCTGTATTACTCGCCTACCTCGAACAACCCTCACGCAAACGTGAAGCCAAATCCCCAAACAGCGATGACTCCAACGCATCATAATGAACCAAAAAAGATCGTCCACTGACGCTCTTCCAGCTCTTATCGGGTAAAAATTTTATCGAACAAGTATTCCGCGACTTCCTCCTCCACACCACTGAACCCACAAAACTTCAAAAGTTGTTTCATCCGTCCTATCTGAGACCCACCATTTGTAATCAACGCCCTGCTTTACAGTCTCACCACAGTCGCTGAATCTTGCTGCTCAACTGCGGCACGGCGCTAGACCTTTCATCAACCACACACAACACTCTTATCCGATGAACTTGCTTTTGATTACCTTCTCGCACCAACACTCTCGAGTCTCACCAGCTTAAAGCGCAACACGAACTCCCCGAACCTCCGAAACGATACATTTACCCCTTCTTTACCAAAGCTTCGGAACCTCTTTTTTTACAAGTTTTCCACAAGATCGCCACAAACCACTACACGACATAGACTTACGCCAATCACATCAATCTTGACCCGACCGTTCAATGCGATATAATCCCCTGAGTAGTGAATCCTGGCAATCTCGGCAGATGCGGAGACCGCTGCAGGATAGATCGTTAGTAGGGTTTCGGTAGATTTGTTACCTTACAGGCTGAAACGTTTGGGAGCCGTGTGCTAACCGCAACGTGGCCTTCACCACGGAGGGATTTATGTCGGTGTCTAGTAAGACTGTCTTTACCACGGGCGAAGCAGCAAAGATTTGCAAGGTCAGTCAACAGACCATCATCCGCTGCTTCGACAACGGCTCGCTGAAGGGATTTCGAGTTCCTGGAAGCAAATTTCGCCGCATCCCACGAGATCAACTATTCAGCTTCATGAAAGACAATGGCATCCCCACCGATGCCCTCGAAAGCGGAAAGAAGAAATTGCTTATCGTCGATGACGATTCCGACCTGATCGACTTGATGTCGGATTCCTTTACCCGAGATGGCCGCTTCGATATCCGCACCGCAAACAACGGTTTCGATGCCGGTATGAAGGTCAAAGAGTTTCGTCCTGACCTTGTGATCCTCGACGTCATGCTGCCTGATATCAACGGCCGAGAAGTATGCCAACGCGTACGCAGCGATGAAACTCTCGATACCGTGAAAATCATCTGCATCTCCGGTATGATCGAACAAGACAAAGTTGCTGACCTCAAAGCGGCTGGTGCAAACGACTTCATGCAAAAACCTTTTCAAATCGATCGACTTATTGAACGCGCCTGCGATCTGCTCGAAATCGAAAAACCCGTTGCGACCTGAAGTTCTACGATCCACTAAAACCGATCAGAATTTGTAGCCCCTTGCAACAACGCTACAAACCCTAATTCAAGATGGGGCGAACTCATTTCGCCCCATCTTTTGTCTTTTCCAGCTTTCTGTTTTCTCCCCTGGAGCAAACCATCTTTGACTGCTCCCTTCTCGCCCTCAACTCAACTGGCTCTCCTCAAAGCACTCGGGGATTGGTCCGATCAAACGTCCGATTCTCCCATCCTCTCCATCAACCAAGCGGAAGCTCTGCTAAGGGCAGATTCCCATCTTGAACTCTGGGTCGACTCCTCTCGCCCATCCAACAACCTCGCTGAATCCCCAGCCGCTTGGCTCAGCAAAAATCTTTTGAACCTTCTCCAAAATGCTCCATCGCACTGCTGCGAACTCGCTCTACTGAAAGCCACAGCCCATCGCGCCCTGCAACTAAAACTTTTTAGAAACGAGTTTCAAAAAGAGATCGCTCGCTCCAAGCAACAGATGCTTTACCACCTCGCCTATGGATTGAGCCATGAAATCAACAATCCCCTAGCCAACATTTCGACGCGCGCTCAAATGCTTCTCAAGAACGCAACCAACGATAAGGATCGCCATGCTCTCGCTGTCATCATCGATCAAGTGCAACGCGCGCACGAAATGATCGGCGATCTCATGCAATGCTCCCAAGATCCTCATACACAACTTGCTTGGGTCGATGTCCGCTCGTGCGCACAAGAGTGCTACCAAAGTTTTGAGAACGCCGCGCGACGACAATCCACTGAACTCACACTGCAACTACCTGCTCAACCTGTCCTATTAAGAACGGATAGCAAGCTTCTAAAGGAGATTCTCAGCATTCTTCTACGCAATGCCCTAGAAGCTCTTGCCCACCATGGAAGTATCTCACTCGAGCTTACAGAAAAGAATCACCACATCCAGTTTCAAGTCATCGACTCCGGAAAAGGCCTCTCACTAGAAGCCCGCAAACATGCGATGGATCCATTTTACAGCGGACGCGAAGCAGGACGTGGACTAGGCATGGGACTGAGCAAAGCAAGTCATTATGCTCGCTCTCTAAAGGCTACTCTCTCTCTCGAAAGCCATCCCAATGCAGGTTGCGTCGCCTGCTTAGAATTTAAAATTGCTTCCAAAACCCAATCGTCCCAATAGCGACAAGTCCACCTACGCTAGCCACTCTACCGAAACCCCCTTGATACCGACTTCATCGAAATCATATTGATCTTGGCGCAACGACTCAGCCTGCCTATCCTCCCCAGCGCTAGAAGGTGACCTGACAAAAACGACTGAAGAAAAGTTCCTACAACTCGGCATGATCCATGATCAGCAACGCGAGTCGGTGCAGCTCCTAATTTTTTAGTCGCCATCGGTATTCGCAGTAAGAACTGAATGTCGATCCATTCGATCGCTCGTTTAAGCTCGTCATCATCCATTGTGACCTCAAACCATCGATCACCCTGATGCTTCGATAATCCTCTTGAAACAAGATGGGAGTGCTTAAATGCGACCTTTATCCAGGCTATACCTAATCCTAGGTTTTGGGTTGCTGAGCTGTTTTTCAAACATCTCGATGAGCACAGCACTTTCTCACCTCTCTGCTCAGGAAATGTCGGGTGAGAAATCGATTCTGCTCGAATCGACAACCGATACTGCGAACCTCGCAAGTAGCAATTCATTCCCCTACAGCGGACGGCGTCCTTTATCGCCCCCTGAATCCGGCTCTCGACCTAAACGCAATCTAGCAACTCCCGCTGTAACACCTGCCAGACCAACCAAAACCAAATGGTTGGCATCGCCAGCAACTTCGCCGGTAGCACCAACAGTCTCGCCTGTTTCGTCCACTATCGGGAGCACTGCGACTGCCACTCCCGTCGTTCGTACAGCTTACTTCGAACCGCAACCACCCAGTCTCCCCACCATGCCGCTCGGTGGCAGCAGCACACTGCCTCCCAGCAGCACACTACCTCCTGGTTACACATCACCACCCATCGGTTCTTCCTCAGGTGGCATTTCCGATTTACCTACAACTCCACCTCCAAGTAATTTAGGCGGAAGCAGTACACGTCCTCCCTCTTCAACCTTTCCACCCACCTCCGGTACATCCACCGGCGGTTCAACTTCTGGAACATTCCCGCCTTCCAACCTACCTTCATCTAGTAATCCAACGATAAACACACCAGCCCCCACAACACCGTATGGTCTCCCACCGGTTGCCCCACCAGCAGCCTCATACCCTCGCCCTGGTACCAATTCGTCGTTGTCCAATCCTGGCGTTGGCAATGTGTTGCCTCCAACGGGTTCCTCCTCGATGACGAACCTCGGCGGTGGAATTCCGACGACAAACCTTTCGGGAACCACAACCGGCTCTACCTTCACAGCGCCACAGCCACCTCGATTTGTAACTGGCGAACCATTCGTGACACTTCCACCTCCCCAGTATGAAATGCCTTACACTCATGTCGCAGCTAATACCAACGCCTGCCTTCCACTGACACGACCCGCACGCGCCACCAACAGCTCTGGCACAACCAACTATTCGGCAACGAACTCGTTACCTGCTGGTTCAACGGCAGTTGCGGGCACAACCAACCCATATCCCGGTGTCCCAGGCTACATCGTTCCACCAACCATCACACCCAATATGGCTCCTAACATGTTCACCACCAACAACAGTGGCTATACATCACTGTTCAACTGGGGAACAGAGAGCAGTAACGTGACCGTTGGACGCGGCCTCTTCGGAAAGCCAACCGCTTACGTTTCCAACGACCCGTTCCATAACTTCTTCCGCTATCTGTTCAACTAGTCAAGCGTTGAGAAGTCATGCTTCATCTTTCTGAGCCTCCGGTGAGCAGTCAGCCGCTCTGTACAAACACCAACGTTTCAGCTCTCGTAACTCCATCAAAATCGGAATAATCCTCACGCCTATTTCGTTTTTCGAAATTGTCACGCCAAGATCATTTAGCTTCCCTCTATAGAAGAACCTCTACCGGACCAGCATGACCTAGACTTCGTCTGCATTTGAAAGTCTCTCAGGCCCGCGAGTCCCTAGTTCGTGTCAACTCTTCCCAACCAAGCGCTACCACAACCAGCAACACTGGAGTCACGCTGGAAAGCGGATTCGCTAAGCCATGGTCTGGTGTCGATGTTGATTTCTAATGTATTTCAACGTGGACTCGGGGTTATTCGTAATATCGCCTTCTGCTGCTTCCTGCTAGATTCCGAACTTGGACTTTGGTCACTCGTCCAAAGCTTCTTTGTAATCGCCGCTCCTCTCGCTGTGCTCGGCCTTCCAGGATCTTACGTTCGATTTATTGAACACTATCGCCAGCGTCATATGCTCGGTAGATTTCTTACACAAACAGCTCTCGTCAGCCTGATCGGCTATCTACTTTTAATCATCCCCTTACTCAGCTTTCCCAATTTCTTTGGGAATTGGCTTTTCGGTTCTGAACAATCCCGAAACAGTATCGCCATCATTTGCTCATGCTTGATGTCTGTAATCCTCTTCAACTCGATCGTCGAGGTAGCAAATGGACTAAGACAAATACGAATGGTCTCTCGTATGCACTTCTGCAGCAGCTTGGCTTTTACCGTTGCAGGATTAGCCGCTCTGTTAGTCGCAACGTGTTGGCAAAGCTTGGCAATTGCCTTTGCCATCTCCAATATCGTTGGCTGCTTACCAGCATTAGCATTACTGAAACGTCCTGAAGCACACCCGACTTCCGCCGAATCAACAGGTACTCAGCAGCCGCCTGAAAGCTCTAAGATGTGGCAGCGACTACTACCCTACGCAGCATCGATTTGGTTGATGAATCTACTATCGAACCTATTCGATGTCAGCGATCGCTACATGCTGCTGTACTGGATTGAAAATGGAGTGGAACATGGTCAGGCGCTGCTCGGCCAATATCACTCAGCTCGAATCTTTCCACTGTTGCTTCTGAGCCTTGGCACCATGCTCTCTGGCATTCTTATGCCCTACATCACTGTCGATTGGGAAAGCGGTAGACGCGACAGAGCAGGGGAGAGGGTCACCGATAGCTTGAAACTTTCCTCCGTTGCTCTCTGGAGTGTTTCACTCGGATTCCTTTCCTTTGCCCCATTAATTTTCAACCTAGCACTATCCGGGCGTTATCAAGCTGGATTGGAGATCCTTCCAGCCTGCCTCGTAATCACCATCCTATCCTCTCTCACCCTCTTAGCTCAAAACTATCTTTGGTGCGCCGAACGAGGAAGGATCACCGTGGTGATTTCTGCGCTCGGGTTATTGATGAATATCGGCCTGAATATACTTCTCATCCCTCGCCATGAATTGCAGGGAGCCGTGATGGCAACATGCATATCCAACCTGTTTGTACTGGCCATGCTGATCATGGCTATTAAGCTTGCAGGTTGTCGGATCGATCGCACCCTGCTACTACTCATTTTAGCGCCAATAAGCCTTTTGTTGGGGAGTATTGCCTCGGCAATTGCCTTTGCGGTAATTCTGTTGCTTGCTACAAGAACTTCGTTCGTATTCGCCCCCTCGGACATCGACCGTATCGAACAATTTCTATCTCGATTCAAAAGCGCAGTCCCTAAATGCATTCGGCGTCATGGACTGTTTGTTCCCGTCCACAACGCCGAATCTAATTAGTTAGCAGCGAATAAACCTTCAGCAACCAAGCATCTGCTGACAAATCCTAAACCAAAGTCGCTGCTCGACCTTGGCGCCGACGATCACTTTCTTTCAACGATATTTTGCGCAAGCGAATCGTCTGCGGAGTAATCTCGACAAGCTCATCATCCTCAATGTATTCCAAAGCAGCTTCGAGATAGAGAATACGAGGTGGCTTAAGAATCACATTCTCATCGCTTCCCGAGGCTCGCATGTTGGTCAATTTCTTTTCACGACATGGATTTACGGTCAAATCATTATCGCGAGCATTTTCACCAACGATCATCCCCTCATAAACCTCTTGCCCCGGCCCTACAAACAACTCAGAACGCTCCTGAAGACCAAACAAAGCAAACGGTACCGCTTTGCCAGTCACCATCGATACTAATACTCCATTGGTTCGATGCGGTACTTCCGCTTCCATCGGTCGGTAAGACGAAAAACGATGATGGATAATTGCAGTACCTTGCGTCGCATTGAGCATGCGGGTTCGCAGGCCGATCAAACCTCGAGCAGGAACACTGAATCGCAACATCGTGTAATCGCCGCGCGGATTCATCTCTTCGAGCATACCTCTTCGGTTGCCCACCATTTCCATAACCGGACCCACTTTGTCCGTTGGCACTTCCACGTTCAACTCTTCGAACGGTTCATGCAACTTGCCATCGATTTCCTTGAGAACAACTCGCGGCTTACCGACAGACAACTCAAAACCTTCACGCCGCATCGTTTCGATCAGCACCGCTAAGTGCAACACACCACGACCGCTTACCGCATAAGCGTCAGCACCCTCCAACTGCCTCATGCGCAGCGCGACGTTGCGCTCAAGTTCTTTTTCAAGTCGTCCCTTAAGCTGCCGAGTCGTAACGTACTTTCCTTCGCGCCCGGCAAAGGGAGAGCTATTGATACTGAAGATCATTTCCAGCGTTGGTTCGTCGACCTTCAAACGGGGCAGGGGATCGGGACACCCTCGTTGGCAAATCGTATCGCCAATCTCGACGTCCTCCATTCCCACCATGGCTACCACATCACCTGCCGAAGCCTGATCGACATCGACTCGGCCGAGTTTGTCAAAGGTAAACAGATTCGTGAGAGTTCCTGCAATAACCGACTTCTCTTTAACCAAATCAACTTGCTGGTTTTTAGTGACCGTTCCCGAGAGCAATCGTCCCACGGCGATACGACCAACATATTCGGACCAATCGAGATTGGTAACCAGCATTCGCAGCGGCTTTTCCATCTCCACATCAGGACCAGGAATCTTAGCCAGCACTAAATCGAGCAGCGGTTGCATCGACGTTCCGCGTACTGCAGGATCATGCGTTGCGAAACCTTCCTTTGCAGAAGCGAATACATAAGAGAAATCTTCAAGGAATTTCTCGCCACCTAAATCGACGAGCAACGTTAACGCTTCATCCAACACTTCCATCGACCGCGCATCAGGACGGTCTATTTTGTTGATCACAACAATCGGCCGCACTCCCGCTTCCAATGCCTTCGACAAGACAAAGCGAGTCTGCGGCATCGGACCTTCCGCAGCATCCATCAAGACCAATGCACCATCGGCCATACGTACCACGCGTTCCACTTCACCGCCGAAGTCCGCGTGACCAGGCGTGTCGATCAAATTGATCTTCACTCCTTGGTAAGGCAAAGCAATGTTCTTCGCCAAGATCGTGATACCGCGTTCACGTTCCAAATCATTGCTGTCAAGAATACGTTCCCCTTGCAATTGCGAATCGCGAAACTGACCGCTTTGTCGCAATAGGCAATCCACTAACGTAGTCTTACCATGGTCAACGTGGGCAATAATCACAATGTTCCGAATATCATCTCGACGCATAAATGTTCCGTAGATTCCCGTTATCAATTCACTGTTTATCGAACTATGTTTCCAAGCAACGCTGCTGTTATCTTTCCGACTTGATTTCAATCTCTTTTCAACGACTCGTCTCCACAAACTTCATTCGTCGGAAACTCATCAGCTTCGCAATTAAATGCCCCGTTTAGTAGCCTCGGCCTTCACTGGGAAAGGAGCTCTTGAACAACCCCTCCGGCAACGCCAGCGATAGAGCGTTGAGGATGTTGGCATCCCTTCCAGCATCTGGATACTCAATCCTTTTTCTTCTTCACCATCGCCGCTGCACGTGCCGCCGCTGGCATTTTACCGGTGAGAGAATCCCCTAATTCATTACGCATCACCTCGGCCTGAAGCTCCAATTTCCGCACCATCTCGGGATTTTTGGACGCCACATTCTCCTTCTCTCCAAGATCCTCAGCGAGGTTGTAAAGCGCTAGCTCAATCTTTTCCTCACGGTACGGAGCGGGTTGCCCTGGCTCTTTCACTTCGCCAGCCACTGTTCGGTAAGTATGCGGAAAATGCAGCTTCCAATCACCCTGGCGAACCGCTTGTAACTCTCCTATCCAATAATAGTAGTAAGTCCTCGGTTCGTCCCAATCCATTTTCTTAGCAAAGAGCAAATCGCCAATGTCCTTGCCATCGATTTTTCTCTCCGGAAGCTGTCCACCCACTAATTGAACCAAGGTCGGCAGCAGATCGATGGTTCCCGTGAGAGCATCGCAGGTTTTGCCTGCAGGTATTTTACCTGGCCACCTCGCTACAAATGGTACTCGTGTTCCACCTTCCCAACTCGTTCCCTTCCCCTCACGCAACGGACCGGCCGAACCCGCATGAGGACCATAGGAAAGCCATGGACCATTATCCGAAGTGAAAATCACTAGCGTATTATCGTCCAGCCCCTCATCGCTAAGTTTTTTCAAAATCGTTCCGACGCTCCAATCGATTTCCGCGATAACATCGGCATGAAGCCCCTTACCCGTTTTCCCTTCGAAATCCTTAGAAGCATAAATCGGCACATGCGGCATCGAATGCGGGACATAGACAAAGAACGGCGAGTCTGCATGCTTGTCGATGAAATCGACGGCATGTTCGGTGTACCAACGTGTGAGGTTCTTCTGGTCCTCAGGCGTCACCGCTTTGATCTTCACGTCAGTCCCATCGATCAACGGCAACTCAGGAAAATTCTTAGCCGTCGGATGAAAGGGCCACATGTCGTTGGAATAGGGAAGACCGAAATAATCATCGAATCCCTGAGCCGCCGGCAACAACCCTGGGTCATCGCCCAAGTGCCACTTGCCATAAATCGCTGTCGCATATCCCGACCGCTTCAGCAACTCGGCAATCGTATCTTCCGACAAGGCTAAGCCCGTTTTCGACCCCGGCCCTAAAGCCCCTTGAATACTGACTCGATTGGAATAACAACCCGTCAGCAGCGATGATCGCGATGCACTACATACCGCTTGAGAAACATGGAAGTCGGTAAAGCGAATCCCTTCCGAAGCCATTCGATCGAGATTAGGAGTGACTCCCGCCGCCCCACCAAAACAACCAAGATCCGCATAGCCGAGATCGTCCGCAAAAAACAAAACGATGTTGGGGACTCTTGGTTTTTCCTCCGTGAGAACAGCCTCGACTGGCTCGGCGGCGCGCAGCAAAGCTCCTCCGGTGACACTAAAGAGCACCAATGATGCGATCCAAATCGCCCCAGCCCGTAACCCAAACAACTCGGGCGAAAGCCGCTCTTGCCAACTCGTGGTCGCTACCCCCGCAGTTTGCATCTACATTTTTCCCATTTTCAGTCGAAAGATCCAAGCCCCGTCTAACCCAAGCCACCGCCACATCTTAACAGCAGAGCTTGACTTGCCCCATTGCAACGGAAGCTTTTCACCCAATCCTAATGGAAAAAACGTTACTTATTTCGCCTAACGGCCCCCGAAAAGCCCTTGAATCTGCCATCGTCCCGGACACTCGGTCTCCCAGCCGGCCAATTTGCCTTTTGCATTCCCAGTCCCTGCAAAGCTAGAAACAAAAAAGAAACCGCTTGGCGATTGGTCAGAAATCGCCTCCTACTACCCCCGTTTTCCAGCACGACGCTGACAGGTTGGACAAAAAAACGTCGCACGCTGCGCCTGCACAATTCGCTCGATAGACGCCTTTCCACACTTGCGACAAACTTCCCCTTCGCGGTCATAGACCTGGTGATGATTCTGATACCCACCTGATTGATTCAGAGCGTTGCGATACGTCCCATCGCTTAACGTCGATCCCTCATAGCGAATCGCCTCCTCCAAAATATCCCGCATCGCTTGATGCAACCGTTCCCATTGCACCACCTTCAAGCGATGACAAGGAGTTCGAGGATCTACTTCAATTCGATGAAGTATTTCGGATGCATAAAGATTACCAACACCAGCCAAAAGCTTCTGATCCAACAGAGCTACTTTGACGGCTCGCTGCGTCTTGCGAAATCGTTCGCACATCTGATCCACTGAAATCGATAACGCATCTGGCCCCAACTTTCCTTCACCTAAATGCTGCTCAAGTTGCTCGGCCGTCCAGAAACTCAATGTCCCCAAGCCGCGACGATCCCAAAAGAAGACCTCAATCGATCCAGAAGAAACTTGATGCTCCGATTCCTTCTCGACTGCACCCAGCAACCACTTCATGCGTATGTGATCGGGATCCGGTGGATCGGTCAAAGAAACTAGCCCTGTCATCTTCGGTTGAAAGACCACATAGCCATTCTCGAGCACAACAATCACACGTTTACCACGACGCTCGATGCGATCAACACGCTGCCCTGTAAGCTCGCGACAGAAACGCTCAGCTTCCGGTTGGAAACGGATAGGCTTCACAGAGATCTTAGGGCGAATCACCTTTTCAATCCGGCATCCCACAATGGGTCGCAAGCCGCGACACATCGTTTCTACTTCCGGTAACTCAGGCATATCAACAACGATTCCCAATTAGATCAGGTTGACTTGTCATCTTGGTCGCGATAGTCGGGCTTAAGACTCTTCCCAGCATTATTCTCGATCTTTGAATCTCGCTTCGAATCGCTGCTACCAGACTTATCTGTCGCGGACTCGCCTACGATTTCATTTACTATTTCAACACCACCTGCACTGGTACCTGCCGCCAGCCCAGCGATCGCATCATCTACATTTACACCACGACGCCGTATCTTACTAGCCAACGGTCCCAGGAATTCTCCTTTGCTCTCACCGTCTGATTCATTCGAATTGCGTTCCATATTCGACAGTTCGCGGCGAAGGATACCCAACAAGGTTTGCAACAACGCCACCACCATCGGCCCCACCACAATTCCAATCGGCCCCAACGCCTGCACGCCTCCGATCACACTCATCAACGCCAACAACGGATGCAACTGCGATTGACCATGCAAAACCAAAGCTTTCACAATGTTGTCGGAAGTACCTACAACCAACACTCCCCAAGCCGCCAACAAAGAAGCCTCGGTAATCCGCTGCTCATAAACCGCTAGATAAAGACACACAGGCACCCACACCGTCGCTGGACCAAACAGCGGAACCAGGGCGAAGACGGTCGTTAACAAAATCAACAATACCAACGAAGGCATACCGCAAAAGTAATATCCGATCCCTGCAATCAATCCTTGTACCAGGGCAGATAAAATGGTCGCCAACACAATCGCGCGACTGATACGATCAAACTCTAGAAGCAACTCCTGCTCGTAACGATCATCCAGCGGACTGAGCTTCATCAAGGTTTGAACCATTCCAGGCCCATCGTACAAGAAAAAGAAGATCGATAAGACCATGATTCCTGTGCCGATAATCAACTTGATCAGCGCAATACCAGTCGCTCCAGTAAACGACAACAATCGCGGGCGAATAAAATCGAATCCTTCTCGAGTCAACCGCTCCACATCTTCGGTTGTCGGATTGGCCAACTCGCGCAACCACGCATAATAAGTCCCCCCCATGATCTCGATTCGAAACGCTTTGTATTTCGAAGCGGCCTGGAGGACCGCACCAGCAAACTCCGGATCCTCCAAACTCATCTCTTTAAGAGTCGCCAAACTATCTCGGAGGTCTTTCAACTTAGCGATCTGCAACTCGGCCTGCGGGCCACCTTTAGCAGCTAAAATCTCCTGAAATTTCCCCAGGTCTTCATCGAGTCTAACAGTCACCAAATCAACACGCTCACGCCGCTGCGAATCCGGCATACTCTCGTTGGTCACCGTTACCAATTGATCCATGTCCGATTGACACTTCCTGATCTCCTGAGCATTCTCGATATTGAGCGAAAGAGAAGTGCGAATTCTTTGCAATGCGACACTGACCGACGCTGAGTTGACGTCCGAAATCAGGTTCGCACCTTGCACTGCCGCAGCTGCTATAATCAAACCCGCAGGCAAAAGCACACTGAGCAAGATCAACGCCGTAGTCACCGCGGCGGCGGTCTTTTCACGCTGCCCTAGCCGCTCCAGCACCGCCCGGTGCAACGGTCGAAATACCACGCAGAGAACCGCTGCTAGAAAAACTGGGACAAAGAATCCCACCATCACCTTGTAGAACAGCAAACCGATCACCACGATGATGGCAATCAACGCGCCAAAAGATACCATCTTGGTCATAAGATATTCACCATGACTTCCAAAACTACTTCCAAGAAGATTTCTTCTACTTTCAATCATTTCCCGCAAGGGCGATAATCCGCCACGGCAACCCACTACCTGGAAAAAAAGGATTGTAGCATGAGCCGCGTTTACTCAGGATACCGGCATGACGCCTAAAAAGTCTCAATCCCCTAAAAGTCTTTGGAAGAAAATTTTCCAGTGGATCGTCTGCCTGATCGTAATCGCCGGCTTCGCTCAAGCCACCCGTCACGCAATCAGCCAACTATACGCACAGCAGAAAGCTTTGGAAAATCGAATCGGCGAACTCGACGCACAACTTGGCCCAGCGGAGCCATCCAAGAAAGCAGAGCTCAAACAACAGATCGACCGCCTCAAACATCAACAAGCCACCTACTGGCATGTCTCCTGGCCACCCGTCTTAGCATCCATGGCCAGCTACACCACGACCATCCTACTGATGGGTTTCTATTGGTACCGCACGCTGCACTACTTCCATCAAAACGTACCCTTCTGGCCAACACTGCGAATCTTCTTCTTCGGTCAACTCGCTAAGTATATTCCCGGTAAAGCGATGGTGATTGTTGTCCGCGTCGGAATGATGCGACCACTCGGAGCCGCGCTTGTACCAACCACGGTGTCAGTCTTCATGGAAACCTTAGGAGCTATCGGTATCGGCGCTGCGATGTCGGTATTTTTCTTTCTGCTTAAGAAACCCGAGCCGCAATTCGTCTGGCTAGCGATCACCGCCTTCGCAATCGCCTTCACTCCCACCATACCACCGATTTTTAATCTCGGCCTGCAATGGATCCTTAGAAAAAAACTCTCTGCTCAAGAACAACACTCCGTGCGTCCCTTAAGCTGGTCGCACTTTCTCTTCGGCTGGTACACGTTAGCCCCAGCCTGGTGCTTCGCTGGCCTTAGTCTTTTCTTTGCTCTCCAAGCTTTTCCTGCCGCCGACCTTGGCTCACCTTGGAATTTCTACCTGATTATCGGTTGCATAGGAACCGCCTGCCTCGCAGCCGTCGCGGGCTTCGTGTCCTTCATGCCTGGCGGAGCAGGGGTCCGCGAATTGGTCTTAATGTTTTTGCTGGAACCTTTAGTGGGTGGCCCCATGGCTCTCGCTATTGCGATCTGGTTTCGCTTGATCACACTCGCCTCAGAACTCCTCATGGCAGGTGTTTCATTTGTATTTCCCCCTCGAAAAAACAACCTCGCCATTCCAGCCACCTCAAACATTGAACCTTCACCCACCCAACCAACCTAATCTGCTTGAATCGATACTCAAATCGACGATCAAGCGATTCAATAGACCTGAAAAATAACTACGAGAAATTGCCTCTTCATAGCCTGCGGTCGACAGCCCCCATGTCCCTTGAGCGACCAAAGTGGAGTAAACTAAGAGCCAATTCAGTACGGAACTCAGCAACTATTTTCCCCAGAACCAGCATGCTCGCTTCCCCCTCATCACCTCCCAAACTCTCCATCGTTATTCCAGTCTTCAATGAATCGGAAAGTTTGAATCTGTTGCATGAAAAGATTGTCGATGTCGCGCAAGCTGAAAAACTCAGCTACCAGTTGCTCTTGATCGACGATGGCTCAACGGATGCTTCATGGGAGCGCATTACCCAACTGAATGCTCTTGATCCCAACACCACGGGGATTCGCCTACGCCGAAACTTCGGTAAAGCCGCCGCCCTCGCTGCTGGCTTCGATGCCGCGACCGGCGATGTACTGATCACCATGGATGCCGATCTGCAAGATGATCCGCAAGAAATCCCTAACCTCCTTAAGAAAATGTCCGAAGGCTTTGACGTTGTCTCAGGCTGGAAGAAAGTTCGCAACGATCCGTGGCACAAAACCTTTCCTTCCAAGATCTTTAACTTCCTCGTAGGCTGGGCAACGGGAGTTCCACTGCATGATCACAACTGCGGACTGAAAGCTTATCGTCGAGAAATCTTCGACGAAGTAAAACTCTACGGCGAAATGCATCGCTTCGTCCCCGTGCTCGCGGCCAGCCGCGGCTGGAAAGTCGGTGAGATCCCCGTCCAACATCACCCGCGACAGTTCGGTCACTCCAAATACGGTGCCAAACGTTTTATCAAAGGTCTTCTCGATCTCATCACGGTCTACTTCCTAACCGGCTTCCGACAAAGACCCCAACATCTACTCGGCTCCTTCGGCTTGCTTTGCCTCCTCGGCGGCAGCGTCGGACTGTTTATCCTCCTAACCTTTTGGCTCATCAGCCGAATGAGCGAAGCGATACCCGATATTCATTTGCATGAACGCGCAATCTTTTACCTCTCGATCTGCTCGCTGCTGCTGGGCTTCCAAATGGTAGCTGTCGGTATTTTGGCGGAATTGATCACAGCGATCTCACGCCCCGATCAATCCCCTTATTCGATCGCCCAAACCACCAGCTCAAGCGACACAAATTCATCGAACACTTCCGATACGAAATAAACGAGATTCGTTATGTCCAGCCTCGATATCCAACTACCTCGTTGGTCCATCTACGTCTTGATACTCATCTCTGCAACCGCAGCCCAAGCAGGTCGCATCGCCAGCACTCGCTCAGCCACCGGCGAACTGCCGTTTTATAGCGCTAACGATCGCAGCCGCTGGTGCACCCTCGTGTCGCTCGTCGAACAAGGTACATTTCAGATCGATGAAGTGGTTCAGAGAACCGATCCCGAAAGAAAAAATAGAAAACCATGGAACACCATCGATATGGTCCGACATCGTGGTGAAGATGGCAAACAACACTACTACAGCAGCAAGCCACCTTTTCTGACCACTATTTATGCAGGCGTCTACTGGATCTTCAATAAAGCAACGCAAAAAACTCTCAGCGCCGAACCGTTCTTCGTTGCGCGCTCCTTATTGATCATCGTCAACCTGCTCCCGCTGCTCGGCTACTGGCTCTTGCTCATCTGGCTCATCGAACGCACAACGCTCGATCCATGGTCGCGAATCTTCTTGGTCTTTGCCTCTGTCTGGGCACTCTACAGCACTACCTTCGCCTCCACACTGAACAATCACCTTCCAGGCACCATTGCCGTTCTTGTTTCACTCGTCGCCCTGATTCGCATCACTATCGATCGCTCCCAGCATTGGGTCTGGCCACTCCTGTGCGGACTTAGCGCCTCATTCGCGATCGCCTGCGAACTTCCAGCCCTCGCTTGGTGGGCCATTCTCCTACCGCTCTTGTACGTCGCCACACGACAACTTAAACCTGCAATTCTCTATGCCCTCGCCAGTATCCCCGTCGCTGCCGGCATCCTGATCACCACGCAACTTGCCCATGGAGACCTCCGCCCACCGTACATGCATCGCGAAGCAGGCGCCGTGGTGACGACCGCTGCTCGCAACGCTAGCGATACAACACCTGAATCTTCGCTTGCCGCTTTAAAAGAAGCACTGACGACAGCGGGTAACACTCTGTCAGATAAACTGGAAATTCGCCAAGCTCGACAAGCTGAACCACCCACCTGGGAACTGCTCGATACCGAGCAACAATATTGCTGGGCCGTGCAAGCAGGGGAGGGGACCTGGGAACTTCGACAGTGGGATGACTGGTACGATTATCCTAATACCTACTGGGTACCCGAAAAGAAATCAGGCGTCGATAAAGGGGAAGCCTCAGTTCCTCTCTACGCATTCCATACACTGATCGGCCATCGCGGGATTTTTTCGCTGACACCACTTTGGTTCTTCGCCATCTTCGGCGCCGTCATCGCTTGGAACAAACAACCTCAATGGCGAATCATTCACCTCGCAGCCATCGTTGTCTCGATCGTCTGCATCGGCTTCTTTATTGCCCGACCTCTCGATGATCGCAACTATGGTGGTGTTTGCAGCGGCTTCCGCTGGGTCTTTTGGCTCGCGCCACTCTGGATGCTCTTTCTGCCACATGGAATCGAAGCGGTATCGCGCTCCGTATGGGGCAGAAGACTCGCCCTCACCGCGCTGGCGATTTCGATTTTCTCAGCGACATTCCCTTGGAACAATCCATGGACTCAGCCATGGACCTTCCAAATCCTCGAATACTTCGCCTGGATCAAATACTAAAGAGGCAAACCGCTCATCATTCCGCAGACTTAAATAACGATCTACTTACGATTCTTCGGTTTTGCAGCTGGTCGCGCCGCAACCTTCGGTGCTTGCAGTTCCTCGCGATATCGAGCCGAGTAAGTAAGTTGGCTTTCAGCACCACTGAAACCGACAACCGAATCGTCCCAGTTCAATTCCTTGCTTAACATGCGACCTTTTTCCATATCAAATCGCAACTCGCCATTGCTCAGTTGCTGCATCACCTGAGATTCCACTTCAGGTCCCTCCAGCGGCGTGAGTGGTTGACTGCGTACCGCGAGTGTCGCTACACCCGATTGTACTTTCAGCAACTCATACTGCTCGCGAATCTTAATCGTCTTGTGCGTTCCATCGCGCAGCTTCACGCGGGTATCACGAGGTACACTCCACGTCCCTCCAATCGCAATTGCTTCCTCCGGAAATGGCAAGATAATATCGCCCATCCCTAGATCAGGTGCATCGTTGCTGTCACTTCGCTTAAGCACTTGCCCCCGAGCGTTGACGACGACCGTAGAAATCGGCTTGCCAACCATCCCAGCAACCTTCGAATAAATTGCCGGTGCTTCCTTGTCCTTACTGCTGTCGTAATTCATCGGTGGCTGATCGCCATTCTGCTGAGTCATCTCGACTCGATCGATTCGATACTCAAACGTCATCTCGCCACTTTTGCTTATACCAGTAACCTTCCACACTTTCTCGCTTACCGTGCGGGCGGTCGAAGCCTGATCCTCGCCTTGAATTCGCGTTGTGGTCTTGGCCTGATGAGTCACCGTGCTACGAATCTCTTCGCCAGCTCGCATTTTATGTCGCAGCAGATAAGTAGCCGAGTTAGCCGGCGCTGGTTGGGCTGCTGGTTGGGCTGCTGGCTTAGCGGGAGATGCCGACTCCTGCGCGATAAGTGATGTCGCCAGCACACCGATCAAGAAGGCAAATAGACACGATATCCATGGTGCAAAGGATAGAGAGGCCACCAAAAAATTGCGGCTATCAATAACGAATGCCTTCATGCGCGAGCCTCCTTGCCCGAATGAAAATCAAAATCTATGAGTTGAATCTTGCCGAGGAACTGGTCACTGCATTCGCTACCAAAAAGTATCTTTGCATAAGCCAATCATTTGCCCACTTTGGCCTGCTTTGAAAATCTTGTGCAAATCAATGACGCTCTGGTGTTGGACCAGCAGCCAAGTCGGGCCTCGGAGCTCCACTCCATCCCAACTTCTCTCGCAAGGTTCTATAATCGTTTTGTCCCGGTACGCTGATCATCTTGAATGTCGCTGGAGCCTTCTCGATTCGGACTCGGTCCTCCATCGTCAACTCTGCTAACTCACGACCATCAACGACCACTGCCGTTGTCGCCGTCACCTGCCTCAACCCCAACTCAAACACACGATCCGCCGCGTCCACCACAGGACGCATCGTCAACGTATGAGGACTGATGGGACTGATGACCACCGCTTGCAAACTTCGGTGCAAGATCGGTCCACCGGCCGAAAGGTTATGGGCCGTCGAACCGATCGGTGTGCTCAGGATCAAGCCGTCGCAACTATAGGTAGTTGCCCAAACTGCGTCAACGTAAAGATCCACTTGCAACATCGTGTAGGGACTGCCGGTTCGCAAAGCGACTTCATTGAGACCGATTTGACAGCATCTCCGCTGACCGTTGCGATAGACAGAACACTCCAGCATTACATGCTCAGTGACGACACATTGACCTGTGACCACCTGCGGCCAAACTTCTACGAACCGCTCCGGATCCAAAGCCGCCAAAAAACCCAGCCTACCCAAATTCACCCCAAGCACCGGCAATTGATGATAGCGCATCTGCCGCGCTGCCTGAAGAATCGATCCATCACCACCCAAGACAATCACCAAATCGTCGTCGGGCTTACTGAAGTCATAAGAGAATGACAGATCGACATGGGAGAGGTCGGCATACGATCCGATCATCGGCAACAGTCGCTGCAACCAGTCATGGACGTGCGGTTTGTCATGAGCCGCGACGACCACCACACGAGGCCTGCGCCCTTCCTTTACCCAAGAGGCTGTTGTGCTGACATCGGTCATGCGTTGCTCCTGGTTTCAGTCATCGTCCAGCCTCGCTCGCCGCACTTGAACTAGGAAATGGAAATCGCGAATTCGCGATCGTTCATTGGCTATCTCGGAAAAGACGCCGAGCTCACTCGTTGCTCAAGTTCGCGGCAAGCTCGCACGATTCCATGGGCATCCAACCCTAAGTCGGCTAGCAACTCTTCCCGCTCACCATGTTCAACAAATCGATCAGGCAGGGCGAGGCATTTAAGCATGCGGGTATCCCAGCCATGCTCGCAGGCTGCTTCAAGCACTGCACTTCCGAACCCACCGATGCTGGTCCCTTCCTCGATCGTGACCACAAACCGACCTTGCTGGAAACACTTCGATAGCACTTCGATATCCAAGGGCTTGGCAAACCGAGCATTGACTACCGTGACATCGAGACCTTCGCTCGCCATACGATCTGCTGCTTGCAAGCAAGTTTCCAGCATACCACCGAAAGCGATCAAAGAACCATCGTTGCCCCAGCGTACCACTTCGGCTTTTCCAAGTTGAATTGGTTCATTTGGTTTATCAAGCGTCGGGGCATTGCACTTCGGATAACGGATACCAACCGGACCATCGTGCTGCAGAGCAAACTCAAGCATCGACTTCACTTCGGTCGCATCACCTGGAGCCATCACAACCATGTTGGGGAACACACGCATGTAAGCGATGTCAAACACACCATGATGTGTCGGGCCGTCTGGCCCAGTCAAACCAGCTCGGTCCATCATGAAGACCACAGGCAGGTTCTGCAGGCAGACCTCCTGGAAGATCTGATCGTACGATCTCTGCAAGAACGTACTATAGATCGCGACGATCGGCCGTAATCCTGTCTTGGCATGTCCAGCCGCAAACGCAACCGCATGCGATTCGCAAATGCCCACGTCGAAGAATCGTTCGGGAAACTCGTCGCGCACCGGCTCGAGTTTATTTCCTTGGCACATTGCCGCAGTCATCACGGTCACTTTTGAGTTGGTTCGCATGACGTCGCCGATAGCGTCGCGTGCGTAGTTGGTGTAGGCGGGGCGCCCTCCGCTTCCCACCACTTTCGCTTTGCCATTTTCATCCTCAAAAGCTGGAGGCGTATGGAAGAACACCGGATCAGCCGCTGCGGGTTGATAGCCGTGCCCCTTCTCAGTTACCACATGCAACAAGACCGGCCCCTGCAGATCCTTTACCAGCTGCAAATACTTGCGGAGCAAGCCGAGGTCGTGTCCATCGATCGGACCGATGTATCGAAAGCCTAGCTCTTCGAATAACATGCCACCGCACAAACCAGCTTTCACACCTTCTTTGATTTGCGCTAACATCCGCTCAGCCGGATCACCAAAGACGGGGACTCGATTGAGTATCTTGGCGACTTCCGATTTCAGGCCTGTGTAGAATGGATTCGTTCGAAGTCGATCAAGGTATCGTGCCACACTGCCGACTCTAGGACAAATCGACATCTTGTTATCGTTGAGCACAACAAGCAAATCGCTATTGAGTTCGCCAGCATTATTGAGCGCTTCAAAGACGATGCCTGATGGGAAAGCTCCATCGCCGATGACCGCAACGCTCTTGCGCATCTTCTGCCCATGCAGATCGTCACCGCTTTTGAGTCCCAATGCCGTGGACACACTGCAACCTGCGTGACCCGTCATGAACAAGTCATAGTCGCTTTCAGCTGGGTTCGGATACCCCATCAATCCACCGCGAGTTCGGATCGTGGAAAACTCGTGGTATCGACCCGTGATCAATTTGTGCGGATAGATCTGATGACCGGTGTCCCAGATCAGGCGATCGGTTCGAAAGTCATAAACGCTATGCAGAGCCAAGCACAATTCAACGACACCCAAGTTGGACGCGAAGTGAGCTGTCCTGGTAGCCATCAAATTGCACAGCACGTCGCGAATTTCGTCAGCTAACTGGCGCAGTTGCTCCAGAGTCATAGAGTGCAATTGATGCGCTGATTCGATTCGCGACAACAGTTCGTGCATGGATCCTCTGCTCCTGTTAACTTTTTCGTTCAAGCACATAGCCCGCTAATGCATAGAGCGGTTGGGCTGCGTCGCCAAGGGCTTCCAAAGCACACTCGGCTTGCCGCACTAAATGGCGGGCCTTTTCCCAACTCGCATCCACACCCAGCAAACCGGGGTAAGTTAATTTGCCGCGAACGCTGTCTTTGCCGGTTCGCTTGCCCATTTCTCCCGCAGTCGACTGGACGTCCAAAAGGTCATCCACCACCTGGAAGGCATGTCCCAAACTATTCCCATATTGTTGCAACGATTCAAGTTGTAAAGAAGTCCCGCCAGCGGTAATACAGCCCAACTCGAGCGAAACTCGTATCATGGCCCCCGTTTTTCCCCTGTGGATCGCCTGCAGAACCCCTAAATCTCCCCCATCCTTCTCAGCCCGCAGGTCTTCCGCCTGACCTCCAACCAGGGCTTCGGGCCCCGCGGCCTTCGCCAAAAGCCGCACCCCTTCTCCTACCCGCAAAGCGTTTCCTTGCTCTAACATCCCCTCGGCCAACACTTCAAAAGCCAAAGCCAAAAGGGCATCACCCGCCAGAATCGCTGTCGCCTCATCAAACTGAACATGACAAGTGGGACGGCCACGACGCAAATCATCGTCATCCATCGCCGGCAAATCATCATGGATCAACGAGTAGGTATGAATCATCTCGACAGCCACCGCCGCCGGCATCGCCTGAGATCGCTTTCCTCCCACGGCCTGCGCACCCAGTAACGCAAGAATCGGTCGCAAGCGCTTGCCGGGTGCCAACAACGAATAACGCATCGCCTCAGCCAGTCGCGCAGGGATCTGCGGCCGCTTGGCAAGCGACTCCTCCAAGGCCCTATCAACCTCTTCACGCAACTCGCTCATCAACTCCGACAAATCAACCAATGACTCTTTCCTCATCTTGCTGCTAACGCTCTTCTCCAAGTCCATCACGCGGATCTCATCTCACTGAATCCGAAATCTCAAACTTAACACTTATTCTATTTCGCACTCGATCTCGCTGAAATGAATCGCCTTAACGCAATTATCCCATCAGCGTTTGTGATCGATTGCTCGCGACCTTAGCGTGAATAGGATTTCATACACACCGCGAAAGAACTTCGTACATTGTATGCCCATTCTTCGCAAATATTCATTCCGCCGAACGTCGTCGACTTCTCGCCGCCTGCTTCTCTTCCAGCGACAGCTCTCCCACTTCGACTTCTTTCACGATCGGATTTCCATCCTCATCGACACCGCTGAGCATCTCAATTTTCAATTCTGCATCGGAGAGAAGCTTATGGCATAACTTTAAACGCGATATCCCAAGCTGATAAGCTTCCAGCGATTCCTGCAAGCCAAGATTTCCCTGCTCCAGTTTGCGCACCGTTTCCTCGAGCTCTTGGAGCATCTCTTCAAATGTTGCACCATCTGCGGAACCGTCCAATGCATCACCCTGCGAAGACCGATCGCCTCCGCGATCAGATGCTCCTTTATCTTTCGATGATTTCGCCATGACTCCCTCTACTCCAGTAACTCTTGTCGTTGCGGTCCGAAATCCTTAACGCGCTCAGAGTTTTTTCCTGCCTCACGATATTTTGCCAACAGCCTTGCAACTCTCTAAACAACCGAAACCGCCCGTGATTGACCGCAAAGCGATTCTCCAGCAATGGGAAATGTAACATCGATTGCCGCTTCGTACTTGCTACGAATCGTGGTTGCTCAAAAAACTTTTTATCTCAATGCTCTGCTAAACCTCACCAGATTCTAAAATTCCCCACGTCGACCGCAATCCAACCAAGCCTGGATCAGGCGATTTAAACACCATCCATAGAGTCCCTTAGATTTATCGAAATTCACTACCAAACCGACGGTTAGACCTATTGAGATTCCGTTCGGATCGGACGCGATATCGAGATGGCCTTCATGCTTGAGAAAACCAGACGAAAGACAAGTTGGATTTGCCCCCGCTTGATCGAGGGACAACGCCAACGCCGCTTCTTTGGAGTGTACAAAACCCCACAACGTTCCCCGACAGCCGTTATCAACCTCACAACAGGCACGCTACGGGAACTCTCTAGGGCCAATAGCCTCGGGGAAGGGCAACGAATTTGCGAATTATTTCCTGGGAACGTAAGATCGAAGGATAGGGAGCAGCCACAATGGTAGCTGCCTTGTGATCTCCATTTTCGAATCGCTTGATACATCGCTAGTTACCCCAAAGTCCTTATGAAAATTTCCTCCATCCCGCAGCTCTATCGCAACCTGCGACGATGGCAGGAGATCATGCTCGTCTTGCGGCGCTACGGACTGGCGGATTGGTTTAGCCATCTCAAAGTCGATTTCATTCGCGAACTTTTCAAAGACGATGATGGAGTCCCGCTCTCCAACTACACGCGCGAAGCTCGTATTCGCATGGCGCTGACGGATCTCGGCCCGACATTTATCAAACTCGGGCAAGTCCTCAGTATGCGTCCCGACCTAATCGGTTCCGCTCTAGCCACTGAGTTGCAGCAGTTGCAAGCGAACGTCAAAAGCGATCCCCCAGCCGCTATTCGGCAGATCGTCGAAATGGAATTTCAGAAACCGATCGATGAACTATTTTTGGAGTTCGATGACACCCCGATCGCCTCCGCTTCGATCGGTCAAGTCCATGGTGCCAAACTGCTAGACGGAACCCCGGTCGTTGTAAAAATCCAGCACGCCGAGATTCGTGCCAAGATTCGAGAAGATCTCGAAGTGATGGCCGGTTTAGCAACTTTGGTGGAACGCATCCCAGAAGTCGCCCCCTGGAAACCACGAGGCTTAGTCGATCAGCTTTCCAAAAGCCTTCGGCGCGAACTCGACTTCACTCGCGAGGTACGTAATCTCGAGTATTTCGAAAAGGCGCTCAAGGATAACCATGCCTTCCGCATGCCGCGCCCCTTTATGGAACTCTGCAGCCCTCGCGTTATCACGATGGAACGACTCGAAGGCTGCTCGGTGCTCGACCTCCCCAAGACCCAATCCATTTCGCTCGAAGCACAGCAGGAGCATGCCAAACGCGTCGCCCTGTTATACATGGATATGATCTTCGTCTTCGGCGTTTATCATGCCGATCCACATCCAGGCAATGTCTTAGTTCTTAACGATAAACAACTTGGTCTGATCGACTTTGGAATGATCGGACGCATCGACGAACGATTGCGAAATCATATTGAAGAGATGCTGCTGGCGATTGCCACCCAAGACGCAACGCTCTTGACTTCGATTATCAAACGCGTCGGTAACGCACCGATGAATCTCGACGAAAGCAGTCTTTCGATCGAAGTGTCGGAGTTCATTTCGTATTACGGTACTCAATCCCTGGACAACTTTGATCTCGGCGGAGCACTCAACGATATCACCGATATCTTGCATCAACATCGCATCTCATTACCCCCGCCCACGGCGCTGCTGATCAAGATGCTCATCACCCTCGAAGGGACTTTGCATCTCTTATCGCCCAAGTTTGCACTTCTGGAAGTCATGCAGCCGTTCTTTCAAAAGATGCGTTGGCGACGCCTTTCACCGAAACGCTCATTGCTCCGAGCTCGTCGGTTCTATGTCGAGATGGCCGACTTGATGGAAACGGTTCCTGGACAACTCGGTAGCCTGATGCAACTGCTGCAGGAAGGGAAGCTCGACGTTCACTTGGCCCATCGAGGCCTCAATCCCTCGGTGAACCGATTGGTACTAGGTATACTCACCAGTTCCCTTTTCCTCGGCTCATCTTTGTTGCTGTCCAACAAAGTTCCACCGCTTCTGTTCGCCGATGGTGGCCCCTTTGGATTTGGACAAATATCGCTGCTGGGCCTAGTTGGCTATGTGGTGAGCTTGCTGGTAGGTCTGAGATTGATTCGAGCGATTTACAAATCAGGGCACTTGGACCGGGCTGACTCCGACACTTGATCCTTCATCGGTGGTTGGGCCACGGCCGTGCGCCTTCAGGATGACTTCGATGCGAGCGTTAAGACGCTCCAATTCTGCCAGCACTTCCTCTTGCTTGGAATCAATATCTTCAATTCGCTGGCGAGTATCATCTTGCGAACGCTGGTAGGTAACCATGCCAAAGCCTTCTCAGTCTTGATGATCTTGGAAAACACTCTCGAAAAATTTCCTCGGAACTCGATTGCGGGGAGGCTTGATCAGGATCAGCCCTCAGGATTATCGCTAAGTCCAATGGCCGATAGCCCTTAGGCCTCCGAAATCCAACCTGGCGGTTCGGTGCAAATCGAGAAGGTCACCGTTGGCCCCCCGGTTTCTTGCCTGCCACTCGCCTTATCGATCAAGTCCGATTGCTGGCCACTCCGATTGCTGGCCAGTCCAGTTCCTGGATTTTTCGGATCGGCTGGCGAGATCCGAGATCGACAGGTATCGCGACGAAAGTCCGATCAGGTAAAATGGGGGAGGCGGCAGCTGGAAAGAACCGCATTCAGGCGGCTTAAAATGCTAAAGTTCGTTTACCGAAACGGGTTTACCGGCCCCCTTTACTAGCTGGCAGGGGCCTCGATACAAACCCAAACGGTTATAAACCCGACGGGAACAGTAAAAGTTGACTGGACGGTCGCTTCTGCTTGCGATAAACTTCGGGACTCAGCCGAAAATAATTAGGACGAGCGACGGCAGGAATTTGGATCAATTTGGCAGTTTCCGCTGCCCAACCGTTGCTGTATTCGGCTTTCCTGCGGCAGGAACACCTCTTCTGAGCGATCTCGACTGGGTGGTAAGTAGCGTCGTTTATTGGATTTTTATTGACTTTTATGGGAGGAATGCATGGTCAAGTTGTTGGTCCGTGACCGGGAAACCATTCAGGAAGCAGTTCGTCGGTTTCGCAAGTTGGTAGAGCGAAGCGGATTGAAGAAGGAAATGCGTCGTCGCGAATATTACGAAAAGCCAAGTGAAGCTCGCCGCCGTTCGCGCCTCCGCGCTGAGCGCCGTGCTTCCCGCAATACTCGCAACATGGCGGGCTAACGGTTCTGCAAGAACGATCCCTCAAGCGGTTTGAAAAGTCCTTCGCAAGAAAAGATCATTTTTCACCCTGCTTTGACCGATCCTTTTGAGGACAGTTGGAGTCATAACAACAGAGTCAGATCTGTGTGTGACTGAGAAACACGTACAAAATCCAGTGAACAGAACAGGCGACCCCACAAGGCGCAGTAATTTGTTACACTGTTTGAAAGTTTAAATTCTCCGCAGCGAGAGTTGAACTAAGAATCAGGCAGATCATGCCGCGAAAGTTGACCAGAACATTCGCAGCAGTCTGCCTAAGGTGTGCCGTATGGCTTCTGCCCCAAGCGGATGCTCATAGAAACCGGGTCTCACTGCGACTTGTTTCCACACCAGTTGATTCACGCGGGCGAATAGCTCAGTTGGTTAGAGCGCTACTCTTACAAAGTAGATGTCGGGGGTTCGAGTCCCTCTTCGCCCACTGATGGTTTCCATCAGCATCTTCACAAGAGCCATCAGGAGAGTCTTCTGATGGCTCTTTTCGTTGGTTTTCTCCACGCCAAACCGTCGTTCTGAGCCCATTCTGACGGTCAGTGATGGCACCCGCATTTGCCCCCGCTTTTGTGTCAAAAACGTCCTTTTCGGCTGGGCGCGCCCCCGCTGGCGCCCCCGGTAAAGTTGACTCAACACTAGCTCTTTCAAGGACTTCGGTTCGGGCCTGTGCGTAAAAGCGTGCTGCAACAGTCGGGGAATGGCCAATCCTGTCTGCGGAGTTGGGACTGATTTGCGATCAGGACGATGTGATTCGAAGCGGAGGTCCGGGGTATCGATTGAACGAGTGGATCCGCATTGAAGACGGCAGCCAGTCCAAAACACAGACCGTAGAGGACGAAGGGCAAAGTCGCCGCGATCGGATTTTGGAACTGCTCGCCG
>Ga0315900_10000311_pt1 | contig 86051 bp, 71 predicted proteins | sample LakEriMetagenome_FD_203521 | JGI IMG/M metagenome (GOLD analysis project Ga0315900, IMG submission 203521) | Freshwater fungal communities from buoy surface, Lake Erie, Ohio, United States - Buoy 12 MA114 | ecosystem: Environmental > Aquatic > Freshwater > Lake > Lake biofilm | place: USA: Lake... | reverse complement strand
ATTTGCAGATCGCCATCTTACCCCAAATTGTCATCACGCTGGTGTGACGATGGGGCCCCGGCTTCCCGCTGGTCCTCTGCCACCGGAAGGCACCTGTCGCGGTTGGTCTGTGCCCTGGTGGTGTGCTTGCTCCGTGCCCCGGCCGGCGTGTCAGGCGATCAGCCTTGCTGCAGCCGGTTCGGCGTCAGCCCATGGCCCGATGCGCCCTGGCCATGGCGACTGGCTCGGTCGATGGTTCCACCGTTTTCAGCTGCAGGGCCACTGGCTCTGTCGGCGCCTGCGGCCTGCGGATCGCTTTCCCGTTCCAGCAGATCCTCGGCCAGCAGCAGCAGCGAGATCCCCATCAAGCCGAGGGCAACGCCCTGCTGATCGGGGGCGCAGAGCCCCAGCAGGCGGGCATTCTGCAGATGCTCGGGCCAGCTGAGCCGCACGGATGCCTCCGCAACATTGATGCCATTGTCCTGAAGCTTCCTGGCCAGCGTGAGCCCCGTTACACCCCGACACATCCCATCCTCTGCACTCCAGCCACCAGCCCTCAGTCGACCCGAGCTCAGGAGCCGATGGTCAGCCGGGGGGCGATTTCACCAGATCGGCTGCCCCACCGGATAGCTGCTGTATTCGCCGGTCCGCAGGGACGGCGGCCATTGCACCTCGGCTGTCTGCCGGAGCCAATGCCGCAGCTGCTGTTCGATGAAGGGGGCCCCCACCACCCGGGCGGCCCGCAGATAGTGCTCAGCCAGTGCCGCCTTCTGGGCCTGCCGGCTGGCCGCACTGCCCCCCACCGATGCATCATCATCCGCCCGGCCATGCATGGCGACACCGTGATCGATCATGTCCTCCAGTTCATCGGCGATCCGGATCATCACAGCGCTGCGGCGTTCAGCCAATTCCTGGTCGCTGAACTGGTCGAGCCTGACGATTTCGAAATGGTGGTAATCCTGAACAAGGTCTTCGACGTCGCCGCCAAAGTGCTCGCGGATGTAGCGCCGACGTGGCTCGATCGCAATCTGCCCCAGGAATGGCACCCGATTCTGATAAGCCGCATGCAGCAGTCCGGCGGTCACCAGTTCGGCCGGTTGGCCCTCGTGCACCAGCAGTCCGGCCGTGCCGACGAGGTGGCAGCTGAACGGTTTGCCCGAACCTCTGAGAATGCCGCACGTCTGCCTGGCAACCAGCAGATAGGCCCGGTTCGCCGCATCCAGGGCATCCTCCCCGTATCCCCGATCCTGCATCAGCCCGTAGAGCTGCAGGTTCGTCTGGGGCAGGGCCTGGATCGCTGTCATGGCTGTTGATCGGGCAGGGCGGCATCGCCCTTGGCCCAACCCATGCGGAGGCTGTGGGCGTGAGGCCGGCGGCATGACCCGAACCCTAGCCCGAAGCACCGAATGATCCGAATGCCGGCGGGTCTCGGGCCAGGTTGATCCGGCCGGACCCCATCCATCGGTACGCCACCACTCCATTCAGGGTGCGTGGTGTGGCCGTGGCCGGCCGGCTCAGTTGGCCATGGTCACGAATTCTTCGGCCACGGACGGATGCAGGGCCATCGTGCGGTCGAAGTCGGCTTTGGTGGCGCCCATGCCGATCGCGATCGCCGCCATCTGGATGATCTCGGCGGCATGTTCGCCGACCATGTGGGCACCGAGCACACGGCCGCTGGCCGTCTCCACGATCAGTTTGAGCAGCACCTTCGGATCCCTGGCCGGCAGGGCCTGGCTCATCGGTCGGAAGCGGGCGCGATGCACCCGGATCCCGTCGCTCCCGCAGCGCTCGATCGCCTGCTCCTCCGTCAAGCCGACACCGGCGAGCTCCGGCTGGGAGAACACGGCGCTGGCCACCAGGTCGTGATCCACCCGCCGCGGACGGTTGCCAAACACCGTGTCGGCGAAGGCACGCCCCTCATCGATCGCAACCGGCGTCAGGCAGACCCGCTCCGTCACATCGCCCACGGCGTAGATCGACGGCACGTTGGTGCGCTGGTCGGCGTCCACCGGGATGCGGTGCCCCTCCACGGCCACGCCGGCGGCTTCCAGATTCAGTCCCTGCAGGAACGGGCGCCGTCCGGTGGCCAGTAGCACCCCGCCGCAGCTGAAGGCTTCACCGCTCTGGCTGGTCACGGTCAGATCGCCCGGGGCGCAGTCGCCGGTGATCGCGGCGGGGGAATGGGCGAAGTGGATGGCGATGCCCTGGGCCTCCATGCACTGGCGCACGGCTTCGCTGGCCTCGCGGTCGAAACCCCGCAGCAGATGGTCGCCGCGCACCAGCTGGGTGACCTGCACCCCCAGGCCCTGGAGGATGCAGGCGAACTCGCAGGCGATGAAGCCAGCCCCCACCACCACCATCGTCTCCGGCAACCCCTCCAGCTCGAACATGTCGTCGCTCACCCAGGCCAGATCGGCGCCGGGAATCGACGGGCGATGGGGGCGTCCTCCCACGGCGATCAGGATCCGCTCGCCTCGCAGCAGGCGGACGCCGCCATCGGCGGCCGTCACCTCCACCGTGTCGGGGCCGCTGAAGCGCCCCCAGCCGCGCACCAGCTCCACACCGGCCTTCTCCAGGAAGCCGATGTGCAGACCATTGAGTCGATCCACCTCGGCGCGCACATTCGCCAGCAGGGTGGCGGCGTCGCAGTGCACCGACCCCACGCTCCAGCCGTAGCTGGGGGCGTCGGCGAGCAGATGCCGGTAGGCCGAGCCGTAGACCAGCAGCTTCTTGGGTACGCAGCCGCGGATCACGCAGGTGCCGCCCACCCGGTCGCCTTCCACGATCGCCACACGGGCGCCGTAGGAGGCGGCGCGTTTGGCGGCGGCCAGTCCTCCGGAGCCGGCGCCGAGCACGATCAGGTCGAAGTTGTCGCTCATGGCAGGGGGGCAGACGTGGCGATGGTGGGCGGAAACGGGAGCGGCCGGGGCGCCGCGGGCTCTGAGCTGCGCCGTTTTCCGACGGCAGGCCCTGCTCCTGTGTAAGCGATCGCCTCGGCCGGTGGCCGCTTTCGCCAGGCGGCGCGGGGTTCGGCTTGCGGGGTGTGGGGCGCAGGCGCCGCTCGCTCCGATGGGTTCGAGGCGCTGGCCCACCACCGCCCCCAGCGTTCGACCCGCCAGCAAGGGGGGGCGCAGCAGCAGGGTGCCGATCAGGCTGCCTCCGGCGGCGAGCCGGACGAGGCTGCCCGCGTCCATCACGGCCTCACCCGGTTCCAGGGCATCGCCGCCAACAGCCGCGCCATGCCGCAGAAGCCGCTGACCCCGGCGAAGACCAGCCCGGCCCCGACGAACCAGGTGAGCAGGATCCAGGGTCCGGCCACCCAGCGGCTCAGGATCAGTCCCAGCAGCACCAGGGACCCCGCGCTGATCTGCACCTGCCGCATCAGTGGCAGGGGGGCATTGGCCTGCCGGCGCAGGGGCAGCCCGGCCTGCTCCCAGGCGGCGATGCCGCCCTGCAGATCGCTGACGGGATCGGGGTGTCGGCGCCGCAGCAAGGTCTGCACCCCTCTGGCGCTGCGGCGGCCGCTCTGGCAGACGAGCACCAGGGGGCCGGGGGGGAGGTCGGCCTGATCGAGCCGGGCCAGGGGAATGTTGACGCTGCCGGCGATGTGGCCGGCGGCGTATTCCATCGGTTCGCGCACGTCGACCACCGTGCCGTGGCGATCGCTGAGCTCCTGGGCAAGGGTCTGGGCGGGGAGGCTGGGGGTCATGGCAGCAGTGGTGGAGTGGAAGGCGGTGAAGGGACGGCGGCTGGGGACGCTTCAGCGGCCCCGACCGGAGACCAGCCCGCGGCGGGTGCGGGCAGAGACCGGCCTCAGACGGTGCCGCCTCGCTCGAGCGGATACCCCCCCGCCTGCCAGCCGCTGAGGCCGCCACGCAGGTTGGCCACCTGCCGGACGCCGGCCTTGAGCAGTTGCTGGGTGGCGAGGGCCGAGCGGCTGCCGGAATGGCAGACCAGCACCAGCGGTCGGTCGGTCGGCAGCTCCCCGGCCCGGCGTTCGAGCTCGGGCAGCGGCAGCGGCAGGCTGCCGGGGATGCGCCCATCGGGGCCGTCGAATTCCTCGGCTGAGCGCACATCCACCAGGGTGAGCTGGGCCAGGTGATGCGCCACCCAGTCGGCGTTCAGTTCCGGCAGGCCGGCGTAGCTGCGGCGCACAGGGGCCCAGAGCTCCTCCTCGGCCATGCCGCTGGGCCGGCCGGAGCGCATGTTGCCGGGCAGGGCTTCGGCGATCCGATGGGGATGGGGGAGCTTCATGTTCTGCATGTGGCCCACGAAGTCGCGCTCGGTGGCGGCGCCCCCCAGGCGGGCGTTGAAGGACCGCTCCTCGGCGACGGAGGTGACCGATCGGCCGGTGTAGTCGTGGCCGGGATAGAGCAGGCAGGACGGTGGCAGAGACAGGATCTGGCCGGTGATCGAGCGGTAGAGGGTGTGGGCATCCCCCTGCTGGAAGTCACAGCGCCCGCAGCCGCGCACGAGCAGGGCATCGCCGGTGAAGGCCAGGCTCTGGTCGTCGAGCACGAAGGTGAGGCAGCCGTCGGTGTGCCCCGGGGTGCTGCGCACCTCCAGCCAACGGTTGCCGAAGCCGACGCGATCGCCATGGGCCAGGGGCAGGGTCACGTGTTCGGCGCCGGTGCTGGCGGCCAGGCCGATGCTGCAGCCGGTGGCCTGGTGCATCAACCAGCTGCCGGTGACGTGATCGGCATGGGCGTGGGTGTCGAGGGTGGCGACCAGCCGGATCGCCAGTTCCTCCACCAGGGAGAGATCGCGGCCGTGCTGCTCGAAGACCGGATCGATCAGCACCCCGTCACCGGAGGCGACGTCGGCGATCAGGTACGTGAAGGTGCCGGTGGGGGCATCGAACAGCTGACGCAGCAGCAGGGCGCCGCCTCCGGCTGCCGCCGCCAGGAGCGAGGGCTGGGCTGGGGACATGACCATGGCCCGAAACAAGCTTCTATGACTGTAAGCGCATAACTGAGCATCTGGTCGCCGTTCCCCCTGGCGGTTCAGGCCCGCGCGCTTCCCGCTCGCCCCCGGCCGTTTCTGGGGGGCTTCCGGGCCGCTGCGACCCGTGCGCTGCGTCCCCTCGGTCGCTCCCGGGCCGTTTCCCGGGCTCCTCCGGCCCGCTGAACCCGTGTGTCCCCAGGCCGATTCAAGGCCGCCCCGGGTCTCTCGGGATGGCTGCGCTCCCTGGCCCCACCCCGGTCACAATGCGCCTGGGGCGCTGCCTTTGGCGTCCCGGCGGATGGATGCATGGCGGCTGGAACCAGGGAGCTGGATCGGGATCGGAACGCCGATCGGGGCGGGGAGGCCGATCGGGATCACCAGGCTGATCTGCAGCAGGATGTGGATCTGCAGGACGTGGATCTGATCGTGGTGGGCAGCGGCCTCGGAGGGCTGTGCTGCGCTGCCCTCGCCGCCCGCCATGGCCTGGAGGTGCTGGTGCTGGAGGCCCATGAGCGGCCCGGCGGCGCTGCCCACGGCTTCGAGCGGCGCGGTTTCCTGTTCGAGTCGGGACCGTCCCTGTGGAGCGGGCTGGGCCGCTGGCCGTCCACCAACCCGCTGGCCCAGGTGCTGCGCGCCGTCGGCGAGACGCTGCCGGTGGTCAGCTACCGGGAGTGGGGGCTGTTGCTGCCGGAGGGGCAGCTGCGTCTGGCCGTGGGATCGGAGCCGTTCCTTCAGCTGCTGCGCAGCCTGCGCGGCGACGCCGCGGCCCAGGAGTGGGAGGCCTTCCTGCATTGGCTGGAGCCCTATTGCCGGGCGGCCACCGCCTTGCCTCTGCTCGCCCTGCGGCCGGGACTCGGCACGGCCCGGGTGCTCGGCGGTGGGCGGGTGGCGGCCCTGCTGGCTCAGGCGCCGCGGCTGGCGGCCCTCGGCGGCGCCTTCGGGCCGCTGGCCCGCCGCCATCTGCGCGATCCCTTCCTGCTGCACTGGGTGGAGATGCTGTGCTTTCTGATCTCCGGTCTGCCGATGGATCAGACCAGCGCCGCCGCCATGGCCACGCTGTTCGCCGAGTGGTTCCAGCCGGAGGCCAGCCTCGACTACCCCGTGGGAGGCAGTCCGGCCGTGGTCGAGGCCCTGGTGCGCGGCCTGCGCCGCCACGGGGGAACGCTGCGCTGCTCCGCCCCCGTGCGCCGCATCCTGGTCGAGGGCGACCGGGCCAGCGGTGTGGAGCTGGAGAACGGTCAACGCCTCCGAGCGCGCCGGGGGGTGGTGAGCAATGCCAGCCCCTGGGACACTCTGTCGTTGCTGGCGGCGGAGCAGGTGCCGTCCCGCTGGCGGCAGCGGATCGCGGCCACCCCCGCCTGCGCCAGCTTTCTGCACTGGCATCTGGGCCTGCGCGGTCGCGAACCGCTCGATCTGCCGATTCACCATGTCTGGGTGGGCGACTGGCGGCGCGGCATCGGCGCCGAGCGCAACATGGTGGTGCTCTCCATCCCTTCGCGCCTGGATCCGGGGCTGGCGCCGGCGGGGCACCAGGTGCTGCATGGGTACACCCCGGCCAATGAGCCCTGGGAACTGTGGCGCGATCTGCAGCCCGGCACGGCCGCCTACCGCCAGCTGAAGCAGGAGCGCTGCGCCATCTTCGGCCAGGTGCTGGGCCAGCTGATCCCCGACTGGCGCGAGCGGGTGGTGCTGGAGCTGAAGGGCACACCCCTCACCCACAGCCGCTACCTGCGCCTGCACCAGGGCAGCTACGGGCCGGCCATCGGCGCGGATCGCTCCCCTTTCCCCGCCGGTCGCACGCCGATCGAGGGGCTGCTGCTGTGCGGGGCCGGCGTGTTCCCCGGCATCGGCGTTCCCCCCGTGGCGGTGAGCGGTGCCCTGGCGGCCCACCACTTCATGCCGGCGGCCCGCCAGCGGGCCCTGCTCGAGGAGCTGGGGCTGGTGGGTGGCCTTGCCCCTCAGCAGCCCTCCGCCAGGCGGGGATAGCTGCCGTCCAGTTCGATCGGCTGCATCGGCAGGGTGAGCGGGCAGGCGGTCTGCCGGATCTGGAAGCCGCCGTTCCTGGCCTCCAGGCAGGTGGGCTGGCTGCTGCAGGCGCGCCAGGAGCCCGCCCATTCATGCCACTGGCCCTCGGCGGCCACATTGGTTCCCACGCCTCGGCCGGCGAAGGGCCAGGTGATGGTCAGCGTGTCGTTGAGGGTGGTCACGCCGCAGGGAATCACCGCCTGGAACACGCCGCCGGAGCCGATGGCGCAGCGCTGCGCGGCGGCCGGTGTTGCGCTCTGGGCCGACGTCCCCAGAGGCATCGCCGCCGCGATCAGGGCGATGACGGCCAGATCGCGGCCGAGGCCGCTCGCCCAGGCCTCTGGGTTGGGGGGCAGCGGAGCATGGGGCGTGCGGCCGGCGGAACGGCGGGAGGAAGCGGGGGGCATCTTGGCCGCTGATCAGGATGGGGCCTGCGCTGGCCCCCCTGATGCCCGCTCCCGCACCATTCGCCTCCGCCGGGGCTTTCCCCGCCGGGTCCGCGCCCGAGCGCTTGCGGGCCCTGCTCGCCCAGGACGGCTGCCGGCTGATGCCCTGCTGCTTCGACGGCCTCTCGGCTCGCCTGGTGGAGCGGGCGGGCTTCCCCCTCACCTTCATGAGCGGTTTCTCGGTGGCAGCCGCCCGGGCGGCCCTGCCCGACACCGGACTGCTGTCGCTGGGGGAGGTGCTCGATCAGGGCCGAAGCATCTGCGAGGCCGTGAGCCTTCCGGTGATCGGGGATGGCGACACGGGCCATGGCAACGCTGCCAACGTGCAGCGCACCGTGGTGCAGTACGCCCGGGCCGGCTTTGCCGGGATCATGCTCGAGGACCAGCTGGCCCCGAAGCGCTGCGGCCACACCGGCGTGCGCGAGGTGGTGGATCGCGGCGAGGCTCTCCGACGCATCCGCGTTGCCGTCGAAGCGCGCGAACAGGGCGCCGACCTGGTGATCGTGGCCCGTACCGACGCCCGTTCGGCTCTGGCCGCCAGCCTCGGCGAGCAGGGGGCCCTCGAGGAGGCCCTGTGGCGGCTCAACGCCTTCGCGGATCTGGGCGCCGATGTGCTGTTCCTCGAGGCGCCGCGCACGCGGGCCGAGATGGAGCGCTTCTGCCGGGAGGTGCCGGGCTGGCGGATGGCGAACATGCTCGAGGGCGGCATCACGCCGCTGCTGCCGCCGCCGCAGCTGGAGGCCATCGGCTACCGCATCGCCGCCTATCCGCTCACCCTGCTGGCCTGCGCCGCCGAGGCGATGCGCACCGCCCTGGCCGATCTGGCGGCCGGTCGCACGCCCGAGCGCCGGCTCGGCTTCGGGGAGCTGCGGGAGCTGGTGGGGTTCGATGCCTACGACGCCCTGCTGGAGCGCCACAGCCGCCCGCCGCTCTGAGGCGCCCGCCCGTGCCCCCATCGCGATCCCTGGCGCTCCGGCGGGCGGTCCGGGTCCGCGCGATCCGTCAGGGTGGAGGTCGTTCGCGATCCCGGCCATGGCTGATGCCCCCTATCTGGTTGCCCTGGCCCTGCTGGAGCGCGACGGTCGGCGTGCCCTGCCCCTGGCAGGCAAGTCCCGTTCGGCGGCGGCGGCCGCGACCGCCGATCCCGGCGAGGAGGGACGGGGGCTGGCCCTCGAACTGCTGCTGCGCGTCTGGCAGAGCAGCGATGAAGGCGCCCTGCGCCGCCTCGCCGGCGAGTCGAGCCTTCTGCTGCTGGAGATGCCGCTGGAGCCTCTGACGGAACAGGTGCCGGCCCTCAAGGCCCGCTGGCTGACCGACGGCGATACCCAGGCCCTGCTCGCGGGTCTGGCTGCGCTCTGCCAGCGCGGCTGGTCGATCGCGATCGCCCGCCACGAACCGATCGGTTTCAAAGCCTGGCCCTGAGGCCCGGTGCCCAGGGCTGGCGGTGCCTCCAGGTCGCCAACGCTGACCGATCGTCCGGGGACCGGCGGGTTGTGCAACACTCCGGCAGGGGTGGGTCTGCCGTCAGAAGCATGCGCTTGTCCCTCCCTACCCGTTGGAGCCGGAAGCGCGGCCGGCAGCGCGGCCTGCAGCGGGCCGTCGGGTGGGTCCATGGCTGACGCCTCCCCCCCCGATCGCGACCCCGGCGGGCTGACGCCGCTGGCCGGCCCCCTGCCCCCCGAGCTGAATCAGTCGGGCCCCGGTTCAGTCCCCCTGAGCGATCAACGGGGCCTGAAGGTGATTCTGTTCAGCGATGTCGTCGATTCCTCCGGCCGGATGTTCGATGACGAAGCCGGCACGGTGGCCCTGATCGAACGCGATCTGGCCCTGTTCGCCAGGCATCTGGCGGCCTGTGGCGGAGCGTTGATCAAGAACACCGGCGACGGCATCCTGGCCACCTTTGCGACCACTGTTCAGGCCCTCACCTTTCTGCGCGGGGCCCTGGGCGAGCTGCGGCAGCTTCAGCCCGCCCTGCAGCATCGCTTCGGGATGCACATCGGCGAGATCTACCTCCGCGATGACGACATCCTCGGCCAGGGGGTGCATCTGGCCGCCCGCTTGCAGAGCGTGAGCCCCGTCAACGGGGTGGCCTTCACTGAGGGCACCTACGCCAACCTGGCGCCGGGCTTCCGCGAGCGGGCCGTCAGCCTGGGGGCGCTCGAGCTCAAGGGGCTGCCGGGCAAGGTGCGCTGCCACGCCCTGCGGGAGCGGGCCCTGCTCCAGGGTGAGGATCCTGATCCCACCCGCTCCCTGCGCTCCCGGCTGGGCTGGTGGCAGCGCCGTCTGAGCCGCAGCCGCCCGGCCCAGGCGCTGGCCGCCGGGGTGCTCGTCGGGCTCGGCCTGTTCGCCGATCTCGATCCCGCCCAGCCCGTCGCGGCGGCGCTGCTGGATCGTCGCCTGCTCATCCAGCGGCTCTGGCGGGAGATCACGGGGCAGATCGGGCCGCTGCGTCCGGCCCTGCCGATCGTGCTCCTCTCTGACCCCGCGCCGCTGCTGCCGCGGCAGCGGCTCAGCAGCCTTCTGGAGCAGCTGCCACCGCAGCGTTTCCCTGCGGTGGCCCTCGATCTGGTTCTCGACCGGGTCGGTCCCGATCCGGCGGCAACGGCCCGGCTGGTCGCGCTGATCCGCCGCCAGCAGCGCCCATCGCTGGTCGTGGGCTTTTTCGGCGGCCAGTCCAGCGGCATCGACGGCGGCCGGCGCTCCCTTCCCTTACCGGAGCTGCGCCAGGCCGGCGTGCTGCCCAGGGATCTCACCATCGGCACGGCTGCCGGTCCGGGACCGATCCAGCCGACACCGCTGCAGCTGCTGGCGCCCGTCGGTGCGGACCATCTGGCCTCGGCCCTCGCGGGGGGGGCGGAGCGAATGCTGCCCACCGACGCGGTGATCGACTGGTCCCTTGCCTGGGGACGGATGCTGCGGGTGGTGACACTGGAGGCTCTGCCCAGCGGCGGAGCCCCAGTGCTGCTGGTGGGGCGCCTCAGCGATCGCAGCGCCAGTGGAGCCGATCTGTTCCAGACACCGGCGGCCTTCCTGGAGCGGGATCCTCTCTGGGGCGGGACGGCCCGGGAGATGCCGGGGCCGCTGCTGCAGGCGGTGGTCGGCCAGAGCCTGGCGCTGGGCCACTGGCTGACACCGCTCTCCAGCGGCGCCTGGGTGGCACTGGCGGCCGGTTCCGGCGTGCTGCTGGCGGCGGCGCTGCCGCAGCGCCGCCGGCGGCTGATGCTGCTCGCCCTGGTTCTGCCACCGGCGATGGTGTTGTCCCTGCAGCTGGCGACCGGCAGCCGCCTGCTCACGCCGATCGTTCTGCCTAGCCTGGCCCTGGCAGCGACCGGTCTGCTGCGACCCGACTGAACGGCAATGGTCTCTCCCTTTTCACTGCCTGTCGGCGGACGTGCCCTTCGGACGGCGGGCGCCCTGCTTCTGGTGTCCGGGCTGCTGCCGGCCCCGGACGCCCTGGCCCAGGGCCCCTCACTGATGCAGCGGTTGCGCGAACTGCTGGGCGTGCAGCGGCCGCTGGCCGTGGCCGGCAGCCGCAGCCCGGGTCTGCAGCAGGGGCTGTGCGTGGTCTCTCCCTGGCCGGCCACATCCGCTCAGGCCAAGCCCACCGCGGTGACGCCGTCCGGATCGCCGCCGATCGCCACCAGCTCCGATCTGGCGGAGCTGCAGATCCACAGGGATGGCGTGCTGGCCCACCGGCTGCGGGCGTCGTCGACCCAGCCGATCCGCACGCCTCTGGCCTGGCCGATCAGCCCGATCAGCCCGGGCAGCAGCGTCGAGCTGGTGCTGCGGCCGATGGGATCCAGCGACACCGTGCAGATCCGCGTGCGCCGGCCGTTGCCGGCGGAACGGGTCGCAGGCCTGGCCGAGGCGTCCGCTATGGAGCAGTTGCTCGAGGCAGCGCTCACTGGCGATCCAGCCCAGCGTCGCGATGCGCATGTCCTGATCAGCCGCTCCTGTCAGTCCTGAACAGAAGCGCAAGCCGAAGGAGGCAAGCCTTGTCTCCACACGCACAAGCCACACGGGCCGAACCCGGAGCTGAGGTGCTCCGATCACCGCAACGGCGTCGACCCGCCGGCGCGACGGGTCACTCGGCATGCCGGCCCCCCCCGTCATGAGCAGCCCCAGCCCTGCAGCCCGCCGCCGGCTGACCCCCTGGTTCCTGAGCGCTGTTCTGGGGAGCGCTCTGGGGCCCCCGCTGGCCGCCGCAGACCCAGCGACGTCGTCAGTGGCTGCGGCATCACAGCTCAGCCAGGCTCAGCAGAACGGACGCGAAGCACGCAGACCGCCGGCTCCCGGGCCCGGCGCGCCCGAGAGCCTGGAGCATCTGGTCCAGCAGGCCCAGGCCCTGCAGGCCAGGGGTGACCTGTCCGGCGCCACCCTGCTCTGGCAGCGGATCGCCGGGCTTCTGGAACAGCAGGCGGGCCCGGACGACCCGGCAACGGCCACGGCGCTCAACAACCTGGGGGAACTCCAGAGGCAGGCAGGGCGCTACACGGAGGCGGAAGCGCTGCACAGGCGCGCGCTCGCCATCCGGGAACAGGCCCTCGCTGACGACGACCCGGAGATCGCCACGAGCCTCAACAACCTGGCGGTTGTGATCTTTGAACAGGGGCGCGGCAGCGGGGCCGAACCCCTCTGGCGCCGTGCTCTGGCGATTCAGGAGCGCAGCCTGGGGCCCCGGCACCCGATCACCGCCAACAGCCTCAACAATCTGGCCGAACTCCTCAGGCAGCAGGGGCGGGTCGCCGAAGCGGAGAGCCTCTACCAACGGGCGCTCGCCATCCGGCGCCAGACCCTCGGAGAGGAGCATCCGAGCACAGCCAGCAGCCTCAATGATCTGGGCGCCCTCCAGCTCCAGAAGGGTCAGTACCGCGCGGCGGAATCGCTGTTCCAGCGTGCGCTGGCCATCCACGAGAAGGTGCTCGGAGATCGGAGCATCGAAACTGCCGCCAGCCTCAGTGACCTGGGGCTCCTGTACCTCCAGCAGGGCCGCCATGAGGAGGCTCGCCCGCTGTTGCAACGGGCTCTGGCGATCCACGGGAGCCTGCTGGGCGAAGAACACCTCCTGACCATCATCAGCAGCAACAACCTGGCGGAGCTCCTCCGCGAGGAGGGGCGCTACGACGCCGCCGAGAGGCTCCTGCGGCGCGCTCTCGCCATCGCGGCGACCAGGCTCGGCCCGCAGAACCCGTATACCGCCATCACGCTCAGCAACCTGGCGGAGCTGCAGCGGCAGCGGGGCCGTTACGCCGATGCCGACACGCTCCACAGCCGTGCGCTCACCATTCGCGAGCGGATCCTGGGGGCCGGGCACCCGGATCTCGCCTTCAGCCTCAGCAATCTGGCGGCATTGCGCCTCCATCAGGGTCGGGACGCGGAGGGCGAAGGCCTGCTGCGGCGGGCCCTCGTGATCCGCGAGACGGTGCTCGGCACACAGCACCCTGACACCGCCACCAGCCTCAACAACCTGGCGGCCCTGCTCATGCGGCATGAGCGGTATGCCGAGGCTGATGCCCTGTTCCGGCGCGCTCTCGCCATCAGCACGACGGCCCACGGCCCACGGCATCCCTTCACGGCCAACACCATGACCAACCTGGCCGAGCTGCATCGGCTGCAGGGGCGCGGGGCGGAGGCCGAGTCACTGCTGCGACCGGCCCTGGCGATCCGCGAGGCAGTCCTCGGGAGGGAGCACCCCGACACCGCCACGAGCCTCAACAACCTGGGGACCCTGCTGGTTCTGCAACAGCGTCACGCCGAGGCCGAAGCCCTGCTCCGGCGTGCGCTGGCGATCAACGGCAGGCTCCTCGGCTTCGACCATCCGGCGACCGCCATGACGCTCATGAACCTGGCGCTTCTGCATCTTGATCGACGGGACACGGCTTCAGCTGCCGCCCTACTCAGCCGCCTCAGCCGCGACCAGGCCAACTGGCTGCGGCGTGAGCTGCCGCTGCAGCCCCGAGACCTGCGTATGGACCAGTTGGACGCCCAGCCTGATGCCGCCGCCGCCACCTTCGCCCTGCTCGCGCAGGACCCGACAGCCGCGCCGCTTGCTCTGGAGACGCGCCTGAACCGCCAGGGTCTGCTGGCGGAGATCGAGCGGCGGCAGCGGCTGCTGGCGGCCAGCACCGCTTCGAACCGGGAGCTGGTGGAGCGGATTGCGGCGCTGGATCGCCAGCTCGCCTCCGTCATCCTTTCGCCGACGCAGCGCGATGACCTGCGCCGACAGCGGCGTCAGCTGGAGGGCGACCTGAACCGGCAGCTGCCGGCGCTCCAGATCGCGCCGGTGAGCACCGAGCAGGTGGCCGGGGCACTGAAGTCCCTGGCCCCCGAGGGCCTGCTGGTGGAATTCCAGCGCTACCACCCCCTGAGTCGGAGCACTGCCGGCCGGCTGGCCTGGGAGCAGCCCCGCTACGTGGCGCTGCTGCTCCATCCCGACGGGCGCATTGACGCGGTTCCGCTCGGCGAGGCCGCCGCGATCGATCGGGCGGTGGAGCGGGCACTGGCCGCAAGCGCGGCCAACTACGCCGATGCCGGCAGCCTCTGGGGCGAGGTGAGCAGCCTGGTGCTGTCCCCGCTGCGCCCCCATCTGAGGGGGGGCGTCGAGCTGTTCCTCTCGCCCGATGCGGCCCTCCATCGCGTGCCCTTCGCGGCCCTGCCGGTCTCCGGCAACGCGGACGGCCAGCTGCTCAGCGAGTTCGTCCGCCTGCGCCTGCTCACCACCGGCCGCGATCTCGTGCAGCTGCAGCGCCCTGCCCGCAGGGGCGGCGACCCCGTGCTGATCGCCGATCCCGCCTATGACCTGCCCCCCCGGGCTCCGGTGCCGCGGGCATCGGCCAGCAGCGCGACGCCCCTCGCCGACGGCGATCGCTCGCTCCCCGCAAGCGTGCCGGTGAGCCCCGGGCCCTCTAGGCGACAGCAGCGATCCGGCCAGCCGACCCTGACCAACCGTTGGACGCCCCTGCCCGGCACTGCCGAGGAAGCCCGGAAACTCGCCCCACTGCTCGGCGTGAGCCGGCCCTTCACCGATCAGGCCGCCACGGCGCCGCTGGTTCTGCAGCTGCGTGGTCCACGTATTCTTCACATCGCCACCCACGGCTTCTTCAGGGCTGAGGAGTCCGTCGCACCGACAGCCCCCCTCGCAACCCCGGCGCGCCTGCTCACCGAGGGCGGCGATCCGCTGCTGCGCAGCGGACTGGTGATGGCCGGAGCCAACCGCCCGGAGGCCGATCCCGGCGACGACGGCTACCTCACCGCCGCCGAAATGACCGGAATGGAGCTCGAGGGCACTGAACTTGTGACCCTCTCGGCCTGTGAAAGCGGTCTCGGCAGCCTGCGCGACGGCGAAGGGGTCTACGGACTCCAGCGCGCGATGGTGGTGGCCGGCGCCAGAGCGACCTTGCTCAGCCTCTGGAAGGTCGATGACGCCGCCACCGCCACCTTCATGCAGGCCTACTACAGCCGGTTGCTGCGAGGCGAGAGCCGCGCTGACGCCCTGACCCGCACCCAGGCGGAGTTCCGCTCCCACCCCAATCCCCTCTTTCGCGATCTGCACGTCTGGGGCGCCTTTCAACTGACCGGTGAGTGGCGCCCGCTGGCCTGGATGCGCTGACCCCGGATCGCAAGCCCTGTGCCTGCCGCCCCGGGAGGGCCCAACCCCCTGAGCGAATCCTTGACCAGGAACCACTCACCGCTGCCGGATCGGCCGCCAGACCCCTTTCAGCTGGAACGTGCCCATAGATGCACGTCCTGGCAGAGCGGGGTTGCCTGCTCCCGGAACAGAGCCTGGCCGATCGCCCCGTCAATCCCCTCCGTCCGCTTCCCCCAGATCCGCGCTCGCCATCCGGCCACCGGGTGCGGCACCAGTGCCACCAAGCGCGCCGGGCCCCCAGCCGCCTCCTTCCGCCGACGGCTCCAGCGGTCGGTCACCTTGGCCACACTCAGCGCTGCGATCCTCAGCGCCGGCGGCTGACGCTTCAGCTTGCTCTCCAGTTCTTCGCGCTGCCGCCGCTGAATCTCCGTCAGCAGACCCTGCCACGGCATCCGGCTGCCGTGTTACCCGACCGACGTGCAAGACGCTTGGCAGCAGCGGCAGCTCGCGACGGAGCCACTCCGACTGAATCTGATTCAGACGCTGCAGCAGTGGCTGCGCCGCCGGCGGACGGTTCTGCAGCAGCTGTTCGGCCGCCAGGATCATCATGGTGATGCGGCAGGTCGAAGGTTCCGCTCCCGCCACGTTTTCGACGAGGGCGAGGGCAGGCTGAAGGTCTTACGTGCATCAGCAGCGCCCAACTCAACAGCGCCAACGCTTCCGCGAATCGGCCCTGCAACCCCACCGCCGGCCGGCTACCAAGCTCGGGCGCGCCCTCTGGATCTGCGAGTTGTTGGAGCGAGACGTGCGGACGGGGGCTGCCGATGGCAGGAGCGGGCCGATGCGGACCGCGTCTCTGGGTCTGGATCACGGGCTTGTCCAGGCTGCAAAGACCTGGCGGAATCAGCACAACCGCCGGCTATTCACTGTCGTCTGCATCCCTGAAATGGCTGCCCCGATCAGGGCCTCCCGCCGGCCCGGGGGTGTGGAGCTGCCCTGTGGACCTCTCGCCTCACCACACCTCGGGACAGAGCACCTTCATGGCGGCCTGTTGGCCTCGGGCGGAGGCATCGGCCTGCTCCCTGGTCATCTTTCCTGCGCGGACCACTTGATCAATGGCGCTGTCGCGGATGCCGGAATAGGAGAGCCCACGGGCGTTGAAATCTCGGCCTTGGTCACAGGATTGGAGACCCAGACTCCTTCCGGGACCCAGAAAGTGGTCGCGGCTGTCCTCCCAGGTGAACGCCCTGGCGACGCTGAAATGGCTGCAAAGAACAGCGAGGAGAAGCAGACGACGACCGCTCACAGGACATTGTCTGAACGAACAGGGCCACCTTAGGTGCGTTCCGGTGGATGCCTCGTGCGGCTTCTTTCGCTGATTGAAGCCGCATCAGTCTGTGCAGGAGGACCAGGAGGGCCGCGACGGACTGCGTGGGAACTGATTGTGTCTTCCGACACAGATTGGCCTGAGCCCTTGTTCAATCCCGAGCTTGGCTGCGCACTGGGGACCCAGCGATCATGATCGTTTTGGATGCTTCTGCAATCGCATCTCTTCCCGGCGGCGTTGATTGCCATCCCGTCACCATCGGCGCCCTTGACCCGGCCCGGGCGGCAACCCAGCGCAGCCCTCAGAAGCCACAGGCCCGCTGGCGCTGCATCTGCGCCTGCTGCAGGGCCTGTGGATCGACCCCGCCGGGGGAGGCCATCGCCGCCAGGGTTTCCTGGCGCCTGAGCTCCGCCATGGCCTGGCGGCAGCCGGGGTTGGCGGCCCTGCAGCCCGCGGCGATGGTCAGCAGCCCGAGGGCCCACGCGGCCAGTGCCAGCTGACGCGGCGGTCGGCGGGCCCAGCCGCCAGGTCGGGGCCCGGGGGACCTCACTGGCAGGACTGACCGGGGCGGGTTCGGGGGGGGCGCAGCGGATCGGCTCATCGACCAGAGGAGGCTGCGGCGAGCGGCCGCCAGTCGCCGGTGAGCTGGAAAGCGCCCCAGACGTGCACGTCCCGGTAGAGCGGGTTCGGGTGCTCCCGGAACAGCGCCTGGGTTCCCGCCAGTGCCTCGCCGCGGCCTTCCCCGCGCCGGAGACGCCCGTAGTACTCGCCCATGAATGCCGCTGTCGCCGCGTCATCCACCTTCCAGAGGCTGAGCAGCGTCGCGCGCGATCCGGCCACCGTCAGCGCCCGCTGGAGCCCATAGACCCCCTCGCCGCTGCGCAGCGCCCCCAGACCGGTCTCGCAGGCCGAGAGCGTCACCAGCTCCGTTCCCTCCAGATCCATCCCGGTCGCCTCCGCCGCGGTGAGATAGCCGTCGTCGGCCGCATCCGCCTCCGGCTCGTTCGCCCCCGCCAGCGCCAGGCCGCTGCGCAGCAGCGGATCTTCCATGGCTGCGGTGGTGCCTGAACGGCTCGCCGCCAACCCACCCGCTCCCGCGAGACCCCCACCGCGATGGCCCAGCGGATCCGGCGACGCTGCAGAGGCCAGCGCGGCATCCGGCTGGAAATAGCCATGCGTCGCGATGTGCAGGATCCGCGGGCCGCGCTGGCGCAGCACACGTTCCGCCGTCGCCGCGCTGCCGGTGATCGGTTCCCCGGCACCGACCAGCGGCGCCACCAGACGCGCCTCCCTCGCCGTCCCCGGCAGCGGCTGCCAGCGGGTCCCTGGCCCGAGTCCCGCACTGCGGCGTTGCGGTTCCCCTGCCGAGCCGCCGCCGCCTCCAGCCGCAGCAGCGGCACCACGGGCACCTCCTCCTCGCCGGCTCCCGTAACTGGGATCCGCGATCACCACTGCCGCGGCCCCGCTTCCCGCTGCAGGCTCCGGCCGCAACAGTTCACGGCCTGTGGTGAGGATCCGCAGCGGCAGCCTCTCCGCCAGCAGTCGCCCTGCTCCGCCGGGCTCCGGCAGCACCGCGAACGGCACGCGGTTCAGCTCGCCATCGGGCACGAGAAACAACTCCTGCACGCCCGCCAGCTGAGCGGCCAGGGGCCGCAGGACGCGATCCGCCACCTGCCCCCATAGCTCCGGGGCATCCTGGTAATTGGCGGCGCTCGCCGCGAGCGCGCGCCCGATCACTGCGTCGATCGCCTCCGCGTCTCCCAGGCCCACGCTCGCCATCCGGCCGTCCGCATGCAGCACCAGCGCCACGTAGCGCGCCGGGCCCCAGCCGCCGCCGGCGGCGGCCGGCTGCAGCAGCCGGTAGCGCTGGAACTCCACCAGCACCCCCTGCGGCGCCACCCTCCGCAGACCCGACGCCACCTCCGTCACGCTCACCGCCTCGATCCGCAGCGCCGGCAGCTGCCGGTTCAGCTCGTTCTCCAGGGCCTGACGCTGCTGTCGCAGCTGTTGCCGCTGCCCTGGATCCAGGGTCACCGCCGCCAGGCGACGATCCAGCGCCGCGATCCGCTCGGCCAGCTGCCGGCTCGGGTCCGCGCTCGCGGCCAGCAGCCGCTGGCGCCGTTCGATCTCGGCCAGCAGCCCCTGCCGGTTCAGGCGTGTCTCCAGGGCCAGTTCCACCGCGGCGGGATCCCGCTCCAGCAGCAGGAAGGTGGTGGCCACGGCATCCGGCTGCTGGGCCAGCAGCCCGGCACGTAGATCGCGCGGCTGCAGCGGCAGCTCGCGGCGCAGCCACTCCGACTGATTCCGGGTCAGCCGGCGCAGCAGCGGCTCGGCCGCCGACGGACGGCCCAGGCGCAGGTGCACGGCCGCCAGGTTCATCAGGCTGGAGCTGGTGCTCGGGTGCTCCGGTCCGGCCATGGTCTCCGTGATGGCGAGGGCACGCTGGAGCAGCGGTTCCGCTTCGCGATCCCGCCCCTGCCAGAAGAACAGCAGCCCCAGGCCGTGGAGCGAGTTGGCCGTGGCGGGATGCTGCAGGCCGAGGGCCTGTTCTCTGATCCGCAATGCCCGCCTGAGCAGAGCCTCCGCCTCGGCCTGGCGGCCCTGCAAGCCCAGAACTCCAGCCAGGTTGCTCAGGGTCGCTGCCACCTGGGGATGGGCAGGTCCGAGCTGGCGCTCCGCGGCAGACAGAGCCCGGCGATACAGCCGTTCGGCCTCCGGGGCACGGCCCTGTCGGTCGACCAGGGCGGCGAGGTTGTTCAGGCTCAGGGCCGTATCGGCATGGTCCGCACCCAGAACGCGTTCACGGATGGCCAGCACCTGCCGATGCAGGGCCTCGGCTTCCGCCGACCGGCCCAGATCATCCAGCAGGACTGCCAGGTTGCCGGCGACGGACGCCGTGAGGGCCTCGTGCGTCTGCCCCGGCACGGACTCCAGGATGGCCAGAGCGCTTCGATACATCGCTTCTGCCTCCGTGTAGCGGGCCTGCGCGTTGAGAATCACGCCAAGGTCGTTCCTTGCTTTGGCCACCAGGGGGTGAGCGCGTCCAAGCGATGTTTCCCGGATCCGCAGAACCCGGCGGGTGAGCGATTCGGCGTCCTCGAGACGGCCGTCGAGCCGGTGGATGTCAGCCAGAAGATCGAGGCTTCTGATCGTGTCCGCATGCTCCATCCCCTGGACCCTTTCGCGGATGGCCACCGAACGCCGTGCATGACGCCCGGCTTCGGCGGTATGCCCCTGCTGCCGAGCCAGAGCGCCCAGCAGATCCAGGGGGATCGCCAGGGCGATGTGGTCCGCTCCGAGGGCTTGCTCCAGGGACTGCAGGGTGCGCTCCAGCAGAGGCCCGGCCTCAACCTGACGCTCCTGCACACTCTGAATCCCGTAGAGCGTGAGCTTGCTGATGGCTGCCTGCGACCCGGGACTGTCTGGCCCCGCCGTCCTGGTGCTGAGCGCCAGGATGCGCTGCCAGCGTTCCGCCGCGCCGACCCGATCGCCACGGGCTTCGAGAGCCTCCGCTTCGCGAAACAGATCGAGCAGGGGGTTCGGGCCGCCCGGCCTCTCCCCGGCGGGACTGCCGCCGGGGGGCTGAGGGTTGACGCCGGCTTCCTTCAGGCGCTGGCGGGTCTCCTCGGCCTTCCGGACCTCTCCGTGCTTCGTGTACAGCGCCAGCAGCTGCCTGAGCGTGCCGACGGTGAGGGGATGTCCCGCACCGGAGACCCGTTGATGGATGCCGAGAGCTCGCCGATAGAGAGGTTCGGCATCCTTGAGAGCTCCATACTGGTGGTGCACCACGGCCAGGTTGTGAAGGCTGATCGCCGTGTTGGTGTGCTCCGGACCCAGCAGCTGTTCGGTCAGCGTGACCACTTGCCCCCAGAGCCTGATGGCGCCGGGGCCGTCGCCGCGGCCGCGCCGGGCCTCCGCCTCCTGCATCAGGGACTGAACCCGCCGCAGCGTCTCGGGCGGGATCGGCGTCTGCCCTCCGATGGTCGTCCCTCTGCCTGCCCCGGGCGCGCCGTCTGTTCCGGGGGGTTCGGCAGAAGCGGCCGGGCCGCCGGCGGCGTGGGCCGCAACGGCGATCACCAGGGCCAGGACGCCCGCGCTGGCCCTGCGAGTCGGCGAAGCGGGTCGTGCCGGACGTCCTGCAGGACGGGGGCCGTCAGCAGCAGGATCGGGCTGCTCCGAATCGCGCATGGGGGTCTGGATCTGGGCCGGGTTCAGGGCCCCATGGCCTCGCTGATGTGGCACACCCGCTGCCTCGCCGCTGTCGCCTGCCCCCCCGGCATGGATGCCCCGATCAGGAGATCCCGCCGGCCCTGGGCCTGGGTCGCGCTCTGGGAGCGTCTTCCATTCCCTCACCACACCTCGGGACAGAGCACCTTCATGGCGGCCTGCTGGCCTTTGGCGGAGGCCTCGGCCTGCTCCCTGGTCATGGTTCCTTGGCGGACCAGTTCGTCAATGGCGCTGTCGCGGACGCGGGCGTCGAAATAGGAGAACCTGCGGGCGTTGGCTGTTCGGCCTTTTGCACAGGATTGGAGGGTCACAGTCCGGCCTTCACCCAGGCCGTAGTCGCGGCTGTCCTCCCAGGTGAACGCCCTGGCGGCGCTGAGATGGCTGCACGCAAGACCAAGAAGAACCAGATGTCGACCGCTCACCAGATTTGTTGGAATGATCAGAACCACCTTAGGGGCATTGCGCTGGCCGATCTGTGTGGCAACTGTCGCTGGTCGAAGCCCACAACTCTTTGCACGATGACGTGACGCACTGCCTGGGGAATGATTGTCTCTTCTGATACAGATTTACTTCCGATAGGGATCTGCTCCCGACACGGATCTGTATCCGATGCGGGTCTGCCGAAGCCGTTGCTCAATCCCAGGCTTGCCTGCGTGCTCGGGATTCAGTGGCAAGGACTGTTTCGGATGCTCCCGGAATCGCAGGCCGTCCCCCTTTCGTCGATCGCGATCACGTCACCAGCAGCCCCCGCGGTGCGGGCCCGGGCTGGCAACCCAGCGCAGCCCTCAGAAGCCACAGGCCCGCTGGCGCTGCATCTGCGCCTGCTGCAGGGCCTGTGGATCGACCCCGCCGGGGGAGGCCATCGCCGCCAGGGTTTCCTGGCGGCTGAGCTCCGCCATGGCCTGGCGGCAGCCGGGGCTGGCGGCCTGGCAGCCGCCAGCGAGGGGCAGCAGCCCCAGGGCGACCGCGGCCAGCGCCAGCCGGCGCGGCGCTCGGCGGCGCCATCCGCCTGATCGGGGCCCGGAGGGTCTCGCTGGCATGGCCGGCCGTGTCGGGTTCAGCGGGATCTCAGAGGATCGACTCATCGCTTGGCAAGCGGCCTCCAGTCGCCGGTGAGCTGGAAAGCGCCCCAGACGTGCAGATCGCGGAAGAGTGGATTGGGATGGGAGCGGAAGGCGGCCTGGGTGGCGGCGAGGGCCTCGGCCCTGCCGGCTCCGTTCCGGAGGCGCTGGTAGAAGTCGACCATGAAGGCGGCGGTGGCGGCGTCATCGACCTTCCAGAGGCTGAGGAGGGTGGAGCGGCTGCCGGCGACGGTGAGGGCGCGCTGGAGGCCGTAGACGCCCTCGCCGCTGCGCAGATCGCCGAGGCCGGTCTCACAGGCGGAGAGGGTCACCAGTTCGGTGCCGTCGAGATCGATGCCGGTGACCTCGGCGGCGGTGAGGTAGCCGTCATCGGCGGGATTGGCGTCGGGCCGGTTGGCGCCGGCGAGGGCGAGGCCGCTGCGCAGCAGGGGATCATCCGGCGCGGCGGGGCCGCTGGATCCGGCGCGACTGCCGGAGGGGGGGCTGTCGCGACCCGCCGCGGTCGGTGCGTCGGCCTGATCTGGGGCGAAGAAGCCGTGGGTGGCGATATGCATCACCCACGGGGCCCGGGCCTGCAGGATGCGGGCGGCGGAGGCCTCGCGGCCGGTGATCGGTGCCGCCACCTGCAGCAGGGGCGCCACCTGCCCGGCCTCGGCGGCGGTGCCGGGCAGGGGCTGCCAGCGCGGAGCGGCGGTGAGGGCGGCGGAGCGCCGCTGGCCCCCCGGACCGCCGCGGGAGGCGCCGGTGCGTCCGGGTGGGGTCGCCGCTGCTGGTGCCCCACCATCGAAGCTGGGATTGGCCATCACCAGCGCGGCTCCGCCGGCGCGAGGGGGCCGCTGCAGCCGCAGCAGATCGCGGCCGCTGGTCAGCAGGCGCAGCTGCACCGTCTCCCCCAGCAGCCGGCCGGGGCTGTCGAGGGCGGGCAGGGCGGCGAACGGCACCCGGTTCAGTTCGCCGTCGGGAGAGAGAAACAGCGCGCCAGCACCAGCCAGCTCGGCGCGCAGGGGGGCGAGTACCAGCCCCCCGACAACCGCCCACAGATCCGGGGCATCGGCCAGGTTGGCGGCGCTGGCACGCAGCGCCTGCCCCACCGCCACATCGATCGCCACCGCCGACCCCAGATCGATGCCGGCGATGTGACCATCGGGCCGCAGCACCAGCGCCAGGTAGCGCGGTGGTCCGAAGCTGCGCTGCCAGTCGCCTTCGCGGGGGTCGTGGGGGCGGTAGCGCTGGAACTCCACCAGGCGGCCGTCGGCGGGCAGCAGCGGCGCGACCTCCGCCGGCTGCACCAGCCGCGCCTGCAGATCCGGCAGCTGCCGGTAGAGCTCCTGCTCCAGCTGCTCGCGCCGCGCCTCCAGCCGCTGCCGCTGCACCGCCGGCAGGGCCGCGTTCGCCAGTTGGCTGGACAGGACGGCGAGCTGATCGGCGAGGGCCCGCAGCGGCGAGGAGCGGGCCAGCTGGGCCTGGCGGCGCTGAATGTCCTGCAGCAGACCCTGGCGGTTGAGGCGGGTGAGCAGGGCCAGCCGGCCCCCGGCGTCACCATCACCGGCCAGGGAGAAGGGCACCTGCCAGCGCAGCCCCTGGCTCTGCACCAGCGCCTGACGCCGCCGTTCCGGCAGCAGGGGCAGCTGGCGCTGCAGCACCAGCAGGTCGCTGTTCACCATATCCTCGAGCAACGCCAGGGCCGCCGCGCGATCGCCCCGGCGAAGCAGCAGATCGGCGCTGTTCATCGCCAGCAGGCCCAGGTCGTCCTGGGCCGCGCCATGGGTTCTGCTCAGCTCCCGCTGGATCGCCAGCGCTTCCTGCAGGGCGCTCAGCGCCTCCGGATCCCGCGCCAGGGCGCTGAGACGGTTGGCCAGATTGTTCAGCACGCCCGGCAGTTCGCGGCGAACGCCGGGGTTGGCCGCCGCCAGGTCGCGGGTGATCTGCACCGCCAGGCTGGCGGCGGTGAGGGCCTCCTGCCTCTGCTGCGCCCTGGCGTAGGCGCTGCCCAGGTTGTTGAGCGCATCGGCCAGGCCCGCGAGCAGGGTGGGCCGCGAGGCCATGCCCTCCCGGTACAGATCGACGGCCCTGACAAGGGTCGCGATGGCCTCGGGCAGCTGACCTTCGAGCATCTGGAGGGTCCCGAGATTGGCCAGCACCGTGGCCTGGGTGGCCTGGGCATGGGACTGCCGCAGGCCCGGATCGTCGAGGATCGCCACCGCTTCCTCCATGGCTTTCAGCGCCTCCTCTCCCCGCCCGAGGGCATGCAGCCGGGCGCCCAGGCTGTTCAGGGCACGGGCCAGCAGCTCGCGCCGGGCGGGATTGGCCGCCGCCGCATCCCGCAGCAGCGCCACGGCCTCTTCGGCGCTGCGCAGGCTCTCGGCCAGCTGGCCCAGTTCGGCCTGACGGGTTCCCAGAGCGTTGAGGCTCTCGGCCAGATCCAGCCGCGCCATCGGGCTGGTCCGGGCCAGGGCGCGCATCAGCGCCACGGCCTCCAGGGTGGGGACCAGGGCCTCCTGGGGCTGCCCCACCATGCTGAGGTTGCTGCCGAGGTTGATCAGGGCCTGGGCGAGGGTCGTGCGCTCGAACGGATCGACCGTCGCCAGTCGGCGGTAGAGGCCGACCGCCTCGCGGGTCGCCGCCAGGGCCTGCCGCTCCTCGCCAAGCCGGGTGTGGTAAGCCCCGAGGTTCTGCAGGGCCAGGGCCAGCTCGGCCATCAGGTCCGGCTGGCTGGCCGCCGGCTGCCGCAGCAGCGCCACCGCTTCCGCCCCGGTGGCCTGCGCCTCCGGCAGGCGCCCCAGTTCATCGAGAACGGTGGCCAGATCGATCAGGGCACGGGCCAGCAGCAGCGGCCCCTGGGGATCCCCTACCACCTGCGTCCGCGCCAGGGCCACCGCCTCCTGGCCGAGGGGAAGGGCCTGCGGGAGCTCGCCCAGATCGGCATGGAAGCGCGCCTGGTTCTGCAGGGCCCGGGCCAGTTCAGTGCGCCAGACAGGGTTGTTCGCCGCCACCGGTCTCAGCCGCGTCACTGCTTCGCTCGTGCTGGCCAGGGCTTCACGCGTCTTCCCCAGGGCGCTCTGGAAGGCGCCCAGGTTCTTCAGGGTCAGCCCGAGGATTGGGCTGGTGGGCTTCAGCTGGATGGAGGCCCGCACCCAGGCCAACAGCGCCTGCTGCAGCCGCAGGGCCTCGGCGCTGTCTCCCCGCTGATAGGCGGCTGCGGCCGCATCGGAGCGCTGCTCCCATTCCCGCAGCAGCGCCTCGGCTCGCTCCCCCGACGCCTCGGCGATCCGGACCCCGTCCGCCGGCCCGGTGGGGGGAGCCGCGGCCCAGGCCGATCCCGGGGCGAGCAGCATCAGCAGCAGAGCCCAGGGGGTCCGCCGGACCGGACGGCGCGATGACCGTGGGGCTGCCGCCAGCGGCCTGCGGGGCGGGGCGTCGGCTTCGGGACCAGCACCGGCGGGCACGCCGCCTCCGTGGCAACAGGCCTGAATTGTCTCCCGAGCGGAGGCGCGGGACTGTCGGCAGCGCCACCGCGGCCGTCCCACGCCTCCATTCCCATCCGCTCCGCTCCTGCCGGCGAGCGCTGGCGCCTCCGGTACTCCCCTTGGCTCCGCTGGCGGCCCGGGCGCTGATCCCGCCCGGCTGTGTCAGCCTGATCCGGATCGTGAGGAGTCGCGTCGTGCGCCGTTTCGGGGATGGCTGAGCTCCACTCGCCGGAGGTCGCCCCCCGTCCGCAGGCTCCCGGGCAGGACGCTGCCCCGCTGCTGTTTCTGGTGGTGCTCGGTGGCCGCGCCGCCCGGGCCCATGTCGAGCTTCACGACGTTCGTTTCGTGGCCGGGCGCACGATCGAGGACACCCTGCCGGAGCTGCGGCGGCAATGGTTCGGGAGGCGTGAGGGCCTGCATCTCGACAGCGTCATGGCGGTGCGGGCCGTGGATGGCTGGGCGGTGAGCCTCGGGCGCGAGCCCGCCGCGCCCCGGCCCGAGCGCCTCTGGTTCGTGAACCTGGGCGCCTACCGCCCCGATGGCCTGCTCGAGCTGCATCACATCGGCCTGGTGGTGGCCCGCTCCCCCCAGGCCGCCAAGGGGGCGGCCAGGCGCCGCTGGCTGCGCGACGCGGAGCAGATCCACGGGCTGCGCGGCGTGGAGCAGATCCACAAGGACGACCTGCTGGCGGTGGATGATTGCCTGGCCCTTGAGCAGCTCGATCTGCTCAACGGCGAGCGCTGGCATGTGCAGCTCAGCCCCCACCCCGAGGGTTGGGATCAGCCCCAGGTGCCGGACTGGTTCGGCTACCGCCCGATCTGAGCCGGGCGGCGACGGCCGGGTTCAGAACACCTGGGGAAGGCCGTTGAAGCCTGTGATCTCGATGATCGCGTCGCTGGCCGACTGATAGCCGGCCGCGCCGTTGTTGATCGCCAGGAAGGTGCGCTGGCTGCTGCCGCTGCCGAAGGTGAAGGTGACGGCGCCGTTGGCTGCGAAGCGGCTGTTGGAGAGCCGTTTGGCGATTTCGGTGGTGCTGAGGGCGGCGGTCGCGCCCACGTTGGCGGCCGTGATGGCCGTGGTGCGGAAGGGGCTGTCGAAGCGGTCGTTGGCTCCCACCAGGCTGATCACCCTGTCGACCGTCGTACCCGAGACGAACAGGGAGTTGGTCAGGCTGTTGTTCGTGAAGGTGAAGATGTCGGTTCCGATCTGGCCGGTGAGCGTGTCCTGGCTCGCGGTGAAGGTCTGGGTGCGGGTGTCGTTGTCGGTGATCGTTCCGCTCACCCCCGCCGTGGTGGTGATGCTGTAGCCGCTGCCGGCCGCCAGGGTGAACACCACGGTCTCGCTGCCCTCGACGCTGGTGTCATCGGTGGGATCCACCACCACCTGGGCGCTGGCGCTGCCGCCGGCGATCGTCACCGAGCGCGGTGTGCCGCTGGGCACTCCGGTGTAGTCGCTGCCATCGGTGGCGGTGCCACCGACCGTGAAGTTCACCATGAGCGGATCGCTGGTGGTGGCCGAGCGGGTGAAGGTGAAGACGAGATTGGTGGTGCCGTTTTCGCTGACGCTGGTGGGGGAGAGGCTGAGGCTGATGGCGGGCAGGTCGTCATTGCGGATCGTGCCCACCACCGGCGTGGCGCTGCCCACCGTGTAGCCGCTGCCGGCTTCCAGCGTTAGCGCCACCGTTTCGTCGGCCTCCACCGTGGTGTCGCCGATCGGTGTCACCGTGACCGTGGTGGTGGCGGAGCCGGCGGCGAAGCTGGCGGTCTTGAGGGTGCCCGTGCTGGAGATGCCGCTGTAGTCGCCGCCGAGGGTGGCCGTTCCGGCCACGCTGTAGTTCAGGGTCAGGGCCGATCCGGTGGGGCCGCTGCGGCTGAAGGTGTAGACCAGCGGCACACCGCCGTTCTCATTGACCACCGCGGTGGAGAGGCTGAGGGTCAGCTCGGGCAGGTCGTCGTTGAGGATCGTGCCGACCACCGGCGTTGTGGTGAGTCGCCCGTAGTCGGCGCTGCTGTTCAGGCTGATGGCGATCGTCTCGTCGGCTTCCGCGATGGCATCGTCGATCGGGGTGATCGCCAGGCTGGCGGTGTCGGAGCCCGCCAGGAAGGTGACGCTGGGGCCGACGGCGGCGTAGTCGCTGCCAGCGGTGGCGCTGCCGCTCACGCTGACGCCCACGCTGAGCTCGGCATCGAGGGGACCGCTGCGGCGGAAGGTCCAGCTGAGCGGCGTGCCGGCGCTTTCGCTCAGCGCTGCCGGCGCCAGCTCCAGGCTCACGATCGGCCGGCTGTCATTGACGATCGTGCCCACCACCGGCGTGGTCGTGCCCACGGTGTAGCCGCTGCCGTTGGACAGGCTGATCTCCACGGTCTCGTCGCTTTCGTCCAGCTGATCCACCAGGGGGTTCACCACCAGCGTGGCGGTGCTGGCGTTGGCGGCGAAGGTGATGCTGGTGCCGATGGCGCTGGTGTCGGTGCCGTTGATTGCGCTGCCACTGACGCTGAAGCCCACCGTCAGCGCCTCGCTGGTGGCTGTGGAGCGGCTGAAGGTGTAGATCAGGCCGCCCTGGGCGCCGCTCTCGTTCACCTGGGCCGGGCTGACCGCGAGGGTGATCACCGGCGGATCGGAATTCACGATGGTGCCCACCACCGCTGTGGCGGTGCCCACGCTGTAGCCGCTGCCGGCCTGGAGGGTCAGGGACACGGTCTCGTTGGTCTCCACCAGGTCGTCGCTGAGCGGATCGATCGCAACCGTGGCGGTGCTGGCGTTGGCGGCAAAGGTGACGCTGGTGCCGATGGCGGTGTAGTCGGTGCCGTTGATCGCGCTGCCGCCGATCGCATAGCCCACGGTGAGGGCGCTGGTGAGGTCGCCGGTGCGGCTGAAGGTGTAGAGGAGGGTGCCGCTGCCCAGCTCGGTGGCGCTCGCTGGCGCAATCGCGAGGGTGATCACCGGCAGATCGTCGTTGACGATCGTGCCGACCACCGGGGTGGTGGTGCCGATGCTGTAGCCAGGGCCGGCGAACAGGCTCAGGGCCACCGTTTCATCGGCTTCGATCGTGGTGTCGGCGGTGGGATTGACCGTCAGCGTCGCCGTTGTGGCATTGGCCGCGATCGTGATGAACTTCACCTCGCCGGTGGTGCTGGGGCCGCTGTAGTCGGTGCCGTTGATGGCGGTGCCCGCCACGGTGTAGCTCACCACCAGCGACTGGGCCGTGGCGTAGGAGCGGATGAACGTGTACGAGAGGTTGGGGGCCCCGTCCTCGGTCACGGACGCGGGGCTCACCGACAGGGTCACCACCGGCACGTCGTCGTTGAGGATCGTTCCCGTCACGGCTGCTGCGGTGGCGATGCCGTAGTCCGTGCCGTCGGCGATCTGCAGGATCACCGTCTCATCGGCCTCCTGGGTGCTGTCGGCGGTGGGATCCACCGTGACCGTGGTGGTGGCGGAGCCGGCGGCGAACTGCACCTGGCCGAGCACCAGGCCGCTGAGGGCATAGTCGCCGGCGCTGGCCGTTCCGCCCAGGGTCACAGCCACTGCCAGGGCCGCGCTGGTGTCGCCGCTGCGGCTGAAGGTGTAGACGAGGTTGCTGCTGCCGTCCTCGCTGACGCTGAGGTTGGAGCCCAGGCTCAGGGAGATCACCGGCAGGGTGGCGGCACCGGTGATGCTGCCGCTGATCCGGTAGCTGCCAATGCTGGCGTAGTCGCTGTAGCCGGTCGGGGAGCTGACGGTGGGGCTGCCGAATCCGACACCATCGAGGCGCAGATAATAAGTATCGGCGAGCAGATTGGAGACGTTGAGGCTGGCCGCCAGGCCGGTGGGATTGGCGCTGGCCACCAGGGTTCCGAGGCTGTTGTAAAGCTCCACCCCCAGGTCCAGGTTGGTGCCGTTATCGGCCCAGGCAGTGCCGGTGTTGGCATCACTGATGGCGGCGTAATAGGGGTTAGCGCTGCCGCCCCAGAGGCCATCGGTGTCGATGAAGCTGCGATACCAATAGGGATCAAAACTGAGATTGATTGCCCCGATTGTGCTCAGGCTGAAGCGGTACCAGTCGAGATCCGTGGCTGTTTCGATCGTGCCGAACTGGCTGACGCTGCCGCCCTGAATGGCGAGGGCGCTGGCGGTTGCCTGGGTGCTTCCCTCCTGGTCGATGCTGTAACCGAAGCCGTTGTAGCCGGTGATGATCGCCAGATCATCCGGCCCCCGGTTGTAGTTGGCGCTGCTGGTGTTGTTGGTGCTGCCGAAGAAGGTGCCGTTGTCCCAGGTGGTGACGCTCTGGTAATAACCGACACCCATGATCGACGCCCAGCCCGTTTCGCCGCTGCCATGGCCTTGGTAATAGCCCGTGCTGCTGGTGCCGTCATGGGACAGGCCCAGGGTGTGACCCACTTCATGGCTGATGGCTTCGGAGACGCCGAGCAGACTGTCGTTGTAAACGAAGGTGGGGGTATCGGAGTCCCAGTTGAAGCTGTTGATGTAGGCGATGCCACCAGCCGTACTGGAGGAGGGGCCGTAGCTGGTCATGACCACCCGGATCCCGTAATTGGGATCGTTGCTGGAGCTCTTGATCAGCCAGTCGGTGGGCGGCGCCAGGGTGGTGACGTTGACATCGAAGGGGGCGAAGTCAGCCGCTACCCGCTGCCAGACCCGCTGGATCAGTGTCAGTTCGCTGTTGCTGAAGACCGAGACATTGCCATCGGTGTTGTAGGCCGGCGAATAGAACGACGCCCCCATCGTGGCGTTGTTCCATGAGGTGCCGGTGGTGGTGTGGCCGTCGAAGTCCAGATAGATCGTGGTCTGGGCCGTGGGGTTCGAGCTCAGCCGGAAGGTGTCCGCCAGGGCGACCAGGGGCGTGCCGGCGCTCAGGCTGATGCCGTTGGCGATCACGCCGTTCTCGCTCAGCAGCCCGGCCTCCGCCGGCATGGCGGCGCAGACGAGCTCGGAACTGTGGTCGTGGTCGTGGTCGTGGTCGTGGTCGTGGTCATGCTCATGACCATGCGCCACGTCGTGCTCGTGCTCATGACCATGGTCATGATCGTCGTGCTCGTGCTCGTGCTCGTGCTCGGCGCCGTGGCTGTGATCGCCGGCTTCCACGTCGTCAGCGGTGTGGTCGTGATCAGGGTCATGGCCGGCTGCGGTCGCCGGGGCGCCGGCGGCGGCAGGCCCGCCCAGCCCGGGTGCTTCGCTGCCCTGCTCTGGCCAGGTCGGTGCCCCAGCCTGGGCCGCAACGGGGGGCTGAGCAATGGTGCGGCCGGTCAGCGGATCCTGGCCCGCAGCGCCACCGGTGGCGGCCTGGTTCGTCATTCCGGCGGGCGTGCCCAGCTCCCCGGCTGCCGGGGTCAGCGGCTGCGCCGGCCGCAGGCCAACCTGCTCGCTGCTCTGGATGCCGCCCGGCAGGGCCTCGCCGGCGGCGGCCCGCAGGGATTGGCGTGTCAGCACGTCCAGGAAGGAGAAATGACGTGATTTGCCAGCCATCGAATCCAGCCTGGAAATGCTTCCTAGACCCGTTTTATCCGATGACGCACCCCTCATTTCTGAAAGCCAGATGAAATCTGGCTGTGTTTCATGCCCCGTTTTATGCCAATCAACGCATGAGATTGCCGGGGTGGTGGCAGCCAACCGTGTCGGGACCGGGTCAGCTCTCGAACCGGCCCCTGCCCCTGCCATCGCCGGCACCGGGTCCGACGGCCCGGTTGCCGTGCCCGGCTGGCTCCGGGAGGCCCGGCCCGGCGCTGTGATCCGTCGCCGGATCGGAGGGGCCGCCTCCGCCTGAGGATGGCGGCAATGTTCCCCTGACCACCGATGCGGATTGACGGCAGCGACTGGCGCACCATCTGGCTGGAGGAGGGTGGTCGCTCGATCGGGGTGATCGACCAGACCCTGCTGCCGCACCGCTTCACCACCCGCTCGCTGCGCCGCTGCCAGGAGGCGGCCGAGGCGATCAGCACGATGGTGGTGCGCGGGGCGCCACTGATCGGCGTGACCGGTGCCTACGGGCTGATGCTGGCGCTCCAGGAGGATCCGTCCGATCGGTCCCTGGCGGAGGCCTTCGAGCGGCTCAACGCCACCCGGCCGACGGCCGTGAACCTGCGCTGGGCCCTGGAGCGGGTGCGCGATCGGGTGGAGCCGTTGCCGCCGGCCGAGCGGGCCGATGCGGCCCGGCGGGAGGCCACGGCGATCGCCGAGGAGGACGTGGCGATGTGCGAGGCGATCGGTGAGCACGGCCTGGCCCTGTTTCAGCAGCTGGCGGCGGCGCGGCCGGCCGACCGCCAGGGGCGGCCCCTCAATGTGCTGACCCACTGCAACGCCGGCTGGCTGGCCACCGTCGACTGGGGCACGGCCCTGGCGCCGATCTATAAAGCGCATCGCGGCGGTCTGCCGATCCACGTCTGGGTGGACGAGACCCGGCCGCGCAATCAGGGAGCCAGCCTCACCGCCTTTGAGCTCGGTCGCGAGGGGGTGCCGCACACCGTGATCGTCGACAACGCCGGCGGTCACCTGATGCAGCACGGCCAGGTGGACGCGGTGATCGTCGGCACCGATCGCACCACCCGTCGCGGCGATGTCTGCAACAAGATCGGCACCTACCTCAAGGCCCTGGCCGCCCACGACAATGGCGTGCCCTTCTACGTGGCTCTGCCCGCCTCCACGATCGACTGGACGCTCGCTGACGGGGTGGCGGAGATTCCGATCGAGGCCCGCAGCGCGGCCGAGGTGACCCACCTCCAGGGGCTGGTGCCCAGCGGTCCCGCCGCCGGCAGCCTGGCGGCGGTGCAGCTCACCCCCGATGGCTCGGCCGGCTTCAACCCCGCCTTCGATGTGACGCCGGCCCGGCTGGTGACCGCGCTGATCACCGAGCGCGGGGTGTCGACCGCCAGCGAGGAGGGTCTGCGGCAGCTCTACCGGGACGCCAGCCCGGCCTGAGGCCTGCGGGCCCCGGCCGATGCCGTTCGAGCCGCCGGTCGCCGGAGGCTGGCCTCACAGCCGAGAATGCGCGCTCTGCACACCCCTGCTCCGATGACCCAGGCCCTCACCGGTGCCGCCGCTGCCGCCGGTGCTGCCGGTCCGCCTCCCAACTGGGTGGAGAGTCGCCATCCCCTCGGTTGGCTGATCGATCGCCTGCTGGCGGTGGAGCCGCTGCGCCAGCTGCTGTTCTGGCAGGCCCGTGGCCTGATCATCCGTACCGCCGAGGGGCGGGGCATCGCCTGGCGCCAGCGGCGGCAGCAGCTTCAGGCGGCCGCCGAACCCCTGCTGGCCGCCGTCACCGACAGCGGGGCCGTGGTGCCGGCCTACTACCGCGCCCGCTTCCACGCCTATGGCGAGGGCAACCTGTGCTGGCAGGCGGCCTGCGAGGCCGAGCAGGCCACCGACGCCATGGCCCTGCGGGTGTGGCCCGCCGAACCCGAACTGATGCCCGGGGAGGCCCAGCGGCGCCTGCGTTCGGCGATCACGGCGGCGATCGAGCCGAGCCTCCGCGGTCCGGTCCGGCGGGTGCTGGATCTGGGCTGCTCGGTGGGGGTCGGCACCCTGGCCCTGCGGGACTGGCTGGAGCAGCGGGAGTCCGGCCGGGAGGCCGGAGCGCTGCGGGTCGAGGGTCTCGACCTCTCGCCGCAGATGCTGGCGGTGGCGCGGGTGCGCGATGCCGATGGCCGGATCGCCGCCTGGCACCACGCCGCCGCCGAAGCCACCGGCCTGGAAGCGGCCGCCTACGACCTGATCACCCTCCAGTTTGTGTGTCACGAGCTGCCGGCCGCGGCCACCAGGGCCGTGCTGCGCGAGGCCGCCCGGCTGCTGCGCCCCGGCGGTGTGATCGCGCTGGTGGATCAGGATCCCGACTCCGCGGTGATCCGGCGGCTGCCCGCGCCGATCGCCACCCTGCTCAAGAGCACCGAGCCCTACCTCGAGGACTACTTCCGCCTGGATCTGCCGGCCGCCCTGGTGGAGGCCGGCTTCCAGGGCGTGCGCCGCGAGGCCTGCGATCCCCGCCATCGGGTGCTGGTGGCCTGCCGCTGAGGGCGTCCCCCCGGGCCCGGTCGAGGCCGTCCGTCAGCCCGCCGTCGAGCTTCCGCCACCGGCCCACACGGGTCGCCCAGGGAGGCGGCTCAGCTCCAGCCCGAAAGCGCGAGCTTGCCGATCGTGCGCCCGCTCGCCAGTTGCCGATGCGCCTCCTCCAGGTTGGCGGCCGTGATCGGCCCCAGGGTCTGGCGCAGGGTGGTGCGCAGCTCGCCGGCAGCCACCAGCGCCGCCACCCGGCTCAGGATCTCCCCTTGCCGGGCCAGATCGGCGGTGCCGTAGCGCGGGCGGGTGAACATGAACTCCCAGCAGAAGCGGGCGCTTTTGCTTTTGAGACGATCGAGATCAAGCGGCGCACGGTTGCCCACGATCGCCACGATCGAGCCCTGGGGCTGGATCAGCTCCGCCATCGTGTCCCAGTAGCCGTCGGTGTCGCACAGGTTGGCGATCAGATCCACGGCCTCCAGGCCGAGGGCCTGGAGCTGTGGGGCGAGGGGCTGGCTGTGATCGATCACGTGATCCGCCCCCATGGCGCTCGCCCAGGCCCGGCTGTCGGCCCGGGAGGCGGTGGCGATCACCAGCAGGCCGGCGCGGCGGGCCAGCTGGATCAGGATCGAGCCCACCCCGCCGGCGGCACCGAGCACCAGCAGCGAGCGGCCGGCGTCCCCCCCCTCCGGATCGAGGCCCAGGCGATCGAACAGGGCTTCCCAGGCGGTGAGGGCGGTCAGGGGCAGCGCCGCGGCCTCGGCGGCGCTCAGGCTGCGGGGGGCGGCAGCGGCGATGCGGGCATCCACCGCCACCAGGCGGGCCTGGCAACCGGGCCGCGTGATGTCCCCGGCGAACCAGACCCGCTCCCCCTCCCGGAAGCCGGTCACGGCCGCTCCCATCGCCTCCACCCGGCCGCAGCCGTCCCAGCCCAGGATCCGCGGCGGCGAACCGGGGGCGAGGCTGGCGCGCACCTTGGTGTCCACCGGGTTGACCGCCACCGCCTCCACGGCCACCAGCAGATCGTGTGCGCCGATGGTGGGGGCGGGGAGATCGAGCTCCTGCAGCGGCACGCGGCTCTCGATGGCGTCGCTCCCCTCGGCCGGTAGCGCCGGGGCAGCGGCGGCCCCGGAGGCAGGAGCGGCGGCGGGAACGGCAGCGGGAACGGCGGCGATGGCGTGCATGGAGCGTGCGGGATGGGAGGGCAGGCGCTGCAAGCCCGGGGTGGCACGGCGCGCTGAGGCCGCTGGGTTCAGAGCCTGCCGCTGCGGGCCGCGCTCTGCAGCGCGCGGATGCGGGCCTCGATCGGCGGGTGGCTGGCGAACAGCCGCAGGAACCCTGCCGGTTCGTTGATCTTGAGGGTGGCCAGGGTGGGTTCGTCCCGCGGATCCTGCAGGTTCTCCATGTTGCCCAGCCGGGCCAGGGCACTGGCCATGGCGTCGGCGGAGGTGAGGCGGGCGGCCCCGGCATCGGCCCGGAACTCCCGGAAGCGGGAGAAGCCGGCGGTGACCAGCGAACCGAGGATCCCCAGCACCAGCTCCAGCGGCCAGACCAGCAGCATCGTCGGCGGCGGGCCGTAGTCCCGTCCATCGCTGCGGTCCCCCCGCGGCAGGGCCAGGGCCACGGCCCGGGCCAGGAACATCACGAAGGCGTTGATCACCCCCTGCAGCAGGGTCATGGTCACCATGTCGCCGTTGCCGACGTGGGTCATCTCATGGGCCAACACGGCCTCCAGCTCCTGGGGGGGCATCCCCTCGAGGATGCCGGTGGACACGGCCACCAGGGCGCGGTTGCGCGATGGGCCGGTGGCGAAGGCGTTCCATTCCGGCGAGCCGTACACCCCGACCTCGGGCATCGGCAGGCCCGCCTGGGAGGCCAGCCGGGCCACGGTGCCGTGCAGCCAGTCGCCGGCGCCGCCGCTTCCCGGGCCGACCAGTTGCACCCCCATCATCCGTTTGGCGGAGTCGGCCGAGAACTGCAGCGAGATCCAGGCCCCCAGCACACCCCAGACGAAGCAGCTCACGAGCAGGGGCAGCAGCGGCAGATCCGGCGGCAGCAGCCCCAGGCCACTCAGCAGGCTCAGGATCAGGGAGATCGTGAGAACGACCGCCAGATTGGTGATCAGGAAGAGAACGGTGCGGAGCATGGTGTCGGCTGCCTTGGGCGCTGACCGGGATGGCCGCAACCTAGCCATGGTCCCCGGGGGCGGCTGCGGGGTCCCTCCCCTCCCCCTCTAGCCTCGCCCTCGCCTCCCGTTGCCGCCGCCGCGGCTCTCCCCATGCCCGTGCTCAACCGCTGGTCGGAGGCCGAGGCCGCCGAGGCGATCAGCCGCTACGGCGCCCAGGGTGTCAGCGAGGATCTGGCGCTGCGCACCTACTCCGCCCGTCTGCTGGGGGCCGATCCCGATCTGGTGCTGCATGGTGGCGGCAACACCTCGGTCAAGACCACGGTCACCGGCCTGCTCGGCGACACGATTCCGGTGCTCTGCGTCAAGGGTTCGGGCTGGGACCTGGCGACGATCGAGCCGCCGGGCCACCCGGCGGTGCGGTTGCAGGAGCTGCAGGCCCTGCGAGCCCTCACCGCGCTCTCGGATGAGGAGATGGTGGCGGCCCAGCGCCGCAACCTGATCAACCCGGCGGCGCCTAACCCATCGGTGGAGGCCCTGCTGCACGCCTTCCTGCCCCATCGGTTCGTCGATCACACCCATGCGGTCGCCCTGCTGGCCCTGGCGGATCAGCCGGACGCCGAGGCGATCTGCCGGCAGGTGTACGGCGATCGGGTGGCGCTCGTGCCCTACGTGATGCCCGGCTTCGATCTGGCTCTGGCGGCGGCCCGGGCCTACGAGCAGGCCGAGGAACGGGCGCGGGCCTCGGGGGTGGAGCTCGAGGGCATGGTGCTGCTGAAGCACGGTCTGTTCTCCTTTGGAGCCACGGCGCGCCAGAGCTACGAGCGCATGATCGCCCTGGTGGGCCTGGCCGAGGAGCGACTGGCCTCGGCGGTGGCTGCCGGCGCCCAGGGCAGCCCGGCGCTGGCCCCGGGCGTGGTGGCCGCCGCGCCGCCCCAGACCCCTCCGGCCGGGGGGGCCGCCGCCCTGCTGCCGGTGCTGCGGGGCGCCCTGGCCCGGGCCGCCGCCGCCGAGGGCGCGCCGCTGCGCTGGCTGCTCGATCTGCGCGAGTCCCCCCTCAGCCGGGCGGTCGTCGATGATCCGCGCCTGGGCGACTGGGCCCGACGTGGCGTCGCCACCCCCGACCATGTGATCCGCACCAAGGCCTTCCCCCTGGTGCTGCCGGCCGATCCCACACCAGCGGCGATCGAGCAGGCCCTGGCGGCCTACATCGCCGATTACAAGGCCTATTTCGAGCGCCAGAACCAGCGGGTCGGCGGCATCAAGACCGCCCTCGATCCCCTGCCCCGGCTGGTGGCGGTGCCTGGGCTTGGCCTGATCGGCATCGGCGCCTCGGCCGCCGATGCGGCGGTCGCCGCCGACCTCGCCGAGGCCTGGTCGCGCACCCTGCTGGCGGCTGAGGCGGTGGGTCGCTTCGAGCCGGTGGGCGAGGACGACACCTTCGCCATGGAGTACTGGAGCTTGGAGCAGGCGAAGCTCGGCAAGGGCGTCGAGAAGCCCCTGGCCCGTCACGTGGTGCTGGTCACCGGTGGTGGCGGAGCGATCGGTGCTGCCACCGCCCGCGCCTTCGCGGCTGCCGGGGCGGCGGTGGCCGTGCTCGACCGCGATGCCGATGCGGCGGCGGCGGCGGCCCAGGCCTGTGGCCCCTGGGCCCTGTCCCTCAGCGCCGATGTCACCGATCCCGAGCAGGTGCGCGCCGCCTTCGGCGCGGTGGCGGCTCGCTACGGCGGTCTCGACCTCGTGGTGAGCAATGCCGGCGCCGCCTGGACAGGGGCCATGGCCGATCTGCCGGAGGCCGATCTGCGCGCCTGCTTCGAGCTCAACTTCTTCTCTCATCAAAGCGTCAGTCAGGCCGCCATCGCTCTGTTCCGCGCCCAGAACGGTGGCGGTTCGCTACCCGGCGGCCAGCTGTTGTTCAACGTCTCCAAGCAGGCCCTGAACCCAGGCCCCGATTTCGGTGCCTACGGCATCGCCAAGGCGGCCCTGCTTGCTCTGATGCGCCAGTACGCGCTGGAGCAGGGGGGCTCCGGCGTGCGCGTCAACGGGCTGAATGCCGATCGCATCCGCTCCGGCCTGCTCGATGACGGCCTGATCCAGGAGCGGGCAGCGGCCCGGGGGGTGAGCGAAGCGGCGTACATGGCCGGCAACCTGCTGGGGGCTGAGGTGCGGGCCACGGACGTGGCCGAGGCCTTCGTGGCCCTGGCCCTGATGCAGCGCACCACCGGCGCCCTGCTCACCGTCGATGGCGGCAACGTGGCGGCGATGGTGCGCTGATCCTCAGGCCCTCTGCCGTCCCAGCCACAGCCCCAGGCCGCTCCACAGCAGCACCAGGGCGAAGCACAGTCCCGTCCACAGCGGCAGCCCCCAGCCATCAACCGCCAGGGGCGCCACCACGGTGATCACCCCCCCGGCCAGCAGCGGCTGGAGCAGCAGCTGCTTGATCGAGAACGCCGGCAGGGCATCGCTGCGGTCGTCGGGGTCGGCCAGCCGCAGCAGCAGCAGGCCGCTGGCGGCCACGCCGGTGGCCTGGCCGAACTCCAGGATCGCCCGTTCGAACCAGTCGGCGGGCAGGATCCGCGGCGCCAGCACCAACACCACCAGCAGGTTCCACACCAGCCCCACCAGGGCCAGCACCGTCAGGGGACGCCAGTTGGCCGCCAGCAGCGACAGATCGAGGCAGGCGGTGGCGGCGGTGATCAGCAGATCGGCGCAGATGGTGCCGATGCGCCCCTGGATCGCCGCCGAGGCCAGGGAGGCACGGCCGCTGGCTTCCAGCAGCAGCCGCACCAGTAGCGAACCCAGCAGCGCCAGGGGGAAGACCGGCAGGGCCTCGATCACCGCCTCCAGCACGCCGCCGCGGCCGTGGACCAGTGCCTGCAGGACGCTCAGCCCCAGCCAGCCGATCGCCACCGCGATCCCCGCCAGCCCCAGGTTGATCAGCCAGCTGGCCATCGCCGCCAGCCAGGTGGGCCGGGATTGGGCGGCCCTGGCCGCGTCGGGATCCGCCCCCAGCCCGGTCGCGGGGCCAGCGCCGGCCTCCGCGGCGCCGCTGCGGGGGGCGCCGGGCGGTGCCACGGGAGGCAGGCCTGGTGTTTCGGTGCGCGCAGGCGCCAACGCCAGTGGGTCAGCCGCGGCTGCCGGCCCGCCCGGCGCGGAGGTGTTCGGAGCTGGGCCATCCGGCTGGGGGGCTGGATCACCCCCGCAATCCCCCCCGGGATTCGGAAAGGGCGTGAGCCAGCCGAAGCGCCGGGCCAGCACCACCACCAGTCCGCCCACCAGGGTGGAGGCCAGCAGCCCGACCGTGGCCATCGCCAGCCCCAGCTCCTCTCCGCCCACCAGGCCGAGTCGCTCGTAGGTGGGGCCCATGGCGGCCGCCGAGCCGTGCCCCCCCTCGTAGGCCACCTCGATCAGGCAGGCCATCACCGGGGCCACCCCCAGCCATGGCTGCAGCAGAACCAGCACCGCCACCCCTGCCACCACGTACTGGCCGAAGGCCAGGATCAGTGCCAGCAGCACCTGGGCGGAGAGCGGCCGCCAGAGTCCGCTCGGCCGCGGCAGCGGTTTACCGAGCAGCAACGAGCCGAACACCATCGTCAGCAGGATCAGGGGCAACCGATCCCAGATCCCGATCACCGCCGGCGGGATCAGTGGCCAGGGCCCCGACGGCGCCAGCAGCAGGCCGATGGCTCCGGCCATCAGCGCTTCGGGAATGCCCCAGCGGTGGCTGGCCAGCCCCCTGCCGAGCACGGTGCCCAGGGCCAGAAGCGCCAGCAGGATCGCCAGTGCCAGCGCGGTCGTGCCGATCACGGAGGGCATCACAGCGTGAAGTGGCGGCGGAAGAAGGCTTCGGTAGCCTCCAGCACCTGCACCTGCACCGCCTGGCTGCGGAAGCCGTGCCCCTCCCCTGGGAACAGATGCAGCTCCACCGGCACTCCCCGGTCGGAGAGGGCCAGGGCCATCCGTTCGGTCTGCTCCGGCGGCACCACCCGATCCTCGAGGCCGTGGAACAAGATCAGCGGTGCCTGGATCCGCTGCTGATGCTGCAGCGGCGAGCGTTCGGCATAGGTGGCCGCCGCTGCGGGCCATGGACCCACCAGGGTGTCGAGATAGCGCGCTTCGAAGCGGTGGTCCGAATGGCGGGCCAGGTCCGCCAGGTCGGTGACGGCATAACGGCAGGCGCCGGCGCGGAACACCTCGGTGAAGCACAGGGCCGCCAGCACCGTGAAGCCGCTGGCGCTGCCCCCTTCGATGGCGATCCGCTGCGGATCCGCCCGCCCGCTCTGCACCAGCGCCCGGGCGGCGGCGGCGCAGTCTTCCACATCCACCACCCCCCACTGGCCGTCGAGGCGCTCGCGGTAGGCGCGGCCGAAGCCGGTGGAGCCTCCGTAGTTCACATCCACCACGCCCCAGCCCCGGCTGGTCCAGAACGTCACCCCCGGATTGAGCCCTGTGCGGGCCATGGCGGTGGGGCCGGAGTGCCCCTTGACCAGCAGCGGCGAGCCGGCGTGGGCGCCCCCCTCGGGCGGATGGAACCAGGCGTGGGTGGGGAGCCCGCCGTGGCCCTCGAACCACAGGGATTCCGGCCGGGAGATCCGCTCCGCCGCAAGCGGGCAGGGGGCCGCCGGAGTGTGCCGCCAGTCGCCGCTGGTCAGCTCCAGCTCCAGCACGCCGGCGAGGGTGAACGGGGCGGCGGCGATCGCCACCAGCCGCTCACCGTCGCAGTCGAGAGCGGCCAGGTCATCGAAGGGCAGGGTCAAGGGCTCCCACCCGCCGGCGGCGATCCGGCCGAGGCTCCAGCAACCGTCCCGGCAGGCGATCGCCTGCAGCTGCTGACCATCCCAGACCGTGGTGCGCATGCCGTAGACCCACTGGGGCATGGCGAACTCGGCTTCCATCGGCAGCAGGGGCTCCCAGTCGGGATCCTCCGGGGTCCCTGGGCCCGGCTCCGCCGGCCGCACCCGCCCGGGCTCCAGCCAGCGCGACGCCCCCCGCAGGCACTCGAGGTTCCACCAGCCGCTGCGGTCATTGGCGACCACGAGGTCGTCGCCGGCCCAGAGGGGCTGGAACACCGAAATGCCGCGGGGGTCCCCGGGCCCCGAGCCGGCCAGCGCCACCGGATTCGCCAGGCTGCCGGCGGGCTCGATGCGCGCCAGCCAGAGCCGGCTGCGCTCCCAGGGCATGAAGGGTTGCTGCCACTCCACCCAGGCCAGGCTGTCGCCATCGGCGGAGGCCACGGCGTAGCCACAGAAATCGTCGGCGGCGCGCAGCACCTCGGGCTCACCGCCCGCCAGGGGCACACTCACCAGGTGGTCGCGGCCGTCCTGCTCCATCACCCCCAGCCAGCGCCGGCGCCGCCGGTCGATCCAGCCATCGGCGAATCCGCGCGGCCGCTCCGGGTCCGCCGGCGGCGTCAGGCGGACGGGCTCCGGAGCGGGGCCCTCCACGCCGCCATCGCCCTCCAGCTCCAGCCGCCAGAGGCAGCCGTCCGTGCCATCCACGAACACCACCGTTCCGCTGTCCACCGTGTAGACGCCGCCCCCGTAGTCGTGCACCCGGCTGCGCAGGTCCCGGGGGGCGGGGGTGAGTTCACGTACGGGGCCATCCCGTCCGTCCCGCACGCACAGGGTGGTCCGCCCCCGCTCCTGGGGGCGTTGCTCCAGCCAGAACAACCGGCCAGCCGCGAGGCGCGGTTCCTTCAGGCTCGGGGTGCGCCCGACGGCCACCGCCGCCGGCACGGGTCTGTGCAGGTCCATGCCGACGTCGGCTTCCGCCGCGGGTCCATAGAATGGCCCCCATCGTTTCAGGTAATGCCTTGGCGCGCAGCTTCGCCCAGATGGCCCGGACGGCTGAGCAGGGCAACCGCACCGTCCACGTGCCCAAGGAACCCCTGGATGTCCCCCCCCTGCCGATTCACAAGCTCGGCTCCCGCGAGCTGCGCGGTAGCGCCCGCCGCATCAACAGGGTTGACGACGAGATCCGGGATCTGGCCCGCAACATGCTGCGCAGCATGTATACCGCCCGCGGTATCGGCCTGGCCGCACCGCAGGTGGGCATCGCCAAGCAGCTGCTGGTGATCGATCTCGACCTTGAGGAGGCGGCCACCCCGCCCCTGGTGCTGATCAACCCCGAGATCACGGCCAGCGGCGCCTCGTTCAACACGTATGAGGAGGGTTGCCTGAGCATCCCCGGCGTCTACCTCGATGTGGTGCGCCCCTCGGTGGTGGAGGTGAGCTTCCGAGATGAGCAGGGCCGCCCCCGCCGCCTCAAGGCCGACGGTCTGCTCGCTCGCTGCATCCAGCACGAGATGGATCACCTCAATGGCGTCCTGTTCGTCGATCGCGTCACCGATGAGCTCAGCCTGAACGAGGGGCTGCAGCAACAAGGTTTTCAGCGCGGCGACGTGCGCCCGATCCACTGAGTCCGCCATGCCGATGAAACCCCTGGCGGGGCTGTTCCTCGCCCTTGCCTGTGTGCTCGGCATCGCCGCCACCGGTTGCGTGTTCGAGTTGGCCTACGGCGATCCCGACCTCGGTGTGTCGACCACCCGCTGGATCCTGGCCGGCAGCCTGCCAGGGACGGCCCTGGCCCTGTTCACCGCCATCCGGATCAACCGCCCTGCCTGATCGGGCCCCCTGGCAGGTCCCCGACCTCGGCGACTCCTGAATCCTTCCCCCGCCGTCCGACCGGTCGCCAAGGCAGGGGAGGCCGGTTCCTGTCCTGCCGCCGGGGCGGCATCTCCCCTTGCCGGCCTGCATACCATTCGTGCTGCCGGGGCCCGGCCTGTCCTCCCACCCGTCCGCCATGGTGTCGATCGTCTCCTCTCTCACGGCTGCGCGTCGCGGCGTGCGGCTCGCCCTGGCCGCGGGCCTGATCGGGACCGCCCTGTTCCCGGCGGTCCGGGCCCAGTCGCTGTTCGGTGCCGCCGAAGTGGATCCCAGCCGCTTCGTGGTGGTGGCGGCCCCGATCGGCAATGGCGAGCGGTCCCAGCTCAACATCTATGAGCAGACCGGCAGCCGCCGGCCCTGCTTCGCTGTCGGCAGCGGCAAGCCCGCCGCCGTCGACCCCCTGCTGGCCAGCTTCGATTTCACCGGAACCTGCAGTCGCTACATCGATGGCAACGGATTTTCCCTGCGGGTCGGTGGCAGCGACCTCGGTACGGTCTACCGGCTGATGGTGACGCGTGCCGCCGACGATGTGTTGCTGCTCGCCGTTCCCACCCGAGCCGGGGCCGGTCCGGAGATGGTCGTGGCCCGGGCCGGTGGCCGCGCCGGCGGCTTCATCAAGCTCGACTTCGACCCGGGCTGGCGGCTGATGCGCCGCAGCTTCCGGGGCCGTGCCCTTGGCCATGTGTACGTCTACCGGGAGTCCTTCCCCGAGACCACCGCTGCCGCGGCACCGGCCTCGGCGGGAAGCCAGCCAGCCGGCAGCATGGCCGCACCCGCACCCGCACCCGCAGTTCCCGTCCCGGGCCCGGCCCCGGCCGCATCAGCCCTGCCGTCCATGGCCCCCGCCCCCTTGCCTCCTGCCCCTCCGGCTCCCTGAGCCAGTCTCGGCGCTTGCTACCATGGCCCACTGCCCGAACCAAGCGACAGCCTTTTCATGACCCAGGTGACCGTCGGCGAGAACGAAGGAATCGAATCCGCCCTGCGCCGCTTCAAACGCCAGGTCTCGAAGGCGGGGATCTTCGCCGATCTCAAGCGCCTGCGCCACCACGAGACCCCCACTGAGAAGTACAAGCGCAAGGCCCAGCAGCGTCGTCGCCGCCGCTGATCGCCTCGGGGACCTGGCCGCTGATCGCCGCGTCGTCCTGAGCCGGTGGTTCTGAACCGGTGCTTCTACTGATTGGCTGCGCCCAGCGCTGTCATCAGGCTGGAGACACCCTGCAGTTCCGAGCCATGGCTTCAGCCTTTCTCCGCTGGATGGCGGACACCGTTGCCCACGTGTTCGGCGACCCCCGGGCCGAAGCCATGACCCGGCCCCCGGCGATCGGCCCCCAGCCCTACCGGGATCGTCCCCAACGCCGGCGTTGATAGCCGGTCCATCCGATGGCGCCTCGGGTTCGGTCACCCGTTCCTCTGCTGGGGCGGGTTCACCGACGGCGGGCCCGGTTGACCCTGTCACCGGGCCTGGAGACTGTCTATCCAGCGCTGAAGCCGCCCGCATGCACCGCTCCCTTGGGACTTGCCGGAATGGGGTGCATACCAACCGGATCGCATGGTCTGATCCGCATGGTCTGATGAGTTCGGTCTGATGGGCTCGGCTTGATGCGCTCGGTCTGATGGGCGGGGCTTGACCCGCTGGGATCGATCCGTTTGGACCGATCCGCTCGGCACGCTCGGAACCGTCCCCGTCTGATCAGCGGGCCGATGCAGCGGATCCCACCAGCGGCTCGCGTCAGCGGCCGTTCTCCGCCCCCGGCTGGCGACCCGTGCCCGCTTCGAAGGGTCAGGGGTCGCTCTGGCTGTCGAAGCTGCGGTAGGTGAGGGCTTCGGCGATCGCTTCCACCCCCACGGCCGTGCTCCCCTCCAGGTCGGCGATGGTGCGTGCCACCCGCACCAACTTGAGGGCTGCCCGGGTGGTCAGGCGTCGCTGGGCCACGCAGGCCTCCCAGAGCGCCAGGGCGGGGCCATCAAGGCCCACCACCCCCTGGAGCTGGCCGGGTTCGAGCTCGCCATTGACCACGCCACCGGGGTTGCGGGCTGCCATGCGCCTGCGCGCCGCCAGCACCCGCAGCCGCACCTGGCCGCTGCTCTCGGGCTGCGGTGCGTCTGCGAGCGAGTCGCCCGCGCCGCTACCCCCCAGCCACCCGGCCAGAGGGCCGCTGCCGGCGCGGCGCAGCACCACCTGCAGATCGAGGCGATCGAGCAATGGGCCCGACAGCCTGGCCCAGTAGCGGCGACGCTCCCCCTCCCCGCAGCGGCAGGCCTGGTCGGGCTCGGTCGACCAGCCGCAGGGGCAGGGATTGGTGGCCGCCACCAGGGTCACGCGGCAGGGGAATCGGCAGCTGTGGCGGGCCCGGCTGATCCAGACATCCCCCTCCTCCAGGGGCTGGCGCAACTGATCCAGCAGGGACCGCCGGAACTCCGCCAGTTCATCGAGAAACAGCACGCCGCGATGGGCCAGGCTCAGTTCCCCCGGACGCGGCGGTGAGCCCCCGCCGATCAGGGCCGGCCCGGAGCAGCTGTGGTGCGGGCTGCGGAAGGGGCGGCGGCGGATCAGGCCGCTGCCTTCCGGCAGCAGTCCGGCCACGGAATGGAGTCGCGTCAGTTCCAGGGCTTCGGCGTGCGCCAGAGGGGGCAGCAGGCCCGCCAGCCGTCGGGCGAGCATCGTCTTGCCGCTGCCCTGGGGCCCGACCAGCAGCAGATGGTGCCCGCCGGCGGCCGCGATCTCCAGGGCGCGCCGGCCATGCTGCTGGCCCTGCAGGTCCGCCAGATCGGCCTCGGCTTCGGCCGGGGCCGCGGTGCTGCGGAGCGGTGCGGGGGCCTGACGCCGCCGGTTCGGATCCGCCAGAGCGGCCAGGGCCTCCGCCAGGTCCTGCGCCGGCCAGACCGCCAGTCCGTCGACCAGGGCCGCCTCGGCGGCGTTCGCTTCGGGCACCAGCAGGGCGCGCGCCCCCGCCTGCCGGGCAGCCATCGCCACCGCCAGGACGCCGCGCACCGCCCGCAGCCGGCCGTCGAGGCCGAGTTCGGCCAAGCTCCAGACCCCGTCGAGGCGCTCCGGCGCCAGTTGCCCGCTGGCGGCGAGCAGGCCGAGGGCGATCGGCAGGTCGAATCCCGGGCCGGCCTTCGGCAGATCGGCCGGTGACAGGTTCACCACCACCCGGGTCAGGGGCACCCGCAGCCCGCTGTGGCGCAGAGCCGCCCGTACCCGTTCCCGCGCCTCCTGCACGGCGGCATCCGCCAGACCCACCAGCTGCACTCCCGGCAGACCGGGGCCCATGTCCACCTCCACCATCACCTCCTGGGCCTCGAGGCCCCGCAGGGTGGCGCTGCTGCACCGTGCCAACATCACGCCAGGGGTCGCTGCACCAGTAGTTCCACCCCCCGATCCACCCCTCCCCGGCACGCGCCCATGTCCGGTTCTTCCCCCGGCACCGCCTCCGGTTCCGGCGACACGATCTTCGGCCGCATCCTGCGTGGTGAGATTCCCTGCGACGCGGTGTATTCCGATGAGCAGTGCCTCGCCTTCCGCGACGTCGCCCCCCAGGCACCGGTGCACATCCTTGTGATCCCCCGGCTGCCGATCCCCTCGCTGGCGGAGGCTGCGGCCGACCATCAGGCCCTGCTGGGTCACCTGCTGCTGGTGGCCGCCCGGGTGGCCCGGGAGCAGGGGCTCGAGGCCTTCCGCACGGTGATCAACAGCGGTGCCGGGGCGGGCCAGACCGTGTTCCACCTGCACGTGCACGTCCTGGGCGGGCGGGCGATGGACTGGCCGCCGGGCTGAACGAACGGCAGGCGGTGCCCGGCAGCAGCGACAATGCCCTCACCTGCCCCAGCCCATGAACCCGCTCCAGGCCCTCCGCCAGCAGCTCGGCAAGCTGCAGCGCCTGGCCCAGCCCTATTTCCTCCCCCTGGAGGACGGCAGCGGCAACGCCGGCTCGTTCCTGCTGCTGGTGCTTGCCCTGCTGGCCGTGGTGGTGGGGGCGACCCTGCTGCTGCTCACCGGAGCGGTGGCCCTCAGTGGAGCCCTGATTCCCAAGTTGCGGGATGCCTTCCTGCCGGGAATCCCCCAGCAGGTGGCCGCGATCTGGAACAGCCCGATCGGCCCCATCGTGATGGCCCTGTTCGCCGCGGGCGTGGGCTGCTTCGGCTGGTACCGGGGCAAGCTGCGCCAGGGCCGCTGGCTGCCCTGGCTGCTGCTGGGCGTGATCACGCTGCTGATCCTGGTGATCAACGGCATCAATGTGGGCATCAGCTTTATCGCCCGCAACATCGAGAATGCACTCGTTGCGTATCAACAGGAAGAATTCTGGAAGATCGTTGCGATTTACGCCTTCTGCCTGGTGCTGGCCCTGCCGATCCGGGCGATTCAGAGTTATCTCATTCCCAAGCTTGGCCTGCTCTGGCGCCAGTGGCTCAGCAGCCGCCTTTTGCAGCGCTACCTCACCAACCGCGCCTACTACGTCCTCAACCCAAACGATGAGTCTGTTGAGGAGATCGACAACCCTGATCAGCGGATCTCGCAGGATGCGGCCAGCTTCACAGCGACCAGCCTCAGCGTCACCGTCGAGATCCTGTCGGCCCTGCTGACCTTCTTCAGTTTCATCATCGTCCTCTGGAGCATCAACGGCACCCTGGCCCTCTGGCTGCTGGCCTACTCCGTCGGTGGTACGGCGATCATCGTGTTCGCCAGCCGCAAGCTGGTGAACCTCAACTACCAGCAGCTCAAGCTCGAGGCCGATTTCCGCTACGGCCTGGTTCACATCCGTGACAACGCCGAGTCCATCGCCTTCTACCGCGGCGAGCAGCAGGAGGCCAAGGAGGGCGAGCGCCGGCTGGGCGGGGCGATCCGCAACTACAACCGCCTGATTGTCTGGGAGGCACTGATCAGCGTGATCCAGCGCTCCTACGACTACTTCTCCCGGTTCCTCCCCTGGCTGGTGATCGCCCCGATCTACTTCGCCAAGCAGGTGGATTTCGGTGTCTTCGGCCAGGCCAGCATCGCCTTCTCCCAGGTCCTGTTCTCGGTCAGTTACATCGTTAACAACATCGATCGCCTGGCTGCCTTCTCCGCCTCGATCAGCCGTCTCGAGGGTTTCCAGGGCAAGGTGGAGGCGATCGGCGGTCAGATGGCCGCCCTCGATGCCGCCGCCCTGGCCGCTGGCCCCCAGCAGGGCAGCGACGCCCTGCTCTCCAGCCAGTCGGGGTCTGCAGCCATCCGCGTCAGTCATGTCGATCTGGTGCCACCCCGCAGTCAGCGGGTGCTGATCCGGGATCTGAGCCTCGAGGTGGGCCCCGGTCAGCGGTTGCTGGTGGTCGGTCCCTCGGGTTGTGGCAAAACCTCGTTCCTGCGCCTGGTGAGCGGCCTCTGGGCTCCGGCCCGAGGCCAACTGGAGCGACCGCCGACGGGAGAGCTGATGTTCATTCCCCAGAAGCCCTACATGCTGCTCGGCAGCCTGCGCGAGCAGCTCTGCTACCCCCAGCCCAGTGAGCGCTTCAGCGATGAACAGCTGCGCCATGTGCTCGAGGAGGTGCGCCTGCCGGATCTGGTGAGCCGCTTCCCCGATCTTGACGTCAAGCAGGACTGGCCCCGCCTGCTCTCCCTCGGCGAGCAGCAGCGCCTGGCCTTCGCCCGCCTGCTGCTCAACTCGCCGCGTTTCCTGGTGCTCGATGAGGCGACCAGTGCCCTCGATGTCGCCACCGAACGGGCCCTCTACGAACTCCTGGCCCAGCGGGAGATGGCGGTGGTGAGCGTCGGCCACCGGCCCACCCTGGTGGACCATCACGACACGGTGCTGGAGCTCGATGGCAGTGGCGGCTGGCGGTTGCTGCCGGCGGCCGGCTATGACTTCGGGCGACATGCCTGAGCCGATGACCTCCGCTGCCACCCCGGCCACCCCGGCCGCCACCAGTGCCACCACCCCCGATGTTCCGGCCTTCGGTTGGAGTGCCTACGCCGAGAGGGTCAACGGCCGCTTCGCCATGCTCGGTTTTGCTGCCGTGCTGCTGATCGAAGCCCTCAGCCGCGACACCTTCCTGCACTGGGCTGGCCTGGTGCCCTGAGAGGGCTGAGGGGATGACGGCCTGGTGAGCTGGCCGCTTCCGCCTACCCCGGCCCGCTCCCCCCCAAGGGCGACCGGCCAGGCCCGCAAGCGATCCGGCCATGCCACCCATCAGCATCTCCAACCGGTCAGCCCCGGCAATCGATCAGGCCCGGTAACCGACCAGGGCGGCAACAGAACAGCCCCGTGAAGCCGGCGGGGTTCCCGGCATCGTTCCAGGGAGCGCTGCTCAGGGCAGCCGGATCAGATCCAGCTGCCAAAGCCCCCCTCGGCTCACCTCCACCGCCAGCTGTCTGCCGTCCGCCTGCAGGCTCAGGCGGCGCGGTACCCCCGGGGGGTCCATCGGCAGGGGCTGCAGCGATTGCAGTGAGCGGCGGTACAGCACCAGCTCGGTGCGGCCCTCCAGCCGGCGCACCACCGCCAGTCGTTCGCCGCTGCCATCCACCCCGACGCTCACGGGCTGGGCATCGGGTCGGTTGAGGCCCGGCAGGGGCACCGGCAGGTTCCGCTCCAGATCGATCAGCTGCACCTGATCCCGCCCACCGCGCTCGCCGATCAGGGCCAGATAACGGCCCGCGAGCATCGGCTCATGGCTCGTTCCGGCCGCGTCCAGAGCCCGATCCAGGCCCGCCAGGGGCCTGGGCATGCTGCTGCAGCCGCCAACCCACAGCAGCGAGGCTCCGGCCGCGGCAAGCCACCGCAGCCTTGCTCTGATCGATCGGCAGCCGCCGCCTGTGCTCATCGCTCTCCCGCCGGAGGGGTCGGGGACGCCCCCGGTGCCAGGGGGCCCGGCGGTGGATCGGGCTCCAGCAGGCTGCTGAGATCCAGCACCTCAATCCGCCGGCGCCCCGCCCGCAGCCGCTCCACCGCCAGGCGGCGGCCATCGGGCGCCAGGCTGATCCGCTCCGGGTCCCCCTCGCCGGGCAGCTGCAGCGGCACAAGCCGCCCGGTGAGCCGATCGAGCACCAGGGCCGTGGGCCGAGGGCCCCACTGGCCCACCACCGCCAGGTAGCGGCCGTTCCAGCTGAGGGAGGGCGAGCGATGGGGCTGATGCCGCCGCAGCGGATCGAGCCGAACCACTCGCCCACTGGCCTGTTCCTGCAGCAGCACCGTTTCCCGGCCGCCCCGGGCGACGATGCTGGCCAGCCAGCGTCCATCACCGCTGAGGGCCGGATCCTGGCGATCGCCCTCTGCGAATCCGGCTGGAGGTGCGGGTCTGCGGCCGATGCCCAGGGGGCCGCAGGCTGAGAGCAGCATCAGGCCGGCCCCGAGCAGGAGGGCCGTCGACCGGGCGATTCGGCTCAGTCGTCGAAGCGGGAGGAGTTGTCGCGGGCCGCATCATCGGGGCGGGCGCGGCGGCCGGCGGGGGAGACCGGGGTGAAGTCGGCGTCGCTGACGCCAGCCTGGTGTCCACCCGGCTCGTTGCCCCTGGGGCCGGGGCTGGTGGTTCGGATCGGATCGCCCTGGGGAACCCCCGGGCTGGCGCCCTGGCGCAGGGACGCCCCCTCGCTGGGCCGCTGGGGCAGGGGTGAACCCCTGCGGCTGGAGCGGGGCATCCCCTCGGTTCCGCTGATGATGCGGCTGCCGCGTCGGCCTTCGGCACCGGTTTCCCGCTCGCGGCGACGGGCCCCGAACTCGGGTTCACCGCGGCGGGGAGCCGCGTAGCGGGACGGTTCAGTCGCGCTCACCCCAGGGCCAGGGTCGCGCTCACGCGCCTCGGAGCGTGATCCCCTGGTCTCCTCCCAATCGTCGGCGGGGCGACGGCTGGCGGCCCGCTCGGGAATGGCGGCCCGGCTGGGTCGACGCGGCCGGTAGAACTCGTCTTCATCGACCTCGCGGGAGGAGATGCGGCGTCGCAGCGGTTCCGCCTCATCGAATCGGTCGGGGCCCCCACGGTCCCAGTCGCGATCCCCGCCCAGGCCACCCCGGGGCCGCAGCGGGGCCGGTTCCTCATCGTCGAAATAGGAGGAGCGGCGCGCCTGTTCGGTGGTGACGCCGCGCAGGCGCACGCTTTCGTAGGCGAAGAAGACGGTGGTGCCAGCCAGCAGGAACTGGCCGAACTGCAGAATCGGATCCAGGCGCCAGCCCTGGAAAAAGAGGATGCCGCCGCAGAGCAGGCCCACGGCGGCGAAGAAGACGTCGTAGTCGCGGGCGAGGGCCGGCTTGAAGCTCCTCATGAAGTAGAGGAGGGCGCCACCGACGGCCAGCACGATGCCGACGATGCTGGCCCAGTTGAGGCTGGCGTTGACCAAGGCGGTTCTCGGGGAGGGGTCGCCGGGAAGGCTGTGGCCGCCACTCTAGAGAGGCCGGCGACCGACGCCTCGGCCGCCACGCGGTTCAGAGACGGCGATCGACGCGGTCGTTCTGGCTGATGAAGAACAGCGCCACAGAAATGGGGACGACCACGATCACCGCGCCCCACAGGAGGCTGCTGAGGAAGTTGGCGAGGGAAGGGGTCATGGCAGACGGGCGCCGCAGCTGTGCGCGGCTGATCCTAGGCAGCGGAGGCGGCTTCCTACGATCCTGCGGTCTCCGCTTTGAGCTTTGTGACGGCCCTGCCCCTGCTGCACCTGGTCCTCGGATTGCTCCTGGCGGTCTGGACGCTCCTGTTCCTGTTCCGGATCGTCTTCACCTGGTACCCGGCGATCGACCTCAGCCAGGGCCCCCTGCGCCTGATCGGTGCTCCCACGGAACCCCTGCTCGCCCTGACCCGCCGGCTGATCCCGCCGATCGGGGGCGTGGATGTGACGCCGGTGATCTGGGTGGGCCTGCTCAGCCTGCTGCGAGAGCTGGTGGTCGGTCAGCAGGGCCTGCTGACCCAGATCATTCAGCGGGTCCCGCCGGTGGCCTGAGGGCCGGCTGCTTCTGGATTGCGCCGGCCTGGCGCGGGCCGGTCGGCAGCGGGATCTCCGGCGTGCTCTGGAGGTCGCTGTTCAGCGGCCCAGCGTGGGCAGCATGTCCTGCTCGACGAATTTGGTGTGCACGTCGCCCCGTTGGAACTCGGGCCGATCCAGCAGCGCCAGGTGAAAATCGATGGTGGTGGGGATGCCGGTGACGGCGCATTCGGAGAGGGCGCGACGCAGCCGCCGCAGGGCGTGCTCCCGGTCAGTGCCCCACACGATCAGCTTGCCGATCAGGGAGTCGTAGAAGGGCGGGATCTCGTAGCCGGTGTACACGTGGCTGTCGATGCGGACCCCCGGACCGCCCGGGGGCAGCCAGCCAGTGATCTTGCCGGGGGCCGGTCGGAAGTTGTGGGCCGGATCTTCGGCGTTGATTCGCACCTCGATCGCATGGCCGGTGAGCCGAATCTGATCTTGGGTCACGGAGATCGGCTCTCCACCGGCGATGCGCAGCTGTTCGGCGATCAGGTCGACGCCGGTGACCACCTCGGTGACCGGATGCTCCACCTGGATGCGGGTGTTCATCTCCATGAAGTAGAAAGCCCCGCTGCGGTCCACCAGGAACTCCACGGTCCCGGCGCCCTCGTACTGGATCGAACGGGCGGCGGCCACGGCGGCCTCGCCCATCTGCCGCCGCACCTCAGGGTCGATGGCCACGCTGGGGGCTTCCTCCAGCAGCTTCTGATGGCGGCGCTGGATCGAGCAGTCCCGCTCCCCCAGGTGCACCACGTTGCCGTGGCGGTCGGCCAGCACCTGCACCTCCACGTGCCGGGGCCGATCGATGAATTTCTCCATGTAGAGCCCCGGGTTGCCGAAGGCCGCCTCGGCTTCACCCTGGGCGGCCTTGAACAGGCTCTCAAGCTCGTCGGCCGAGGGCACCAGGCGCATGCCCCGGCCGCCGCCGCCCGCGGTGGCCTTGATCATCACCGGGTAGCCCATCCGGCCCGCCAGTTCGGCGGCCTCGGCGGGGGTCTCCAGCAGTCCCTCGCTGCCGGGGATGGTCGGCACCCCCACCCGCTGCATCGTGGCCTTGGCGGTCGATTTGTCTCCCATCGCCCGGATCGCCTCGGGGGAGGGGCCCACAAAGGTGATGCCGTGGTCGCGGCAGATCTCGGCGAAGCGATCGTTCTCGGCCAGGAATCCGTAGCCGGGATGAATCGCGTCCGCGCCCCGGGAGGTGGCGGCCGCCAGGATGTTGGGGATGTTGAGGTAACTGCGGTTGCTGGGCGCCTCGCCCACGCACACGGCCTCATCGGCCAGCTGCACATGCAGGGCGTTGCGATCGACCGTGCTGTAGACCGCCACAGTGGGAATGCCCAGTTCCCGGCAGCTGCGCAGGATGCGGAGGGCGATTTCGCCACGGTTGGCGATCAGCAGCTTGCCGATGGGCATCCGGTGTGGCGGGGCGGACGGGCCGTTGCGGACTGTATCAGCGCTCACACGGCCTCCAGCGGCACGGCACAGACCCCGGCAGCCAATCCAAAGGAAGTGTTGCGAGGGTCCGCCCGGCCGACACCACTGGCTAGCGGTGGGCAGGACCCGAGCAGGAGGCAGGGGCGTGGGACTGATCAGATCCGTCGGCGCCGCAGGCGGGCGCCTCGTTCTGCTGGGGGGGCTGCTGCTGCCGGCCCCGGCGCTGCGGGCCGAGGTGCTCTACCGGCTGGACACCTTCTGCAGCGTCGACGGAGCCGATGCCGTGCCCTGCCGGCTGGAGGCCGTGAACGGATCAGGTTTCACCGAATACCGCCAGCGTCTGACGGATCGGGAGGTGCGCTTCCGGGTGATCGATGAACCCGTCACGCGGGTGGAGCTGCTGGATGCGGCCTCCGGGCGCTGGAGCAGCGTGCGCCGGGCGGCAGCTCTGTTTGATCTCAACGCCGTCTGTCTCGATGGCGTGCGTTTCTGCGTTCTCAATCCCAACTACCTCAACAGCGTGCGCCAGCAACTCGGCGCCGCCGCCAGCGGCCGGAAGGTGCTGGAGCTGCAGTTCGGCGACGATGGCCGGGTCGACGCCGGCTGCTACGACGCCGGCTGCCCCGATGGCGGCCGCCTGCTGCCGGAGCGCTGAGATGGAGCGCCTGCTTCTGCCCTGCTGCCTCGCCGTGCTGCTGCCGCTCCAGGCAGCCCCGGGCTTCAGTGCGCGCCTGCCCGGGGACCGGCCCGGGACGGTCGCCCTCGATCCGTCGGCTCCGTTGCTGCTGGCCCGCGAGCGGGGCGGCCATCAGGGTGGGCGCGGTGGTGGCCATCGCGCCCGCAGCGGTCTGGGCTCCCGCCAGTTCGGTCTCGATCGAGGCAACCACCGCCCCGACGGCGGCTGGAGCCGGGGGCTGGCCCAGAGCGACCGGGCCCGCCGCCAGTTCAACCGCGGCATCCGCGATCTGGAGCGTGGTGGTCGGACCTCCGAACGGCTGCGCGACGGGATCGATCGGATCGATCGCGATGACGTGCGGCGTCGCTTCGAGCGGGGTGAGCGTCAGTGGGAGCGGGCTGGGCGCCATGTCCGCGATGACTGGCGTAAGGCGCGGGATGACTGGCGCGATGTCCGAGATGACGTGCGTGACGACTGGCGGGATGTGCGCAAGGACCTGCGCGGAGACCTGCGCGACGTCGACCGGCGCCTGGATCGGGCGGCGGATCGCCTGAGGCGCTGGGATGACCACTGGCCGGGCTGGGTGCGCCCGGGCTGGGCGCTGGCGCGTCCCTGGCCCACCGGCTGGTACGGCGGCTGGGCCCGTCCGCCCTGGGGTTGGTGGGGCTCCCGCTCCCTGGCCTGGGGGCTCGGGTCGCTGGCCACGGCGGCGGTGATCAACGAGGCGGTGGATCAGGCCATCGCCGCCAGCCGTACCACGATCGTGGTGCCCGATGCGGGCTACAGCCTGCTGATCAACAGCATCGAGCCGAGCGGGGAGGCCACGGTCCGTTTCGTGGCCCTCAGCGGTGACGCTCGCTTCGAGGCCACGGCCGATTGCCGCAGCGGCAGCCTCAACGGCCGGGAGCCCGCCACTGCCGCCCAGGCTCAGCTGATCAACGCCGCCTGCCAGGTGGCCTACGGCAGCTGAGCGAGGGGCGGGGGCGCAGGGTGTAGTGTGTGGCCGTCGGCCAGCGGCCGGCGCTTTCCATCGAGAGGGCCTGGCCCGATCGAGCCACGCGGATGTGGTGGAATTGGTAGACACGCACGTTTGAGGGGCGTGTGGCTTCGGCCTTGCGAGTTCAAGTCTCGCCATCCGCACTTTTTTCTTCACAACTTGGTCCCGTCCGCGCCGCTGTCCCAAGACGTGGAGTCGACCATTGTTCTGGTCAGCAACGGTCCGGGAGAGCTGAGCACCTGGGTGCGGCCCTTGGCCCAGCGTCTCCACGCCGAGATCCCTCTGCGGCCCTTGGTCCCTGAATCCGCCAGCAGCCTGCAGCTGGTGCTGGTGCCCTGCCCGAACGCCACCGGCCAGGAGCCGCGGGTGGCGCGCTCCTGGGGTCTGTTCGAGCGGGTGCTGCCGGCGCAGCGCTTCTGGTGGCTGCTGCTGCGGCCGGGTCGCCACGGCCCCTGGCCGCGGCGGGGGGTGGTGGTGTTCCTCGGCGGCGACCAGTTCTGGACGGTGCTGCTCTCCGCTCGCCTGGGTTACCGCCACATCACCTATGCCGAGTGGGTGGCCCGCTGGCCCCGCTGGAATGACGGCATCGCCGCCATGGGACCGACCGCCGCCGATCGGCTGCCGCTGCGCTGGCGCAACCGTTGCCAGGTGGTGGGCGATCTGATGGCGGATCTGTCCGAGTCGGCTCGCCAGGTCGATCCCCTGCCGCCGGGCGAGTGGGTGGCCCTGCTGCCGGGATCCAAGGGGGCGAAGCTGCAGGTGGGGGTGCCGTTCCTGCTGCGTGCCGCCGATCGTCTGGCCGCCCTGCGCCCCGGGGTGCGTTTTCTGCTGCCCGTGGCGCCCACCACCACGGTGGCGGAGGTGCTGGCCCATGCCGATCCGGCCCGGCCGATCGCCCGCAGCTTCGGCGCCACCGTCCCGGAGCGCCGCGGCGACGAACTGCGCACAGCCGCCGGCACGTCGATCCTGCTGCTGGAGAGCCATCCCGCCCACGGCCTGCTCAGCCAGTGCCGGCTCGCCCTCACCACGGTGGGCGCCAACACGGCTGAACTGGGGGCCCTGGGGCTGCCGATGATCGTGCTGGTGCCGACCCAGCATCTGCATGTGATGCAGGCCTGGGATGGCTGGCTCGGCCTGTTGGCCCGGCTGCCGCTGCTGCGCCGGCTGCTGGGGGTGGCGCTGACGGCCTGGCGGATGCGGCATCGGGGTTTTCTGGCCTGGCCCAACATCTCCGCCGGCCGTGCCGTGGTGCCGGAGCGGGTGGGGGCGATCACGCCCGAGGCGATCGCCGAGGAGGCCGCCGACTGGCTTGCCCATCCGGAGCGGCTGGCGGGCATGCGCGACGACCTGCGCAGTCTGCGGGGTCGCCCTGGGGCGGTGGCCGCCCTGGCCGCGATGGTGCGTGGGCTGCTGCCGGCTGCGGCCGCGGGCGATCCGGGCTGATCAGGGCCCTCGGAGTCGGGCGTCAACAGCCGGGTCTCCAAGGTGAGCCAGGCGCCAGTGGCGGGCTTGCCGGAAGGGGCGGCAGGCCCGGATCAGAATGGCGGTGATGCCCTCTTGCTTCCATGCCACTGATCAGTGTGCGCACGTCCGCCGCCGCCCCGGCCGCTGCCGATGCCCTGCTGGCCGCCCTGTCCAGCGGCCTGGCGGCGCTGCTGGGCAAGCCTGAGCGCTATGTGATGACGCTGCTCGAGACCGGGGTTCCAATGACCTTCGCGGGTGATTCCGCCCCGGCCTGCTACGTGGAGGTCAAGAGCATCGGCGCCCTCGACGGCGACCGCACCCGTCAGGTGAGCAGGGCCGTGTGCGAGCTGATCGAGACCCATCTGGGGATTGCAGCCGATCGCACGTACATCGGTTTTGAGGATGTGCCGGGCCGGCTCTGGGGCTGGAACGGCAGCACCTTCGGCTGACTCCGAGCCGGGGCGCAACCGCTCGCGCTTCAGCGCTGATGCGGTGTCAGGGAGGGGGGGCTGAACAGCTCGCCCTGGATCACACCGCCGGTCGTGTGGCGCCGGTGACGGTTCGATGCGGGCGGCGTCCGGCGGGACGGGATCCGCTCAGGTGCCTGGCCCGGCGGGGGAGCCCAGGCCAGATCGGCAGCCCGGAAGACGGCGTAGGGGGAGGAGACAGGCATGACCAATCCCGAGTCAGTACACCTGTACTAAGCGGCCGCGGCCCGGCTGTCAATGGTTGGTGTTGGAGTGCCGGCGCACGGCTCCCGGCGAACCGTGCACGGGGCATGGCGAACAACCGACAGCGAACGGGGTCCCCCGGTGCTGAGCGATCACTGGTGGTCCGCCGGCCTGGGCCGCCTGCGCATCACCGGGCAGCGCCATGCGACGGCCGATGACACGCCCGCCGCTGCGCTGGAGGTTCGCCCCCAGGAGCTGCTCCATCCATGCCGCAGTCACCTGCCGGGGACCAGTTCCCAAGGCTGCTCGCCGGGGCCTGCGTCGCTCTCACCGGGAGCAGCGGTGATCAGGCCCGGAGGCCCGGACCCTCCGCCTGCTCTGCCGGGGCTCCAGCCCTGGCAGGCCCGGGATCTTCTTAGGATTTCGGCCGCTTCCCCTCCCTTGATGCCGGATCCCAGCGCCGAGACCTCCGCCTGCGGCCTCCCCAGTGGCCTCAGCCGCGACCAGCGCGAAGAGATCTGGCGCGAGCGCCTGACTCCCGAGCAGTTCCGTATCGCCCGTCAGGGCGGCACTGAGCGGGCCTTCACCGGCGCCTACTGGAACCACAAGGGCGACGGTCTGTACCACTGCATCTGCTGCGACGCGCCCCTGTTCGATTCAGGCACGAAGTTCGACTCCGGAACCGGCTGGCCCAGCTTCTGGGATGGGGTGGCCGAGGGAGCGATCACCGTGCATCGCGACACCTCCCACGGCATGGTCCGCACTGAGATCCGCTGCGCCAACTGTGACGCCCATCTGGGCCATGTCTTCAACGACGGCCCCCGTCCCACCGGCCAGCGTTACTGCGTCAACTCCGCCTCGCTGCGCTTCCAGGCGCGCTGATCGCCGACCCGGGCGCAGGGGGGAAGCGGGCGCCATCCGGACCAGAGCGTTCGGTGTTTCGGGCCCGCCATGCCCAAGTTCCGGGCCGACGGCAGACATCTGTGGCCTACCCCAACGACCCAGGCTGACAGCCCCGGCTCACGGCTGACCCTCAGGGCTTCTGCAACGGCTGGACGATCAAGGGGCCTTGACCAGGGGGTGATGTGGCCGATGGGCTGAAGCCCCAACGACCGCGCCGGTGCCGCTGCCCTGATGGCCATGCGCGCGCCGCTAACCAGCCGCACGCCCGGTTCTGTTGTCGGCGCTGCGGAGCCGGGGAACATCCGGCGAGGGCTGGTGGCGATCGCCAGGGCGGTGGCGATCACCAGGGATCGTCGATCACCTCGGGTTCGACATCGATCGGCTCGGCTCCTGATCGCTCAGCCGACGGTCGGCGCCGGGGCAGCGGGTCGTTCCCCTGCCGGTCGCTGGACTGGCTGGGGTAAGGCTGCTCTGCCCGCTCCCCCCTGGACCAGCCCGGCTCCGGCTGGCGCTCCCGATCGCCGGGATCACGCGGCTGGTCTTCCAGGGAGCGGCGGCGCCCGGAGTCGTCCCAGTCGCCATCAAACCGGTCAGCGCCGGGGCGGTCGGCATCGGAGCGGACCCGGGTCGGTCGATCGGGTTCCAAGCGATCCTGGTCCAAGCGATCGCGATCCACCCGTTCCTGTCGGAAGCGTTCCCGCTCGACACGGTCCCGCTCGAAGCGATCGCCAGCCAAGCGTTCGTCGGCCGATCGCTCGTCGTCAAAGCGATCCTCGCCAAAGCGGTCGCGCTCGTCGCGGATGGGCGGATAGCGATCATCGCCGCGATCACTGCCGTAGCGCCCGCCACGCCCGGATTCGCTGCGGCCAGGCTCCGGTTCGTCATCGAGGTAGCGACGCTGGCGCAGGGGTTCGCGCTCTCGCCGCTCCTCCAGTTCCACGTATTCCAGTTCGCTGCGGGGCTCGAAGGCGCGGCTGCGGGCCGGCTGGATCCGGCGCTGTTCCTCGGCGACGCTCGGTTGTCCGGCCGGCAGCTGGTTCTCCGCCGGAACCACACCGCTGCGGAAACGCTCGCGCTCCTCCTGCTCCAGGCCGCCGCCGCCGATACCCAGTTTTTCGAGCAGACCTGTGCCCAGCTGCTTCAGCTTCTCCTCGGCCCCTTCGTAAACGATGATGCGATCGGTGCCGCTGCTGACGATCTCCCCCACCGGCAGCTCCCAGGTGCTCAGCACGCCCTCGCCCAGCAGGGGAACGCCCAGGGCGCCGATCACCAGGGTGGTGAGTTCGCCGGTTTCGATGTCGAAGCTGAAGCCCAGCACCCGGCCGAGCTGTTCGCCTGATTCGGTGACCACCTGGCAATTGATCACCTTGCTGTAGCGCTCGGGGTTGAACCCCTCCTCCAGCGAATCTGCCGAATCCACCAGGATCACATCGCCCACCTGACGGATGCGGTCGAGGGGCATCCAGCGGGGCAGACCCGGCAGGAACCGGGTCAGGGGGTTGTCGCGCAGGCCGAGGGCCACCACTTCGCGCCGGTCGATGTCGACCACCACTTCTCCCACCACCCCCAGCCGCCGGCCCGTGTCGCGGGTGATCACCTGGGTTCCCATCAGCTCGGAGCGCAGCCAGAGCCGATCACCCGAGGCGCTCGTTGGGCTACCGCCGGGGGCGTTCGGGTCGGCGGCGGGGGGGATCGAGGAGGTCAAATCCGTTGGGGGGACGAACGGCACGTTGGCCGATCGGCCCATTGTGACCCACCCGGTCGGCTCAGGCCGCAGGCGGCAAACCGACCACCTGGGTATGGGCTCCGCGGGCCTGGGTCACGCCGATGGTGCGGGTGGCGGCGCCGATCATCGGCCGGCGGTGGCTGACCACCAGGAACTGGGCATCGCCGGACTGGGCGGCGATCAGGCCGGCCAGTCGCTCCACGTTCACCCCGTCGAGGAAGCTGTCGACCTCATCGAGGGCATAGAACGGTGAAGGGCGGAAGCGCTGCAGCGCGAACAGGAAGCTCAGGGCCGTCAGTGATTTCTCGCCACCCGACATCGAGGCCAGGCGGCGCACCGCCTTGCCGCGCGGATGGGCCACCAGGGTGAGGCCCCCCTCCAGGGGATCCTCCGGGTTCTCCAGCTGCAGATGCCCCTCGCCGTCGGAGAGGTCGGCGAAGATCGTCCGGAAGTGGCCATCCACGGCTCGGAAGGCCTCCAGAAACGCTTCCTGGCGCAGGGTGCCCACGGTCTCGATGCGCAGCAGCAGCTCCTCGCGTTCCTTGGCCAGCACCTCCAGCTTTTCCTCCAGCCCCGCCAGCCGCTGCTCCAGCTGCTCCAGCTCCTCGAGGGCGAGCATGTTAACGGGCTCCAGGGCCTCCATCCGCTGCTGCAGCCGGCGCAGCTCCTCCTGCAGGGCCTCCAGCCCGGCCTCCCGCACCTCCTCCGGGATCGTGGGAGCCGGATCGGGCAGCTCGCGCTGCAGCTGCTCGAGGCGCAGGGCATGGCTGCGCCGCTCCTCGGCCAGGGCCTGACGCTCCTCGCTCAGCCGCTCCAGCTCCCAGCGGTGCTGCTGCAGGCGCTGGCGCAGGGCGGCCAGGGCGGCTTCGGCGGCATCGCGCCGTCGCCGTTGCTCGCCGAAGCGGCTCTGCAGCTCGCCCATCTGCCCCTCCAGCTCCTGGCGCCGCGTGGCGTGGAGCTGCTGCTGGGCCTTCCACCGCTCGCGCTCCTGCACCAGGGCGCCCACTTCGCCGGCCAGCCGCCCCTCCTCCTCGGCCAGGGCACTGAGCTGGCTGGTGACCCGCTCCTGGGCCAGGGCGCGCTCCCGCCGCGCCGCCAGCCGTCCGTCGCGTTGCTGCCGGGCCTCGCTGAGGCTGCGATCGGCAGCCTCGAGATCCGCCTGCAGGCCCTGCCAGCGGGCCGCATCGGCATCGGCGCCGGCCTCTGCTTCTGCGGCCAGCAGGCCTTCGAGCTGCTGCCGCAGCGGGGCGATCTCGCGCTCCAGCGCCGCCAGCCGCTCCCCATCCGCCTGGCGTCCGGCCTCCAGCTGCTGCCGTCGTTCCTGCCGCTGGGCGCTGCGCTGGCGCAGGGGCTGGAGCAGCCGGCGGGCCGCCTCGGTCTCGGCCGCCAGGGCCGCCCGCCGCTGGCGGCACTGTTCGAGCGCCGGCCGGGCCTCCGCCAGCTGGCGGGCCAGTTCGCCCTCGCGCCGCCGGCAGGCCACCAGGCTCTCCCCGAGCTCCAGTAGGCGGCGCCGCAGCGGTTCGGCTTCATCGCCCTCGGCGCTGCGGCCGAAACTGAGCTGGCCGCTGCGCGTCTGCAGGCTGCCGCCGGTCATGGCGCCGCTCTTCTCCAGCAGCTCCCCCTCCAGGGTCACGGCGCGGCAGCGGCCCAGTTCGCGCCGGGCGCTCTCCAGGTCGCGGAACACCAGGGTGTCGCCGAAGACGTACCGGAACACCTCGCCGTAGACCGGTTCATGGCGGACCAGCTCCACCGCCCGCCCCACCAGGCCGCCGCCGCTGCCGCCGCCCGGTCCGCCGCCCCGCTGCAGGGCCGCCCCCGCCGCGGCGCCACCGCCGCCCCGGATCCGGTTGAGGGGCAGGAAGGTGAGGCGGCCGGCGCGGCGGCTCTTGAGCAGCTCGATCGCCCGGGCGGCGATGCCGTCGTGCTCCACCACCACCTGGCCGAGCCGGGCGCCGGCGGCCACCTCCAGGGCCAGCCGATGGCGCTCCTCCACCTCCCCCAGCTGGGCCACCGGGCCGTGGATGCCCTCCAGCCCCGACTCCAGCAGCAGCCGCAGGGCACCGGTGCCGCGGCTCTCCTGCAGGGTTTCGCGGCGGCTGTCGAGGCGGGCGATCTCGCGCTCGTGGCTGGCCTGTTCCTGCTCCAGCCGGGTGCGGGTGCGCTGCTGCAGGGCCAGCTCCTCCTCCAGGCTCCCGATCCGCTCCTGCTCCCGGCTCAGCACCTTCTCCAGCGGCGGCAGCTCCCGTTCCAGGCCCTCGAGCCGCAGCCGCGCTTCGGCATCGTCGCGGTCCTCGTCGCCGGCGTCGGCCTGCAGTTCGGCCAGCCGCTCCTCGCCCAGCCGCAGGCGCTCCTGCCGCTGCTCGCGCTCTGCTTCCAGGGGGCCCAGCCGCTGCTGGAGGTCCTGCCGCGCCTCGCTGCGCTGCTTCTGCTCCTCCATCCAGCTGCCGGAGCGGCCCGCCACCTCCCCCAGGCGGCGCCGGGAGAGCTCCACGGCGGCCTCGGCGCTGCGGCAGCGCTCCTCGGCCTCCGCCAGGGCGTCGGCGTCATCCGCAGCCTCCAGGGCCCGCGCCTCGTCGCGGAGCAGGCGCTGGCGATCAACCAGCTCCTGGCGCCGGCCTTGCAGCTCCTCGGCCCGCTGGCGATGGCGCTCCCCCTGGCGGGCGTGCTCGCGTTCGCTGGCCTCCAGGCCCGCCAGCTCGCCCTGCAGGGCCACCAGTCGGTCCTCCCCCAGAGCCCTGACCTCCGCCTGCAGCCCCTCGAGGGCGGTGGCCGCCTCCCGTTCCTGCTCCTCCTCGGCGGCGATCGCCACCCCGGCCGCCGCCGAGCGCTGCTCGAGGGCCTGGTCGCGCTGGGCCAGGGCCTGCTGCTGGTCGCGGGCGGCCTCGTAGGCAAGCACGCGCTCCTGCTCGCGGCCGCTGTGCAGCCGCTGGCGCAGCTCCTGGTAGGTGCGGGCCCGGGCGCAGTCCTTCTCGAGCTTCTGGCGGGCCACCAGCAGTTCCTGCTCGACGATATGGCAGCGCTCCTGCCGTTCCTGCACCTCGTCGAGCTTGGCCCGGCTCTGCTCGATGCGGCTGTCGAACAGGGCCACCCCGGCCAGTTCATCGATGATGCCGCGCCGGTCCCGGGCGCTCATCGAGACGATGCGGGTCACGTCGCCTTGCATCACGACGTTGCTGCCGTCGGGATCGACCCGCAGCCGGCGCAGCTGGGTCTGCAGCTGCTGCAGATTGCAGGCGACGCCGTCGGCGCTGTACGCGCTGCTGTAGGTGCCGCCGGGAGCCACCCGCAGCCGGCGGGTCACGCTCCATTCGCGTTGGCCCGGCTGGATCCAGGGCACCCCATCGGGGGGCTCCAGCCCCTCCTCCGCCTCGTCGGGCTGCCAGTCGCCGAGGTCGAAGTGCACGGTGACGCTGGCCTCGGCGGCGCGGCCATCGCGCAGCACGGCGCTGTTGATCAGATCGGGCAGCCGTTCGGCCCGCATGCCGCGACTGCTGGCCAGGCCCAGGCAGAACAGAACGGCATCGAGGATGTTGCTTTTGCCGGATCCGTTGGGCCCGGTGACCACCGTGAATCCGGGTTCCAGAGGGATCTGGATCGAACCCCCGAATGACTTGAAGTGGGTGAGCTCGACCTGGTTGATATGAACCAACGGGCCCGCGCGCTGGTCGCGCTGAATGTAGCGAAGGGGCTGACGATGCCAAGTCCCCCTCCCTACGGTGGAGGCATTCCCGCAGGCGCCCCCCGGCGTCGCCGCCATGGACCCCACCCCGTCCCAGGAGCCGGCCCGCGAGTTCGAGGCCGGCAATGGTTCCCCCCTCGGGGCGCCGGTGGCCGAATCCGGTCCTTCGCCGGCCTTCACCCAGCTCCAGGCCGCGTTCCGTGACCGCTTCGACGCCCTGCTGCCCACCATCCAGCGGGAGTGGCCGGAGGTGGCGCGTCACACCCTCGAGGCCACCCGCGGCAGCTTCGACCAGGTCGCCGAGGCGATCAGCCGCCAGACCGGCATCACCGCCAACGGCGCCCGCCGCCAGCTGCTCGATCTGCTGCAGGCGACCACCGAGCAGGCGGGCCACGTGGCGGAGAACCTCACGCCACTGGAGCAGCAGCTGGAGCAGCTGCTCGACGACCTCAACGCCACCCTGCGGCCCCGGATCGAGAAGCCGGTGCGCGAGCGGCCGCTGGTGGCCCTGGGGATCGCTGCTGGCGTCGGCCTGCTGGCCGGGCTGCTGCTCTCCTCCGGCCGGCGTTCGGCATGAGTCCGGACCGCCTGAATGACGGCCCCCAGGGAGGCCGCGCCTTCACCCGCGTCACGGCCCTGATGGGATCGGTGATGGATCTGCATGTGCGCATCGCCCTGCAGGAGGCCGACCGGGAGAAGCGGCGCCTGATCGGCGGTGGCGTGTTCCTGGGGATGGGCATCGGTCTGGCGGCGATGGCCTCAGTGGCGGCGGAGATGGCGCTGCTGCTGTGGGCGCGCCAGCAGTTCCGGCTCGACTGGATCCAGGCGGCCCTGCTCGTGGCGGTGGTCAATGGGCTGCTGGCCGCTGTCTGCCTGCGCCAGGGGGGCAGCATGCTCAAGGGGCCGTTCCTGCCCCAGACCACGGCCGGTCTGATGCGAACCACCCGGGCCCTGACCGGCCGCTTCTGAGCAGGCCCTGCCGGCTGGCCTCAGCGGCGCAGCCGGTCGGCCAGGCCATCGGCGAGCAGGGCGGCCTGCTCCACCCACACCGACACCGAGCCGCCGTTGCAGCGGAACTGGCCCCAGCCATCGTCGTTGGTGGTCACCGACTCCGGCACGTGGCCGGTGAGATCCCGATAGGTGGTGCGCCTGCGGCCGGTCTCCATCCATTTCCAGCCCGCGTCGCCGTCGCTCATCAGCACCGCCAGTCCATGGGGATGCCGGTCCGTGCCCAGGCGGGTCCAGCCGATGCAGTTGAAGTGGTCGAAATAGTCGTATTGCGGGCCGTAGGCAAAGTGGCGGCGGGCGATCAGGAAGCGGTCGATCAGCCAGCGGTGGCTGGGCATCACGATGTGGTGCTGCTGATCGCCCTTGCGGTCGCTGTATTCCGCCCCGTGGTAATCGGCCTGGAAGACGCAGGGATAGCCCTGATCGCGCAGCAGGATCACGGCATAGGCCAGGGGCTTGAACCAGGCTTCCACCACCGACTCCAGCGCCTGCAGCGGCTGGGTGTCATGGTTCTCCACCAGCGTCACCGCCAGCAGCGGCATGTGGCGCATCAGGGTGCCATCGAGCAGGCGGCGCATGTCGTAGTGGCCGCCGCTGCGGCTGGCCTCGTGGAAATTGCGGTGCAGCGGGGCGTCGAACAGGCTCATCCGCCCGCCGCTGTTGGCGGCATACCAGCTCAGGCTGCCGAGGTCATAGGTCCAGTACTCGCCCACCACGAACAGATCGCGGCCCGCATGCTGTTCGGTCGCATCGATCCAGTCGATGAAGAAGTCGCTGGCGATGTGTTTGATCGCATCGAGCCGGAAGCCGTCCACCCCCACCGAGTCGAGCATCCAACGGCCCCAGTGTTTGAGCTCGCCGCGCACCTCCGGATGGTTGACGTTGAGATCGCAGCCCATCAGGTAGTCGTAGTTGCCCTTCTCCAGATCCACGTTCCCCTCGAAGCTCGCCCCCTGGGTGCGCCAGATCGCCTGGAAGCCCGGCTCGAGAAAGTTGTGATCGACGGCGTCGAAATGGCTCCAGTGCCACTGCATCGTCGAATGGCGGCCGCCGCGCCCGTCGAAGCGGAACAGGGTCTGGGCCCGGATCGCCCGCTCCCCCCCGAGCGCCCGGCTGCGGTCGGCGGGATCGAAAGGGGTGGCGCGGTACTCCTCGGCGTCGTCGCCGTTCATCTTGTGGTTGAACACGGCGTCGGCGTACACCTGCAGCCCGGCCGCGCGGCAGGCCTGCACCGCGGCGCGGTACTCGGTGTGGGTGCCGTACTTGGTGCGCACCGTGTTCTTCTGGTCGAATTCCCCCAGATCGAACAGGTCGTAGGTGCCGTAGCCCACGTCGTACACGCTGCCTCCCTTGCCGGCGGGCGGCATCCACACCGCTGTGAAGCCGGCGTTCGCCAGGGAGGGAGCTTCGGCCGCCAGTCGGCGCCAGAGCCCTCCATCGCCCTCGCTGTACCAATGGAAGGCTTGCAGCAGGGTGCCGTTGAATTCGCTCGGCGCTTCGATCCGACGCGCCATGACCGTCGACTCGTGCTGCCGCAGCCAGGTCCGGATCAGCTTGAGCGCGGCGGCGCCGGTGTCCACCGCCGGATCGCGCTCCGCCGCCAGCACCTGCTGTTTGAGGGTGCTGTGGATGTCGCTCATGGCTGGGGCTGGCGCTGTTCCCTTGCTAGCCAGAGGCGGCGGCGTTGGCGGGCGGATTGGGCGAACCGGCACGGATCTCGTAGCGCAACCAGCGGCAGTCGATGCCGCCGTTGCTCACAGCCACCCGCCGGCTGGCCTTGAGCCGCAGGGGGCGGATCACGTCGGGATTGCCGCTCAGCAGCCAGAGGGTCCAGCCTCCGCAGCGCTCGCGCAGCATCCGCCCGAGATCGGCATGCAGTGCCTCCAGCTCCGCCTGCTCGCCCAGGCGCACGCCATAGGGCGGGTTGCAGACCAGCAGCCCCGGACCCGGCGGTGGCTCCAGATCGCGGGCATCGCCCTGCTGGAAGCGGATCCAGCGGGTCACCCCCGCTGCCTCGGCATTGGCCCGGGCCTGGTCCAGCACCTCGGGATCCCGCTCCACCCCAACGATCGGGGCCAGTGGACGGCCATCGGCCAGGGTGTCGCGGGCCAGCGCGCGGGCCCGCTCCTGCTCCTGGCGCCAGAGGGTGACGTCAAAGTCGGGCCAGCGCTGCAGCAGCAGCTCGCGCCCCAGGCCGGGCGCCCGGCCCAGGGCGGCGCAGGCCGCCTCGATCAGCAGGGTGCCCGAGCCGCAGAGGGGATCGACCAGGGGCTCATGCCCATCCCAGCCGGTGAGGGCGATCAGGCCGGCGGCCAGATTCTCCTTGAGCGGGGCGCGCCCCATTGCCGCCCGGTAGCCGCGGCGGTGCAGGCTGCCGCCGCCGCCATCGAGGCTGAGGACCGCCATGCCGTTCCCCGCACCGCCGCCGGGGCGCCCGGGACTCAGGTGCAGGTGCAGCACCAGGTCCGGATCGTCCAGAACCACCGAGGAGCGGGCCCCCCAGCGCTGGCGCTGCAGATCGACCAGGGCGTTCTTGACCGCCAGGGCGGTGTAGTGGCTGTGGTCGAGGCCTGGCAGGCTGCCGCTCACCTCCACCCGCAGGCTGCATTCCGGCGGCAGCCAGTGCTCCCAGTCGGCGGCGGCCTGGACGCCGCGGTGCAGGTCGTGGCGGCTGCGGCAGGGGAAGCGGGCCAGCTCCCGCAGGAAGCGGAAGGGCAGGCGGGCCTGCAGGTGCAGGCGGTAAAGGCCGGCCTGATCGGTGTGCAGGGCCACGGCCCGGCGCAGGGGCCGCACCGCCTCGGCTCCAAGGGTGCTGAGCTCGGCGGCGGCCACCTCCTCGAGGCCAGGCGGCACCACGGCGATCACCGGGAACCCCGCCTCTGCCCCCGCTCCGGGTCCCGCGAGCGTCATCGCACCAGCCTTCCCGGCAACGTCCTCACTCTGCCCCGGGGCCGTGCCGGGTACGGACATGCCCACCCCGGCTCCGTCGCGCCGGCTCCCGTCGAAGGTGGCATGATTCAACAGTCCGGTTTCGGCCGGACTAGGTGGCTCACACCGGTGTTTCGGACAGCGGTTCGATTCCGCTCAGCTCCATTGCCACTCCCGCCCCGGCGGGAGCCCATCCCGGGGCTGCAATGGTTTCGACGGGGCATGAGGAGAGTGACTGAAGCCTGCTCGGTCAGAGCAAACCCGTAACAGCGAACAACATCGTTCGTTTCTCCCGTCAAGCCGCCCCTGTGGCTGCCTGACACTCTTAAGGGAGATGGGGTGAGGTCAGCCTTATCACCCAAATGACCCATGGGGCCCTGGAAGGGGCCCTCCTACATGCGGCGGCCTCGGCTCCTGTCTGCCTCAGGGGGCCTCAGCCCCGCCGGTCGCCCAGGCGCCGCCGCAGGCGACGGCTCCAGGCCAGAGCCATGGCGGCACCGGCTGCGGGCAGAGGGCCCGGTACTTCGATGTAGCTGGTGTTGCGGCGCACAACCACGTCGTGGGGATCGCTGAGGTTCTTGGTGTCGGTGTAATCGAGAACGCTGGAGGGCAACACGTTCGTAAGTTGCCATTGCTTGGTCAGGGGATCGCGGCGGATGATGCCCAGTCCGGGGCAACTGCCTGAGGCGGCATGGGTCACCGTGAGGGGGTAGGGGCCGCGTAGAGCCATGTAGATGGTGTCGCCGTCCGGCGAGATATCGCCGAGGTCGGGCGTTGGGTCGTTGTCCGTTGCCGCGCCGAGGGTGGAGCCGCAGGCTTCGGTGGTGGTGAGGTCGTAGCTGTAACTGGGTTCCATCACATCCCAGGGGGCCTGCAGGGCAAAGACTTCCACCTTGTTGCGCACGCGGTCAAAGGCGTGGAGCTCATCACCCAGCACAACCATGCCGTGGGCATCGCGGTTGTTGCCGGGCAGTGTCTGGCCGTTCTGAGGATCCTTCCAGACGGCGATGGGCAGGGGGGAGTTGGTGGTTGTGGGTGTGCTCAGACCTGAAGCGGAGGGGTAGTCGAGGCCAAAGCGATAGATTGTGAATTCAGAAGCATTTGGCGCGGAAGTGCCGGTGTTCATGTGCATATACCCCTTGCCTTCAACGCCTCCGCAGCCGGCGGCAGCCATCACCGTTTTGTCGTAGTCAGCCACGATCGCCATCGGAGTGACTTCGTGATCCACCACAAACATGCCGCCGCCGCCGAGGGTGGCGAAGGTATGGCGCCCGTTGCTGGATGGAATGGGGCAGATCACTGTGTTGAGGGGCCGATTGGTGGAATCCTGTTTGTTCGTGCCGCTGGGTGTCAGCGATGGTTGGTTGTCAGCAACGGTGCCTTCGACCCGGCAGCCCACAGAGCCGCCGGAATCCATGGCGACGGCAATCGGTTGGCTGGTGATCCGGCCCGGGCCTCCGACGAAATCGAGACTGGCGTTGGCGTTGAACACAAACTCCTGCACGTTGCCAGCTGGGTTGCGGACAACGTCAATCCGCTCAAGGATGCGACCGCCTTGGTTGGCAACAATCAGAGAATTGCCCTTCGGATTCCAGAAGGTCATGTGATTCTGGCGCCCTGTGATGGTACCCGTTGTTCGAAACAGGCACACCGGCTTTTTGGTGTCTCCATCCACGATGCCGAGGTGGCCCGAGGCGACGAAGTTGAGGGCCATGTAGCGGCTGTCGGGGCTGGGACGAATGCCATGGAGTCGGGAGACTTCGGCCAGGGTCGTTTCCAGGGCGTTGGGGAACAGATCTGTGCTGACATCCAGGATGAACGGGTTGTTGATCGGGTAGTTCCCTTTGAGATCGGCCGAGTCGTAGATGCGGATCTTGCCGCCATAGCCACCATTGGGGGTGAGGGCGCTGAAGCCCTGGGTGTTGGCCTGGTCGCTGAGCCACACCTCATAGGGTCCGCGGGTGCGCGGGATCTGGAAGATCGGGTGGAAGGAGCCGCCGGATCCGCCGCTGCCGCCCGTCTGCGATCCGTGATCGTGGCCGTCGTCATCGGCGAGGGCCTGGAGTCCGAGGCTGCCATCGGCCAGAGCGATCAGTGCCAATCCGGCGATCAGCCCCTGGCTGAGCCTTCGCCATCCCACGCGTGGCAAGTGCGTCGCTGCCGGGGCGCTGAGGCGGTTCGGGAGCACCGCAGGTTCGCCATGTCTCGCGCCAGCCCCGGCGGTGTCCATGCCCATCTCATGCTGACTGTCAGGAGAGTCAGAAGGGAGACGGCAGAGCCCGCGCTCGCTGACACCGGCCTGGGTGACGGCTGTGCTGAGGCGATGACGATTCAAGAACCTTAGGGTGGCTGGCATCCGCTAATCCCCTTCGTGCTGGCTAGGGGGCAAGCTAGAGACGGTCTGCCGTTTTATCAACTCATAACGCGCACGTTCAGTATTCCTTCCGGCTTGGCTTGGGGGTTCGCTGCCAAGATCTTCGGCCGGATGATCAGCGCCGCCCTCCACGGGAGTTGGGCTGCGGTGCTGATCGGAATGGTGTTTTCGGCTGTGATGCCGTGCTGATGGTTGATTTCCGCTCAGTGGCCGTGCTGGGACCCTGGGCTTTTTGTCTGGATTCCGCAACGGAATGTCCCATGCCTCGAGCGAGGCCTGGCGCGTCCATGGCCTCCTGAGACCAGCCAGCCAACCTGCCTGATCAGCCGGCCGCGGCACTGCCTCCGCAATACCTGCGGAGAGGGACCCTCAGTCCGCCGCCCCCTCGTTTTCGAAATAAGGATCGAGGAACGTGCCTTTCTCCATCGGGCCGTAGGGGAAGCCCATCCCGATCAGGGTGTGGCTGGGCCCGGCATGGACCCAGCGCAGATCCGCGGTCATCGAAACGGTTTCGGTTCCGAGGGTGGCTCGCAGCGTCAGGATGGTGCGGGGGAGGGCCAGCAGCACCACTTCCTCGGGCACCCGCACGCAGGCTCCGTTGCGGCTGATATCGATCAGAACCCCGTGAATCTCTGTCGATTCAATATCCAGACAGGCCTGGATCGCCTGATCTCCATCCGGCGGGGTGGGATGGCGTGGCCCCTCGCGATCGGCGAAGCCGGCCACATTCCTGGTTGCCACTGGCACGACTCCTTAGTGGGTTCATTCTGACGAAAATATTATTCCTTCTGGCTATCCCCTAGGGCAGGCGGTTCTCCCCCCTTGGTGGCGCGTAGCCAGCGGCATACGGTTCTTTCGGCGACGCCAAACGTCGCTGTCCTTCGCTCGACGGGCCATGGCCCCTTCCACCCCCACCACCGCCAGTCCGCGGGCCACCCTGCTGGTTCTCAACGACCTGAAGCCGCTGCGGCATGGTCTCCAGCGGGTGTTCCGCCACCTGGACGATCCGGCGGCCACCGCCCTCGAGCGGCATGTGCAGCTCTGCGGCAGTGCGCCGGTGTTCGTCGGTTCCGCCGATGAGGCCCGCTCCCACGCCGGTCAGCTGGGCTGCCTGGGCATCACCACGAGCGTCAATGTCGCCATCGATGCGCCTGCCCCGGTTCAGGGCATGGATCCAGCCGCCTGATTCGGGGTCTGCGGTGCCGCACCCTGTACGGCTGGCGTGGTGCCGCCCCGGTTCTCGCCGAAGCCGCTCCAGGCACGCAGTTCATCGAGGGTCTGGACCCCCTCGACCCGCCTGCCATTCAGTTCCCAGGTGGGATAAGCCAGGATCCCGGCGGACCTGCAGCGTTCCCGGTCACTCTCGGTCTTGGTGCATTCCACATAGGGAAGGCGGTCCCCGGCCTGCTGACCGAACAGGTTCTTCTGCATGAAGCAGGCCGGACACTCCCAGGATCCGTAATAGATGGCGCCCACCCGCCGCAGGTGTTCGCAGAGCGCCAGCTGGTCGGCCGTCGACGGTTTCAGCGCCTGACCGAGGGTGGGGGTGGTGCTGTGCTCCCGATGGCCGGCCGACTGGGCCAGGGCGCCGCCGCCGCTGAGGGCGAGCGCGGCCAGCAGGGAGAGGGCCATCCGCCGCAGGATCGGCCCCCGGCGGCTGCCCACACGATCGGCGCGGGGGTGAACGATCGGGCGCTGCATGGGTGCGGGCCTGGAGATGCGGGCGTGAAATCTAGGCCGTTCGGCCTTCCGCCCCCCTGTGGCCCCTGCGCCGGGCTCCAGGGACTGAGAGACTGTGCGCAGCCGTTCACCCTCCCTTCCTGTCCCGATGAGTGTCAACGGCTATCGCGACTACTTCAAGGTGCTGGGGGTGGATCGCGGCGCCGATGCCGACACCATCAAGCGGGCCTTCCGCAAGCTGGCTCGCCAGTACCACCCGGATGTCAACCCGGGGGACAAGGCCGCCGAGGCCCGTTTCAAGGAGATCAGCGAGGCCTACGAGGTGCTCTCCGACCCCGACAAACGGCGGAGGTATGAGCAGTTCGGTCAGTACTGGAACCAGGTCGGCGGGGCCGGCTCCGGCGGCGGGGCCCCCGGCTTCGATGTGGATTTCGGCCGCTACGGCAACTTCGACGACTTCATCAACGACCTGCTCGGGCGCTTCGCCGGCGGAGGCGGTGGCGGCGGTTTCGGGTTCGGCACCGGTTTCCCTGGTGGTTTCGCCGGTGCGGGCCCCCAGGGTCGTGGCCCCACCCCCAACCTCGATGCCGAGGCCACGATCACCCTGCCCTACGCCGACGCCTTCCGCGGCTGCGAGCGCACCCTCTCGGTCAACGACGAGCGGGTGCAGGTGCGCATCCCCGCCGGCGTGAAGAGCGGCAGCCGCCTGCGCCTGCGCGGCAAAGGCAACCTTCAGCCCGGCACCGGCCGTCGTGGCGATCTGTATCTCAATCTCCAGCTCCAGCCCCATCCCATCTGGCGCCTTGACGGCGACCAGCTGCGCGCGGATCTGCCCCTGAGCATCGATGAGCTGGCCCTCGGCGGCGAGGTGGTGGTAGCCACCCCCGACGGTGAGGCCACGGTGCAGGTCCCGCCCGGGCTCAACCCCGGCCGCAGCCTGCGGCTCAAGGGCAAGGGCTGGCCGGTCAAGGGCGGCCGCGGCGATCTGCTGCTCACCCCCACCCTGCGCCTCCCGGATCCCCTCAGTGCCAGGGAGCGCCAGCTGCTCGAAGAGCTGCGCCAGGCGCGCAGCGCCGACCCCCGCCGCGACTGGATCGGCTCGGCCCGCCTCTGAACCGGAGCCCCTGCGGGCTGCTCCGTAGGATCCCGCCAAGCCCTGCTGTCTCCATGGAGCTCACCTACCGCCCCCGCCGGCTGCGTCGTACGCCTGCCCTCAGGGCGATGGTGCGCGAGCACCATCTCAGTGCCGCCGATTTCATCTACCCCCTGTTCGTGCACGAAGGGGCGAGCAATGAACCGATCGGCGCCATGCCGGGCTGCCAGCGCTGGAGCCTCGATGGCCTGGTGCAGGAAGTGGGCCGGGCCTGGGATCTGGGCATCCGCTGCGTGGTGCTGTTCCCCAAGGTGGCCGACGGGCTCAAGACCGAGGACGGGGCGGAGTGCTTCAACGAGCACGGTCTGATTCCGCGGGCGATCCGGCGCCTGAAGGAGGTGCATCCGCAGATGACGATCATGACGGATGTGGCCCTGGATCCCTATTCCTGCGACGGCCATGACGGCATCGTCAGCGCCGAGGGTGTGGTGGTCAACGACGAGACCGTGGCGATCCTGTGCAAGCAGGCTGTGGCCCAGGCCCGTGCCGGTGCCGACCTGATCGGCCCGAGCGACATGATGGATGGCCGGGTCGGCGCGATCCGCGAGGCTCTCGATGAGGAGGGTTTCGAGCACGTGGGCATCATCAGCTACACGGCCAAGTACGCCTCCGCTTACTACGGGCCCTTCCGCGAAGCCCTCGACTCGGCTCCCCGCGCCGCCGCCGGCAAGCCGATTCCCCGCGACAAGAGCACCTATCAGATGGATCCCGCCAACGCTCGGGAGGCGATCCTCGAGGCCCAGCTCGATGAGAGCGAAGGGGCCGACATCCTGATGGTCAAGCCGGGTCTGGCCTACCTCGATGTGATCCATCGCCTGCGGGCCGAGAGCGAGCAGCCCATCGCCGCCTACAACGTCAGCGGTGAATACGCGATGGTCAAGGCCGCCGCGGAGCGTGGCTGGATCGACGAGCGGGCGGTGGTGCTGGAAACCCTGCTCTGCTTCAAGCGCGCCGGTGCCGATCTGATCCTCACCTACCACGCCTGCGACGCCGCCGAGTGGTTGCGGCAGGGCTGAGTGGGGCCCGCGGCGCGGCGGTCCGGTCGCTTGAATGTAGGCAGCAAGAACGCGGCGATGGCGCAGGTGAGCCGGCTGGGGCATGTGGCGGTGCGGGTCCAGGACATGGACCGTGCCAAGGCCTTCTATGGCTCCCTGGGCCTGTGCCTGACCTGGGACGCCGAGGATTGGGCCTACATGCAGTCGCCGGAGACCGGCGATGGCGTGGCGCTGCTGAGCCCGGGTTACCGGGCCGCTGGTCCCCATTTCTCTTTTCACTTCCGCGACCGCGCCGAGGTCGATGCCGTCCATGACCGCCTGGCCGCCAGCGGCCATCCGGTCGGACCGGTGCACGACCATCGCGACGGCACCGCCTCTTTCTACCTGCAGGACAGCGAGGGCAACTGGCTGGAGATGCTCTACGAGCCCGCCGCCGGCATCCCGTCCAATACCGGCTCCGCATCGATCGTCTCCCCCCTCCCCCCCCGGGCCGGGTGACGCTCACGCACCCGTCCGCCGGCTCTGCCGGTGAAGCCCCGGCGGTCTCCGCCTCCCGTCCGGCTCTGGTCGATCTGCAGCAGGAGGCCCTGGAACTGCTGGAATGGCCGCGGCTCGCGAGCCACCTGGCCGGCTTCGCCTCCACCACGCCTGGCCGGCGCCACTGCAGCGCCTTGCCCTTGCCCGCCGAGGCCGCTGAGAGCCGTCGGCTGCTGGCCGAGACCACTGAACTGCTGGCCCTCGACGGACTCAGCGAGGGCGGCCTGAGCTTCGCCGGGGTGACGGACATCGCCGCCACCGTGACCCATTGCGCCAAGGGCGGCTGCGCCGCGGGTGAGGACCTGCTGGCGGTGGCCTCCACCCTGGCGGCCGGCCGCCGCCTGCGGCGCCAGATCGATGACGCCGAGCTGCGACCCGTGTGCAGCGCGCTGGTGGCGGAGCTGCGCCTGCCGCTCGAGCTGGAGCAGCGCCTGCTGTTCTGCCTCGAGGAGGGGGGCCGGGTGGCGGATCGGGCCAGTCCGCCCCTGGAGGGTGTGAGGCGTCAACTGCAGGGGCTGCGGGCCGAGCGGCGGGACCGTCTGCAGGAGCTGGTGCGGCGCCACGGGCCGCTGCTCCAGGACACGGTGATCGGCGAGCGCAACGGCCGGCCGGTGCTGGCGGTGCGGGCCGGCGCCGCGGCCCAGATCCAGGGTCTGGTGCACGACAGCTCCGCCTCCGGCCAGACCGTGTTCATCGAACCCCAGGCGGTGCTGGCCCTGGGCAATCGGCTGCGGGAGCTGGAAGGGCGGGAGCGGGAGCTGGAGGAGGCGGTGCGGGCCGAGCTCAGCGCCCTGGTGGCCGAGCAGGCCGACGCCCTCAGCCAGCTGCAGGCGGTGCTGGTCCGCCTCGACGCCGGTGTGGCCCGGGCCCGCTACGGCGCCTGGCTCGGTGCGGTGCGCCCGGAGCTGAACGACGATCCCGACAGCTCCTTTCGCCTCGAGGGGCTGCGCCATCCCCTGCTGCTCTGGCAGGAGCGCCGCGAGGGCAGCGTGCCGGTGGTGCCGGTGAGCCTGCGCGTCGAACCCGGGCTGCGGGTGGTGGCGATCACCGGTCCGAACACCGGCGGCAAGACGGTGACCCTCAAGAGCGTGGGTCTGGCGACGCTGATGGCCAGGGCGGGCCTGTTCCTGCCCTGCAGCGGCACACCGCGGCTGCCCTGGTGCGGCCTGGTGCTGGCGGACATCGGCGATGAGCAGTCGCTGCAGCAGAGCCTCTCCACCTTCAGCGGTCACATCCGCCGCATCGCCCGGATCCTGGCGGCCCTGCCAGGTGGTTCGTCGGCGGGCGTGGCTGAAACCGATGCGGCGTCAACGCCTGCGGCTTCAACAGATGCCGCTCCAATGCAGATGGCTCCGATCGAGCGGGCGGCCCCCGAGGCCGGGAAGGAGCAGGCCGGGATCGGGCTGTCCGATCCGGCGCAGGCCCCGTGCAGGCAATCGCTGGCAACGGAAGCCGTGGAGACCGGGGCTCCCTCCGGCCTGGAGCGATCCGCGGGGCCATCCCCAGTGCCCGATTCCGCTGCCGCCACCGGAGCGGCCAGGTCCAGCGGTGCCGCCCTGGTGCTGCTCGATGAGGTGGGGGCCGGCACCGATCCCACCGAGGGGGCGGCCCTGGCCGCCGCCCTGCTGCGCCATCTGGCCGATCGGGCCCGCCTGACGATCGCCACCACCCACTACGGCGAACTCAAGGCCCTCAAGTACAGCGATCCCCGCTTCGAGAACGCCTCGGTGGCGTTCGATGTCGACACCCTCTCGCCCACGTACCACCTGCAGTGGGGGATCCCCGGTCGGAGCAACGCCCTGGCGATCGCCCGCCGCCTCGGCCTCGAGCCGGCGGTGGTGGAGGCGGCCGAGCAGACCCTGGCGCCCGGTCGCGAGGGGGATGTGAACCGGGTGATCGAGGGCCTGGAGCGGCAGCGGCGCCAGCAGCAGGAGGCGGCAGAGGCGGCGGCGGTGCTGCTGGCCCGCACCGAGCTGCTGCACGAGGAGCTGCTCTCCCGCTGGCAGCAGCAGAAGGAGCAGAGCGCCGAGCTGCAGGAGCAGCGGCGTCAGGAGCTGGAGCAGTCGATCCGCCAGGGCCAGGGGGAGGTGCGGCGTCTGATCCGGCGCCTGCGGGCCGGTGGCCGGGCCGGTGGCCGCGACGCCGCCGAAACCGCCCGTGTCACGGGTCAGCGCCTGCGACGCCTGCAGGAGGAGAATCGCCCCCAGCCCCTGCGGCGGGAGCATGGGGGGTGGCGGCCCCGGGTGGGGGAGCGGGTGCGGTTGCTGGCCCTGGGCAAGGCCGCCGAGGTGCTGGCGATCTCCGACGACGGCCGCGAGCTGACGGTGCGCTGCGGTGTGCTGCGCTCCACCGTGGCGCTGGAGGCCATCGAGGGACTGCAGGGGGAGAAGCCGACCCCGCCCGAGCCGCGTCTGCCGGTGGTCAACATCCGCAGCCGCCGCTCACCGGGCAGCCGGGGTCCCGAGGTGCGCACCGAGGGCAACACCGTGGATGTGCGCGGTCTGCGGGTGCATGAGGCGGAGGCGGCGGTGGAGGAACGCCTGAGGGGTGCCAACGGGCCGGTGTGGGTGATCCACGGCATCGGCACCGGCAAGCTCAAGCGCGGCCTGCGCGACTGGCTGGCCGGCCTGGCCTACGTGGAACGGGTGAGTGATGCCGAGAAGAGCGATGGCGGCCCGGGTTGCAGCGTGATCTGGGTGAAGTGAATCCGGCGCCGGCAACCTGACCACCCCTCGGCTCGGCGGTGATCCGGTTGTGATCCGTCGATCCGCGGTCAGTCAATCGACAGGGACCAGGACCCCACCAGCCCGGGACTCAGGGCATCGATCTCGGTGCGGCTCGTTCTCTGGCCGGCGTGGGGTGCGGCGGTGAGAATGGGATTGATTACGGGCCGGACCAGGCAGTTTCTTGCCACAAACAGATACTCGAATGGAGCTCGTAGTTGTTCGCGAAAAATCTTCTTTGAGAGTGGTGAGAGGGTGCGGATCAAGGAGTCAATCTCCTGATTCACCCCTGGGGGCGGCACCAGCGACATGCCGAAGAACTCTCCCTCAGGCCAGCTGACACCGGTACAGAAATACGTTTCAAAATCCTGCTTCTCGATGCAGGCTGTGTCGGTGCTCAGGCAGGTTTGCGCTGCGGTTCCCGCCTGCCTTGGGGTGGATCCCTCGGCGGCCCAGGGTGCTGAGGATCGAAGCCCTGGGAACATGTCAATCACCAGCAAGGCGTGTGCAGGTCCATGGATGGCCATGACCAGCCCTGCCGCCGAGGCGATCAGACCGTGACCGCTGAGCCTGGTGACCGCTTGGCAGAGGTGGGCCCGACGCATGGCTTGTGCTGCATTCTGGTTTCTTTCAGCGGAATCTAGGAGGGAGAGTGCTGCTGATCTCCGCGCTGCGCTGGTTCACTGGGGTTTGCGGCGTGCGCGAGGAGTCAGCCGGCGCTCGACTTCCTGTAGCAAGGAGAACTCCGCGCCGGGCCGCCGCGCCAGAGCGGCGAAGCCTGCCGACAGGGCGATGGTGGAAATGGCGTTGCGCAGCAGATCGGGCACCAGGCGCCAAGGATCGGGAGCCGGAATCAGATCGCGCTCACGCATGATCTGCAGTTCGGCCTGCTTGAGCACTGCCCGCATCTGCTCCTTGAGCTGAGGTAGTGGCTGGCTCAGATCGGCAGGCCCCAGGATGGGACCATTCAGCTCCTGCAGGCGGCGATTGAGGTCGCTGCTATCGCTGGCTTCCTTGATGGACCGCCACAGATCGCCGAGTTTGCGCTCGGCCGTGGCGACACGGGCTTTCTGCACCTGGTTGGCCCGGTTGTAGACCTCCATGCTGGCGCTCAACTGCAGGGGCAGAAGCAGAAGAAAGCCCAGACTCGCCACGACAGCCAGATGGGACCACCCCTGCCAGCGGGCATAGATCCGAGCGTCGTTGGAGTCCACCATCCGGGCCAGTCGGCTCATCGCCAGACCCAGCAGGGCCAGAGGGGCGTTGTGGATCAGGCTGTTGCAGAACCGAAGTTGCCAGTTGGCCCGCAGCACATTCAGCGGAAACAGCGTTCCGGCCAGCGTGCAGACGAACAACACGACCAGCACCAGGGCAACCACCGAGAGGCCGCGTCCAGGGCCGTCCGGCAGGAAGGCCCGGGGGTTCAGGTTCCGATCACTGCCAGAGAACATGCTTCCGTCGCAGCTGGTTCGACGGGTCAATTCTGCCGTCCCCCGCTGATCCGGCCATTGGCTTCGGTGCCAGAGCCGTGATTGCGCTGTCGGTTCCCGTGCCAGGGCCGCAGCCGGAGGTCATGCCACGAGCACGGCGGAGCGGGAACCGCTGCCTTGCTCGCAGAAACGGAGGCCTCGCCGGGTGGAGGTACGCCGTGCTCCCGTTGCCCGGAGGGGCCGCGGTGATCGCTCAAAGGCCGGTTCTGTTGGACCTCCGCCGATCCCCCCCTCAGGGGCGGCTCTGAGCGGCCGCCTCCGGCTGATGGAGCAGGGCATCGCCGTTGCCATCGAACAAGCGCCAGCCGCTCGGTTCGGCCGTCAGCAGCAGCCGTTCGCCGAGGGCGATCACCGGTTCCGGTGCGGTGCGGATCTGCAGCAGATGACCGCCCTCCAGCAGCCGGCAGGTGAGCACCTGCTCATTGCCCAGGGCCTCCTGATGGCAGACCTCGGCCGCCAGGCCGCCGTCGCCCGCCGCCGCCCGCCGCAGATGTTCGGGCCGCAGGCCAGCGGTCAGGGTCTGACCCTCCCGTCCGGCCAGGGCCGCAGCGGCGGCACCCGTGACCGGCAGGAGGCAGCCGGCGATCCGCAGATGGGAATTGGGCGCCACCTCCGCCGGCAGCAGGTTCATGGCCGGGCTGCCGATGAACTGGGCCACGAACAGATTGGCCGGCCAGTTGTAGAGCTGCATCGGCGTGCCCAGCTGCTGCAGCCGCCCGGCATGCAGCACGGCGATCCGATGCCCCATCGTCATCGCCTCGACCTGGTCGTGGGTCACGTAGAGCGTGGTGGTCCCGAGCTGGCGCTGGAGTTCGACGATCTGGGCGCGGGTGCCGGTGCGCAGCTTGGCGTCGAGGTTGCTGAGGGGTTCATCCATCAGAAACACCGCCGGCTCACGGGCGATGGCCCGGCCCAGGGCCACCCGCTGCTTCTGGCCGCCCGATAGCTCCCTGGGCAGCCGCTCGAGCAGGGGACCCAGTTCCAGCATCCCTGCCACCTCCTGGATCCTGGCCGCCACCCGTTCCTCTCGGGCCGATGGCATCCTCAGGCCCTGCGGCAGCCGGCGGCCGGCGTGGTGCAGGGCGTCCTGGAGCTGTTGCAGCGGCGAGCGCCCGCGGCTGCGGCGCAGGCCGAAACCGATGTTGTCGGCCACGCTCAGATGCGGATACAGGGCGTAGCTCTGGAAGACCATCGCCACATCCCTCTGGGCCGGCCGCAGCCGGCTGACCGGCCGACCGCCGATCAGGATCTCGCCGCTGCTCGGCGTTTCCAGACCGGCCAGCAGACGCAGCAGGGTGCTTTTGCCGCAGCCCGAGGGGCCGACCAGCACCAGGAACTCCCCATCGGCGATCTGCAGATCCAGGCGTTGCAGCACCTCCACCGGCGAGCCGCCCCGGCGCGGTGGGTAGATCTTGCCGACCTGCTGGAAGCGAACCTCGGCCAAACTGCCCGCGCGACCGCTGGATCCTAAGGTTGCTCCAATGCAGTTCATCGATCAGGCCCGCATCGCGGTGCGGGCGGGACGCGGCGGCGACGGGATCGTGGCCTTCCGCCGCGAGAAATACGTCCCGGCGGGTGGGCCCGCCGGCGGTGATGGCGGCAAGGGCGGCGATGTGCTGCTCGAGGCTGATGCCAACCTTCAGACCCTGCTGGATTTCAAGTACCGACGGCTGTTCGCCGCCCAGGACGGGGTGCGGGGAGGGCCGAACCGCTGCACCGGTGCCAGCGCGCCGCCTCTGGTGATCCGGGTGCCCTGCGGCACTGAGGTGCGCGACGCCCGCACCGGCATCCTGCTCGGCGATCTCACGGCGGCGGGCGATCAGCTGCTGGTCGCGGCCGGAGGTCGCGGCGGTCTGGGCAATGCCCATTACCTGAGCAACCGCAATCGCGCTCCCGAGAAATGCACCGAGGGGCGCGATGGCGAGGAATGGACCCTCCACCTGGAGCTCAAGCTGCTGGCGGAGGTGGGCATCATCGGCCTGCCGAACGCCGGCAAGAGCACTCTGATCTCCGTGCTGTCGGCAGCTCGTCCCCGCATCGCCGACTATCCCTTCACCACCCTGGTCCCCAACCTCGGCGTGGTGCGCCGTCCGAGCGGCGACGGCACGGTTTTTGCCGACATTCCCGGCCTGATCGCCGGCGCGGCCCAGGGCGCTGGCCTGGGTCATGAGTTCCTGAGGCACATCGAGCGCACGCGGCTGCTGCTGCACCTCTGCGATGTCTCGTCGGAGGATGTCCTGGCGGATCTGCAGGTGGTGGAGGCCGAACTGCGGGCCTACGGCCATGGCCTGCAGGAAAGGCCGCGGATGGTGGTTCTCACCAAGGCGGAATTGCTCGACGCTGACGGCCTCGAGCGGGTGCGTTCAGCTGTGAAAGAGCATTGTCTCCGGATCGGGCTGGAGGCTCCTCTGGTGATCTCGGCTGCGGCCGCCAGGGGGCTGGATGCCCTCCTGGCAGCCGTCTGGCGGCAACTGGGAATCGATCAGTCGTCGTAGACCCGGCACTCGGGGGCCTCGGGATTCAGGTCGCAGAAGACCTCGAGGGCGGTGGGGTCGTGGTTGTCTTCAGGGTGGTGGTCCTTGTACTCCTCCAGGCTCTTGAGCTCCTCCTCAAGGTGGCGGACTTTACCGGTATCGCCGGCAGCACGGGCCGCTTCGATGTCGGCCCTGTCCTTCTCGATGTGCTCATCGATGGTCTTCATGCGGAAACCGGCCGGTTCAGACCGGGAATCACCGCGGACACATTAAGGAGTTCCCCCCCGGATCCGCAGGGGGTGTGTGCCGGTGCTGATCGGCTGCGCAGCGGCCCTGCCGTTGCTAGCAGTCAGGGCAGCCCGGAGGAAGGATCCTGCCCATGTCCCGGATCAGGCAGCGACGCGGTCGCCACTTCATCGACGAGAACGGCCGCCTCTACTGGATCAATGGCCCCGAGGACCATTGCTACCTCTCCGAGCAGCGCCAGTGGCGCCGTGGTCTCAGCTTCGATGAGGTGCTCGATTGGAAGCAGTGCGCCCCGAGCGGTGTGGTCAGTCAGCGCTTCGGTTCCCCCACCGCGGCCTGCGAGGCCTTCGAACATGCCCGGGTGGAGTGGGTCCAGGATCTGTACCTGCGGCGGATGGGTGATCAGATGGCGGCCCACCGCAGCGCCGATGACTACAAGCCCACGGCGATGAAGCAGGCCGAGGACCGCGGCGCCCGTGTGTGTCGCCAGCCCTGGCTGCTGCCCGAGCCCGCCGGTCCGGTCTGTGGTCTGCCACCACGGGTCGCCGCCGAGGCCGGCGCCGGCGCACCGGAGCCCGGAGGGTTGCCCCACCCCCACCGGCGGCGTCGCTCAGCCGGCCAGCTCGCTCAGCGCTAGCCAGCGCTCCTCGCCGGCGCCGATGCGCTCCACCAGCTCCGCCAGCTCGGCGCTGTGGGCCATCAGGGTGTCGTAGTCGCTGTCACCGCCGACGAGCAGGGCTTCCAGTTCGGCGCGACGCTCCTCCCACAGGGGCAGATCGCGCTCCAGGGCCTCCAGCTCCCGGTTCTCGCGGAAACTGCGGCGGCGGGGGGCGCTGCTGCCGGGAGCTGGCTCCGGGGTGACCGGCTTCCGGCCCGCGGCCGGCCCTGGGTCTGCCGATCCGCCGCCTCCGGCCGCCGCTGGGGCGCCGGCGCTGGGCTGGGCCTGAAGCTGGCTGCGGCGCTCCAGGTAGGCGCTGTAGTTGCCCTCGAAGCGCTCCAGCTGCCCGGCTTCGAAGTGGAACAGCCGGTCGACGGTGCGATCCAGGAACCAGCGGTCGTGGGAGACCACCACCACGCAGCCGCGGAAGTCGTCGAGGAAATCCTCCAGCACGCTCAGGGTGTGCACATCGAGGTCGTTGGTGGGCTCATCCAGCAGCAGCACGTTGGGGGAGGCGATCAGCAGCCGGCACAGGTGGAGCCGCCGCCGCTCCCCGCCCGACAGCCTGGCCACCGGCTGGTGCTGCTGGGCCGGGGGAAACAGGAAGCGCTCCAGCAGCTGGGAGGCGCTCAGCTCCTGGCCGTCCACTTCCACCCGGCTCGCGGCCTCCTTCACCACATCGATCACCTTGCGCTCCAGGCCCCGGCCGGAGGGCCCGGCCAGCAGCACCTCGCTGTGCTGATCGAAATAGGCCAGTTGCACGGTGGAGCCCAGCTCAAGGCTGCCTTCCGCCGGCGGCCTGCGGCCGGCGATCACCTCCAGCAGGCTCGATTTGCCGGCGCCGTTGGCGCCGATGATCCCCACCCGGTCCTCCGGGCTGAAGTCGTAGCTGAACCCTCGCAGCAGCGGCGGACCGTCGCCTTCCGGTCCCGCGTTCACCCCGAGCCCCTCGGCGGTGATCGCCCGCCGACCGAGGCGGCGCGCGTTGCTGGCCAGATTGAGCGCCCCCTTGGCCTGGCGGAGCGGTTGCTCCCGCATCGCTTCGATGCGCTGTAGGCGGGCTTTTTGTTTGGTGCTGCGGGCCTTGGGGCCCTGGCGCAGCCAGGCGAGCTCGCGGCGCAGCACCCCCCGGAACTTGGCGGCACTGGCGGCCTCGCGGGCGTCCTCCTCGGCCCGGTGCTGCAGATAGGTGGCGTAATTGCCCTCGTAGCGGCGCGCCTCGCCCCGGTCCACCGCCACGATCCGCCGCGTCACCCGGTCCAGCAAGTAGCGGTCGTGGGTGACCAGCACCAGGGCGCCGGAATACCGATCCAGCCAGGTCTGGAGCCACTCCACCCCATCGGCATCCAGGTGATTGGTGGGTTCATCGAGCAGCAGCACATCGGGCTGGGCCACCAGGGCGGCCGCCAGGGCCACCCGCCGGCGGTTGCCCCCCGACAGCTCCCCCAGGCGCCGGTGCACGTCGCCGATCCCGACCCGCTCCAGCACCTCATGGCACTGCCTCTCCAGCCCCCAGGCGTCGCTGGCGTCCATGCGCCGGTGCAGGTCGCTGAGCCGGGCCTGCAGCTGGGGATCGTCGGGGCTGGCCGCCAGGCGATGGCTCAGATCCTCGTGATCCCGCAGCAGGCGCATCCGCTCGGCGCCGCCGGCAAAGACATGCTCGAGCACGCTGCGCTCCGGATCGAGCTGTGGCTCCTGATCGAGCAGGACCACCTCCAGCCGTGGCGAGCAGCGCCGTTCCCCCCGGTCCAGCGGTTCGGCCCCCGCCAGCACCCGCAGCAGGGTGCTCTTGCCGGCCCCGTTCGGACCGATCAGCCCCAGCCGCTCCCGCTCCCCCACGTGCAGCTCCAGATCCGCGAACAGGGTGCGGATGCCGAAATCCTTGCCCGCGCCCACCAGGCTGATCAGGCTCATGGCGCCGTCCCGCGATCGCCGGCGCCCCGCCGGCGCCGCTCCAGCTCCTCGAACACGCTCTTGTCTCCGACGTCGGCGGCGGCCTCCATCGGCAGCTTGCGCAGGGTAAGGATCAGCAGCAGCACGCTGGCCGCCAGCAGCAGAGCGAAGCAGGGCGGCCCCGCCAGCAGACCGCTGAGCCGCCCGAGCAGGGCGAGGGGCAGCAGCAGGGTGACGCCGATCGCCTCCGCGCGCCGGAAGCAGAAGAACTCCTTGAAGCCCACGCCGGTGAGAGCGGCGAAGAACGGTCCGACCGCCAGCAGCCAGAGGGGTTGCGCGGCCACGGTGGCCAGCAGCTGATCGGGCCCGACCCGCACGGCCAGTGCCGTCGCTCCGATGCAGCCCAGCAGCCACAGCAGCTGCAGGGCCCGATGCAGCGGGATCAGATAGATGTGAATCCAGCGCAGGGCCAGGCCGAGCCCCAGGGCCATCACCGGCAGCCAGGGCCAGGCAAAGGCCGGGCCGGCCAGCCACCACTGGCCCAGCAGCCCCAGCTGGGCCACGGCCACGGCCCCCAGGGCGAGGCGATAGCTCAGCACCTCGCGCCGATCGCGCTCGGTGATCGTGTAAGGGCCGAAGGCGCCTTCGAACACCGGGTCGCCCGGACGGGTGCTGGCTGGGTTCATCGGGGGGGCTCGCTCGTCACCAGGGTGGCCAGGTCGGGGCCCGCCGGCACGATGCCGGACGGGTGGAGAGGGAACAGGGCTCCGAAGTAGTCACGGCGCCAGGCCCCAGCGTCGCAGGTGGCCGCCACGCCATCGAGCCGGTAGAAGCGGGCTCGCCAGCGCCAGAGCGCCCCCAGCTGCCACAGCGGCCGGCGACTGCAGCCGAACAGGGGCGCGTAGACCATTTCCAGGCGGATCAGGGTGGAGAACAGCACCACATCGGCCAGAGAGGGGGTTGAACCGCCGGCCAACCAGCCCCCGCCGGTGCCGTCCTGGCGCTGCAGCTCTGCATCGGCGGCCTCCAGCGTGGCGAACAGCTCCGACTCGGCGGCGTCGTAGGCCGCCTGGTTGCGGGCGAAGCCGCAGCGGTAGACCCCGTCGTTCACCGCCCCCTGCAGCCGCTCCCGCCAGGCGGCGCAGATCCGGGCCTGGGCCGGTGGATCGAGATCGGGACTGCCCTCCGGGGCCGGCCAGCGGTTGAGCAGCTCGATCAGCCGGGCGCTCTCATTGGCGACGATCCGCCCCTGGCCGCGCGACAGCAGGGCCGGCACCGTGGCCCGTTGGCCGGGCTCGGCGCCGCTGCGGCGATAGAGCTCGGCCAGGGTGACGCAGCCCTCGAAGGGCTTGGTGAACCGCCAGCGCCCCGCCGCCGGATCCGGTTCCACGATCAGCAGATCCATGCTGCCGGCGAGCTGCCGCAGGCTCCATACCAGCCAGGCCCGGTGGGCCCAGGGGCAGCTCCGGCCCACGATCAGCACATGAGCGCCGGGCGCTCCGGCATCGGCCGGCAGGGCTTGCGGCTGGGGGAAGGCGGCCTCGGGGCGGCGGTAGCGCCCCTCCGGATCGGCGGGACCCAGGCCTCCCATCAGCCGGAGCCACTGCCAGCGCCAGAGTTCCCGGGCGGTGCGCACCAGCAGGGGGGGAGGGAGCATCGGCGAGGCAGGGGCGGCAGTGGAGTGGCCGGGGTGGGCGGGCTGCTGGAGCCGGTGGCCCACGCCCATCGGCGGCCTGGCCGGGGGGCCGGCAGCGATCGGCGCGGCTGGGCCCGGCCTGACGGGGGCTGGCACGGGGCCGCGTGTCAGCGGATGGCCGCCGGAGCGGAGTCATGCAGACCTGAGCCAGGCTGGCATGACCTTTCCCCTCGGGCCATGGCTCCTGCAGAGACCGCCTCCGCCCCCGCGGTGCTGGTGGTGGCCGGCACCCACGGCAACGAACGCAATGGGCCCTGGCTGCTCGAGGGCTGGCGCCGCCGGCCCGGGGCCCTGGAGCGTTTCGGCCTGGCGCTGGAACTCGTCGAGGGGAATCCCGCCGCCCTCCGCGCCAACCGCCGCTACATCGACCGCGACCTCAATCGCAGCTTCGAGCCGTCACTGCTGGCCGATCCGTCTCGGCAGGAGCTGGAGATCCTGCGGGCACGGGAGCTGCTGGCGCTGCACGGTCCGCTCGGTGCGGCTCCCTGCTCGGTGGTGATCGATCTGCACAGCACCACGGCGGCCATGGGCAACTGCCTGGTCGTTTATGGCCGCCGCCCTGCGGATCTGGCGCTGGCGGCCGCGCTGCAGCAGCGGCTGGGGCTGCCGATTTATCTCCATGAGGCTGATCCCAACCAGACGGGCTACCTGGTGGAGCGCTGGCCCTGCGGCCTGGTGGTGGAGGTGGGACCGGTGCCCCAGGGCGTGGTGCAGGCCGCCATTTGCCGCAGCACCCAGCTGGCGGTCGAAGCCGTGCTCGCCGTGCTGGCCGACGCTCGCAGGGGGCAGCTGCCGCAGCCGCCTGTCCTGGTGGTGCATCGCCACCTGGGCAGCCTTGATCTGCCCCGACAGGCCGGCGGCTCCCCCGCGGCCATGGTGCATCCGCTGCGCCAGCACCGGGACTGGCAGCCGATCGTGGCTGGCGATCCCCTCTTTCTGGGGAACGATGGCGAGGTCCACGGCTACGTGCCGCCGCCAGGCTTGCCGGATGGACCCGTCTGGCCGGTGTTCATCAATGAGGCCGCCTACGGGGAGAAGGGCATCGCCCTGAGCCTCACCCGGCGCGAGCCATGGCCGGTCAGCCCGCAGTGGCTGGAGGCCCTCTGCGGCCAGGCGGCTGGCCTGCGCCCGGCCTGAGTCGGCGCCTGGCGCTGCCGTCGCTGTGCCCGTGTTCCGGGGCGTTGAGCAGGAACGGCCGGGCTTGGCCGGGCTGGCTGTGGCCCCGCCTCAGCCACAGGCCAGGGTCGCCTGCTCCCTGGTGCAGGGCAGGTCCGTGCTGGTTCCATCGGCCCAGTAGATGCGCAGACGGTCGTCCTCCGTGCCGCTGCGCAAGGTGAGCGATTTGATCACCCCGGCCGGCGGCTTGCCGGCGCGGTCGGCGCCATCGGAACGCTCGCTGGCGACCTTGTTCAGGCGCTGCTCCAGCTGCTGCAGCTTGAATTCCAGCTGCTCAATGCGCTGGCTTTCCGGGCTGGGACCGGTGCGGCAGCCGGCCAGCACCAGGGCGGTGCTGAGCAGCAGTAGGGGGAGCGGCAGGCGTCTGGTCATCGCGGGAGCGGACCCGGGAGTTCGCCACCTCCTAGCAACCCCGCCGCACCCCGGCCAGGCCGCCCCGCCGGCTCCGCGCAGAAGTTCATGAACCCCCTTTACAAACCCGCAACGTTCCGTTACGTTGCTTGTGGCGGGATTCCGCCCATCTTTTCCGCCCCTCGGGGCACATCCTCAACGCTCTCATGACCGCCACTATCCAGCAGCGCTCCGGCGCTTCTGCGTGGAACCAGTTCTGCGAGTGGGTCACCTCCACCAACAACCGCCTCTACGTGGGCTGGTTCGGTGTGCTGATGATC
>Ga0315900_10000310_pt1 | contig 86482 bp, 136 predicted proteins | sample LakEriMetagenome_FD_203521 | JGI IMG/M metagenome (GOLD analysis project Ga0315900, IMG submission 203521) | Freshwater fungal communities from buoy surface, Lake Erie, Ohio, United States - Buoy 12 MA114 | ecosystem: Environmental > Aquatic > Freshwater > Lake > Lake biofilm | place: USA... | reverse complement strand
CATGAGTATCAAATACAACAGTTACTGGCATTGTTACACCAGTTGCGTTCATTACTGTTCCTGCGGTGTTAATTCCTCTAGCTGCCACTCGCTCAATATTCATTCCCGTGAGCGAAACATTCTTGCTCGCATTAATTACGAGGTAGCCTGAAGCTTGTACGGTAGTGTCTGAAAACCAAAATTGGTTTGTTGTCGCTGTAGCATATCTGAGAAATCCTGCGTCTAATAAAAGCACTCCAGTTACTTCATTGTAGTCTTTAAAATATAATCCATACTGGTCGTTATTTCCACCTGATGCAAAAAGATCAGGGTTTCCGGCTATTGCTTTTCCTGAATTTTTGTATAAGTCTATAGTTTTACCCTTTAAACCTTTACCAATCTGAATTGCAATTGTTGATGGTTGAGCAGCCGTACTAGGAGAAGCGTACACTCTGGTATAAATCAACATACCATTAGCATTCATATCCGCATCAGTTTGCGTAGGTCTTGTCGTTGTCTGCGTTCTCGTATTCGTATTCGCTGCGTAAGTGAATGTGATGTAAGTGCCTACAGGAGCATTGCTAAGCGTTGTCAAGTTATATAGACTTGACGGCGCGTATTGCAAAGCTGCTGTGTCTGTACTGAAGGTTTCAGGTGCTGTTAGGATTTGATCGGAGAGTGCCGTTGCTGTAACGCTTATTCTGTGGTTAATAGAAGAAACAATTGAACTGTTCTTAAATTTTAACTGATCTCCGGGTAATGCTCTAAAGTTATGAGATACTGATATTGTATACGATGAAGCTGCTACAGAATCTGCTATTGCAACAACTGATCCATTTATGATTATTGCTGGCGCTGTGTAACTTGCTCCGTTAGACCTAGACCCGTATGTTGCAAACACCGTACATGCTTTAAGTATTGTGTAAACGCCAGTAGTGCTGTCGTATGAGAATATACCGTTACCATATAAGGACGTTAATGTTCCTGTTATGTCAGCATTTGTAAACCCTGAAGTATTAAGCATATAAGCTACTTGACTCTCCGGCTGTGGCACATTCACAAAAGGAGTGACATTCACCCCAGTTACGTTAGGCTTTCCTACTTTCGAGATTGTGAAAGATGCTAGCTCTGGATTTACTTGAGTGCCTACATTAGAGTGAGCACGAATTACATCCCCAGCAACTAAGTACCCTTCCCATGCCACGTTAGCGACCGAATTAGCTACTGAAGTGTTATTTGCCAATCTTTCTGTAGCAGATAAAGACTGTACGTCAGCTGTTAAAGATGATGCGTTTTTAGATATACCAAATAGTATAGATGCTGTAAAAATATCACTGTAGCTTACAGAGTATATTCCACTTGTTACAATAGTAAAGCTTGATCCGGCAGTAGCACTATCCGCATATACAATATCCGCGCCTATATTGTCGCGCACATTGCTGAACCTACGAATGCGTGTACCAGTTGAGCCGTATCCATTTGCAGTATCTACGCGAACACTTGAGTCGCTTTCGCTAAACTGCGGCAATACGTTGGATACTGACACTTGTACTGATTGCTCTTGGAAGCTGAGGTTGAGCTGGTTTGATCCGTTTGCAGTTGGGGTAGTTCCTGCGTAAATACGAATTACATCACCAACATTGACATCACCAGACCAAGAAACTTGACCTCTAATACCAGCCGCTGTAACATCTGTAGCACTTAAAACTTCCGAACCAGAAGGGAAGGCTGTTCTATTTTGTTGATTTCGGCTAATAGCAATTGTCTGAGCACTAGGAAGTACCAAGTTACTAGAAATGTTCAATCTACCAGCCTTAAGCATAGTAATCGCAGTGCCTTCGGTAGTGGTGCTTAGGATGCTAAAAGCGTCTCCACGCAAACGAGTTTGAGTAGTGAACTGTACGATTGTAGATTCAGAACCTGTACCCCTGTTAGAAGCACCTTCAAATCTCAGCTCGGAAGTTGGAATCGTCGCTTTTTGATTGGCGATGACGTTGACTTGCTTGAGGGAGCCTTGATAAGTCGCACTAAAGTTATGCGCAACACTATTCACTAAAGTTGTATTAGAGTCAGGAAATCTAAGAGATACAACATCACCAGCAGATAAGTAGATTGAACATTCCCCATAGTGAATGGATGTTGTTGTATATGGTGATATTAAAATATTTGCTACGCCATTTTTAAATAACTGAATTCTGTTAGAGAGGTTTCCCGTAGCAACTACAACACCAAGAATGCTATAGACTCCTGTTTTAAATACAGTCAGTTGTGACCCATTCCAAGAAAAAGCATCACCAACAGATTGTTGCACTGTACTAAAAGGAATATTTGTTACATTCGCTGTAATTGCTTGTCCAGCGTTTCCTGTTATATATAAATAACTATCAGCTTCCTGCACAAGCCCACTCTGAGTAAGCGGGATTTCCTTAACTTGCGTTGCGGAAAGTCCCGCGCATGGGACTGATGCGAAGAGTGAAACTTGAGTAGACGTTACAGCTACCGCCGTACCTGTTGCCTTACTCAAACTTCCTGTAGTACTAGTTTGAACTCCAAACGTTAAATATGTGACCGAAGGTTCTATTAATGTAGTATTAGAAAAATACAGAGTAGAAGAGTATGTAGTAGACGAACCTCCGATAACTTGAATACTTGGAATTAACGAAGTTCCTGCTGAAGTTAATCCTGCCGGAAGTCCTACACGAGCTTCAACTGCTGTAGGTGTGCCAGAAGTAAACTTACCCCTAATCTCAACATTCTCCCCAACTTGTCTCCACTCAAACTCTACGTTCGTCGGAGTACCGAAGCCTTGGAATGTCGGAGTATAACCCTGCCAAGCAGTAACTACTGGAACCTCAACAGAGGTTTCAAGAAGAGCTGTCTCAGCAAGCTCAATTACAACATCATCTACGTAAGTTTCAGGAAGTCCAGCTTCAGCCAATGCCGTTATTGTGTATGAAAGGCTTGCGCAAGACGCAGGAATTACAAAGCTAACTACTTGACGAGCTGGAAGCTCAGAGAAGTTTAACGTTAATCCAGAAGCTGTGGCTGTAGCATTTTGTGAAATGGTTACAGTTAGAGCTGTAGCATTGATAGAATTAATGATTGAGCCAGTTGGAATGCCAGAGCCAGTAACTCGCTCGCCTACTTTCAGCGTGTTTATAACAGCGTTAGTGAAGCCTGAAATGGTAGGTGATAGATTGGTAGTCGCAAGTCCAGAAATAGCTTGTGAGCCCGTTGTGAGCTGCTCAGAGGCTACAATGTTAACAGCATTAGTTTCATCGAAAATATTAAGTGTGACATCGCCCTGTGGAGCAGAAGATTGCAGCAATAAGCTAAGCTGCATAAGCTGTGAGCGATATTTGCGGTCAACAGAAATTACTTGCTTGAAAGACTGGGGAGAGCCAGATTGATGAATTAAGCGAGCAGTTTGAGAGCCATTAAGGGTATTGCTTGTAACAAGAGCAAGTCCTGTTTGAGTGAATTGAGAAAGTGCTGCGCTGTCAAAGTTTTGAGTAAGCAGTGCATCTATGTTGCCAACGCCTCCAGAGCCAACTTCTGTCCAGCTTAAAAGGTTAGCGTCATATCGCTTAATCTTATTGCTGTCGTTGATGTCGCAAGCAAGATCGCCAGCTTGAGGACTTGTGAGAGTTGTTAGATCGACCGGGGATAGATTTAATCCGTTACGTACACGAAAAAAATTACTCATAAAATTTCATTCTCCATTTTATGTATTATATATTAAGTTGTTATTCTACTGGTTCTTCTTGTTGTTTTGCTACAACTTGAAATTCTCCATTATGTTCATTTACAATTTCCATGATGTCGTAATCAGCTACAGGACCGGGACCGCCATTCTCCAGCTGGTGAGCTTGTGCGGCTTGGTATGCTGCAACTTTAGTAGAAAGTTCTTCTTGTTTAGACGAAATCTCAGATTGGGTCGATACTTCAATAATTTTCATTGTTATACCTTAATGATGTATTCTACGTTAGCGTTTTGTGGACGAGATTCTGTTGAGTCTCCTGTTGCATCTGTCAATACTCGATTCGATGTAGTAGCTTGTGCTCCCGAAGCTATCCAGAAACCACTGGTTGACGGTCCTTGACCGCTAACACCAACTTGGGGTCTAACTTGACTGGAGTTGAATCCTGTGTTTTGTGGGTGAGTATGTGAAGCATTTGCCCCACCTTGTACAGACCCAACTCCAGACCCTGTAGCCCCTCCTGTGTTTGGAGCTGTGCGAGTACCGGCATCTGGATCACGACCAGCAGCCCCTGTACCCATATTATCTGCGCCACGAAGGAATCGACCTCTATAATCTGGAAGGTGGAAAGTTGTCGAGCCATCTCCTTGACCATGCAGAGTGCCAATGGCTGCAAAAAGATTTGCATATGTAGAGCGACTAACTGTAGCTCCATCGCAAAGTAGCCATCCATCTGGAACAGTTCCTCCACCAAATGGAGCGATAGTGCCAGCCGGGATTACAGACCCAACAAGGATTGTTTGCAATGCTGCAGTAGTTCTACCATTCTTTAAAGGCATATGTTATACTCCAAATGTTTTGCGAATATTGTATTTAAGTGAGCCAGTGTAATTAGCACCAGCAATGTTACTGGACGTATAGCGAATTTGTCCAGAAGGCTGAATGCTGAAAACAACTCCAGAATTTTGTCCTGAATAATCATCAGACATAAACCACGTTGTTGCTTGTGTATTATATACTCCACGGAGTTGTCCGGCTTGTGCAACTGCTGATCCACCCGTGTCTGTTTGTCGATAAATCGCGTAATCAATTACAAACGATCTCGTAGCAATTGGATCAATCAAAAGTCCAGTGATATTAGCTGCACTTGACTGGTTATTTGCAATAGTAAAAATAGTTTCAGTATCTGTAATATAGATAGCACCGGCAGAAGCTGCTGGATTAATTACGATTTCGGATGCAGAGGAAGCAATACCGATTGAAACAATCCATTGTCCGTTTAAGCTAGGAGGAGTTAAAGAAATTGCTCCTGGCGTTGTAGAAGCATAATAAAGCTTTCCAGAGGTCAACCCAGAGAAGCCCTTCATAATACCAGAGACTTGGATTTCAGCAATGCTACCAGCTGTAACTACTTTCGTAACAAATCCGATAACATCGATTCGATCATCGTTAGAAGCATCTGCTTTATAAACTCTTCCAGCTGTACGACCAGAATCATTTCCAGTTCCAGAAGAGATATAAACTAGATCATTTACAGCGAGATTTTCCCCGGCTGTGATTTTGACAATACCAGCACCACCGATTGGGACAAGCTCGGCATCGACCACTTGATACATTTGTTTTTCATCTGTGGCGAATACAATTTGTCCGTTCGTTGCGGTAAGAGCATATGTCTCGAGAGCAGAACGAGTTCCTTTCTTAACATCAGAACGAACCGGGTCTTGAATATCAGCACCCTGAATTGTCTTATTTGTTAGAGTTTGTGTGTCTGTAGTACCAACAACATCCCCGGTTGTTCCGTGAGCTGAAGTATCAAGAACATGGATACCGAAATCATCTCCTAAATTGGAAAGATCGGTATCTAGCTCTTCAATTGCATCTTGAACATTTGTAGCAACAATTGTTCCAGAAGGAGTGAAAGTAATTTCAGATGCATCGTTTTGACCAGCAATCTTATCATCTACATACGTTTTAATTGCAAGAGCCGAAGGAAGCTGAGTATCAGTTGCTCCAGCTAGAGTCGTTGAGGTATTTAGAACCCCAGACTTAAGGTTATCTACCACTAAGTCAGTAATTGTGTTATCATCCGCATCGATCGTTTTATTAATGATCGTAGCTGTGTGGTCTTCTGTCACAACTGGAGAAGCAGTGGAACCATTGTGGTATTGTAACTTACCACTAGAGTCGATTACTTCAAGATCACCTTTAGAGTCCGCAGTTGATGTAGACTTAGGAACAATATTAAGACCTTGTAGAAACTTTTTAAATGAAAATGCCATTATATATTCCTATTTTTAAGAATTTAAAATACTTATAGCCCGGTACGAAACAATTCCAATATGATTAATACCGCTCAAAGCTGTTGTAGAAAATCTAATTTGTCCGTTGTCTGTAATGTCAAAGCTAATCTTAGCATCACCTTGAAAGCTTCTAACCATCTCCCATTTCTCTGTAATTGGACGGGAAGCATTGAAACAAATTTCTAGGGTTCCAGCTTCAGAAACTTCCTGAGCATCTGGCGGTCCAGAAGGGTCAGTTTTACGATAAACTGTATAATAAATGGTTGCTGCTCTAACATCTGAGCTTGGAAAAGACAGATTATTTAGATCGACATTTGTTGAAGAGTTATTGGCATCGATATTCTGAGCTTGAGGAGGAACGTCGTAAGTTGCTGTAACTGAGTTAACGGCATCCGCCAAAGCTTCGACAGCTTCAATAACTGAAGGAGCCCAGTTCGGGGAAGCTGCGCTATTGGGAAACTGTATTTCTGTTCCCTTAATGATAATTCTTGGCATATTGCTCCGAAAGACAAGAGTTTACACATACAGTTGTTAATTAGGAGTCTTAAGAAAAATATATCTAAGTTATTGATTTATTGAAAATAAAAAGGGCATCCAGAACGGATGCCCTTGGAAGGATAAATGCTTATTTTTATTAAGCGACGTTAACGATTCCAGTAAGAAGAACGTTCTTGCCTGGAGACATACAGAATACAGCTTGGTCTGTGTAAAGACGGAGCTCGTAAGCTGCAGAGTTCTCAAGATCACGGAAGAACTCTTCGCCCTGACCTGGACGCTTGAATGTGATGTCAGAAGAACCAACACGCATCCAATCTTCGATACAGAGAGCGTAAGCGTAGCCTTCTTTCACGTAGATAGAAGGAACGATTTCGAGGTCACCGTTCTGAGAGTAGAACTTGATAGACTTAGAACCTTGCTCAAGCTGAGCTGCGCTATAAGAGCTGTCAACACGACGAAGAGCAGCGAGGTCTTGAAGGAGGTCAGCCCAACCACGAGGGTTAACAAGAACTGTTACTTTAGAGTCAAGACCCTTCTCAACAGCGCGAGTGATAGACTTAGAAAGCTTCTGGAAGCTAAGAGCACCAGCTACGTTATAGCTATTGCCTTTCCAGAGGTTGTAAGTACCAGCGTTGATGTTGAAAAGTGTTCCAGTGTTCTCGAGAATCTTGTGGATACCAGCGAATTCATTACCGAAAGCACCCTTGTGGTAGATAACGTCAGTGTCGATAACACCGGCAGTAGCAGCAGAAGAGTTAAGAGTAAGAACTCGAGTTTCCATGTTTACAGAAACGATTGTGAATTCACCACGAGAAGTTGTACCAGCAGCGTCAACGATTTCGATTGGCATACCTTCAGCACCAGCGAAGATACCAGGAGCCCATTCAGCAGTTGCGATTGTGATCTGAGAACCAGAAACACCACCAGTAGCAACAACGCCATAGCCTTTTTGACCATAGAGCATGTGGATTTCTAGCTTCTTAGACATAGAACGGAGCATGTTAGCTACGAGATACTTAGTAGCGTCCATGAATGCATTCTTGCCACCAGCAGCACGAGAAGCAGCAACGTAACCAAGGAGTGAACGCATAACCATTGGGTTACCACGAACTTGAGCATCCTTAATAACACCGGCAACAGCTGGGTTAAGGTTGAAAGCGTCATCGTCAGATGAAGCGAAAGTTACACCGTGCTCCATACCAAGAATAACTGGCTGGTGGAACAGGTTACCGCCCTGCTTGTCTTTAGAGATGAACTTGATGAGGTTTACGAGTTTAAGACCTTCAGGAATGAGCTCATGTAGAGAATCTGCATAAGTTTCTTTGAAAAAACCGTTTAGATTACCAACGGTATTGTCTGGGGTTGAGAACTTGTTAGCTGACATAAATAATTTCCTTTAAAATTTGTTGTTTTTTTTTGTTTTTGACATCTCGTTCATATTACTTCCCACCCCTTGGTATCATCGAGTCCTGTTAAGGATATCAAGAATCGCCGAATTCTACATAATATTACAGAGTTATCCAATGGTAGTTGTTAAAATTTATTGAGCGACCCTTAAAAAATCAAGGATCGCCCAAATTTCAATAAGTTAGAAACCAAAAAACTCTTTCATTGTCTTAGGTTTGGCTTCAGTTTGCTTCTTCTCAGAACGCTGCCCAACGTCCTTAATCGCAGACTTAACTGGAACTGGTGGCTTTTTAGCTGCAGACACTCGATTCTTACGAAGAGCTGTAATAATGTCATTTCCAAGAAGCTTTTCAATCATTTCTGGAGGGAGTTGACGAAGAAGTTCTTGAACATCAGACATCATTTCCTCACGAATTAGAGGAATTACGTCTTTTGGTTCAACATCCAACCCATTTTCAACAGCTTCGATCATATATTCAGTCATTTTCTTGACAACATATGGAGATTTAGGCAAATCTGAGGCTTCTAGGGCACTAGACATTAGGTTATCGTAACGCTCAAACTCTCTTTCTGTAAGCCTTTCAAGCTCTTGGCGAGCCATTTCTTCTTTTTCTCGCTGTCTTTCTTCTTCTAGTTCCTTAAGACGCATCTCCAAACGCTCTTTTTCGATCTGTTCTGGGCTTTTTTGAGCATTTTCGATCTCTTCTTGTAGGATTTCAGCAGCAAGTTGCTTAACATCGATCCCAATTGCTGGATTTTGCAGAGCCTTCTTTGGATTTGTCTTCAAATCTTGCAAAAAAGCCTCAACTTGGTGTTCAAATTGGCTCAATTCCTGTGCTTTATGCTGAGAAAGCATAGCCATTTGACGCTGTTTTACTAGCCATTCTGCGTGCTCTTCTGGAACTTCGAAAGGAAGGTCTTCTTCAATTTCGCGACCATTAAACTTTAGCTTAAGTTTTTTAAGCATTTTGCGTTGCTGAGCAGCTTCTTGGGCTGCTTGTTGAGCTTCGATCTCAGAACCTTCATCTGAAGATTCATCAATGGAGTCAGCTTGAGATTCTTCGGATACGCCACCACCAGATGATGCGTCACCGGCTTCATTAAGAAGCATAGCACGTGTAAACATAAATGTCCTTTTCCCCATGGTTTGGGATAAGCGGGCTTGATTACCCTATTAAAGCCGTCCGTAATTGGATAGGCTATAAAAAGTTGTTAATTATCAAAGCTAAATTGATTACTAGAGAACCAAAAAACAAATACTTGTATTTTTTGACTTTATCTCTGTTTGTTGAAAGCTTTTTTGGAGCTCTTTTTGGATTACTTCTATCTAATACTCTTATTTTCATATAATAAATCGTGAATATCTTTTGGTGTTATTAAATTAAAATCCTTTTTAATATCATATCCTTCTATTGAAAGTATTTCTGCAATAATTTCAGAACAGTTTTTACCTTTTTTAAAGTAATTGTTCTTTATATTTAAAGATTCTGATATAAAAATACCAATATTTTGTAAAAATCCGTATTCATATCCAGCGTGATCTACGCAATACTGCATAAGATGAATATAATTACATTGTTTTATTTTGATATCGTAGGAAGCTACTTCTATCGAATGTTCATTCCAGGATTTTTTACCAATAAAACGAACTCCAGAGCCAACTGCTTCGTAAATAAGCACTCTATTTAGTTTTTCGCTGTGAAATTTAATGTAAACGTGACTATATGGAGTTCTCATATAAGTTCTTAATATTAAACTTCCAAACTTATATGGACTCTTAGCTTTAGAAAATCCAATAGTTATTCTTTCCACATCAATCCCAGCCTTTTGATTGTAAAAAACTAGTTATTTGTGAAGAACCGTAATTAAAAATATCAGCATGATCTGGAAAATTAGGAGCACTTACAATTAATATACTTCTAGCTGTTTTTAATGCTCCGGTTTCAATTAAGCTCTTAATTCCACCAACGCTAGAAAGAAGCGCAGCTACGTTAACCGGAGTACCTTGTGATGCCAATTGAAGATTTCTAGCACCCATTCTATTAACAAGTTCTAGTGCTAAAGCAGAACCAAAAGCTTGCTGTGTTCTTTGTTGTTCATCGGGAGAAACTGGAACTAATATATTACCATCTAAAATCCAGCCAGTTCTAGGCTCTGGTAAACTATCGGTTATATCAATAATACTATCCCATTCTCTTATGTGATTAACATACTCAACTTCATCTATATTATCAATAAGCAAAACTGTGTTATTTTTTAAAAAAGCATATTTTCTAATCATAAATCCTTCTTAGTAATTTCTAAAAATTCGAAATCCTGTCGGAGTCTAGATGCATTATCAAAAATTCCAAGATGATTAACATAAATTCTATCTCTATATGTAACACCTAAGCGAATAATAGTTGCCTCTATCATTATAGTATCTCCTCCTAAAAAATCCAATCCAGTAAATGTTGTTAAGGATGGATTAATAAAGAAGTATGAATTTGGTAACAATGACCCATTAATAGATGTTAAATAGTCGTCGCTCCAAATAGAACCTGATGTTTTATAAAGATTAAATACGCAAGTATCTGCATTTGCAATGCTTGCATTTTTTTGATCGTATAAATAAGCAGCTATTTTAATATTATTGAACGTGTTGTCGTCAAATTTTGCTGCTATTTTTACAATTTGGTTGCTATTATTAAGTTCACTATTGGGTCCAAATAAAAATTGCCAATCTTCGGTTAAGTTCACAATATAACGAGAAGAATGATCAACTTTCAACCATTGATTTTCTTCATTTTCATCTTGTGCTACTAACTTTCTAATTATTGGCATTATGTACCTAAAAGTGTAAAGCCTTTATAAGATACTCTCTCAACTCCATCAACAATAACTCCAATTCTAACAGAATAGTGTGTTAAATCTGTTAATAAAATTGCAGAAACTGGTGTTATTTGGAATCTACCATTAATATCCGCAGTAATTCCTGTTTGTGATAAACCAGAAACTGGATTTCCAGCAACATCATAAACCTGATAAGAAGCAGTTCCAAGATTATTTGTTTTTACATCGCCATTAGCAGTAACCCAAATTGTAGCTTGGAATTGATTTGCTGAATTAATTGAAAATTGAGCTTTTGGTTCATATTCTGGAACTCCAAAAGTCAAAGGAACATTATCATTAATTAATAGCCCATCTACTTCTGCTCTTATGTGAGCAAAATAAACAGAAGATTGTAAATCTAAAGATGTTGCAGAGATTGGTGCTATAACAAAAAATCCTTCAGAATTAGGAACTATTCCAGATTCTGTTAAACCAGGAACTGCGATACCATTAGAATCATGAACGTAGTAGTAACCATTACTAATTCTAGATGAATCCATAATTCTAGAACCATTAGCTTTCGACCAAAGAGCACCAACTAATTGGTTATTAGCATTAATTGAAAATCCAGCATCTAGCGCATATATTGGAGTTTGATTTATTAAAGGAATATAATTAACTCGAGCTTCTCCATCGACGAATATTGAAATTCTGATTTCATAATGCTCTAATTGTGTAGATATTTGGTTTGAAACTGCAGGAAAAACATATAATCCTTGAGCATTTGCTAAAATTCCAGTACCAGACATTCCAGAAATAGCAACCCCTGCTTTTGAAAATATTTGATAAGATGCTGTACCAAGAACAGCTGATGGTGCGATAGCCAAACTTTCGTTTTTATTAGCCCAAGCTGTCAATCTAAAATCATTATTCTCGTCAATTGAGTAAACAACTTTAGATTCATACGTGTCTATTGATGTTAAAACTCCAGTAGAAATTACATTTAAGGATACTGTATTTGCATCTCTATTACCCAAGGCATCTACAGCTCTAACTCCAACATAATAAGTTATTCCATTTACAAGAAATGAACCATCTGGTAGAGTAAAAATATCAAACTGCAACTTATCTGTTATTGCTGTAATGTTTGCAGTATTGAATAATCCAATTGAATTTGAAGCTTTTATATAGATTTCGTATCTAATCGGAGTGTCAGGATCGGTGGCAACGGACCACCCAGCTCTAATCTGTCCTCTAGATTCGACATCTAGAAAATTAATTCCAGAAAAAGTTGGAGGAGTTAGGTCTACTACACATGCTTGTGATGTAGACATATAAAAATCATCACTAACAAATATATCTGACATCTTAGCTCTCCTTCAGACTAGGACGAATATCTACACCAGGAGGAGTTGTAAACGTATATCTAATTAAAGTTCCAACTGTATTAGGAATAGTACCCAATGGTAACCAACTAATTCCATTATCTGTAGAATATTCAAAATTCCCAGAATTTGTAGAACTGTCTGCAGTATTTAATAAATTGTTTGAAAGATCATAAGCTCTAAAATAAAGAGTTGGGACAGAACCAACATAAACTTCTTTTAATCTAAAAGCTACTCTAGACGGAGTTAAATTACTAGATAAATCTCTAGAAAATTCCCAGTTATCTGAAATTTCAAAAAGAGATTCTAAACTTAAATAAATCTCAGAAATTTGTCTAGGAATTGAAGCACCTAATTGAAGAGTGTTAAATCTAATTTTAAATTGAACTTCATTTCCGGTTGCAACTGAGCTAAGATCATCCCCAAAAGGAATTTGAACCCATCCGCCAGATATAGAACCAAACCCTGATGTTCTATAGAATAAATCAATACTACCAGTGTCTCCGGATAATTTTTCACAAAGAGAAACAAGCTTGTAAATTGAACTAGGTGTATTTAAAACTCTTGTAACAATATACGAATAATCAAAAGAAGAATCAGAACGTAAATCACAAAGAATATTACCCCTTTGACCGGAAGACGATGCTGTTACAGTTAGCCACCCATCTTCAATATCCATTGCCGAAATTGAAATAAATCCAAGCCCTTGTCTAACAGACTGAGGAAATCCTTCTCTATAAATATTAGATAGACGACCAAAAACTTTATCGATTTGGTTATTTACTACTTGTTTCATTACAAAAACTGTACCACTTGTCAAATAAACAGCTCTATCTAGAGCATTACTCCATGTCGCCAATGTAAGCGTCGGTGCTGTTATTTGATTAACTGTACCCAAAATATTAGATGTAACTAAAGATGTCCAAGTAGTTGCTCCTGGTGTAAGCTCAGAAATTCTCCCCAAGTATAGGTTACTTGAAGTACAAAAGAAAATACATGGTTGACCTGCGTTTGTTGTATGTCCAGGAACAGCATAATCTTCAGAATCTGACTGAATTAATGTACCAGTTAGAGCTGGCAAGTTACCAGTTTTATGTACCCAAGCTGATCCACTAGTTCCAAATGCTCGACAAATATCAACAGTTCCATTTGTTGTAATATTAATTGCAGCACCTCCAGTTGTAGCTGATAACTGATATGTGGTTGCTGTGACGTTACGAACAAAATATGTAGTGATATTTGTTAGACCAGCACCACCTGATAAATTTGTTAAAAACACAGGATCGCTGTTTTGGAAAGTATGACCAACGTGAGTTATGGTATCAGCAACTGAATCAATAACAAGTCCAGTAGAAAGCGGACAATCTAGAGTTGCATTTGAGCTATATACATAGAACTGATGGGTTGCTGAAACGCCATTATGTACGTAAACTCTGTTATTTGGACGATCTAAAGTAACCCCAGCGGATGCTGTATTTAATTGAGAAACACCGATACTAGAGGGGTCTTGTAAAAGATATGTTGCTTTTTGATTTGAGCCAGTTGCAAATGGGAAAAGAGTAGAACCTGTTGGTAAAAAATCAGAACGATCTACATTATTGACACAATAAAGACCTCCGTTAATTAAAACAGAAGCAGTTGTAGCTAAAAAAATTCTCCAACCAGATACACCATCATCAAGTACTTTAAACCCACGGAATACGTGAGTAGTAGTTGCTAAATCAGCTAAATTCATACGAATTTGACCAACAAACGTTTTTGTTCCTGTTTGTAGATTTACTTCATGTAAAGAAATAAAAGAAATACCACCAGTCTCTGCTCCAATAGAAAAAAGTCTACCATTTGGTGATAGGTAAGATAAAACAGGTACAGTTGTACCGGCTGTATCAGCAACTGTATCAATAAACTCATTTAGTGGTGGTCCCAAAACAACAGAACCCTCTACTGTTTTTTGATTAACTCGACCTTGAATTGTAGTTTTTGTTTGATCGTAAGATGTAACTACATTCTGAAGAAGGTTAGCTGTAATAGATTTCATATAATTTCACTCCAAGTTTCTGAATCTCTTCTGTATTTATTACCAATTAAGGTATATGTAAAAACTCTTCTAACTGTTATTCCTGGAAAAGTATCGCTTGTATAATTAATTTGTACTATTCTTTGATCTTTTGTTCCAAAGTCAGCATAAATAAACTCAGCATTCCTGTCATGGCTGTCTAATATTTGTTGTCTAGCATTGTAAACAATTCCATATTTTTGACCAGACTGAGTACCATCCAAACTACCAACCAACTGAATATTATCTGCAATTGGTTTAGTAAACGCATCGATTTGTTGTGTTACTTCTATTGGTGTTTGATCCGAAGAAAGTATTACACTGATCGATTCACTGGCTGAATTTTGACCTAAATTCGGTAACTTAGAAGCAATTTCGCCAGTTGAGTCATTAATAGTTGTTAAGAAGCCATTAGTAATATCTTGATTGTCAGTAGTTGCTAAATTATTTGGTAAATTATTAATATCAATAGGGTTTTGAACAGAAACTGGAACAGGATTAGAGTTTGTAACTGGAGAGTTATTTACTGAAATATGTGATGTAGTTTGAAGATCAACTGGATCGATTTGAAAAACTTCAATCGATGATTCATTTGCGTCAATTTTAACGCCAATATCACCATCGCTGTCTATAGCTAATGTATTTCCAGAGTTCTTATCTCCGATATGTACACCATCTTGATCTGGATCAAGTTGAACGTCGATGTCGGCATTAACAATTGTTGCCTCTGCGTCCGTTCTTATTCTTCCAGTTGTTTCATCATAAGCCCCTTGAAGGACTTGACCCGCATCTAACTTAGTTGGATTTGGTGCTGACATTATTTAGCCTTATGCTTAAAATATTCAACTTGTCTTAATCTTTTTTCTGCCGCTTTTTTAGAAGTGTATTTCCCAAGATTTTTGCCCTTGCTCGACAATACCTTGTAAAGCTTGCCAAATTTTCGTATCATTTATTTTCCGAGCATTTTCTTTAATTTAGCCATTCTTCCTGGAGATTGAGCATAAGCTTTTCTTGCTTTATCTTCAGCAAGCATCATACGCTCTTCTTCTGAATTACCAGCTTGTTCTGGCATAAACGCATCTGCTGCAATCATTCCTAAGCCCACTGGAGTTGTTCCAGCTCCTATTTTTGCTGCTGTCGCCAAAGCTGCTGGAGCTGCTTCAATAGCATCTCTTCCAAGCTCTTCTGCTGCCATTGCTGGATCGCCAGACACAGCACCAGCAATAACACCACCAACAGGAATCATTCCCATAGCTTTCTTTCCAACCATCTTAATAATATCAGCTTTTTTTGCAGCATCAAATCCTTCTCCTGCAACATCTTTAATTTTGGAGATTGTTCCACCACCAACATTGATACCAGCTCCGCGATTGAGCTTTTGAAGATCATCTCCCATTTCTGAAATAAGAGCATCTTTTTTAGCATTCATCATATCTCTAAGTTGCTGTCTTTGTTGCATAGTAGCACCAGACTTAGAGAGCTGAAGATCGTATTCTTGATACAAATTATTAATTCTATTTAACTCATCTTGAAGTTTTCTACGATCGCTCATTTTTTATTCCCACCCTTTTTACCTTTAGTAGAATATTTTGTGCTACTTTTTGACCAAAGATTTTTACAAGCCCAGTGACGAGCTGTTAATTTATCTGTAGCAGTGTCGCAATTATGGCGAGCTCTAAAATTCTTACGGGCTTCGTCAGAATAATTAGAACCATAATCAGACGCTCCGTAGTGGATTATCTTCTCTTTTCCACCTTGACAAGCTTTAACCATTCTTTTCTTTTCTGGCTTATAAGAAGGTCGAGGTTTATTACATTTCATTGTTTCGCGCAAACGTGCGAATTTACTCTTCTTCTCCATTTCCCATCCCCGTAAATAAATCTTGAATATCTGGATAAAACTCGTTAGTTTTTCCACCTTCGGTCAATGCAACCTTCATTGCTTTTTTTGCATCTCCAACCGTTTTATGCTTATAAAGCTTTGGATTTGCTTTAATAATTGCAGCTGGTAGAATTTTTTCAATTGGAGTATCGTCAGAAGCTTCTAAAAACTTACGACCTCTACCTTTACCCAAATTATAAAGAGCGTATCTATCAACAACGTCAGCAGTTTTGTTTGATTGTGCTGCAATTTGTTTGATAGTTGGTTCGTTCATATTTATAATATCTGAAGCCAATTCCTGCTGAACATTTCTATCCATAATTCTCTTTTCAGAACCTGGGCGAATCATTTTTGCTAGATTTGGCATAACTTGCATAATACCAGAAGCAGAACCGCCACCCATGTTTTTTTCGTATTTACCATGTTGTGACTCTAGACCACCAATCATAGCAGCTTCTTCTTTTGATAACTTAGTAGAATGAGAAATTCCTCGATAAACATCTCGAGGTTTCTTCTCAACATAATTGTCTCGCTCCTTTGCTTGGAGCAATTTCATTAATTTATCTAGCATACTTTTTCTTAATTCTTTCTGCTCGCTCGCGTTTAAGGTCTTCTAGTTCTTGTAAATCATCTTCTAATTTTGGTTCAGAGTATTCTTCTGAATCTTCACGAACCTTTCTTTCCATTACAAATGCGTGAAAAATATCATTTATAGGATTACTTTCCAATTCTTCTTTTTTCTTGTCTTTTTTCAATGCACCAAATGTTTTACCAAATTTCATTATACTGCCCTCGGATCAATTGCTGGATTTGGAAGAAGCTCTGCCGGAACCTCAACTTCTCTAGGAGCCTGAGCTTGAACTCCTCCTGTCATTTGTGACATCTGATCTGCTGGACTTCCAGCTGGACCAGGAACTGGTTGTTCACCTGGAGGAGTCATAGGAGGAACTTCTTGTGGAGCTTGTGGATTCTGTAGAGGCTGTTGACCAATAAGACTGAGTAAGTCTGGATCAGCAGTTCTAAGAATATCAATATGTTCTTGTATGTGAGCTTGAACCTTAGCAAGAAGTTCTGGATTTTGGCGAAGCTCTGGATCATTAATTACAGATTGGTGCTCCATAATATGAATTGAGTGTTTATCAAGAAGTGCAGCAAATACATCCTTACCCTCAAGAAGCCACTCATTCTCGCGCTTAATAAGCATAAGATCAGATAGATCGCCTTCAATCATGGTATCAATACGACCAGTTTCAATAACCATGAAGTATTGTTGTGGATTTTTAATAAGCTGCATTTGTGCAAGCTGTTCAGCCATCTGAACTCGACCAGCAGTTGTGCGGGCTAGAGGATTACCAACGTCAACGACAACTCGCTTAACGTCTTTAATCATATCTCCAGTAAATTCTTTGAGATATGGTTGTTTATTTTTACCAACCAATGCAATTAGTTTTGGAGTTTGTGCAAAATCTTTTAGAATTTCAATCAAACTAGTACCAACTCTTTCCAAGAATTTCACATAGTTCTTCTGAAAACCAGACACAAACTGGAGAGACATAGATTGGACGAGGGCTAACGCAGATGCTGAGCGAAGACTAGCCTCTGGCTGCCCCCGTGTAACGGAGCTTACGCCCGTAATTGTTTCAGATGCTTGTACTAGGATATTCAAAAAGTTAAATGTTTCTGGAGCAGTTGCGGTAAGTTGGAGAGGTTCTGGTTTTGCATTACCTTCAACAACATTTAGACCGCCAGAAAGTTGAGCAACAGACAAGTCAGCTCCGCGCTGAACAAATAAATTCTGAACATTAAATGCGTTATTATTTGTCATAATAGCAGAATACATAGAGTTCATTGCTTCCTGAATAGGAAATACATCGAACATATCTGTATAGCCATATGGAGTACCCATAATAGTCGATGGACTTAAATGGAATACAGGAATACCTCGATAAGGCATATCTAAGTCTAAGAGAATACAGTCGTCGGATAAGAAAAGAAGATAACGACCTTCAGGCATTGCCTCTGTTTTCTTGTGGAAAAATTCATAAACCGGAATATCGTCGGTATCGTCATTGGAAAAGATATTAACACGATACTGAGACTGAGCATTCTTAGCAGGAATTGCACGAATTTTTTCTTCAAGATCAGGATATTTTGCAATTAAATTAAATCGGTTTACAAACGTGCGAGCAAGAACCCACTCTTGTTGACTCCAGCTTTCTTTTGTTCCATCGACTACAACATCCAGTGGACTAAGAAGACTAAACTCAAGCTCTCCTTCATTTACAGGAGCTCCAGTTTCTGGGTCAATATCATATGTTTCGCCAGCAGTAGCGTTCCATTCCATTTTCAAAAAGGAACTACCAAGAACAACAGCCATTTCAACTGCGTCATAAATACGATCTTCTAAACCCTTTTCTCGCATATAGTAATCAAGAATGCCATTAGCTAGATATGTCTGAGAGAGGGATTTGTAGTCAGAATTTATAGCTCTAGCTTCTAGAGTTGGACGGTTAGCTGTAATCATATTATACATATGGCGAGCTAGGTTTCTGAAGTGGTTTACTGGAAGACGAACAAGCTCACCTTGCTCACCAGTAAAGGTAATCTCGTGCGAATCATTTCCATCGCCGTTAAAATTACCGTAATAGTAGCGATACATATCTCGAATTTTATCAAGATATCTATTTGAATTTAGTGTATTAAAGAAAGTTTCTGACTTCTTTAAAAGGTTTGCTGCTGTTTTTTCGGGCTCTTGTGCAGCAAAATACTTTAATGAATCACTCACAGTAACTCCTTAAAATTTATTAAGAACTCGTGCTAAATCTTGAATAGGAACAATGTGATTGTCTCTTTCTTGTTGAGTTGAGCCAGCAAAAAGAACACCAATAACATTTCCGTATTTATTTACAACTGGACTTCCTGAGTTACCAGGATAGGCAACTGCTGTTGTTGCAAAAGATGGGTATGATCTAACACAAATAAATTCAATTCCTAGTAGAATTTGCATAATTGGAGGAGCTTCGATAACTTCTCCCTTGCACTGAGCTCGACTTTTTACATTGTCGATTAAATGAACAGTATCTCTACCAATAAATTCCCCAGAAGATACGGTAAGTTGGCGAAGTCCTGGGTGACCGACAATATGAATAATTTCGCCTTTTTTTGGGATTGATCCAATATCTAGGGAGTCGAGTCTAGAATCTCCTTCAATAAGACAAAGATCATGAATGTTGTCTTTATAAACAACGCGCTTAAAAGCGGTGATCCCATCTTGTTGGGAAACTTTCATCCAACCGTTAATAGCAGCATCGCAAACGTGCTTATTGGTCGCGATGAACTCTTTTCCAGAAGCAGCTTTCACAGCAAAACCAGTTCCTCCGCCCTTTTCATCAGGACGAAGAACTTGGACAACAGACTGTCCAACCTCATATCGAAGATAGCTATTATGTAACTGAGGAGCATTGATCGCCAAGAACAGGGTCGCCGATGCTGTGACGATGGTAGCTATCGCGATTTTGATGTGTTTAAGCATTTGTTTTCCTTTTATTAACATGCTTATAGTTGTTAAATAGAAACAATCAACGCTTTTTCTTTACACCAAAAATTTGATTATAAATCTCTACGTGGGAATTGTTATAAAACTTGCTTCTATTTTCGATATGCATGTTATTGATATTATGACCATAACCCACTGGATAAGGATTTTTGCGGTAGTTTACGGCACGGACAAAATACAATAAAGCATCTACAGCATCGTAGTGACCGTCATCTGGAGACCTAGCAAATTCATCTTTTGAACTCTTATCCTTCCATCTACAGTTTTTTAAATGACGAATTAAATTCTCACATTTTGGACTAATAATAACTTTATGTCCAGCCAACATAACTCGTAACCTATTGATATTAGATAATTTATGATCTTTAGCTGCCACAGAAAAGGAGAGTTGACCATCAGAAGCTATATTAATTTCTTGTAAAACAAATGGATTGATATCTGATACGCGACTATCTGGTTCAAATTGTTCATTTGTAAGAGGATTTGTCCAAAGCTCAGCCTCTTTATCCATTATTTCTCTAGTAAAAACAGGCAGATGGATTTGTTTACCATTTTTTACTATCTCGTCCTGGATTATAATTTTATCTTCCCTGAAGTCGTAATATCCAAATAATACAACGGTCAAGTCCTTGAATCCAATATCCATGGCGACATATCTATTGCAAAATGGAGGAGTTGGATGTTCCTTTACTATTTGAGAAAGAAGCTCATCGTCAACCTCCGGGAGAACAGACATATTCTCATCTTTAACCATTTCACATAGATACTCTCTACGGAACTGTGTATTATAAATACCACCACTGAATTTAGAGATGATATTGTCTATCTGTCCCTTGGTTAGTAGTGGGTTGTCGTAAACTGTTTTCTTTGTAAGAAGTTTGTCTTTTTCCGCCCTTTCAATAAACTGAACAAATTCATGATCTGGATCAGACGGAGGGGTTGAGGCTAGTACAATCTTACCCCCAGTGTGTGTTGTTGTCGGTAGAAGAATAGACATTACGTTATTATCAAGATTAGAACAAAACGCAGCCTCGTCAACTAGAACCAAGTCAGATTTTTGTCCACGTAGTCTTTCTGCAGAGTTACCATCTGAACCAGCCAGCTGGATTTGGCTACCATTCTTAAAAACATAAACATACTGAGAGGGGATATATTCTGGCTTAATGTCTTCTGGACAGTCATCGAATATCTGTCTAAAAATAGGTTCAAAGATTGTTTTTACGTGGAGCTTTGTATCGGTCAGAAGCTTGACAATCGCATTTGGCTTAGAAAGACATTCCATAACCGCAATGAGTCCGAGACAATAGGATTTACCTGACTGACGAGCAAGAAGCCACACCATGATAGAGTTATCTGGTGCATTCTTATAAATATCGTACATCTCTTTCTGATTGACGTGCATTTTATATTGGATTAATCCACGCCTCCAGAGCTCAGCTTTGGCTGCTTTAGCAGATATCGCCGCTTTCTTTACCTCATCAGCCACGATTATTGCTCCTCTTTACTTCCAGGACCAAGTGACTCCATAAACTTCAACAAATCTTCATTGCTAAGTTTCTCAACCTTTTCCTCTTCAGATTGCTGAGCAGCCTTGCCTCTAATAGATTGAAGCATCTTTAAAAAGATTTCACTTTTCTTTGTTTCTTCTAAAGTAAGCTCGCGAGTTAAAGCCATGTTTTTAATCATTTCCAATTGAACAAGACAGATCGTTTCCTCTGCTGTTGTTGAGAAATCACCTTTAGCCCCACCAGACAAAGCCTTGAGCTGTGCATTTTCTAAAAGAATCCTTTCATTTTCTGCAGCAAGCTTTTCTATTTCTCGCTTAAGTGCATTGATTTCTTTTGTTTGATTAATTATAGTGGTTTGCTGGGCTTTAATATAAGCTTTTTGCTCGTCTTCGGACTTACTATATGTTTCTACTAATTTATCAATTGAATCATTTTTTTCACTCATACTATTAAAACTCCTATGATAAATAAAATTAGATTACTTACGGCGACTGAAAATTGCATTAGCTGTTCCGAGGGTAAGCTCATCTTTAAGGTATTGGAAATCTTTTTTAAGCTTCTCATTGTCTTCTTTTAGTTTAATAATCTCATCCTCAGACTCGTCTTTCTTCAAATTGCTTTTAACTACACAGACAACATCGAAGCAAACAAATGCAATTAAAGACAGAATTGCAACAGTGCTTGTCTGAGCTCCGGGATTAAATAAACAAATTAGGCAGGATAAAATGAACAAAAGAAGGAATGAGGCTCGAACGACCTTTCCATAACTTAGCTTACTAAAATCAACGTTAAAATATGAGAGGAAACTTTTGCGTGACTGGCTCTCATTGTTTGATCCCACTAGGGACTCTCCACCTTGCATACGTGCTCTCCAGATAAGTTGTTAATATACCCAGCGTCTTTTTCCAACACGCAGGTCTAGGTGTAAAAATGTTTTAGCTGTTCCAATGCTATCAAAATGCTTTTCTGCTAGCTTTAGGAATGTTTCTATATTTCTATCTTGAGGAACTACATCTACCGCATCCCCAAGCTCATGGGTTGACTTCTTTGCAACAATCGTAGAAACCTTAGCCGACTTGAGAAACTCCTGATACTTAGAACATCTATATGCCGATGTTATAATCAAGGGCTGTTTAGCCTCCTTTCTCATAAGATCAAGGCGAACAATCATCGTTTTAGAGATTCTCTGAACCTTACAATCTGGGAAATTGCATTTACAAGCAAACTCTTTTCCAGAGAAGTACGGCGAAAAAGCAGGGTTCTCGCCCTTATTCCAAACATAATATCCATTGTCTTCCTTAGCTGAGCTACCAGACTTCTTAGGCTCAGAATTTGGCGTTTCTGAGGTCTCTTTGGATGATTTTGTATGGTAGGTAAATAGGTTCATTATTGCGTTTAGCATGATTAAAATACTCCTCGAGTTCATCTAGCACCACTCCCTTTAGCTCCGTTGCCGCAGCAAGAACATCATCGAACTCCTCATCTATAAACTCAATTTCCTCTGGTTCATTACCCAGGTAATTAAGCTCTTCTAGGAGCTGACCTAATAATTCAATCTTAAGTGTTAGACTCGGGTTTTCCATTTTTTCGAATCCGTCTCATGTTGTTTCTAGCTCTATCAGCCTGACAGTCAGGACACTTCCTACCGCACCACTGCTGTCCCTTCTCATCAACATACTTCTTATCCCTTCCATTAGGATACTTACCAACATATCTTCGAACCTTAATCTTTTCACAAAGACGACAGGTCGATAGATCGGACTCAATCTTCTTGTCTAAATCTTCATCCATATATATCACCTCGTTTCTATTTAAGTTGTTAAAGTTTCTATACTCCGACCTTAACTCTAGTAGAAATCTACCGGTCGGAGATTTCGAGGCGCGCAAGAATTTCTATCTCCTCCCTTCGATTTCGTTTCTAGCCATGTTTCTATAATGCGGATTATCTTCAAAAAAGTGTCGGGATTTGTAATTCCCCCTCTAGTATATACAATAACTTAGGTAGTGCGTGCTCAATGTGTTTCTAGCCGTGATTACAGGGGGTTATAGCATGTTTCTATATTTGAAATGTTGAGGTATATGTGTGTGATATACAAGCACCCGTGACCATCGCGGACCCATAGGGGTGGCATCATCATTCGTCTTTTCCCATCTAGTTTCACATACTTACCTACTGTTTGGCATATCATACAACTGTTGTTTGACTCAACCTACTGTTGTCCTTATATATATACAACATTTTGACGGGCTATCCTATAGTTGGTTGACCGACCGACTGTTCGATACACCAAACAAGCGTTAAATGCCCCTACTCGGGCTTATACGGCGTTTTTAAGGTGCGGGCTATACCTATGTCGCCATGATGGGGTAAAATGCTTTTAAAGGGCAACTGAAGAGAGGAGAAGAACCTTAGGAGATGAGGAGTGATTAATTCTCCATACACTCAGCAATATAATATAATTCCAACATACTGAGATTATTATGGCATTATGGCATGGTATAGCAACGGATAGGAGAGTTAGGAAACAGAGCTAAGTAGTTGATTTTACATACATCCTATACCTCTCTCACACTAACCTATTGAATTCACATACATCATCCTAGACACTTAACCTAACCTATTGAATTTACATACATCCAGATGCTATCTAGTTGATATTATATAGATCCATGCTTAAGCTATTGAATTTACATAGGTCTATCCTTATATATATGGTTAGATATAGTGGGCTTTCTTAAGTTATTGAATTCACATAGACCCATAGAATATACGCAGTATTTTTTATCTTTAGAGATGCCTCGTAAGTTATTGAAACAAGTGGAAATTTTGCAGTTTTTTTGAGTGAGCTTTATTTTTTTGGTGCAATTGAATTCGGGTTTTGGTAAGATGGTTTTAACGAAGCGAACGAAGCGAGTCAATAACGACAAGCTTCAATCGGGAGTTTTAAGATGGTTGCTTTTTGTGTTGTTTGTTTGGTGTTTATTGTAGGTGCTGAATTATTTCGCTTGTAAAATAAAACGAGGTGCAGTATGATGACTAGAGAAGAGATGCTGCTTCAAAAAAAGATTGAAGCGCAGCTTAAGGCAGCTAAAAATGCAGAAAAAACAAAGAGCTGTATTAAAGCTGGCGCTAACTTACACTCTCAATGGGGTAGAGTAGTGACAAATGAAAAAAGACTCATTGACAATGGACATTACATGAAGTCTAATGAGCGAGCACGGCTTGATTATTTGCGGGAGCAAGTAAGAAAAGCAAAAAAAGAAAAAGAATCTGCTAAAATTGTGCTTGTAAAAAAAGTGTAGTGGGTGTAAAATAGAAACAAGACGAAACGGCTAAACAGCCGTCGTAAGGTGGAGCCTTACCTGATGAGTCTAAAAAACTAATTAGGCTGTACGGATGCAGCAAAAATAATCAAAAGAAAGTCCAACAAATAGTTGGCAGTAGGTAGAAGAGCGTCCTTGCGCAACAAGACGAGCTGAGAGGCTACCTATGTTCACCGGAAAAAGATCAGGCTAAACTATTCTTTTTCTTGGGCGTGATTTAGCTAATAAGGTGTGAACCACAAATAAACGGCTAATATCACTAGGACTGATACCTGACATGGGAATGAAGGGTATTGGTTAGAAGCGGGGAGGCAAAAATCTCCCCTTCCTTCGTAAGATGTATGTCTTACCTGATGAGTTCAAAAGAACGAAAAGGAAATAAAATGAGACCATATAACTTTTATGCTGTATATGTTAATGGTAAGTGGAAATTTTATAATGCTTGGACTTTTTATACAGGAAATAATAAGCCTAGATTTTATGATTATATTGGATTAGAAGCAAAGACTAGATACTTAGCTAAGAAAGAATTAGCCGCTCGCATAGCGTGAAATTGTAGGTAAATAAAGGCAAACCTTCAAAATTTATATTGTCAAACGATTGATGTCATGGCTATGTCAAGCCGACCTAAATGAAATCAATTGTTTATACCCTACCTCTAGGCTCCTGAGCTTAATAGCTTGGGAGCTTGTCTTTTAAGGAGACAAAATGAAAGCTCTATTTTTCTGGCTTGTTCCAGTGTCTATGTTTTTTCTATTAGCTACAATGTTTAATGTTACAAATTATAATAAAGGTAGATCAGAAGTTGGTACTATTTTAGCAAAAGGTATTAAATGAAAAATATATTTATTGTTTTCTTTATGTTATCTCTTGTATCCTGTGGAAATAACGTAAGAAAAATGATCGGTGCTGACTATGATGAAAAAATAAAAAAGCAAGATGTTAGGATTAAAAAACTAGAGGAGCAAGTTGCGTCAATCAAAGATTCTATTTCCAAAAATAAAGAAGAGATGATTACTTTATCATCAGAACTTATTGAATTAGAAGACATGGTTTTTCAAGGACATACCGCTTTTGAAACTGCTATTAAAGATATAAGGCTTGAAATTTTAGAGTTAGAAACACAGACAGCAAATTTATTGTTGCAACTTTCTGCATTAGAAGGTAAAACTATTACAGAGATTATCGATCCTTGTGGCAATTCCGCAGGTTTTGATGAAGTTCTTTTAAAGACTGGAGATGGTAAGGTTCTTGCTTATTTTGAATCAGGTTCTAATAGATTCTTAGGTTTATTATCTGCTGGAAATTATAGAACTACAGACGGAACTAAATGCAACTTTGCTGTTTCAAGTTCAGGAATGGTGTCTTGGTAAATAATACTGGAGGTATCTATGTTATATATAGAAACAATGCCAAAAGAAAAACTAGTAGAACATATCTCTTTACTTGAGACAAAGATTCAGATATATTCTGAGCGTGATTGGCTTCTTACTCAGGCATATATTTCTGAACTTAAGAAGTGTGACGAGCTATTACTTAACTATATGGTTGAGGAAAAACAATGATTAATAGAATCGGCATAGTAGTTTTGTCTATGCTTTTCGTTTTTATTCTCGGCTTTTTTGTATACAAAACGCTTAAGGTGGATTCTAAATGTTTCCAAGCTGGTGGTGTATTAATCAAGACCACGAATGGTCAATTTTGCATCAAGGAAGATGCTATAATTAAGGAGTAGGTTATGGCAAAATCAAGAAAGAAAATCTTCCCTAAGCCACCTGAAAAATTGAATTCAAAAAATGCAAAGGACTTGGGTAAAAATAGCAACAAAGCGGGCTATGATGCTAGCTTAAAGGCTATTTACAATCAACCTGAGAAAGTTTATACAAAGCCTGAACTTTCTCCACAGCAGCAAAAAATGTTGCGTAACTTGCAGAAAAATTTAGGCTTTACTTACCAAGGTGCATGGTATGAATGATTTAGAGTTAGAGATGGCTAGAAACTATGGTGCTTCCATGTTTCTTCTCTATCATACGCTCAAAAAGTATCGGACTCTAACATTGTCTGGACTTGTAGTTAGAAGCGGATTGTCTGAAACTAAAGTAAGACAATTACTTAAAACTATGAGCGAACTAAACATGATTCAAAGAGGTGGTAACTGGCGAGGTTATGATTATAGCTTGACAGACTGTCTCAATTGGAAGATTCAATGATCGAGTTATTGGGTTACTGTGTTTTATTTTACATAGGGTTAGTGATATTAAGTGAGATATAATATGTTTAAAATATACCAATTCGGAACTAGAAACGACGCTAATGCTAATTATAACTTTGGCTTTGATTTTGATGAAAAGGATAAATCTTTTTGTTCAAGACCTTGGGGGATATTTAATAAAAATGGTTATAGAGACTCAAGAAGCTACTTAACAGATTTTATTGCTTCAACTAGAGGTAAAAATGAATCACATGATTTTAAAACAGAGGATACCAGATGGATGGGCAGATGAAAAATCTTCGTTGCTATTTGTTTGTATAGACGTTAATTCTAAATATAGAACTAACCTATTTGAGAAAGTTAATTGTCCGAATGGAATAGATAACTATTTATTTGTTAATCAATACAATCAAAGCAGATTTCGCTTTGAAAAAAAGGAGAAAGAAAATGACAACTAAAGAAGAAATCAAGGCACTAGAAGCAAAGCTCAAGGAAATGAAGGCTTTGATTCCAACTAAGAGAATCGGAGGATTGACTGTTAAGGTAGGTGATAAAGGGAACCTTCTTATCTACGGATTGAACTCAAGATTTCCAGTTAGCTTGTATGTTAATCAAGCTCAAAAGTTAGCTGATCTTTTTTCGGCTCCTGAGTTAGCCGATTTTATTAATGAAAATGCGGACAAGCTTTCTACTGAGAAGCTGAAAGCCTAATATAAAATGCTAGGTGTCACATACCTAACTCGTAAGGTTACTGACCTCTGTTGTTGGATGACAGGAAAGTAGTTGTGAGGTGACGGCTCGTCACTATTTAGGAGGATTATGATTTACTTCGATCAAACTCCGATCGACGGAAAATATATTTGGCAATCGCATTTAGGATTTAATGTGATTGTTATAAATAAAGATCACAAAAAAGGAACTTGGTATAATTGTGAAAGCAAAAAGACGATGTTAGTCTCGTCTGGTATGTACATTTATACGGAAAAATCTGACTTTAGGTATAATCTTAAAGGGTTAAAAAATGAAGATAGCTCAATACAAGGATGATAAAAGTTGGGTAAAAGGAGCACATCTTAAATTTAGATGTGTACTAAGTGACTATTATACTTGGAAAGATGAAGGAAGAAAAACACCAATTAAACAAGAACGTAAACTAAAAAATGCAACAGAAGATGAGCCAAATAGATTCACTTTTTATACTGGAGATTTAAATGGAAAAAATAACTCTAGCTCAGATACTTGATGAGTCTACTTGTGATGAGTTATATGGTGGAGTTTCTCCTAATAAAGAACTTGAGTTTTATATTAAAAGAAACGATACTTATACAGATGAAATTTGGGATGACGAGGAAGGTGAAGATATTCCTATTGAGATTATGACTCTAGGTAGATTGACTCCTTCTTTTTTCTCAAATAAATATAACATAAATGCTATTCATAGCATACCGACCAATTGTATTGAATTTATTAATCAAATAACAATCCCAGTAGAGATGAGGAAAAATGGAAGAATCAAAAGTGTTCCAGTCAAAAAAGGTATGGAAATTAAATCTATTTCTTCAACTCGAACTCGAAAGAAAATCAGAGCAAGAACTAAAAGAATGGTTCGAGCAAAACGTACTTGAACATGAAGGTAAAATTTGGGGTATTGACTCCAATGAAAATGTAAATAATAATTGACATAACTCGGAGGTATTGTCTATGTCAAATCAAATTAAAGTTGGTTCTGTTATCCGTCTTAATCCATCTATGTTCGCTGAAAATTTCAAACTAGATGGTCATTTCGGTCAGCTAGGTTATGTTGGTATTATGCGTGATTGGCTTTTCAAAGTTCTTAGAACTGATAAGCATAGCTATCATGGTGAAATCATTGAGGTAGAAGTTCTCAATGTTCCAGAGGTTCAAGGAAATCCAATTCTCAGAGTTGCAGATTGTCAACCTGCTGTATGTAAACGAACCATTGCTTATCGAAAGATTGAAGATAAGATTGATGTGAGTCAATTGCAAACAGAGCTTTCACTTCTTCGTCAAAAGCGTGAGCGTTTGGCTCTAAAGTATAAGCCAAATGGTCGGACAATGAAGGCGAACGCTGCTGAGATTGAGAAAATTGAACTCGCCATCTCATCTGCTCTAAATCCAGCAACTACAAAGTTTTATGTTGATAAGCTCAAGCGAGTTGTAGAAGTTGAGACTTCTCTAGCTGACAAAAAAGAAGAGTTAGAGATGCACCTTGCCTCTCTTATCACAGAACAGCGTAGAGCTAATGTTCTAAAAGAGACAGTCAAAGAAGTTCAAGGTGTTAAGGTTCGTAAGTTGGGTGGCATCAATGTTGAATCCAATGTTTATGGTAAAATCTTTGAGCAAGGACTTGTTACTTTTATTGAGCAAAACAAAGTTCCTTCCGATCCAAATAAAAAATATGTTGGTATCGAGATTGAGTGTATCGTTAAGGGTGGTCGTGACAAGCTTAAGAAGAAATTCATCGAAGCTCGCCTTCATAAGTATGTCAATGTTACAGATGATGGTTCGATCAATGTAGATGCACCGAATTATTTCTCTTGCGAAATTCGAGTTTTAGTCTCGGAAGATGAGCTAGAAAATGTCCTAATGCGAATCCAAAAAGTTCTACGGGACAAGGAAATCAATGCACTTGTAAACCGATCTTGTGGATTGCACGTTCATCTCGATCACAGAACTCGAAACGCAGAGACTTCATACGCTGCATTGTTTAACACAATGAGTCTAATGCGTAAAGCTCAACCTGAGTATAGACAGCTAAATACATACTGTAAACCAAATAAAAACTCTTCTTTCAAAGTAACACAGGAGCGTAACGATTCTGAAAGATATAGCGTTATTAACACTCACGCATTTAAGAAGTTCCAAACTCTTGAGATTCGAGTTCACGAGGGTACAGTAAACTGTGTTCAGATTATTAACTGGTGTAAGTTTCTTATCGGAGTAGTGAACAATGCTCAACTTATTACAAAGAAAATGGAGACAATTACGGAACTTTCTTCGGTGGCTCCATCTATCCCTAAAGTTGCTATGGACTACGTTTCATCTCGAATCGATGAGAACGGCAACGAAGAGTTCGAAGCAGCCTAAAATCAAGTTCTTTTATTACAGAGGTTCTGGAGTAGAGATATTCCAGAACACTCTGCTATTGACTCTCAGTCTACCAGACCCGCTATATTCTGACGCTTGTAGTGAAATTACATCTTCTACTTTATACTTAAATGGTATGGTCATATCAAAAGATTATGATATGCTTCAACCAAATGGTTTAAAACAAAAGATAACTCTAAGAAATGGAATTATATCTATTATCAAATTAAACAAAGGAAATTATTGATGTGTCGATTATTACTTATGACAGGTCTTAAGAATCCATCGCTAACTGAAAAATTTATGCTAGAAGCTAAGGTTCCAATGTCTGTTGGTAACAACATGGGAATTGGTTATAGTGCAGTAAAGAATGATGGTAACTTCTTTACTGAGCGATGGCATGATAACGATTTGTTCTTTGATCGAGACGCAATTAGAGATGAGAAGATTGCTAAAGAACTTCTTGCATATAAAAAGCATTTGTCTAAATATACTAACATCGATCAAAACTATTCTTTGTTTGGTGTAGATGTTCCGACATTTGAAAATGTTACGACAGTAACAATGCACACACGTTATGCTACCTGTGGAAAAGAGTTCGCCAATACACACCCATTCGTTGACGCAGATCATTCTCTAGTACATAACGGAGTTATCAGTAACTCTTTTACACTTGGACTTAATAAAATTTCTACTTGCGATTCAGAGGCAGCGTTGCAATCATATATCAATCATAACGTAGGTAAGGATATTTCCAATGCGCAAGCTTGGCTTAACACTCTTTCTGGTTATTGGGCGTTTGGTATTCTTACTCGGGACTCTGACGGCACTCGCATTCTTGACGTTATTCGTAATGATGCGGGGTTATATTATTCACAAATCGAAGGATTCGGAATAGTAATGGCAACGACTACCGACATCATCACATCAACAGCAACAAAGCTCGGACTTGAATTTACAAAACCATCAATGATTAAAGAAAATAAGTTATTCCGATTCAATGCTGTAACTGGTCAGCTTATTTCTCAAACGCAGCTAAATGATTCGGTTCTCAATAGCCGAGGCAATTACTACGGCGGATTCGATTGGGAGCGTATGTCTGGAAAAGCAAGTCAGCCAGAAAAAAAAAGTCAAGCTTACCTTCTACCAATGAATCCTTCAAAACCCTCGAAGAAAGAATCAGAGAGAGAAGAGACTCAGGTATTATCGCAGGTCTCAGAAAGAGAACAGTTCTATAACATCGCCGATCTTTTCGATTTCCTTTATGACGTTGACGAACCATTGATCGATCGACTATATGAGTATGACGCTGAGTTCGGATGTAATTTTTCTTATATGTATGAATGTCTTCCAACTCATCTTCGTCAAGATACTTGGCAGTTCGATGATTTCCAAGATGTTGTAGATGAGATTGAATTTGTATTTAATTCTGCTTATGGAGAAGCTAAAGGATAAATATGAAGATATGTCAATTAAAAAATAACTCTTTCTATAGTAGACCAAGACAATTATTATTTTGGATTAAAAATAAATACGATGATAGGTGGGGGAGTCTTGGATGTGACAGTATTAGTGGTTGGGTTTTTGACGATCAACTTATTGAACTTTATAAGGTGAACTAATATGGAAATCGTTCAGTATAAAATGAGAGACCATTCTCGTCTCATTGTGTACGAATTGTCTTTTGGTAGAATTCTTAATCATATTTGTTTAATCAAACAGATTAATAAAAAAGATTTCTATAATGAATCGATAGAGAAACATCGATATAGTTTCACAGCTAAGTTAGAAGCGAAGGTTAAAAATGAAAACAATGATTGCCTACCATTCTAAATCATCCAACACTGGAAAGCTTCTTCGTCAGATTCTTTCCTGTCCTAGAAAGAAAACACAGCGTCGTGCTAAATTAGATGTTCTTATTCGTTGGGGTAGCTCTGAGGTATTCAATAGGACTACAGCTAGACTAGAACTTAATACAGCAGAGGCGGTATTAAACGCTAGCAATAAACTAAGAATGATGCAATTACTTTCTGCTGCAAATATTCCAATGCCTGTATTTACTACAGAATTAACTAGCATTGATTCAGTAAAAGATACAACTAATAACTACTATATCAGATCGAGACAAGGTGAAGTTCGTTATGGTAATGACTTCAATCCAGTAACAGATCAGTATGCCTCTAAGCCAATTCCAAATAAGAGGAGAGAGTATCGAGTTCATGTCTTCAATTCCAAGATCGTAGCCATTTACGAAAAGATTCCTAATAATATCAATGAAGAAAACTACGAACGACCCGCTTTATTCAAGTCACATAACTGCCACTTTAGTCTCGTCAATCCTACAAGAAGTCGATGTAATGAAGTCGGTCAAAAAATTGCAATTGATGCAGTAAATGCTCTTGGTTTATTATTTGGTGGAGTAGATTTGATTCGAGATAAGGATGGTAACTTCTTTGTTTGTGAAGTAAACTCAGCACCAGGATTGAACTCTAATAATGCCCAGCGTTGGGTAGTTGCAATGAAGGAGTACATCAATGAGAATTTACCAGTTCGACCATAAAGAAATTGGAGTAAATGAAAGAATTAGATTTAAGTTTTTATTACTAATTGGGAATTGCGGAACATCGGTAGAAAATGATAGAAGTATTTATAACTGGTGGTATATTAATAGTTGGATAATGAAACCACCAGTTTGTAGAGAATTTAAATACATAAAGGATTGATATGTTAATTGCACAAAGAAAAAGCTTCGATTTTAATTTCAGAGATTTAACATTTTACAAAGGAAAAAACTTTAACGAATATCTTTATAGCTGGAGTACTAGCGGTCGGTCAAGTCATCGCAGACTTAGAAAAAAAGAAACATACTTCTTCACTAGGATTAAACAATGAATGATAAAGAAAAAGCACAGTTACTTCTTCTCACAATGATGACTCAAGCATTTGGATTATTTTCAGATGCAGCCGCCGAGCTTATGGAAAAAGAGGACGAGCTTGAATTTGAAAAAGACCCATACAATAAAACTATGGACTTGATGAAGAAAGCTTTTTCTGTTTTTGAAAGTGAGTTTGCTAATATAATTAGTGAGCAGAATGAACCTATTAAGCTTATCGAACTTACGGAAGATATATTTGACGAGCTTTCTAGTGAACTTGGAATTGAGTTGGATATGCCAAGTAAACCAGCTAAGAAAGAAGGATTGCATTAATGTTTATTATAAAACAATATAAAGCTATGGCTAAAGAGAAGACAGTATGGTGCTTGCAGTTTGCTTGTTTACAAGAAAAAGTTAGTACATTAAAAACAGGACAAATACTAGCTTCCTATAGCTATGATAAAGAATATAATATATTTTATACAAGGATCAAATGAGATACGTTATTGCTGGAGCAATTATCTTGCTCTTCTTTTGTAAGATTATTGGATTTAGAGTAGCTAATGCCTTGACAAGTTTGGCTTTCTATGGTATTATTTTTTATCTTTCATTTCCAATATTCTGGATTTGGTTATTTATGACCACAAGGTAAAATGAGAAATAAAAAAGTAAAGGAACTATTAAGAGCGATTGAGGATCAAGTTGAGGAAATTCAGCTAAATAGCTCTTATAAATCTTTATCTGCTGAAGAATGTTTAGCCTTTGCTTTTGAGCAAGTTCTAGTTAATTCACCTGAAAAACAAAGTCAAGCATATCTCGCAACTGTTAACAGAGATAAGGTTTTGTTCTGTGTTGGTGAAGATAGATTTGTTGAACTCTATGAAGGAGGTTTTGACAATGACGAGGATTCAATATAAGCCCTTAGATAAAGCCCCAAACATACTTGCATCTCAGCAATTCATTGTCTCTAAAAATACAATCCTACAAGCTCTAATAAATCAAAACGATTTCACTTACAGAATTATAGATCACAATTTGTCAGTAATTATTATAGGTCAAGCTTCCAGTATAAAGCAAGCTAAGATTAATTGTAGAGCTAGACTCAAGGAATTAGGAGTTAAAGTTTATGATGAGATTCGATCAGTGCGTTCGTAAAAGTTCGGAGTTTCACCTCTGTTTTATTTCATACAATAAGGAATTAGATAGAAGTTTTTATAAATATCCTAATAAAAAAACAGAGGACTTAGGCGGATGTTATGTATCCATTGGTTTTATAGTAGAAAGTAAATTCTATAATTTAATATGGAGTAAATAATGATATACATTTTTCAGTATGGTAGCGATGTAGGATATAACTCACTTTCCTTTACTATAGTAAGGAGAAAGGATATTTGGTTTAAGTATAGTAGAAATACTATACATGGTTTTGAGGAAGGAAATATAACTAGACCAGACTATAAAGAATATTTCACAAAGTCAAGAGTAAAATTTGAATATACCTGTCCTTAAATCAACCATCTTTCAATTATATACTGTGCATAGTTGTTATATATCACGTCAAGAAAATGCTGTCAAGTAAAAAATGAACATCGCTTCAATAAAAATTTAAAATCATATTAATTACAGGAACTTACAATGAAGATCATCCAAGTCAATTTTGGACAGTTTGAGCTTATGCTTGATAAGCTTATAGGTGATACTCTTTATTATCAAAATAGAGGTATTATCTATTCGATGCACTATAAATATGATGAGCTAATTGGATATAATCTAATAGGAGTCTTCAATGATTAAAATACTTCAATATATTAAAACGCCTAACCAAAGAGATCAGCTTTGTTTTGACTTTGTAAAAGATGGAATCCTCCACTACTTACAAAACGGAGTTCCTAGAAGTCACAGTACAGTGTCTTCGAAGTTTTTAGATCATGTTGAAATTGGAGACTTCAATGCTTAGAATTTCTCAATATAAAAACACTAATGATATGTGTGGTCAAGACCTTTTCTTTATTACATGGAATGGAGAAATAACATCATTTCCTAGATATAATGGAACAACTGGATATGCATCAATAGATTTTAGTAATCAATTTAAAGATAGCTATACAAAAATCTGGGGAGATTGATGAGATATAAAATCGTGCCAGTAGGATCGATCCTTTCAAAGAATACTATTGACTTTGTAGAAAAGTGGCATTACTCTAAGAGTTGTAGATCAATGAAACAAAAGGAAGTTTTTCTTTTGTTGAGCGAATTTGGAGAACTTTGTGGGGTAGCTATCTATGGTCAGCCTTGTGGGGCAAACTGTGACATGAACGATTTAGAGCTTCGTAGATTCTGTTTAATTGACGATACCCCGAAGAACACAGAGAGTTTCTTTCTAGGTGCTACTCTTAGACACTTAAAGAAAAAGAGATATACTAGAGTTATAACATTTGCTGATCCAAATAAAGGTCACCAAGGAACAATATATAAAGCAACTAACTTCAAGTTCGATGGCTTAGAAAAGAATAATGCTAGGGTTGTAAAGTGGGGAGATAGATACTACCATATTAGACAGCTATATCAAAAGAAAGATGGTGAGTACTCTAAAGACGCTAAGAGAATTCAAGATGCAATTAAAAAAGGCGAAGCATCTGTTTTAAAACAAGAAAGAAAATTACGATATGTATATGAATTGAGGTAGTATATGCATAAACCAATTACGCTAACAGATGAAGAAATTGAAAAGCTTTTTTCTGGTACTAAGTGGGACAGAGAATACGATCCTTACTATATCAACCCAGATGATTGGGGATATTTTGAACTAGAAGAAACTCCTAAATGTAAGCACGAATGGTACGAAGATTCTTATTTCAGTAATAATAAATATATAACCTGTCGCAAATGTCAGGCTAAAAAGGAAGAGGTTGATAAATGATCTTATTTCAAAATCGATATAGTTGGTTAAGTAATTTATTAAAGCAAGGTATAGACCTTAAATTTTCAGTAATAGAAAAAGAAAAGTTTGAAAATCAAGAGTGGCTTTTAGACAAAGGAGCATTTAAATATGAAATCTAAATTTTATACAATTGGTGAAAGAATTAATAAGTTCGACAACTTAGAAGTCCAGACAGTTGGAACATTCAATGAACTATTTCCTGAGTGTAAGGTAAAAGACTTCAATGATTTAAGACCTTTAGAAATTCTAGAACCACATTCAAATAACTCTAGAGTATTGAATATTGATGGTAATAAAGTAATTCATAAGATGTATGAGAATTTACTTTACAACGTCAATCGAGATGAGTATAATGAAACAGAGGAAGATGATATTATGGGACATCCAGTATGATTGAAATTACACAATATATGTTGCCACTCGATAAATCGGAATATCACTACAACTTTGCTATTTACATTTCAGAGGAAAATAAAACATCAGAAAAGGGATACTCCTGGGAAGGTAGACATATAATTGAAAAAACAGATTCAGGTTCTGAGTTTGTTAATTTCAGGGCGGTTACAAAATGATTAAATTTCAACAGCTAACATCTAAATATGATTATTGTTTTATTTCCTATAACTCTTTAACAAATATTCATAAAGACTGGTCTATTTCAAGACAAAAAGAAAGTGTAGTTATGGGACCACATTTGTTCGAGGATTACCAAATGGATTCTGTTCAATTTCAATGTGAATCAAATATAGAGGAGAACTAAATGAGAAAAGAATTAACTGTCTATGTTAATACAAATGAAGAAGGCGAAGAAGTAATTGTTCAACGAGTAACAGAAGACCCCGACTTCCTTCTTTTGCGATTAGGTCAAGGTCGTATGGTTGTCAATAAAGCAGAGCTACTAGAAGCAATTTCTAGCATTGAATATTATTCTGCTGCTTTTGACAACGAAAAGAAAATGAAGGAACAGAAAGCTAAGGTTGAGGCTAGTAGAAAAAATGTAACCGTTGTTAATATTGAAAAACCAAAGCCAGTTAAGAAATCAGCTTCGAAAGAAGAAGAGGGTACTATCATCATGGATGAAGATTTCACTAGAGGTCCAACAGAATCAGAGCTTGCTTTGAAGAAAAAAATGGAAGAACTTTTAAGTAATGGTGATGGCTAAATAAGTAACATTGGAAAATGAATTATGAATATCTTTTTACTTGCAACTTTAGCTAGTGTTGTGTTATATTATGGAGGAAGAGTTGCACTAACTCTATATGTCTCGGCACTGAAGATTGATTTAAGTAAGCCTGGATTTGTGGTAACTGGCGTTATTCCAAATCTATTAGCTGTTCTTATTTTGCTTGGATTTGTTGGAATGTGGATTAACTCGGCTCTTCTAATTGCTTATCTAATTAAACCATATCTATAAGGAGAACTGTGAATAAGTCTAATCGTCTATTGTCAGAAATTGTTGCATATCGTACATACGCTAAACATTTAAATCATTTGAATCGACGAGAGACTTTAGAAGAAACATTGAATAGAAACCTTCATATGTTTCTTGATAAATACCCAAAGCTAAGTCGAGATATTCTTAAAGCTGGTAAACAACTACATGACTTTAACGTAATGCCATCTATGCGTTCCCTACAGTTTGGAGGGGAAGCTATCTTTAGAAATAATGTCCGACTATTTAACTGTTCATTTGCAAACATTACATATCCGCGTATCTTTGCGGAAGCTTTGTTCCTACTACTATCAGGAACTGGCTTTGGATATTCAGTACAAAAACGTCACGTAGGACAACTACCTACTGTACGTCAACCAAAAGAGGAAGGAATCTATGTTGTTCATGACTCCATTGAAGGCTGGGCTGAATCGCTTAACCAACTTATCTCCGCATATCTATTCGGTGCTATTAGACCTGTATTTGACTTCAGCAGAGTCCGTCAGAAGGGTTCTTATCTTGTAACTACTGGAGCAAAAGCTCCTGGACCTGAGCCTCTTAAAGCAATGCTTGAAAAAGTAGAAGCTATTCTAAAGAAAGCGGTAGGAAGAAAGCTAACAACTCTAGAAACTCACGATATGATTTGTCTGATTGCAGACTGTGTACTATCTGGAGGTATTCGTAGAGCAGCACTTATCGCTTTATTCGACAGAGACGACAATGATATGCTAACATGTAAGCATGGTAACTGGTGGGAGCGTCATCCTCACAGAGCCAGAGCTAACAATAGTGCAGTATTACCAAGACACGAGGTTACTTATGAAGAGTTTAAGCACGTTTTTGATATGTGTATTGCTTCTAACGCTGGCGAACCCGGTTTTGTATTCACTAATGATATGGATTGGGGAACAAACCCATGTGCAGAGATCGGTCTTCGATCGAATCAGTTCTGCAATCTTACCACTACAAATCTAACTGGCATCAAGAATGACAAAGACTTTCACAATCGTGTATATGCAGCCGCACTTCTGGGAACTCTCCAGGCTGGCTTCACTGATTTCCCTTATCTTTCAGAAAGATGGAGAACAGTTACTGAACAAGAAGCACTTATTGGTTGCTCCTTCACTGGTATCGCGGATTCCCCCGGGTTATCTGCCGATCAGCTCCAAGCTGCGGCTAGAACGGTACTTGAAGTCAACGAAAAATATGCCCGCAAAATTGGTATCAATATCGCCGCAAGAACTACTGCTATTAAGCCTGAAGGAACGGCTTCTTGCGTTCTTGGGTCTAGCTCGGGAATCCACGCTCGCCACAGTGAGTATTACTTGCGTCGTGTACGAATGAATAAAGATGATGAACTTGCTCGATATTTGAGTAAAGTTATCCCAGAGCTAGTAGAGGCTGACATTTTTAGTCCAAGTGGCGTTGTAGTTACTATCCCACAGGAATCTCCAGCAGGTGCAATTACTCGTCATCAAGAGTCAGCTCTTAGTCTCTTCGATCGAGTGAAACATTACTACAATAATTGGGTACTTCCTGGTCACAGATCAGGAGAGAATACACATAACGTAAGCTGCACTATTAATTACAAGCCAGAAGAAATTGATACTCTTCTAGCTCGACTATGGGAAGATCGTTTCCAGTATGCTGCTGTTAGTCTCCTACCTTTCTCTGATGCTGTTTATCAACAGGCACCTTTCGAGGACACTGACAAAGCTACTTTTGAAAAATATAATAAGATGGTTAACGAAATTGACTTGACAAAGGTAATGGAGTTCGAAGATAATACTAATCGCGCAGAACAATTGGCTTGTTCGGCTGGCGGAATTTGCGAAATCGTTTAAGGAGTTTTATGATTATTCCAATTTTTTTAGCAGTAACATTTCTTATCACTACATCTTGTAGTACAACAGAGCAGTTAACCAAAGAAGAAAAAGAATGGATTGAAGCAGTTCGTTCTGACCAAACTCGATGATTAAAAACATCATCGTATTGGTTTTCTTTATTATGGTATTAAGATATATTGGAGCTTAAAATGCCTTTTGTAAATGCAATTCGAAATATGTTCCGCAATCGAAGACAAGAAAGAGAAGCAGAAGAAAGAAGGTTAGAACAGTCAAGAAGAGACCGAGAAGAAATGATTCGACGAGCTTCTAATCGACAACTTCGCATCGAACCATTAGGATCAGAATCACTTACATCGATATCATATACAATTCCCTATGAAAGAAGTCATCACTTTGACGATTCCTCCATGTACAGCACACGGATTATCACAGAAGGATCAATGTATGGAACAATCTACCTTAGTGGATTTAATATCAGACAAACACCAAGAGAAAGAGCAGCCCTTTCAGCCGGGAGACAGAGTAATTGCCTTATTTGGTAATGAAGGAAAGGTTCATTCTATTTCAGCAAATGGATTATTTTTATCAGTAAAGTTTGACAACTTCGACAGTCTTGTGGTATTTAATATAGACGGTCGAGCATCAGCTTGGCACAAGGAACCATCGATCAAAAGGATTGAAGATGACACTGAGCGAACTGAGAACCCTTAGACAAGAACTAGATACTTTGTTTTATTATACATTCGATAATCTAACCGAAGATCAAAGAATCAGTTTTAAAAACCAAATCTTTTTTATTGATAAACGGATTCAAGATATGCAGGATTTTTAATGAATACGTATCACATTGACATTAATAGTTTTTATGTAAGATTAAACCTTCGATATAAGGGCAAAGACTACGGCAAATACACAGTCAGTTATTTTTCAAAAGCATCTGACACACTAATTGCTGTAGAAAAAAATGTCAAGATAAAAGATGAAACAATTAAATATTGGAAAAAATACTTGACAAATAATTAAATCTATAATATGATTGCTAAAAAGGAAAGAAATGAATATACAATTTTTTCATGCTAGGTTTGCTCGATTTAGAAAAGATGGAGAAATTGAACTCTCCGCTAGAGGTGGAGAAACTATTGCCATGGAAGAAATTCCAGTAGATATGTTTAAAGAACTCCAGCTTGGGGACCAGCTAGAAGCTAAGATCGGAAAAGCTGCTTGTTCTGTTAAGGATAACTACAACAAATCAATCGGAAGAAAGATTGCAGTTGGGAGGATGAAAGATGAGATTTTTGATGTTGCTGCAATTTATGAGCAAGGAGAAGAAAAAGAAGTTGTCTTGCTTAAAGATGGTTGTCAGTATGTGCTTAAGCTTTTAGCTGGAGCAAAACGAGTTTACTTTATGGATTACCAATGACAAAACTACAAGAGAAAATGTATTACACAACCTGCGGATATATTCTTTGCATTGGGAATATTCTACTTCTAGATACTAGATTTAATCTTTTTGGATTGGGTCTTGGATTTGCTTCTGCTTATATGTTCATAAGAGCTTTATTAATTAAAAATGACAAATAAAAATCTACCTCCTATTCAAGTATATGTAAGGAATGAATTCTTGTTTGGTCAGAAGACAGGACATGGGGAGTTTACTGTCGGACATTTAGTAGGTGTGAGAAGCATACAGAACCAAGCCTTTCAATTTCAGGTTCTATTGGGTGATGGTGCGCTTTTTACTGGACTCCCTGCCCATGCTATATCATTTAAAGACAACGCTGTTAAAAGAGATTTAAACGATTGTCAGATGTGGGATTCAATATCTAGCGAAATCGATGTAATACAATACGACTTGTTACTATATATGCCAGTGTCTCTTAAGCTATTCAGTGGAGAGATAATCAAAGGAGAGTATCTATTTACTATAGATTGTGTTGGTAAGTACGATCTATCTAGACACCCTATTCACTGGAAGATGTATCACTGTATTAAAAGCGAAGAAGGCAATTTCCATATAGCACCTCAGTACAGGCTTAGATTTCTTGATAAAGCAATGTGTGTGGATGGGAAAGAAAAGCTACCGCCATACGATTACAACGAGGTTATATGGACAGTAGGAAGTTAGCATTAATTTTATTTCTAGGAGTTTTACCTATGTCAGCAAATGCAAAGAATGTCATTCTAAAGTTTTCAGCTAGATGGTGTCCACCTTGTCAGCAAATGGCTCCGATTGTAAAAGCTGCAGCAGAAAAGACTGGAGTCGAGTTACAGGATATTGACATTGATAAAGATAAAGACGCTCCAAGTAGACATAATATCAGAGGTATTCCAACTCTTGTATTTCAGAAAGACGGACACGAGGTAAGTCGAATTGTTGGAGTAAAGACAGAAGAAGAGCTAATTAAACACATCAATGAAACATTCTCCTTGACAAACGAATAATTATAATGTATCTTTCTCCTTAGCTTCAATGAAGAGGCTAAGGAGCATATATGACTTTAGATCAAGTTCTCAAACAATATCAGTATTCTCTCCCATACACAAAGAAAGACGTAGAAGAAATTTATAACGAAGGATATTGTCAAGCAATTGAAGATGTTCTAGCTTTAGCTAATGGTGAAGTAATTAATAATTCATTGAAGCTTATGATTGATGCATCTAAGGTAAAGGAATTAAAGTGAACTACGAAATATTCGTGTATGCTATTGGATTTGTAATTGGTAGGCTTTTGTGGAAAATGCTTTTAGGTAAAAAAGTAATATGAAAAAACTAATTAGAGATAAAATTCCAGATATTGCAAAAGAACAGGGTAGAACCTTGGAAATTGAAATTGCGGATAAATACAGTGTCCCTATGTATGCCATAGAGAAAGTACAAGAAGAACTTAACGAAGTTATTAACTCAAAGACAAGAGAAGAATTATTAGAAGAGCTCGCTGACCTTTACGAAATTCTAGATAAGTACATAGAAGTTATGGACTTCACAAAAAAAGATATTCAAAAAGCAAGAAAAGATAAAAATGAAAAAGCCGGTGCTTTCCATAATAATCTGATTTTAATAAAGAAAAATTCTAATTGACAAATCTTTTTCTTTGTGTTATCTTTCAATTAGGAGAAAAATATGAGTAATTACATTGACAAACATGGAAGATGGCATATCAAACCAGTAACAGAAACTAATCCATATCCAACAAACAATGCATACATCTATAGCTTCTATGCATCAATGGTTGGACTGCCAGTTGAATTTGACTCAGTTATTAGTAATGAAGTCAATAGCTTAGATGAAAAAGCTATTTCTCGTCATCCTGGTGGATATCATATTCCAATCAGCCACGATGAGTATGTTGGACTTGCTGGACTAGATGTAACATACGCTGCTGATATTGTTGAGTTCGGTGAAAAGAATTACTTCCAGTATTGTGATATAGAAGGATTCACGCCTGCTCCATTTCGCAAGCTTGTAATCAACGATGTAATCGAAGCATATGAGGGTTTAGCAAATGAAGAAAATCCTAGAACCGCTGTCGTTAAGTATCCAGCTATCTGGAGCCTTGCTTTTTGGCATCGCCCTGAACAACAATACTTCTATTACAGATGTGCTAATCGGTCACCTGGGCTTATTAGGACTTTGTATTTTATCATCGCTAGCTTATTTACTATATTTCGAAAAGAGAAAACAACAGTAATGTTGGGATTCAAACTTAAGAAACTCATGAGAAGTCCAAAGTTAGCAGATAGAATTGTCAATTTTCTAATGAATAAATTTGGAGATTTTGACAATCAATGTAATCTTTATTTTCCAGATGATCATCCGATTAAGGAGAAACTATAATGGATTTTTTTATTGCAATTGCTATGTTATGCCAAGTAACAGCAACAAACGATGAGAACGCAAGATATTCTTATATTAATGATGTAGCTAGAAAACAGTTATCATGCCAACAATCATATATCCATTGTGTAAATAATAAAACTAATTTAGTAAAACACAAAGCTCTTGAGAGATGTATCTTGGAGAAGAAATGAAATTATCCTTTTCAGATAAATGGTTCCTTGGTGAACTCGTTATTTGTATAATTATATTAGTAATTTTCTATATTATATAGGAAATAATTTATGAAATTAATTATTGCTGGAAGTAGGAATTTTAAGATTCATCATACATTCCTACATAACGTTTTAAATTTTTATTTAGCTGGACGAGTTTGTGAAATTTCAGAAGTTGTTTCTGGTGGGGCATCTGGAATAGATTTTGCAGCAAAGAGACTATGTGAAAGCACAGGACCAACTGTATACGATAAACATTTTTTTGGAAGATATAAAGAATTTCCTGCAGAATGGGACAAACACGGTAAAGCAGCTGGTCCTATAAGGAACAAAGAAATGGCAGAATATGCAGATGCTTTACTTTTAATATGGGATGGAGATTCAAAGGGATCGGCAAATATGAAAAAAGAAATGTTAAAACTAAACAAACCTATATATGAAGTTATTTTAAAAAACATAAAGCTTGACAACCATGAAATTATTTCTAATTAAATTACTTTGCTTTTTCTCAGGTTGCGACTGGAGACTGTATTATCCAGATAAATGGGATCTATCTAGGGTTAGAGTATGGAAAGAATATGGAGGTAATGAGGGCTTTATTTCATACTATAATAGTCAAGATAGAATTAGGAAATTTAGTAACGGTCTATTTATCGAATTCTATGATGATACTTTCATTGTAAAAAGAATAACAGGATGTACTAATTCGGCTTTTTGTTCAGTTGCTGTAAATAAAAAAGCATTTATAAATGCTTTTAGGACTTGACAACCATGAAGAAATCATTTAAACTGACTATACCGATTCCAAAGACTAGGAAGCCGGTTGCAAAAAAACCTAATAGTGTAATGAAATCTAAGAAGGATTACACTAGAAAATCTAAACACAAAGGGAAAGACTATGGCTAAGGGATATAGCGGTAATTTTCATAAGAATAAAAAAGTAATTAGACTCCGCAATCTTGAAAAAAATAATGGAGTTTATGTTTGTGAGTATTGTGGAAAAAGAAATCTTCACACTGAAAATAAAAACTGTCCAGACCTAGCAACGATTGACCACTTTATCCCAATCTCAAAGGGTGGAACTCATGCTCAAGCTAATCTGAGACTTGTATGTAAGGGCTGCAATGATATCAAGGGTTCTGCACATTTTAATATTTTCCGCAGTATTAAGCTTATTAATGGAAACAAAACCCTCGACGAACGGGCTGAAGCAATCTAGCTTTTCTCCTTTTGTCGAAGAATATATTCAAAATTTACACAGGTTTGGATTAGATAGGTATATTGGTAAGGTCAGAGAAACAGAAATTCAATTCGCGGACTTAGATGAAGGAACAGCTGGAGTTTGTTACTACTTAATTAACAGAGTAGAGATAGATAGAAGATTCTGGGAAAAAGCAAAGCTCTATCATAAAGACGAATTAATTATGCACGAACTTGGTCATTGTGTACTAAACTATGAACACGACGCACCTCCAAGCATAATGCAAGCTGCTAAGTTTTTAGGTATAAGCTATGTCATTAATTACCAAAAATATGTTAATGAGTATTTTGGTTGCAAGACTGGTGACTGTATAAAACTACATTGGGACGAAGAGAGATACAAATGAATTCACTATCACACTCGTCAGTAAATAGATATCTAACCTGCGGAAAAGAGTATCAATTATACTACATCGAAAAGATTCGACCAGTTGAATTATCAAGTCAACTTATCTATGGATCGGCAATAGATGCCGCTTGTGAAGATTATATTAAAGAAAGAAATCCACTTAGAGCAAAAGAAATCTTTAAGCAAAAGTGGAAAGAGGTAGAACATAATGGACAAACCATCGACCTTCAACTTAGTACAGAGGTTAAGTATCTACCTACTGACTTTGATTATGAGCTTCTCGTTCAATCCGATAACGAATTTATTCTTAAAGATACACCATTTGAAAGTGTACGGTCTCTCTTTGAATCTCTTTCCAAAAAAGAAGAAAAATCAGAAGAAGACGCAACAAGACTAGCTTATTGTAACTGGATTTCTCTTTATCGCAAAGGGACATTCCTTGTTAATAAATTCATTGAGTGGGTTGATTCTAATGTCGAGGAGGTTCTATCTTGTCAAGAAGTCATTGAGCTAGAAGATGGTGACGGTAATAAGGTAAATGGTAAAGCCGATTTCGTCTTGCGCCTTAAAGGAATCAACGGGGCGGTTGTAATTGACCTAAAAACCACAACAAAATACTACGATAAGAATTCCGTCGTAGAGTCAGATCAATTAGCTTTATATAAGTTTTTTCTTAGAAGCAAGTATCCAGACATGAAAAAAGCTGGCTATGTTGTGCTCCATAAGGGAATTAAAAAGAATAGAGAAAAGATATGTTCAGTTTGTGGTCACGACGACTCTGGTACAAATGTAAAAACCTGCACAAATAAAATCAATAACAAAAGATGTAATGGTGCATTTAATTACAAAATTTATCCAGAAGCAGTTATTCAGTATATTGTAGATGAAATACCAGAAGAAAAGATGCAGGAAGTTTTAGAAAAGTTTAATATAGTAAATGCTAGAATTACGGCAGGAGAGTTCGAGGAAAACAGGGAATCTTGTATTAGATATAACGGAAAAGTAAAATGTCCATATTATAACTACTGTCATAATAATAAAGATATGACTGGGCTTGTTTGTACAAAAAAGGAGCAAAAATGAGTAAAGCAAAGAATAAAAAAGAGGAAGTGGATGATTTTGGTGGGGCAGTTGAAAACGAACAAAGCTTCGATACAATCGCTTTAACTATTGTAAAGGGAGAAGGAAAGCGTCGAAAGGTTGTAGAAATCCCAGTTAATAGCAAAACCTTAGCAACTGGAGCACCAAAAGTTATTTACGAAGGTGAAAACCTATGGGATGCCAAATACGAATTAGAACTTAACCTAGTGAAAAAAGGCGTATATGCAACAGAATGAAAATAAAATTGTTGACAACATACCATCTCCTGATGTATTATGCACAGGAGATTTGATTTTCAAAGATTTCAATTCTCGCATGAGAATCCGAATTTATATTTTATCACAAAGGATGTTAAATGACAAAAATCGTAAAGCTGTCCGATGAAACATTGACAGAGGTTAACGAATTGTTGAGCAATGGTTATGTATTCGATTATCAGTTCACAGCTAATAATTCGACTTATTTGATGCTACGTCTTCGACCAATTAGAGAAACTGAACCAGCACCACAAGCCGATGGTCGTCTAGTAAAGCGAGCTATTTATTAATATAGGGAGGGAAATATATGATTAAATCAGAAAACATTAATGAACTAGCAACAGCCTTGGTTAAGGCACAAACAGAAATGACTTCTGCTATTAAAGATAGCAAAGCACACGCTTACAAGTACGCTGATCTAGGTGCAGTTATTGAAGCTGTAAAGCCAGCACTTAACAAGCATGGAATTAGCTTCACTCAACTGATTGAAGATTCGGATGCTAATACAGTAAAGGTTACAACTCTACTTATTCATTCATCTGGTCAGTATATTGGTTCAACTGGCTCTACAGGAATTCCTGAGATGCGAGGTTGTAATGAAGCACAACGAGCAGGAGCAGCCCAATCATACTTGAAGAGATATCAGCTACAGGCATTGACTGGTCTTCCAACTGAAGACAATGACGCATCCAGCGACGGATTTAAAAACAACAATGTCAATAATAACAAGCCTGTGGTAGTTGAGCAACCTAAAGTCGAAGCACCTAAAAAGGGTTTCGGAGTTGCAGCAAATAAAAAAGAAGTAGTTAATGTAAATAAGGTCGAAACAACTGGGTCAGAAGACTCTTGGAGCTAAAAATGTCAGAAGAAACAAATGTGGAAAGTGTTGAAGAAGTAGAAGAAAAGCCGGTCGATCTAGCCGATTTAGGCTTAACAGGTAAAGAAGTAGAAGACTTCATGGTGAAGGCTGCTCAAGAGCGAGCAGACGATCCAGCAGAGATGGCGGCTACCGCTTATGCGATGTACGGACCATACTACAAAATGGCTGTACCAAAGCTATCAAAGCGCAGTCTTCGTCGTATCCTAGATTACCTTATTTTCTATCCGCTTGAAAAGGATAGCGTTAAGGCTGCAAATGAAGCAGAGCATTCAGTAATGCAACTGGCTAACTTTCTAATTGAAGCTAAGTTCATTATGCAAATGAGTGTTTATAAGGATAATCTTGAACAGATTGTAGCTGCGGCTGAAGCCAAGCTTACAGAAGAACAAGAGCAGGAACTATTGAAAACAACGGAGGAAAACAATGGCTAGACGACAAGTTGCGACTGTGATTAAAAAAGACGAAGACAAACTTAAGTACCGAGATGAGAAGGGTAATTTGATTCGCGAGTTCTATATTAAGTTCAGCGAAGATGTTACTTTTAAAAAAGGAGATCGTCTCTGGCTTGAAAACAAACAGCTAAAAAAAGCTAGCTTGGAAGCTAATAGAGAGAAGATGTCAGAAGAGACATACAAACGAGCGATCGAGCGTATCGAGAACATGCCTGGGTTTGTAGCCTTCGAGGCAATCAAAGTAACAGACAACTAAAGAAGAGCCGGGTAAAACCGGCTTTTTTATTTTCTTGACAACATCCAATTTATACGCTATTATGTCAGCATGAGATTTATCGCAATCGATCTAGAACTAGAACAACCAAAAACAAACCCACAAACTCCAGATTCCGCTGTAGAACAAGAAAGAATTATTCAAGTTGGACTTGTTGTATTTGAGCTTGGAACTGAAATTACAGTTCTAGAATCGAGAACGATCTTTGTTTCATATGAATATCCACTAAGTAACTTCATTAAAACACTAACTGGAATTCAAGACTTTCAAGTTAATGATTCAAGTAATACTCTAGTAGATGTTGTATCTAGCATTAAATGGCTGAGAGAATTCTACAATACTAGCAGACAGATTGTGGAGTGGGGTTCTGGTGATATCAATTGTCTTAGAAATGAACTTAGCTTGTCTGAAGATGAGTTTAGAATTGCAACGGGACTTGCTAGATCAACGATCAACGCTAAAGTTCTATTCCAATTGTACGCAGTCAAGGCTGGATTGAAAGCACAGGGAGGACTTGGGAAAAGCCTTAGAAAACTTGGACTTGAGTTTCAGCCAACTAAATACAATGGAAAGCAGTATGGATCACATTGGGCAGAAAGCGATGCACTAAATACTGCGATTATTTTTAATTTCATAATGAATAAATTTAACGCTTGACAAAAATAAGATTATATTATAATATTCCAAAGTGACCTTAGCTTTCATAAGAGGGGATATGATGTATTTAAACATTCGCAACGGACTCGGATCAAAACCAAAACTTGTACCAGAAAACTCAGACCTTTCTAAGCTAATTACAAAAAGCTCAGACTGGTATCGTAGTTTGTATAAGTACAATGAGAATCAAAAGAAACAAATTGAAGAAACTGGAACTGTCAGCGGTATCCGCGACACTCTAACAAACACACTTTACTTTGATTTTGACAGCAAGGATGATATTGAGCTAGCTCGTCAAGATGCTCTGGAAACAGCCAACCGACTCCTTACAAGAGGCTTTGAGGAGGATCAAATTTCCTGCTATTTCACTGGCAATAAGGGATTTAGCTTGGAACTTGAGCTAGATGAGAATATCACACCAGACAAGTTCAAGTCAATTGTGTTTGAGATTGCGGGAGACCTAAAAACATTCGATACTGTGGTGAATGACCCTAACCGTATTGTAAGAATTGCAAACACAAAACACCAAAAGTCGGGGCTTTACAAAATTCCTTTGACTCCAGAGGAACTTGCTAACACAACACTAGATGATATTAAGCTAATGGCTAAAACACCAAGGAAAGTTGAACGAATGATTAAGATTGCCCAGCTTCCAAATGATTTGAAAGACCTAAAGCCAATGGCAGAAAAGACAATTGAGACAATTGCGCAGGAACTAACATTCGATATTTCAACAATCGATATGAAGGCTCGTCCTAAAGGAATTGATGAAGTTCGCTGGCTTTTGATGAATGGATTTTTCCGTAGTGGGGAGAGAAATCACTCGATGCTATGCCTAGCATCAACCCTACACAATCTAAATTACCCATACGAAGTGACAAAGGGTATGCTTTCTGGCGCAGCAGAGCTTCAATCACAAAGAACTGGAGAAGATGTATTTCCTGAGCGCGAAATTGATCTAATTATCAATCAAGTATATGGTCCTAACTGGAAGGGCGGTCAATTTACAACTCGCGATCCAAATAACTGGCTAGCTCAGTACGCTAAAAAGATGGGTATTACTACTCACGAAGAAGAAGGTCCAGCAACTTTAGATGGAATTGAAGCTGGCTTCACCCACTACTTGAAGCATATTGAAAAGAATACAATTAAAACAGGTATTCCTGAGCTAGACAAGACAATTCCAATTACTGTAGGTAGTAATATTGGGGTGGTTGCTGCTGCCGGTGCAGGTAAAACGGCATTGGCTCTTAAAATCTTACGTTATAACTCAGAGCAAGGTATTCCAACAGTGTTTGCAAGCTTGGATATGCACCGTAATCGTCTTTTTGAGAAGGTTGTATATAACGTCACAGGTCTTTCAAGAGAAGATGTATATAAGGAATTTAAAGAAGGACGAGGAAAGAAGATCACTGACCTTGTTAGAAAGCATTATGGTAATGTTTGGTTCTATGATCGTAGCTCTGCCACAGTTGAAGATATTAAAAACTACGTTCTTTCGGTAGAAGCTAAGACTGGTCAGAAAGTAAAGATGGTTATGTTCGACTATTTCGAGCGTATTCAGTGTGATGTATCAGAAGATACTGCAGCAAGTAAGAAAGTTGCAAGCCAAATTCAGGATATGGTTAATGACCTAGACGTTGCAGCAATCACTCTATGTCAGCCGAACAAGTTTGCTCTAGGTGGGGGACCAGATACAGAGATCAAATCATATACTTCTATTAAAGGAAGTTCTTTCTTGTATCAATCATTCCGAGGAATTATTAGTCTCAGTCGTCCATTTTACACACCAGCTACGAAAGAGCTTGATAAATACATGGTAATTAATATTCTTAAAAATGACTTGGGTGAACTAGATCGCTTCGAAATGGGATGGCATGGTAAGACTGGCGAAATCTTCACTTTGGAAGATCATGAGAAAGATGAGCTTAAACAGCTTATGAAATTAAAAGATGCAACAAAAGAAGGATCGAAGGACGGGTGGGAATAATGTCCGATATTGAAGATATGCACAAAATTTTAGCTTTACACAGTAAGAGGATTTTGGATGAATTTGAAAAAGATAGAAAAAGTGGAAAGATTAATAGTGGGACTCAATTTTTAGATGACTGCGAAGAGGTTTCTAAGTTATTTAAAAATAAGAAAAAAAGAAAATCACAAAAACACAGAAAAAGAAAATTAAAGAGAAAAAATGAAACGTAGTTTAGCTGTGGAGTTTATATTTAAAAGATTAGGACCGATTGGAGTTTCTTACGAAACTTGTGAAGATGTTTTAAGAACATTAGAAAATATAGGAATGCTTCCTCCAGAGCATGATCCAAATTTCATTTTTGATTTAGAGCACGTTAGATATGCACATAAATGGGAGCCTGAAGATGAAGAGAAGTGAAGCTGTTGAATTAATTCTATCAAAATTAATACACTTAGATTTAGGTAAAGATAATGGAGCTACTGCTATTTCTGAATTTGAAACAGCACAATATAGCGACGCTTCGCAAATTTTAGAGTTTATAGAAGAATTTGGTATGTTGCCACCAAAAGCACCCATGAACATACTTACAGGCGAAGATCACTATTGGGAGGACGAATGACATTAATAGAGGCGATTAAAACAGGAAAGCCACATAAGCGAAAACATGACAATTTCGTATATATTGTACCCATGGTGGGAGGAATTGGATATAGCCAAGCTGATGTAATGGCTGAAGATTGGGTTCTTGCATCTGAAAATCCAGCTAAGAACTTGCTTGAATTCAAAAAACCAAAAAAGAAGTTGACAACTAAGAAGAAGTAATATATGATTAGTAAACCAAACAAAGGAGTATCTATGCGTCGTTTTTCTAATGTAAATGGTAAAGCAACCAAACTTGGTAAAAAACTAACACCAGGAACTGTAAATTTTATTCTATTTAATGCTGGAACGCTAACAGCAAAAAGTATTGCTGCAATTATTCATCGTCCTGTCAAAACAGTTAAGAATGTAGCTTCTCGCTACGGAGTCAGTCTCCGCGTTTTCTAATCCCCCCGAGGTGTCACATACCCAGTTGTGAGGTGGCTGCTAGTCATTTTCTATGAAAGAAGAAACAAATAGCCGAGTCCTAAAAATCAAACATAAGCTAAAAAGCGGAATTCATTGCGCAATATGTCCTCCACATAAGGGATGTAATAAGAAATATAAAAAGCACGGCAGCAAAAAACCTAAATATAAAGATAAATAATATACTCTATACAAAAGTAGAATATCACTTTTGATATATTATTTAATCTTGACAAACTCCAAAATACATGCTACTATTTCTTATTGGACGCTGAACGTTTAATCCAGTCCAATAAAAGGATATTATGAAAGTTATTAAATTTAAAGACATGAATCGCCTTATTGAGTATAAAGGCGAATTCTACACACCACAAGAAATGCAGGAAAAGTTTCAGATCAATGGCGACTTTGAAATTACTATCAATGATGGTGATGACAATTGGTTTGGTCTAGCAATGCAAGCTCTACAAGCTGAAATTGAGGGGAAACATTAATGAAGTATGATAAGCTAATTTATGAACCAAAAATATTGTAGTAAGTGTAAGTTATTATTAGACATTACTTTTTTTCATAAAGATAAAAACCAAAAATCCGGTTATGCTTGTGATTGTAAAAAATGCAAAAAAAAGTACAGGGATGAAAATAAGGATAAAATAAAAAACAAACAAAAAGAATACAAGATTAAAAATAAAGAAAAGTATGCTGAATATTCTAGGAAATGGAGAAAAAGAAATCCAGAAAAATCTAAGTATGTTTTTGAAAAATGGGCTAAAAAATATCCAGAAAAGGTTAAAAATAATAACAAAAATTATGCTAAAAAATATCCGTGGAAATTGACAGCAAAAGTCAATAAGAGAAGAGGAATAAAATTAAACGCAACTCCTAAATGGCTTTCATTAGAACAACTTAAAGAAATTGAACTTTTATATAAAGAAAGTAAACACTTGACAATATCCACCGGAACAAGACATAATGTTGATCATATAATACCACTACAAGGAAAAAATGTATGTGGATTGCATGTTCCCTGGAACCTTAGAATTATTACAGAAAATGAAAATTTAAAAAAAAGTAATAATTTAATTTTGGAGATAGTATGAATAAAGAGGCTCGATTGATTTATGGAAAATCAGATGTTGAATACATTGTATCAATTGAGGTTGAAAATGAAAAAGCTTATCTATTTCGTGAATTCCCAGATGGATTAAAAGATGTAAAGATTGTCCCAAATAAGTTTTGGGTTCTTGCACCGTATAATCTCGACAAATCTTTTAATAGATTAGATGGCGATCTTTATTACAAGTGGGGCAAGCAATTCACTAATCGAGATGAATTCCTAGATTACAGAAAGAAAAACTACGCAAGAGATATCTTTTCAATCAAAAATGCAAAAGAAGCATTGATGGTAAAAGATGGCTATACATACTTCAAAGGATTAAAAGCCAATGAAGTTTCTGTTCTTTCTTTTGATATTGAAACTGTCGGGCTTTCTCATGACAGTGAGTCAAAAGTTCTTTTAATTTCAAACACATTTCGTTCAGTAGATGGGGTTCAGAAAAAGCTATTCGCATACGACGAATATGAAAACAATGGAGATATGATTGAAGCATGGTGTAAGTGGGTTCAAGAAGTCGATCCTTCTATTATTATCGGTCACAATATCTTTGGGTTTGACATACCTTACCTTAACCACTGCGCTACATTGTATGGAAGGAATCTTACATTGGGGAGAAACGACAACCCAATTGAAATTGAAGAATACGAGTCAAAATTTAGAGTAGACGGGACAAAAGACCTTCATTACCATAAATGTCATATTTGGGGAAGAGAAATCATTGACACAATGTTTCTTTCTTACCGATATGATGTTGGTCGTAAGTATGAATCATACGGACTTAAGAAAATCATCGCACAAGAGGGACTAGAAAAGCCAGGACGAGTTTTCTATGATGCAAGTCAAATCCGCTTCAATTACGAAAAAGCAGATCATTGGGAAGTAATTAAAGAATATTGTAAAGACGATGCCGACGATGCGCTGGCTCTTTATGACCTAATGATCGCACCATTCTTTTATATGACTCAGAGCGTTGCTAAACCCTTCCAGATGATGTTTGAATCTGCCACTGGTGGTCAGATCAATACCATCATGATGCGAGCTTATTTACAGGATAGACACAGCCTACCAAAAGCAAGCGAAGCTGAAGAATACGAGGGTGCTATCTCTATTGGAAATCCGGGAATCTACCGTAACGTTTTCAAGCTCGACGTTGCATCTCTTTACCCTTCTATCATGATTCAGTATGAAGTCTTTGACAAAGATAAAGACCCAAGAGAATACTTTAAAACCCTCGTTTCGACTTTTACTGCCCGTCGTTTGGAGCACAAAAAGCTAGCAAAGACAGACAAATATTACGACGATATGCAAGCAGCTGAAAAAATCTTCATTAACTCTTGCTATGGATTTCTAGGAACTGCCGGACTTCTATTTAACTCTCCATCTAAAGCAGCATTTATTACTGCGAAAGGTCGTGAAATTTTAACTGGAGCGATTGAGTGGTCTGCAGAAAATAATTATACATTAGTTAACTGTGATACTGACTCTGTTTCTGTATGTCGGGCGGATCAAGAAGATATGTCAGAAGATGAAAAGAACTTCATTATTGATGGAATTAATGCCTTAACTCCTGACAAAATTTCTTGGGAAGATGATGGATTTTATCCTACTTTTATCGTAGTTAAAGCTAAAAACTATATCCTTTGGGATGGTAAAAAACTTAAGTATAAGGGGTCTGCAATTAAAGCTACCCAAAAAGAACCAGCTCTTAAGGAGTTCATTCAGCGTGTAATTGACATTATCTTGAATAACAAAGAAACCTCTGTAATCCATGATAAATGCATCGATCTTTACAATGAGTATATTCTTGAAATTATGAATGTCAAGGACATTATTCGATGGTCACATAAGAAGACAATTACAGACAAGATTCTTAAGAACGAAAGAACTAACGAAGCTAAAGTCAGAGATGCTCTAGCTGGTTCTAACTATGTTGAGGGAGATAAAATCTATCTATATTACAAAGAAGATGGATCGCTTTCCCTAGTCGAAAATTACAATAATGACCACGATAAAGCAACTCTGCTTAAAAAACTGTATATGACCAGTCAAACCTTTGAAACAATCCTACCAGTTGATGATCTTTTCACTAACTATAGCCTAAAGAAAAAATACGCTATTCTTAAAAATTCGCTTGACAATATGTCTCAGTATAATGTAGGATGATTCTAGGAGCCGTTTGGCTTGCAGCCTTTTGGTTGCGAGCTAATTCTAGATAAACGGTAGGTGCCAAGCGGCTAACAGAGGCTTGGGTAAATGGTTGAGAGCGAGCATAGACCAGCCTTTAAATCCTTTTTAATAGGAGTGAGAAATGAAGAGTAAGATAAAAAATTATTTACAAGCTGGAGGTCTTTTTAATCCAGAACTTATGGATCATAAAGAAGTTTCCATTCTAATTCAAGAATGTGACACTAGCCTTGATGAGACGATTGCGTTTCTTGAATTTTTTACACAAAACAATCCTCCTAAATTAGTTGAGGGAACGGTTAAACAGCAAGCTAAAGAGTTTTTAAAGGTTCTTAAAAAATGACCGAAATACTCTACTGCCCAAAGAACAACGAGCTACTTCTATTCACTGGATGCTACGAGCTTGACATGCAGGCAAAAACCATGATATTATACTTGCAGACTAGGCGTAAGCGAATGAGAGTTATGGCGGCTAGTGAACTTGTACACATAGGATGGTTATGAATAAATACACGGCGGTAAGTGTAATGTGGATTTCTTGGGGAGTTGCCTGTATATTTTCTCCCGCAGCGGTTATTGGAATAGTTATAATTGGACCAGTAACTGGCATTGTTCTGGATAATTAGGAGGGTTATGAGCGAAGAGTTTATTATGACACTTCCATTATTTATTGGAGCAATTGCAGCACTCACCTTATGTTTTGGTTGGTATACAATTCCTCTCCTTGCTGTGTGTTGGTTTGTATCTGGAGCTATGGCAAGGAGTGAAGAAGAATGAGTCATAAGGTTCTTTTCAAAAAAAGAATCATCGATAAGGATTGGTACGATTTAGGATCGTATGCTACTCATAATATCGCTATGGTTGTGGCTAAGGGGGAATATTATTATAGAGGGGGATTTACTCCTGAGTATGAGATTGTTCAATGTAAAAGACCTCCTCAAGAAATACCCCCATATCTGTATCCTACTTTAATTTATTGTGTAGGATTTCTTTCTTCGGAAGAACAGGAGGCATTTAGAAATGAGCATTTTAAATATCTTAGAACAAAAGGATTAGTATGAAAGAATATATTATAATAAAAGATGCTGAAACTGGTAGACATATCGGTAGAAGAGAAATTAAATCAAAAGTACCTGCAGAAAATGTAGCAGCTTTTATAATTAACGGAACATTTGTGGTAGGATTTATTGAGTTTGGTTATATGCAAGAATTAGCAAAAGATTTACCAGAATTGGAAGAGTAGTATGAAACGTAGCACTATGATTAAAAAAGCTTTAAACCACGACTTAAACACAGTTTGCGTTAACGTGGAGCAAGTTGAGAGAATGCTTGAAGTTTTTGAAAAGCTTGGCATGTTGCCTCCGCAAAAGAAAGGTGAGTTTTGTTGGGAATGTGGAAAAGCTAAGGATAACCTTAGCTGGAGTAAAGAGAAGAAATCAAAATAAGACTAGCCCGAGGGTCCACTCCTTGTGTAGTTAGTATGGCTTCGGCTTTACGTTTAGCAAGTGAAGATCGAGTAGGGATGGGGCGACCAATAGCCTTAGAGACTGATCAGCTCAAGTTGGTGACAGGAAGGAGAGACTTCTTACTTGGTGGTAGCTATATGCTATTGCTGTTGGGTGTCCTACGCCGACTCAAGGTAGGATAGCGGGGCGGGAGTTTGTTAGTTTGTAACCGCAGCGAATAACCTTAAACTTACAAAGTGTGTCACATACCTTATAGACCTTGAAGTTGCATGACGACGTAGGGGGTTAGCTGTAGAAGTTGTGAGGTAGCGGCTCGCTTTTTACTTAGGAAGAAAAAATATGAATAAAACACATCTTGATAATTTAACAGAAATGCTTGTTTCAATAGGATATATACCTAAAATCACCGAAGAAGGTGATAGAAAAATTATTACAATAAGTGATAATAATGGGAAAGTCAGTGGATATATCGGATTTGTTGCTGAATTTTACTTCAATGAAGATGGAAGTTTAAACAATATTGGGATTTATGAATAATATATACTTGACATCCTTTCGAAATTATGTTAAAGAATGTGTATATCTCAAAAAACCAATTGACTTTGAGATATGTAAATATTTATTGAACCGATATCGAGGCTAAATGTTTTATGTGTATCAAACAAGATTTCGAACAAATGACACCCTATGAAAAATGGAAGCTTAGAGTTGACTTTCTAAGATTCGTTGCTACAATGGGTGCTCCTTTTATGATTGTAATACTAGGACATGTAGCCAAAGTTTATTTTGGGTGGTGATATGAAGTATTTAATTTTATTATCTTTAATTTCCTGTGCAACAACTCCAGAAGTTAAATCGGATTATTTGGTTCGTACAGTACAAGGAACTTACTACTGCGATAACTTTGTAAATGGACCATATCAAGCCGTTGGCTTAGATTGTGAGCATGTACTATATGGTAACAAAGAAAAGGTTCTATATAATGCAATTGAAGTTACAAGGGTTAAAGAATGAAAAAAAGCGAAGCAATTCAAATCATTAAAAATATCACAGATAATCCCGACTTTGAAAGAGATCAACTTCCAGAGTTAATCCTAAATGCAATCGAGTCCGCTGGATTTAAGCCACCATCAAAGAAAATTAGCGTTGTTCCTACATTTGTTCTTCAGAATGGATTTGTAGTTAATCAAGCAGACAGTGCAATTATCATTGAAGATGGGTGGGACAAAGAATGAATGTAATCGATCTTGCTCAAAAAAGAGAAGAAAGAAACGCAAAAAAGAAAATAGAGGAACTCTCTAAAGAAATAAAAACATTAAAAGAATTAGAGAAATGTTTAAAAACTGCAATAAATAACTTGACAAAGTTCCAAAAGTATAGTAGTGTTAAAAGACGCATCTCTGAACTTTACACTGAGTTTAAAGATGTGCAACAAGTTATTGCAAAGAAAGAAGAAATTTTAGTAACGCTTAATATAAGGAATTCTTAAATGATAAAAACTAAGAAAAATAAGCTAACAAAAGAACAGTTAGAGCTTTTGTTCGCACTTAGGCTAGAAGGTCATACCTGGAATGAAATCGCCAAGAATTTCAAGGGAATGACAGCAAATGCCCTTAGAAAAGCGTATTATCGGGAATCTCGTAAAGAAGAAGGCGAAACAAACGCAGTAACTGGTCCTAAGATTCTACTACTAGACATTGAAACAGCACCAATGCTCGGCTATGTCTGGTCACTTTGGGAGAATAACGTAGCTTTAAATCAATTACACAGCGATTGGTATATCCTTAGCTGGTCAGCAAAATGGCTTGGCTCCCCAGAAGATCAAGTTATGTATATGGACCAGCGTAACGAAAAAAATATCGAAGATGACTCTAAAATCTTAAGAGTTATCTGGGACTTACTAGATGAAGCAGATATCGTTCTTACACAAAACGGCATTAAATTTGATATCCCAAAGCTAAATGCTCGTTTTATTCAGCACGGATTCCCACCTCCAAGTAGCTTTCGTCACATTGACACAGCCAGAATTGCTAGAGCTCGATTCGGGTTTACAAGCAATAAGCTAGAGTATATGACTGATAAACTTTGTGTTAAATACAAAAAGTCCAAGCATAAAAAGTTTGAAGGATTCAGCCTGTGGAAAGAGTGTATGGTTGGAAATTTAGAAGCATGGAAAGAAATGGAAGAATATAATAAATACGATGTTCTTAGTCTCGAAGAATTATACACAAAGCTCGCTCCTTGGGACAAGACAATTAACTTTAATGTGTATAATAATGACTTTATTTCTCGATGTAGCTGCGGTTCTAGCGAGTTTAAAGAAGCTGGCTTCCATTATACAAACCGAGCTAAATATAAAAAACATGTGTGTGTAATTTGCGGAAAAGAACATCGTGACACTGAAAATCTGTTGACTAAAGAAAAAAGAAAGTCAATGAAGGTGTAACATATGAAAGAAATCGTAGTGCCTATTAAAGGAAGGAATTGGAAGTTTATTCTAATGACTGATCGAAAATTTAATAGATTGCATAACTCTGACGGATCAGACAGACCAGCAATCACAATCCCTTATTCATACGAATGTCATTTTCGTAAGTCAGATTGGTCAATTATTGACATTAGACACGAACTAGGACATGTTTTATACCATATGTCATTGACTGCAAGTAGTGATTTAACTCCAGATCAAGTAGAGGAAACTCTTTGTAGTATCATCGGATATCACACCCCAGAGATTGTTTTGTGGTCAGACCAAATAGCGGAGAAGTTTTTTTCAAATGACTAGAATGACTTTAATAAAAGAAACAACAGAATTACAAAAACAAGAATACGAAAAGCATGACATTCTTTTTGGATTTGGATTGACAACCACACTACTATTCTGTATAATGATCGTGTATCTTGTCAAAGCTGATTCAAAGGGGGAGTAATGAATGTTGTCTGTTTTTCTGGTAAAGCTGGTAGTGGTAAAGACACTGCAGGAAACGTTCTAGTTAAAAATCATGGATTCGTTCGAATCGCTTTAGCTGATCCTCTAAGAGATTTGTGTAGTCGCGTTTTTAAAATTCCATACAATGACTTTCTGGATCAATCAAAAAAAGATAAAGAACTCGATTACAATATTACCCTAGACTTTCATCATGTTGATAAAATTAGAGAAATTGTCGAACAAGAATGGGGATTTGAAATCAGCTATCCTGCCAGAGAAAGAATGGAAGAATACTTTGGAGAAGAATTTGAAACACCTAGAGATATTCTAAAGCTTGTTGGAACAGAACTCTTAAGGGAAAATGTAAGAGAAGATATTTGGATTGCGTTAGCTATGAATAAAATTGCTGAGCTAAAATGTAATGTTGTTATTACTGATGTTCGATTCCAAAATGAAAGAGATGTGTTTTCTAAAGCCGGTGCAATTATGTGTCTTATTAAGCGTCCAAGTGTAGATAAAGAAGAAGACCATTCTTCTGAGAATACAGGAGAGGACGACGAATATGACGTAATTTTTCATAATACAGAAGCTTTACATGTATTCCAAAATGAAGTTACTTTGTGGTATAAATCAAGAGAAAATGATTTAACTGGTAAGGGTAAATTCAAATATGAATATTAATAAATGTCCATTTTGTGGTCCATTTAAATGTTGTAATAACCCACAGTGCCCATACAGAAAAGAATATCTAGGTGAGAAATGAAAATTAAAAAATTACACGAAAATGCAATTATTCCAAAATATCAAACATCTGGAGCAGCTGGCTTTGATTTTCATGCAGTTAAAGATGTAATTGTTATGCCAGGTGAAACTGAAATTGTTGAAACTGGACTAGCTTTTCAAATTCCAGCTGGACTAGAACTACAAGTTCGTCCAAGGTCAGGAATGTCAGCAAAGACAAAGATTCGAGTGGCTAATTCCCCAGGAACTATTGATTGTGATTATTTGGGGGAGGTTAAGATTATTCTTGACAACATTGGACATACCCCGTATCATATCAAAAAGGGCGACCGTATTGCACAGGGGGTATTTTGTGAGGTTTGGCAATATCCATTTGAAGAAGTGAATGATTTTGAAGTTACCACAGAAAGAGGTGACAAAGGATTTGGTAGTACTGGTAAATAAAGGAGCATTGTGGCTAGACCAAGCGATCGCGAATATGCTTTAAAAAGACAGGTTCAAGAATTAAAAGATAAATGCAATACATACGAAATTGAAATAAAAAGACTTAAAAAAGAATTAGAAAAGCTAAAAGAGCCACAACAAGAAAAGAAAGTTAAAAAAGTTGAAATTAAAAAAGAATGTCCTGATTGTGGAGCCGAAGTTAAATCAACAGAACTACCACACGGAACTTTAGATTTGTGTTCTAAGGGTTGTGGATATAGAAATGTAAGGAGTAAAAAGTGACATATTTAAAAACATTCTTAAAGGTTTTTGGCTTTGTATGTGTAGTTACAATTTTAATTACATTCACCGCATATTCTATGAAAGCACTCATTCCACTTTCCTATGATTTACCAGCACCATTTGGGTTCCTTGTTTATTTATCGCCTCTTATATTATCATTCAGTATTGCAGTTTCGTTTGCAATATATGGAGCTAACAATGAGTGATAAGCCAAAAAAGTCAAAGAAGATTAATAGAAATACTTGGGTTAAGGGGGTTCTTCGCTCTGCTTCTTTCCGTTGGAGACCTAGAAACGAAGCAATGGTTCGAGCCAGGGTTGAGCGTGGTAAATACAAATGTGAAATTTGTGAAGAAATCTTTGGACCTAAAGAAATCCAACTAGATCATAAAATTCCAGTGGTTGATCCCAAAAAAGGATTCACTACTTTCGATGATTATATTGAACGTCTATTTTGTGATGTGGACGGATTTTCTGCAATTTGTGTAGCTTGTCACGATGCCAAAACTCGATTAGAAGACGAAATGCGTCAATTCTATAAATCAGAAAAAGAAGAATATCACGACTTTAAAAAAGAGAAAAAGTCCAAGAAAAAACTTGACAAACCTACTGAGGAGTAATATAATGGAAATTATTATAGCGAGTCTATCTGCCGTTTTAGGTGTTTTAATATATTCTAAGTTTCTAAAAAAGAAAGCGGATGATGGACAAAAGAATCTAGAAATTAAAAGTGCTGTAATTAACACAAAGATTGATAATATTAAAGAAGATATTAATAATGTCATTAAACAGGAAAAAGAAGATGTTGCAGAAATCACAAAAGAACAAGCTAAGCCAGTCAGTAATTCTGACCTTGTTGACTTTTTTGATAGTCGTAACAAGCCAAAATAGCTTAGCTCAAGATGTTATTGAAATTAAGAAAGGAACAGAAGCTCCATTTACGGGGCTTTTGTTTTCTGAAAAGAAGGCAAGGGAAGTTCGTGTAGAGCTTCTAGAATTAGATAAAACAAAGATTATTCTTGACTCTAAGGAAGAGCAGCTTAAGCTTCATAAAACGATGATAAAGCTAAAAGATGAAGAACTAGAGCTATATAGACAACAAAATGAAAGACTTGTTAAAGTTCGTAATAACTCAGATAAAATGCAATATATTTGGTTCGGTCTAGGAGTTATAGTTACAGGTGCTGCAGTATATGGTGCGGGGGCTTTATCAAGATAATGTCTGAGAATAAAAAAACACTCCCAAGTCAAATGTCCTACGAGGAACTTGTCGCTGCAATGGAAAGCGAAGAGATTGAACTTGTAGATGAAAAAACCGTAGCAGAAGAGATTCTGGAATACGAAAACAATGTCGTTCCTTTTTTGTCGCACTATAATATAATCCCAGGTGATTTTACTGTATCAAAAAAACTACTATATAAGCTTTATAGAAGACACGTTGACGATCCAGTGAACGAATTAACCTTTCAGAGAATTGTTGGGAATTTTTTAGGACATTACCGAAACTATTCTGGTAATTTTTATAAAATAAACCAAGATCAATTTGCCCTATCAAATCACATATTTAAATTATTTACAGAACATAAAGTACAGAAAACAAAGTCTAAAACCTATCAAAACAGATTCATGACTTTTTGTGAAACCAAGAATGTTAGAAAAGGTAAAGCTTGGGTTCCTGGATTTGTTATATATGAGATTTATAAGGATTTTTGTCGTGAAAGACATAAAAGACCTGCATTCTCCTACGAGTCATTTATACAAATGCTAAGGGAGAATTTTAAACATAAACGAATCAATAGCAACCGATCTCTTTGGTTTTCGGTTAATGAAGAATCAAAGAACTACTTTACTGAGGAACAAGTAAATGACATCATTGAAGCGCGGCGGAACAAGAAAAAAAGCTAAAGCTAAACGCGGATGGAGAGACCCACTAGCATCACTCAGACCTACTGAGAATATGTCTCGTCGCCAAGAAGACATTGAGGATGTTAATAGTTATTTACACAAGCTAACAAACGAAGAAAAGCTCTGGCTTGCTAAGTTTATGGATGAATACAATAACGCAAAGTATGACGCTAATAACCTTAAAAACAACATGCATAACACCCCAGAGTTAAAGAAAAGCATTACTGACAGAAACAATTCAAGGAATCGTTGTATATACACAAGAGAGAAGGCAGAGGGCGCGCTTAATTACGCAGGAAGCGATGCTGAATTAGAAGCATACATTTACGGAGCAGGAGAATACAATGAGGACGATGAAGATGATTCTGAGGTTATCGAAGAACTTTAGAATGGAAGCTTGTTCTTTTTGAATAACTCAAGAGCTTTTAACTTAACTTCATTTGGTACAGAAGTAGATTCTTCTATTTTCTTCATTTGTTTTTGAGCGTCAATCTCACGAAGTAATGCAGCTTGTTCTGAAGCACTACCTTCTTCTTCAGAATCCGCAGCTTCGGCAGCCAAAGAAGCCGCCCCACCCAAAACACCAACAATACTTTTCAGAGGCAACCCCTTGAGAATACGCGGAAGATTAGCTTGAGCAATTGTTGCTCCTCTTTTTAATCCGTGGTGACCTTTAAGTAGAGCTTCTTTAATATCATTGATATCTGCCGAACTAACCAACTCTCTCATCTTTTTTGGATCAAGAACCTTACCAGTCTCATCTACTAGGTCAGAAGCACCTTCCAAAGCACGTAAAGCTTTATTTGTTCTTTGTCCCGGCTCAACACTAACTAAGTCACCATAATCTTTATTTCTTAAATCACGACTATGTAAAGCTTCGTGAGCTAAAGTACTGGCAAAATCCTGTGGGGATTGTCGTGCTTTAAGCTCAATTAAATCTTTAGATGGAGTAAAAGACCCCATTGTATCGTATTCTGGCTGTATTTGGATTAGTGACTTAACATCTGGAGAGAATTGCTCTCTTAGCCCTTCAGCAAAATCTCTTAGCTCATTTAGACTTGTTTTCTTTCCTGGAACTTTACCTTTGTATTGTTCCAACATAAGCTCACCTAGAGCTCTTTCTTGAAGATTATTTGCAATATAAGCGTCATCTATGAAGTTACCAGTTCTAGGAGAAATGCCCTCTAGTCCGAATTCACCGGACTGAGCATTCTTGATAATTTTAGAAATAGCATCTTTTAGATTTTTCTTGTTATCTTCCATTACTCATCTCGTTTATCATTAACTGAGCCGAGTCTTTCAATTAACTCTTTGAATATATTACTACCGTGAATTACGTTTAAATTTTCATAAAGGCTAGCAAGTTCAACAACCGCTATCAAACCAGATGCAATTTTTGAAATAGGAATGAAGCCTTCTAGCATATATGTTTCAGCCAAGAAACCAACCATAATTGCGACATTATAAACACATACTTTTGTAACAGTACGACGGAGACCGGCAGATGTTATCTTTTGACCTTTCTTTCTTGCTGCCAAAATTCCAGTAATTAGATCGGCAAATATAAGGAGACCCGTAACTAATAGTACAGCTTTGATTGGTGCGAATATTGCTGCGGTTGAAACAATAAATCCAACAAGAAAATCTTTCACATCTAAGCTCCCAATTTTATTCAGTAGGTTCTTCATCCTCTGCCTCGACCAATGCTCGTGCGTTAGGATTTTGCATAATTGTAAATAAAGCAGCATTTCTTTTTGCCGTATCACCAGAAGCGAGTCCATCCATAAGAGCCCTACCGTACATTTTAAGACCAGGAACTTTCTCTAGTTTTGCAGCAAGACCTTGTAAAGTCTCTACTGGAGCATTATAGATCGCTCTTGTTTTCCTAGCAATACCTTTAGCAGCTGGTGTTACGGTTGCTCTTCCGGCAAGATTTGCTGCAGTTAAAAGTGCTCCACGACCAGTTTGGGCAACGCCAACAACGTCTTTAACACCAATATTCAATCCACCTTGGGATTCCTGTGTTTTACGAGTCATACGACGCACAGCTGCATCATCTGCGGCATCTCTGATCTCTTTCATGAACTGGTCTGCTCCAGGCATAACTGGAGACTTAGCCTTTCCAGCTTGAAGTCTAGCTAGCTCTGACTGTTCAAATTGCTTTGTTGCTTCTTTTAATTTAGAAAAAGCAGCCTCGGTGGCTTCATTTGACTGAGCATCTGCGGTAGTTTTGCTTACTAAGTCCTCATATGCTGAGATAAGCTTAGACTGACCTTTTTTAAGATCACCATAAAGAATATCTTCAACCCCTGGGTCTTTTGGACCGGCAATTGCTTGTTCAATATAAGAACGACGGAATTGAGAAAATCTTTCAGCAGCATCTTTATAAGAAGGAACACTGTCCTTAAGTCTTTGATCTAAAGCTGCTCGCATTTTTCTTAAAATCTTAGGAGCTTCTTCCATTTCTGGGGTTGCATATTTATAAGATGAAATTCTGTCTATTGTATTAGAAATATCATCGATTGCTGCCTTAATTTCTCTAGGGCTAGCATTGTCTAAATTTCTATTAAGTATTTTACCAATTGACGAATTGAAGTTTTTATCTTCTAAAATTCCCGGCAAATCTTGCATTACTGTCTTAATGTCATCTATAACACCAAGCCTAATATCTCCAGCATCGACTCTAATTCCAGCAGCAGATGCTTCGTCCAAACTATCCCCAACAAGCTTACCAAGTTCTTTATCAGCTTTTAAAATTTTATCAGAGATACCAGTGGCTCGTTTTAAGTTAATTTGCGAAAAAGGAGTTCCTTGTTCAATCTCTTTAACTCCTTCAAAAATAGCCTTTTCTGATCTAGGACTGACCTTAGCCTCCTGACCATACTTTTTATAAGCAATTCCCATTTGTCGGAGCAACGGAGATTCTTCTACAAATTCATTAACTCTTTGACTAACTTTTTCAAGTTTTTGACCGGCAGCAGGAGCAATTACATCAGAAACAGCCTGACCGCCAATAATAGCAGGTAAACCAAATGCCAGACCACCAGCAACATCTTTAGCTAGTTCCATAGGTCTAGCTCCTTCACCCAGGAGTGCCTCCTCGGAAGTTAGAGCAGATTCTGCAGCAATAAGAGGTGCGGATTTAGCATATGTTGTAGCTCCCCTAGTAAGGAGTTCCATAGCGGCTTTAGCTTTACCAGAATCACGAGCAATATCTGAAATTGATTTTAATTTTTGAGCTTGACCACCAATACCAAGTAATTGACCAGCAGCAACACCAGAAGTTACACCACCAGCAATTTGACCTGCCATAGAAAGATAAGGAGATCGCTCCTCTGATTTTTTCATCTCAGATTCGATTCCCTTTTGATATTCGCGATATGTATCTAGAAATGATTTATCGACATCCCCAGTAAATCCTTGAGCTTTGAGCTGAGCATCTACTGCAGCCGGACCAAATCCAAGAGCACCAATACCCTTTTCAATACCAGCACCCAATGCCCCGCCGATCTCATCGAGAGCATTCATTGTTAAGCCACCAGCTACTCCACGAGAAAAGTCAAGAGCACTTTCAATCGCGGAGCTATCCGCAACTTCTTGTGCAACTTCTCTAGCTTTTCCTAAAAAAGACGGCTCAGATTCAGCAATAATATCATCGTCTGATAATACATCAGCTGCACTTTCGCTAACAATGTCTTCATCTTTAAGCTCATCCATTATAACTCCGTGGCGGTCATTCCATCTTCGTTTACACGATACGATTTACCACTCTTAGTTGTTACTATAGTTCCAGGTTTCTTTGAAGAACCTAATTTTACTGTCTTTTTTCCAGCTGGCTCTGGAGTTTCTGTTTTTGCCCCAGCTCCGTAATCAAAGCGATCGAAATCTTCTGGTTTTAGCCCAACAGATTCCGCCTCTTGTATATAAGGCTGTCTAATCTGGTTATAAGCTTCAAATGCTTGATCTCTCTTAGCTTTTGCAATTTGAGCAATACCCTGACGGAATTCAGGAGTCAACAAATCAGATTTAGTGATTCTATTGATTTTTAATCCCAAAGCTTCTAATTGAGACATACCTTGTCTAGTTAATGCAATTTCACCCTCTCTAACTACAGAACCAGGGTCAAGGGTTTTAATGAAATCATAAAGCATTGCTACATCTTTTGGACCGGCTTGCATTTTTGTATCATCGGCAAATGTTTGCAATGATTTATACGCATTATCTACTTTCTGAAACTCCTGGTATGGCTTAAGAAGAGCCTTTTGAGCACCCTTTACAAAGTCAGTTGTTTTTTTAGAGACAGACTTTCCTGATTGAATCTCAGCAAGCTCTTTTGCTCTTTGAGAAGCCATTTCCTGTAAAAGGATATTCTGGATATTAATTCCAGCATCCTGAGCTTCTTTTGCTGTATTTACATTTAGTCCATACTTACTAAGGATTCTCTTAGCCATTTTTGAGGCACTGGAATTTGGATCACGAAGCTTGGCTTCATCTTGTAGCTCAAGACGAGTCTTATCAAATGATTGTTGTGCTTTTTTTGCATCAACTGCAGTTTTAGCAATTTGCTCAGGCTGGCTTACTGTTTTATCAAGAGCATCGACCACGTTGTAATCAGCTCTAGCACCAGAACCAGCGATAGCTGCACCGGCTTGAGTTGCTGCTCTAAGAAGAGCATTGGAAAATTGATTGTCGATTGTTGCTCTCTGACCAGCCATCAAAGCATTTAAAAAATCAGATTCTGCCTGTTCAGGAGTAGCTTGTTGAACTTTTTCAGCAACATCTACAGAAACTTTTCTTTGTGTCGGTGAAATAGGCTGAGGAGCAGCTGCCTTTTGTTCAGGAACAGAAGCTTGTGTTGGCTGTTCCATCTTTTTTTCTTCTGGTCTAAATGGAATTTGAACTTGTTCTTCTTCTCCAGGAGGGAAAATTTCACTGGCTAAATAACCAGCACCGGCTCCTACAGCCCCGCCTTTACCAAAAGCTTTAGCTGCATTTACCAATCTAGGATCAATACGATTAAGGAATGTCATATCTTCCATCCCAGTAGTCGGTGTAATTTCAGTAAACTCAGCATCTATTGCATCAGCCGCTTGTTTGGTGGCACGGCTTTGACCTTCACCAATTACTTCAGGTCCAACCTCTGTTGGAATTGTTGACTTTCTAGTAGCAGGTAATGCTTCCTCTGCTAACTCGTCAACTTGTCTTGTTGCGGCTGGAACTAGCTCATCTGATTGCTTTCCAATTAGACGAAGAAATTTACCAAAATCCATACTTATCCTTACTTCTTAGCGAGAAGGTCTAATAGTTTATTACTCTGTTGTTGTTGACCATAAGCAGTGATACCGCCACCAATCGCAGAACCCATACCAGCATATTGCTGAGTGGTTTGTTGTGCTTGTTGTCCGTAAAAATCAGCTTGACCTGAAAGTGCTCCAGATTTAGCTCTAGCCAAACCAAGCTTATCTTGGAAGAAATCTCTTTGAGCCTGTGCTTGACGAAGCTTTTCCTGATTCTTTAACTGAGTATTGTAATCAGCAATTCTCTGTTGTTCTTCTAGATTAGCTCTTTGAGCCTGATTCATTGCTGTAACATTTCGAGTTTGTCTTGACGTTGAATTTTCAGCCAGAAAACGATTTCTTTCATCCAATGCTCTAGCTCGAGCCGACTCAACGTCAAAATCTTGTCTGCGCATATTTGCAGCCATATCAGAAGACTGACCTAATGCAGCCAAAGCTCTTTGTTGAGCCTGAGCCATTAATTGATCCGATCCAGCTGCAGCCTGATCTGCTGTACCCTGAGCAGCCTGTAATTGCATGGCGAGCTCTTGACCAGAACCAGCCATACCACGAGACTGCATTTGTTGTAGAATTTGCTGACGCTTAGCTTCTGCGTCTCTTTGAACTTCTTGACGAACCTGATTTAAAGCAGCACGATCTTCTGCAGACAAGCCAGTTTTAGCTCGCTGTTGCATCATACGGAGAGCAGATATGCCAGCCTCTCTAAGAGCCGGGTCTTCTTTTACCTGAGCAAGTTCAGACTCAGCTACAGCAATCTCTTCTTCCATCTGTGGCGTATAAACACCCTGACGCTGAAGTTCTTGCAATAAAATTTCTTTAGATAGATCAGGAGGAGTGCCAAGGCGATTAAGCTCGGCTAAAGCAGCCTTCATTGCAGAACGCTGTTTATCGCGATCTCCCTGGGCAGCTATATTGCCTACTAACCCTCCAATAATCGGTGCAGCTACTGAAGCTGCGATCATACCCCACGCCATTATATATCTCCGTTTCTATATAAGTTGTTAAGCTTTACCTTCGCGTTTTAACGCGGCATTATAATACTTTAGAAGCTCGTTCACCATCTTAGCACCCTCATTTCCACCTTTACCCCTGGCAGCAGACATTTGAACCTGTCTACCAAGAATTTGGCGCATAATTTCATCGGATGATCTATTAGCAAAAGAACCAATCTTTACTCTCTTACCAGTTTCAACATCTGTGGTATTGTAATCTCGAGTTGCCCAGTTACCAGTCTTACCACCAAAAAGAGCAGTAGAAACTGACTTTCCGACATTCCGGACAGCTCTAACTGCGTTATCATATCCCGAAAGCTTTGCGATAGCTTGGTCAATTTTACCAGATTGCGTTAGATCACGCAAACCTTGAGCAGTGGTCATTGCATTTTGTGAAACCTCACCAATCCCTTTACCAATAGATTGACCATAGAACTCGTTTAATCTTCTCAAATTCTTAGTAGCGTCATTACTTCCACCAAGTTTAATCAATTCATCCATGATTTTCATTTGACCTTCATTTCCTAATCTAGCAACACCAGTTCCAGCCATAGTTGCACCTTCTACTGCTTGTGCCGTTGCATCTCCTCCAGTTAAAAGATCAGAAGCAAGCATAGCAGCAAGCGCATAAGGGGCTGCTCCAGCCATTGCTCCACTAGCAGTTAAGCCAGCTCCACCACCAGCACCCAGACCCAAGCCACCCAAAGCACTACTAGCTCCACCATACAAAGCAGCACCAGTTAAAACATCACCAGCAGTACTACCTTGAATCGCACTGCCAGTAGTCAATGCACCTCCGAGAATCTGCTGAAGCGGAGTTAATTTCTGTTGCTCCATTCTTTGTGCAAACCCAGCATCCTGTTGCATTTTTGCTTGTTCTTGTCTAGCAATTTCTTGTGCTAAACTATCGAAATTGAGTCCAAGTCTTCCAGCTTGATAAGTTTCTGGACCAGAGAAAGCAACATCTGTTCCAACTCTTCCTGCAAGTCTGTCGAGAGCTCTTAAACGAGCTTCTTGATCTGAAGTCGCAGCAGCTTGTTCATTTAATCCAACACCGGCAGTATTTTGGAATCTTTCAGCAAGTAGAGCATTTATATCAGCTCCGAGGTTTTGAGCACGGCGAACAATCCCACCTTGAGAAAGCAATCCGCGAGCTTCTTCATTACTAAGGTAGCCAGCATCTGCTGCTAACTGTAAAGCAAGACCTGTTCTTGACATTGAATCAAGATTTGAATATTGTCCTTCTCCGCGAAGGATTCCTTGAATCTGAGTTAAATCTTTAGCTCTTTGTTCTTCACTTTGTTGCATTGATTTCAATTGCTCAGAAACTCTACCCATCAAAGGCTCTTTAGCCTTATCGATCATTGAAGTTGTTTCCTGACCAAAAGCACGAGCTTTATTTACAAAATCTTGAGCTTGAGCAGAAGCAAGTCTATTAGCTAGATTTGTTTGACGTTCAGCACCGAGAGTTTGCTTAGAAGCTTGAGATAATTGATTTGAACGATCCTGACCTAGAATTGCAGTATCTAAGCCACGCTGACCTTGAGTATATTCTCGACCACCTACAAAGCGTTTAAGAAGTTCCTCTCTTCCGCCAGTAGAACGAGCCAATTGACCGAGCTGTTCAGTTTCTTGAGCTTGTCCAATTAAAGCTTGAAAATCTTGGAGTTCTTTAGGACCAGTGTATGCACCAGTTTGATATCTTCTAAATTTCTCCATCTCTTCTGCAGATGGAAGATTTTCGGCAACAATTCTATCTCTTTCTGATTGAATGAAAGCTTGCTTTTCAGCTTCGGTCATTCTTCCATAATCTTTTTCAACTGCCGCAAGTCTATCAACAATATCTTTTTCTTGTGCTGCGGTTGTTCCAGTAATTGCACCCAATGTTCCTCTGAGGGAAGCCAAAGACGCTTCTCTTGCACTTAAATCTCTTTTAAACTGAGCACCAGTCACCATACTAAGTAACTGGTTAGTACCGGGCGTACGAACTTCTCTCTGATTCTGCTTAGCCGCTTCGTACTTTTTTCTTAAATCATCGATAGCTGCTTGATCTTGTGCAATTCTTTGCTCAATTAGAGCCTTATTTTGTGAAAGGAAATCTTGTGCTTTCTGTCTTTGTTCTTCTAAGGTAGATCGCTGAGAAGCATATTTTTGCTGCAAACCACTACTAACCTGGAATTTAGACTCATCGACTTGAACATTACTATCATCAAAACGACCTAAAACTTCAGCTCTTTTAGCTGCTGCCTCTGGAGTATCAAGTCTAGCTCTATTTGCCTCTTGTAAGAATCTTTGTTGTGAACCCTGCAATCCACCCTTAAACTGCTGGGCAGCTCCTGCTACACCACCGGCAAGGGTAGAACCAAGTCTATTTGAACGGTTGGCTTGCATGACTCTATTCAAATTAGTGAAGCCTGTTCCTTTAGGAACGGCAGTATTGAGAATCTTCGGTTGATTCTGATCTTCTTCCTGCTCTTGTTGCTGTCCTTGTGGGGGTATTAAAGCCATAAATCCTCAAAAAGATAATAATATCATCTAATAGTTGTTAATTAGCCATATGCGACAATTCGCACTAAATACCTATTATTAGGTTGTAAGTTACTGATATGATTAATAATTACGCTATTTCCATTCTGAACAAATGTTATAAATGGCTGACCAGTTGGATAACTAGATGAATTTGTTAGATTATCAACCTTTATAACTTGACAACCAATCACCAAATAGCTACTGTTTAGCCCAAAAGATGTTGTAAAAGTCGGAACTCCAGAAGAATTTACAGTAACTTCCACATCCTTCACTGTACAAAATATATTCTCTGAAAGACTCAAACGACCATTTACTGCGAAATAAAGAGCATTAAAAGAGTCATTGACCGAGCCAGAAAGCTGGTCAACTAGCTCCCTATCTTCCTCTTTATAGTCATTTGTAACAATACGTTTATAGCTAGATAGACGTGGCATATATTACCTATAAGCTCTTGTTGACTGACCTATTTCACCAGTTAGAGACATCCCAGTTACCCGGAATTCTTCCCTGGCTGTTTTATGGCTGAATCTGACGACCATATATCGACATCTTTGACACTGACGCGGAATATAAGTTCTCATCGGTGCTGCACTTCCAATTCCACCAAAGAACCCACTACCAAAAGGAGTATGTCCAAAGATTCCATTTCCGTCCATTTTGAATGGAACTGGCTGAAATTCTGGTAATAAATCCGTTGAGAAAGAAAGAGTTCCGCCAGTAAAAGCGCGACTTTCAAACATCATAGTAGCCTCTCTCATGTGCTTAAGCATAAGAGGATCGCCTAAAGTTGATGGACTATAAGTGAAAGCGGACTCAAAAGCCTGGTGAACTGTAATTTCTCCAACTAGGAATTGCAAAGACAAGTTCAGTGTTATTTTCTTTGTAATTCTATTAATATCAGTAATAATAGCTTCCATAATTGTATTATTATTGATTTGTTTATAGTTATTAAAAGAAACCCCAGTATCTGTATTTAAAACTGATACAATTTTATTATAACAAGTTTTTAGGTCTTCAAAGTCTGTATTAACTGTTTGAAAGTTCCCAGTAGTTCCTGCTGTGGTAACTCGAATTGGAATACTGAAAGTATCCGCATCAATTACTGTAACAATATGTGAACCATTTATTGAAGGAATTGAGTCTGAGCTATCAATCAAAACTTTACGCCCAGTCAAAAGACCGTGACCTACGGATGTTATTACTGTTGAATCTGCCTGAGATATAGAAGTTATCACTCCAGACTTATTAGAAATATCACTAAAAAATCCAGTATAATTAACTCCGGCATCAGAATCTAGTTTATTTGCAAGTGCTTCTAGCTGAACTCTAGGATTACCACCAGCAACCAATTGCAAGGAGGACAGATAATCCGAGTCAGATACTCCTGTATCAAGATCGAGCTTTCTAAGAAGAATGTTGAACTCTTCCATAGTAATAGTTTGATCTTGAACAATAACATCCCCAACTGACATATTTGTTACAGAAGGTAGAATTATTGTATTTCCGAGAAGCTTATTTGCAGAAATGACATTTGTGAATTCTCGGTCTGTGTAATCCAACCTACTAAAAGTCTTTCTTTCCTGTTCAATATAAGGAACATCGCTAGATGCTAGATATAACTTATCGTCTGCTGGATTTACAACACCAGCCAACTTTGTTAGATCGTAGGTGGTCCATGAATTTGTAAGAGTTGAATAACGATATGCAATTGTTGCATCCTCATCAGCCTCGTCACTTACAGTAAACACGATATAAGCATTATCGGATTCGTACCCAACTCCCCAAGTTGCTGTCTTGAAATTAATGAAGTTAGATGACTGAATTCTTAAGATAATATTATCAATTGCTCTACTAATGATTCTAGAACCACCCTCTGAAAGGCTTTGAATTCCTTGTGTGGTCCAAGCGTATATAATGTTATTACAAACTGCAATAGAATCTGGGGCAATAGCAATTAGAGAGTTATCGAATAGCTCTAACTGAAAAGGAGCATTCTCACCAGAAATACGATATAGCCCGTCTTCTTTAAATACAAAGAGGGAATCTCTAAGTGCAACAATTCTAAGAATAGCTTTATCCGCAGCACCAACATCAAAGAAGTTCAAAAGAGGAACAGCATCTGGTTGACTAAATTTTGAATAATAGACTCTGTTTATCTTTTCTTCATTTTCTGAAAAAACCGCATTTGTTGCTTTAATCAAAGCACCAGAACTACCACCAACGATAGTATAAACACCTTCTATAGTAAAGGTACTTGGACTTGTTACAGTAACCTCATATAGACCATCAACAGAAGGAATACTATCAGTTGCAGTCATAACTACAAAGTCACCAGTTTTTAATAAATGAGCACCAGTTGTTGAAATTTCTGGAGAAGCTCCTGCTGTAATATTGAAAATACCAATTTCAGGTCCAATGTCTGGATTAAATGAAATACCAGTATTATCATTATTCGCAACAACGTAGAATTGTTGAGAAGCATCTAATTCTCTTGCTTCTAAATTCATTTTTCCTGGTACATCGAAGTTACCAGAAAGGTAATAAGCGTAGACAGCTCCGCCCATGTTTTTATTTATAACACGAACAAAACTTCTAGCAGTTTCGTCTACGGCTTGTGCTGGAGACGTTACTGGAGAAAGAAGAACCTGCAAAAGTCCTTCTTGTATTCTAATAGCCTTAAATCCATGATTTGCAACAAACTCATTTGCTGCTTGGCACTTACCAGATTGAACATTGGTAATAAATACATTATCTCCATCAACAGAACAAGAAAAAACATCAGTTGGCATAGCAGCAGCAATTAAAGTAGCAACATCTGCTTTAGTTTCTGTTCCTGTTATTTCAATTTCAATTGGAATGAATCCCGGTACAGCAGGGTCTACAGCCGAGGCTCTTTTAAACCAAACATAATATGCTTTTTGGTCAAATGCTGAATAAATATAAAAGTGGTCAGCAGCACCAGAAGATACATACAAATTACCAGCAACTGGCTTAATTTCAGTGATTTCTGGCTGAACTGCTTCTCCAGTACCAGAAACTATTGTATCTACTATGAATCCACTATTTCCATGTTCAGCCTCTTGGCAATATCCAGATTCTAGGTTTCTTATCGTAACAAGATTGGAAGCAATTTCTACAATAAAATCAAATAAGTAAGTAGATAGTTTATTATATAAAGCTTGTGCAACCTGAACAGCAGATGCGTTTGTACTTATCTTTACTTCGATCCCAGTTCTCTCATCGATAGCTGGATCGCCAGATGCTCCAGTATTAAACCAAACATAGTAATCTTTAGATGTTGAACTGATTAAAAAATACTTACCAGACAAAGAATTAGCGACATCGGCAACAGTCGTAACATCTACAACTTGCTGTAATCCCAAAATAAATTCATAGGTGTTTTTTGCACTAGAACTTGCAATTGTTACTTTTGGTATATCCCCATTATCAAAATCATTAATCATCTCGGTTACCCCAAGAAGATTTAAATCTAATCTATGTCTAGTTCTAGTATTTGCATAAAATACTGAATTTCGATATCTGTTGATATCTTTAGCAAATGGAGGGATATCGTTTGCTTGTAAAATACCTTCACCAGTTGATGCATTTGTATAAAGATTTGCCCCTCTAAAAGCATCTGGAGTAATATCTTCAAATACAACAATTCCAGAGGTTATCTCGTCATTTGTCGGATAAGCTTCATAAACAAGCTGTAATTCATCGGATGGAACAACGTCATCAAAAGTAGCAGCACCAGTTGCCTGAGCAATTGATGATCTATAAACCTGGAAAAAATAACTTGAGTCTATTCCTTGTGGAATTGTTATAGATAGTTGAGTGGTCGCTGTTGTTGTTACGTCCAGTTCAGTAATAAGAGCTTGATCTGTGGTAGAAATCACAGTAGTTGGCTCTTGTGCTAAAAGTGAAATAATTTCAGAAATATAATTCTGCATCTCAACTAGCTGACCATTTGTTGCTGGACTAGAAGGAACAGACGGTTGTGTTAAAGCTCGATATTCTCCAGAATTAATTGTAGCAGAAGAGAGAATAACTGGACCAGTGGCGGTTGTATTGAATGTGATAGTAGTAGAAGTTACAGTAACTACAGTTTGTTCGCCATCTAATGTCTCAGTTGCTGGAGCAAATCCAGTCAGGAAAATTTTAGAGCCTGGCTGTAAATACTGAGTTGGATCACCAGATGCAAATGTTATTGTGCAAGTTCCAGTAGAAATTACCGCAGCACCAGAGTTCATTTGAAGTGGGGCTGTGGAAGCCTGGTTTGCGTATAAAATATCGTTATCTATTTTTGTTGTCAAAGCAACAAGATTCGATTGTAATTGAGTTGCAGTAGATGTTAGATTAACTCCCAAGGTTGAGATATAATTCTTATCATTAATTCTAGCGGAAGTTAAAGGAGAGTTCTCGAATGAATCTAAAACATTGAGAAGTCTCATATAATCTTGTAACAAAAGATCAAGCATTGGATTGCTTACAACTTCTCTTTGTGATGGAGCACCTAAAACAAGATTATTATTAGCATCCTTATAACCCCAAAGAACTCGATAAGCTACAGCAGAATCTTGAGGAAACCACTGTGATTGTGAGTTTGCTGAATAAAGTAGGGTTCCAGTTAAATCTAGAGCCTTTACAGCTCCGGCTGGCTTAATATAGCCTTCCGCACTTGTGAAATCATTTGGACTTTTTGCTGAAATTTTTTGAATTCCATCTGAAGTAGTAAAGTAGAAGTTACCATTTGATTCGATAAACTTCATTCTAAGCCCTTCTTGGGTTTCCATGATATTACCAGAAAACTCTAAGAATGTACCAGAACCATCTGAATCATATTGAAGTTTATTATTGTAATGACGAATGATACGATTTCTGTAAGTAGTGAGTTGCTTAACTCTGTCAGAAATTTGAGGAAGAGCTGTTCCGTATAAATTGAATCCACGACGCTGCTCAATAATGCCATCTCTTTTAATAATGACATTCTTGGCTTCGATTAATGCACCTTCTTGACGCTCAAGCTCATTTGGAGACGTTTGAAGTCCCGAAGCTTTGAGCATAACTGTACTAGCCATTATCTACCTCGTCTAATTTTTCCGTATCGTAAAAGGCTGTGGCGATTAAGAACTTTTTGTGGACTTCCCTCAACTCGGTTATCTAGAACCATAGCTTGAGAACCTTCTAGCTCTCTAATCTTAGCGTTTGCAGTTTGAAGACCAGCCTGATCCCCAAGTGCCTCAAGAATTCTAGCACAAGTTCTTTCTGCTAACAAGTTATGTAAATCAGTAGGAACCTGTGGAATAATACACTCATACTGAAGACAAATATAATCACCAGGAACAAAGTCAGCCGGAATCAAGGACTCAGAAAGAGTTATTGTTGTTCCAGAAACAGCGTTTAGAGGTAATTTTACATCAAAGGAGTATGTTGAATGTCCAGCTTCTGCTTGCAAGAAATCAACAAGTTTTCCACCAGTTATTTCAGATGGAACAGAAGGGCAATTAATTGTAAGAGAGCTTTGAACAATCATTCCCGCTGAAGAAGATGAAACTTTGACTGATCTTGAAATGTATGTAATTGTGCAGATTGAACCAGCAACTGTCGCTGTAAAATCTGGATCAGAAAGGGAGTTTAAGTAAGATGTAAAATTTGTCGCAGTGATTGAACTGTTTGTTCCAATTGCAAAATCAGTACCAGCGATCGCGGTAATTTGATCTACAGTAACAGAATCACCAGCAACTAAATTAGAATTATCAAATGTGATTGTCTTGGAAAATGAAGAACAAATCGCCGCTTTATCGTCAGTTACAAGAGAGTTCGGTCTTAGGTAATAAGAAAAAACTAAAGACCCTTGTGGGTTTTGAGAAACCTCTGGAACCAAGATAATTGAATTATTTTCCACATAGTAATAAACTGGGTTTGGATTAACCGAATTTTCTGCTTGAAATAAAGCACGATCATCTGGATTAACCTTAGACATTTCAATAAGTTGACCTTGTGTATCTTTAAAGAAAAGATCACGCAATTTCATCCCAATAGCACGACTAGGAATGGGATACCTAGACTTACCTGGAACCAAAGCAACCTCTTGAGTATGTACAAAATACTCTTCGTGGAATTGAAGAATGCTTGGAACCTGAGCAAGCATCATCTCTTCATCAGCAAAACGAAGAATATCCTCATTACTAAAAGTAACTTGAGAAATAGGAAAAGCCATCTTTCTTTTGACGGCTTCAATAAGAGTATTTGAAGTATAGTAGGGCTTAATAGCCATTGTCAACTCCTGTATCAGAGAAGGAGTTAGGCTTTCTTAAGCTTTTCCTTCATTTTCATAAGCTCAGCAATCTGGGCATCGATGTCAGATTCGTCCATTTCAGACTCATCTTCCATTTCTTCAGAATCCTCAGACTCTTCTTTGCCTTCACACTCAGGACAGCCAGGGCACTCAGAGCAATCTTTTTCCTCTTCTTCCCCACCTTCCATCATTTCTTCAGCTTTTTCAAGACCAGCTTTAAGACCCTCTTTGGAGTCAGAAGCGATTGTGACTTTCTTAAGACCAGAAAGGTCTTCTTTCATCATATCGCGAGCCATCTTGTTAGCCTCTCTAAGCGCAGTAAGTTTTGCCTTCTGTGCATTTCCGCTAATCTTTTTCATTACTTACATCTCCCATTGCAATGAGTAGTGAATGTTTCTACCCTAAGTTGTTAATCTTTATTTCTTCGCTTAAGCATAAAACGAAGCTTTCCAAATTGTTGATTTTTCTTGTTAGCCTGGGCTTTATCTCTTTTAGCCTTAGCTTTTTCTGACTCGGACAATTCTCCCCAGGTCTTAGGAGTATCTTCATTTACTCTGACAGAAGGACGACATTTTCCAGGGTTTTTCTTATCTTTATTTGAGCCACATTCTGACCCATCAGCCAGGGTCCACTTTTCAGCATGCCAGCGTTTTAAGCCACCCTTTTTCATCGGTATTTCCCTCCACGAGATTTATATTCCTTTACAATCCAGCTACTTGCGTATGCCGAAGGAAATCTATCAAACTTCTTCTTAGCTTCAGCTTTAACACGAGCATACAGCTCAGGATCGGTTGGAACCGACCCGTCTGCTGTACGCCCAATTGTTTTCTTAAGCTTTGAATACTTCATTAGAAGCTAGTTGTTATTGCTCTGAAGCGGATAGTTCCAGAAACAAATCCAGCGTAGTTAGAAGAAGTATATTGAACTTGACCGCCAGATGTAATAGTAAATACTATACCAGACTCGTCACCAACTGCACTTTGAGCCATTTCAAAGCCAGCACCCTTTTTAATACCAACAAGTTCGAAAGTTTCAAAAAGATCAAGAGTTGCGTCGATTTCAACGCTGACAAGAGCTTTGAAGCTACGAACGTTGGCTGCAAAAGCAAGACCAGTTACGTTAGCTGCAGAAACTTGATTGTTGGCAATAGCAAAAGAGTCTTCTTGGATATCATTAGCTGATCCACCTGTTGGAAGATCGTGAAATCCTTTAGTTCCAGAAGAATCTGTACCGTAGTATTTTGAGTTACCAGGAGCAGCAGCGTCACCAACAAGCTTAATACCAGAAGCATCTGAAGTAATAGATTGTTGAGTTTTTACATCAGCTTTGATTTCTGGAGTACCATCGGTATAAGTCAGGTTGATAGTATCGGTATCTGCAAGAATTGTACCAACTGCATCTTGAGCTCTTTCTTCTGTGAAGTAGAGAGAAGTTCCTTCTGTCAAGTCGGCAGTTGTTTTTGTTGCAAGACGAGCATCGAAACTTGAATCGAAGTCAGCAGATGCAAACTTTTCAGAATCGAGTTCGTTAATTGCAGCTTGAACATCTGTAGCAGAAATGTTTCCAGCGGGTGTATTTGTGATTTGAGAAGCAGAGTAATCACCAGACTGAGCAGTTACAACACCTTGGCGACCAAATACAGAAATTACTGCATCTGAAGCCGGAGCTTTTTGCCATACAGAACCAGAGTAGATTACAAAGTCACCAACAGCAAAAGCTGTAGACATACTTGGATCAGAGAATCCAGTTGGCGTACCAGCAACAGATACACGATAAACGTCACCTGCGTTACCAGTTCCATCAGAAAGAGATGGAGTATTTGTAGAAGCATTCCAAGCACCCTGGTACTCCATTACAGAGTTAGGAAGCTGAGAAACAGGAACTTTACCGCCAGCATCAAGAGTTGCTACACCATTAGCAGCACCCTTCTCTGAGCTAAGAATTCGACTGTCTACGTCACTCTGAAGCTCAACAAGAGCAGCTTGAACGTCTGTGGCAGCTAGGTTTCCAGATGGAGATACAGAGATAGCAGAAGCATCGTGTGCATCAGAAGCAGCATTGATGTGTGCATCAAGCTGTTGCTTTGTTACTGCATCTGTTGGATCAGTCGCGTCAGCAAGGTCTTTAATCTGGTTAGCACTCATATTTATGCTAGTAGTTACAAGAACTTGGTTAGCATCGAGAGTGATATTACCACGACCGTTTACTGATTGACCAGTGACTAGGCTAATATCTCCAGAAATTCCAGCACCTTCTGAAACATCACCAGTTTTGATCGATACATCACCAGACGGGATATCTTCTGTAGTTAAAGTTGCGTCTGTAATATTACCAGTTGCAATTGAAATCTCAGAGCTTTGAGAAGCACTCTGTCCAGCAGCATCGAAAACGTCAAAGCCGCTAATTACGATTGGACTAGCACCAGCTTTTGTAAATGTAAGATCGCTAGATGCTAAAATTCGACCCTGAACCCAAACTTCTGGACCTTCTGGATCAGCATTATCTGAAGTGATGTAAATTTTATCACCAGAAAGATTTAAGTTTGCATTGCTATCAATTATAATATCACTTGTAGCTGTGACAAGATTCGATAAATCGGTCTGTGCTTTGTCATCTAACTGATCTTGAACTGGACCAGTAACACCTGAGAGGGTTTCGAGTTCGGCAACTGACGTTAAACTATCAGCAATCTCCCCGTTAGCATCGATAATCAATGCCTTTTCTGTGCTCAATTGAGGAAGGACGGCTCCTCCTTGTAAACGCACTTTACTTTTAAACTTTTGATCTGACATAATATCTCCTTTAGATAATTATAACCCTTCCAGCAAAGCGCAAGTCTGGGGTTTGTGGTACATTAATAATTACATTATTTGAAGCATCTACTGTAATAGACGCATCAACTTCTTCATAAATTCCACCAGTTAACTCGTATATCTCAACAGATGGACCAGTTTTTCCATGAGTTGCAGAAGAAATTGTTAGCTCATAAAAACTTCCAACTGAAACCCAGTCACTTACAAGGAATTCTTGCTTAAAAGGAGAAGACCCTGCAGCACCTATTGCTTTAAAATCAATTGTTCCCTGTTGAGGATCAGCAACAATCTCAACGCTAGAATCGCTAGAAATAAAGCTAATTTCTCCAGCTATCCCAACAAGGTTGCCACCGATATTAATAGCAGCATTTGCACCATCGTAACTTTGAGCAACAACTCTAACGTAGTTACCAGATGGAGAGTAAACAAGAACAATTACTTCAATTTGGTCGTATCCATATACATCAACCAACTGATTTGCATTTCCATTTAAATCGACAATTGTTGTCCAAATATCCTGTCCAGTAATTCTAGCCCGAACTCTAACAACATTAGCTAGAGTGGCATTAGAAATCACAAAACGGACTTTAAACTCATCTTTAACATCACCAATACCGAGAGAACCCGGTCCAGTGACTGTTTTATTTAAGCCATATACAAGCTCTTGATGAGACATGTTTATTCCTTATTATCTTACAATTCTAGCTCTAGCAGCAGCTCTTTGTTGTTTAATTTCTGCTGGACAAGCAACACCCGTTTCCATTTCTCGGACAATCATCCAGTCAGTACTAGCAAGAAATTCAAGAGCTTCTTTATTAACTTCTTCCTGTGCAATTTGAGCAGAAATATCCTCAATTACAACTTCATACTGAGCAGGAGAAACCATAACAATTCTACGCTCGTAAATAGCAGGAGATATAACTCCATCTGGATTTAGAGTGTATGTGGCTGGTTCTAGCTCATTTCCATTGTTATCATAAACTGCCGGAGTTGCAAGTTCCTGAACTGGACCACGAACTTCTTCTGCTACAAGAACATCTTGCTCTTGAAAGATAGCTTTCTGTCCAAAAGTACCCATACCTTCGTGCTTGTCAAGCCAAGCTTGAGCTTCTTCCATTGTTGGAAAAAGCCCTTGGTTAGTAATCTGTTCTTGTTTTTTGATAGATATTTTAATCATATATTAGTCCTTGTATTTAAATGTATAACCTTTATGTTCTTTTTGTTTGCCAGTTAAACAACGATGAATTGCAGCAGCATGTAAATTATGTTCTCTAGCAAATTGATTAAGAATACTAGCTTCTGTAATTAATTTACCATTTTTAAATACTAAAAAATCTCTTCCGCCTTGAACTCTTGATGATAGCAATCTATACTCAGGAGTTTGTTTAGCTTCTATAGATAGTTGTTGTCTTTTAGCATTACGTTCTGGATTATTTTTGATAAACTCAGATTGCTTTATGGACATGTGCTTTCTATTTTGCTCATTTTTAAAGAAGGCTTTTCTAGCTTTTGAAACTTTAGATTTTGATTCTGGTTTAGAAACAGCTTCTTTCATATTATTAAGGTTTTTTTCAAGCCATTTTGAATCTTGTCTTAGTTTCAGAGTAGCTTGTCTACACTTTTCTTTTGTTTCTTCTGTGTGCCTTAAGCCAGAAACACCTTCTCCACCAGCAGAAATATTTGCGATAGGTTTATAACGAGCTATTAAGTCAACTTCAAAATCTAAAGCGTCTTGCTCTTTTTCAAAAAATTGCACAATTACTACTTTTCTACCAGCTTTTGCTTCTATACGTTTCCAAATAGGATTGCGACAATCCCTAGCTCGGGCACGTTTTTCAGTACCTTTACCAATGTAAAAACATTCTCCAGTGTCTAATCTATAGTGTAGATATACTAGCCATTTCATTGTTGTTTACCGATATTTACTTTAGCAATTGAAAAAAAGTTAACTGTAGTTCCAGTATCAAGAGCCGTAGCCCCTCTTTCGTTTACACCCCTAACTTGAAAAGTTTCACCTCTTCCTAAAAATACTAGATCAGAATATGGTCCTGCTCCCATAAATGTAGTTGTAGCAGCACCAACCCTGAAGACCATACTTGTACTGTATAAAACGCCATTTTTGAAACCCTGAATATATACAGCCTGACCAACGGCATAGGTAGCATTTGAGTAATACATAGAAGCAGATATTTGATAATATCCAGTTTCTGGAGCAGTAAAAGTTCCGTTAGTGTTTAAGGCTCCATGAGTATCAAATACAACAGTTACTGGCATTGTTACACCAGTTGCGTTCATTACTGTTCCTGCGGTGTTAATTCCTCTAGCTGCCACTCGCTCAATATTCATTCCCGTGAGCGAAACATTCTTGCTTGCGTTGATTACGAGGTAGCCTGAAGTTGCTGTTGTCAAATCATCAAATACAAAGTTGGCAGAAGTTGTAGTTGATGTTTGATATCCAGTATCAATGTATAGTATTCCCGTATTTTCGTTATAACTTTTAACTGCAGCACCTATAAATGTAGTAGATGCATATTGAATACCATCTAAAGAACCAGAGCCAGTTTTAGCTGAACTTTTGTAAAGATTTAAACTTAATCCCTTAAGTCCTTTACCAATTTGAATTGCAAACGCAGAAGGAGTAGCAGAGCTACTACCAGCATTATACGCTCTTGTAGTCAAAATAATACCATTTGCATTCATATCGCTAGTACTTTGAGAAGGAGGATTCGCTGTTGTTTGAGTTCTAGTATTAGAATTTGCACTGTGTACAAAAGTAATAAAAGTACCAACAGGAGCATTCGCCAAAGTACTAAGTGTGTACTGTGTAGAGCTTGCATATTGCAAAGCTGCAGTGTCTGTGCTGAAGGTTTCAGGTGCTGTTAGTATTTGGTCGGAGAGTGCTGTAGCCTCTATAGAAAAATAATTGGTTGAATAAATTGTACTCGGAGCTGCCAGTGCTCTTAATCTAATAGTTTCACCGGCTTCAAGTATCGTTTTAGCTGATCCATTTGCTCTGTGATATCCTCCTACAGCAGCCCCTCCACTATCAGATATAGCTAGAGAGCTATCATTTTTATCAATAGATATACTAACTCCATTGATAGTCATTACAAAAAAAGAAACATCAATTGTCACTCTTTTAAGAGCCGTCCATTTACCTGTAGTAGGATCGTAGCTGAGAAATTTGTTAATATTTTTATCCTCAACAACCGTGTTAAAATTAAATACGTTAGATGCCAGTAAGCTTGTATAATTTCTAACAGTGGCCCCTTGTTCAGGCTGCGACACATTCACAAATGGAGTCACATCTACGCCAGTTACGTTAGGCTTACCGACTTTGGAGATTGTAAATGTTACCCCTCCCGGTACAGTATTTGTTTGTCCAGAAGAATGAGGTCTAATTATATCACCAGATTGCAAGTAGCCTTGCCAAGAAACTGACATGTATTTACTTGCTGATGAACCACCTTCGTCAGAAGAAATAGCTAACCTTTCATTTGCTGATATATCATCAATATTATTAATAAGTGATGACGCATTTTTACTGATACCGATTCTAGGTGTTGTATTTAATGTTGTTTGTTCAGAATAACTAATCATATAAATACCGCTAGACATTGCCGTAAAACTAGCACCATTTGCCGCACTATCTGTGTATTCAATATCTGTACCAACATTATCCCTAATATTGCTAAATCTACGAATCTTAGTAGCGGTTGATCCATACCCATTAGCTGTATCAACTCTCACCGAGGAGTCAGACTCCGAGAATTGTGGCAATGTGTTGGTTACAGAAACAGAAATGTCTTGCTCTTGGAAAGCTAGGTTTAGGTTGTTTGCTACAGCAGACGTTGGTGTGTTATCTGCACAAATTCTAATTACATCTCCGGCTGATACAAACCCAGACCAAGCAATCGTAGAATCAAGCGCAACACCAGATTCACCGGCTAAAGTTTCAGAAGAGGTCGGTAGTGCTGTTCTAATAGCTTGATTTCTAGATATTCTACAACTCCCATTACTATTCCTTAAACTAGAACTCACATCGAGTTTACCAGCTTTCGTCATAGTAATAGCAGTACCATTACTGTTATCAACTGTGAAAGCATCACCGCGAATCTTAGTCATGGAAGTGAATTGAACAATTGCTGTTTCTGTTCCAGTACCTCTAGCACTAGCACCTTCAAAGCGTAGCTCAGAAGTTGGGATAGTGATTTTTTGGTCAGCGCTGGTGTTAAGGACTTTTAGGGAGCCTTGGTATGTAACGCCCATTTGACGAACTGTACCAGCCCCTCCACTGTTATCATTGCTAAAATAGAAATAATCCCCAGAATTTAAATAGAAGGAACTAGATACGTGAGTCATCCCACCTGTACTAGCTACTCCTAATTGTCTTGACATTAGAGAAGTTGCTCCGTTTACAACTCTATATAATTGCGGTAGTACTCCAGAAACAGATGCCGGAGTAACCCACATCGAAGCTGAGAATGTACCATTTTTTGTAGCATAGAATCTACCTGTGGCATTTTCATATCTAATGGCATCGCCTATAGACCTAGTAACTGTAGAAAATGTATAAATGGCATTTGCAGCAATAGATGAACTATCCGACATTTCCAAATTACTATCACCCTCTTCCACCAATGCACTTTGAGTGCCAGAAACTACGATTTGCTCAGTAGCTGACAATCCTGCGCATGGGATAGAGGCAGTTAATGAAACTGTGTCACTATTGTTTACAAGGTTTGTCCCAATTACTTTAGTCAAAGCGTTTTGAGTTGAGCTTTGAGCGCCGAATGTGATATAGGACACCGATGGTTCTATTAATATTGAACCTCTAAAGTATGTTGAGCCTTGGTTATTTCTTACGTGATCGCCTGCCAAAGTTAAACTTGGAATAATACTTGTTCCAGCAGAAGTTAATCCAACAGGGAGTCCAACACGAGCTTCAGCGGTAGTTACTACTCCAGCAGTAAACTTACCACGAATTTCTACGTTTTCTCCAACTTGTCTCCACTCAAACTCCACAGCACTTGGCGTACCAAAGCCTTGGAATGCTGGCGTATATCCCTGCCAAGCTGTCATGTTAGGAATATCAATTGTGCTGTTGCCAAGCACTGCTTTTGCTGGAACGAGGTCGTTTGTTGTAATTTGTGAAGTTGTTACAGCGTCAGCACTAATTGAAATGCGTCTAACATCTGTAGTTCCAACTGAGTTTCTAAAGGAGAACGTAGCTCCAACTGGCAGAGTTTGAGAATATGTGCAGTTAGCAAATGAGTTTCCTGCGGCGGTATCACTTGAGCTATATATTGTATCAACTCCATTTACAACAATAATAGGTTCAATTTTAACAGCAGAAGCACTACGCATCAAAAGATTTAAAGTAAAGTTAGCATCTTTAAGTACGGTGTAAAGCCCGGTTCCAGAGTTGTAACTGAAAATATCAGTACCAACCGTTGAAGTAGCTGCTCCAGTTACTGTAGCAACTCCAACACTCCCAGATTGTTCTAAGTATTGAGATTGCTGTGTAATGCTTGGAACAGAAAGGGTGCTTTGTCCCTGATTACTCATTCCAAGCCAGTAGTTCTTAAGTACAACATCATCAATGTAAGTTTCTGGAGAACCGGATTCTTGCAATGCAGAAATTGTATAAGAATAGCTTGAGCAGTTTGCTGGAATATTGAAGCCAAGTTGTAAAGTACGTGGCAAATCAGAGAAGCGAAGCGAAACAGTAGCAGAAGCTGTAGCGGCTTGTGAAAGCGTAATGGTTAATGCTGTAGTGTTGATAGTCGCAATTCTTGTACCTGTTTGGATACCAGAACCAGTAACGGTCATGCCCACTTTTAGCGTGTTAATGCTTGAGTTAGAGAAGCCCGACACTGTAATTGTTGAGTTTGTTACAAGCGAAGCAATGGCTTGTGAGTTAGTCTGGAGCTGCTGACTTGGATAGTCAACGCCGTTGGTTTCATCACGGAATGCAATCGTTACGTTACCTTGAGAGGCAGATGAACGAATTGCAACAGAAGCTGTCATGTTTACGCCACGGAATTTAGGCGCAATAGCAACTGTTTGTTTAAATGAACGATTAGAAGCTGCTTGGTGAACAAGACGAGCTGACTGAGTTCCATTCAACGGATTTGTTGTAATAAGCTCAAGACCAGTCTGAGTAAAATCACCCAAAGCAGAAGAGTCAAATGTTTGAGAAAGTAGGGTATCTAAGTCACCAGCTCCACCGCCAGTACCAGTTACTACTACAGAAGAGGCAATTGCAGCGCCTTCACTTTGGTCGAAAATTAACTGAACAGTTTCGCCCGGAACTAGAAATGTTCCAGAATCGAAAGTTATTGTA